>ERZ890953.266-NODE-266-length-31034-cov-6.561606_pt1 | contig 31034 bp, 30 predicted proteins | sample MGYA00521264_ERZ890953 | MGnify/ENA primary metagenome ERZ890953 (study PRJEB32303, sample SAMEA104408629) | aquatic metagenome | biome: Brackish water; feature: Chemocline; material: water | place: Baltic Sea | collected 2014-10-26T21:54:00 | depth 200 m ...
GCCGTGTCGGCCGTGGCGGCCTAGCGGGGGGCGAAGCCGGTGCTGTGGGTGCCGTCGCTGTAGACCCACACCCGCTGGTCCACGTCCACGCCGCTGACCGTCACCGCCTGCTCCTGGTAGGGGAAGTAGACGGTGATGGAGTCGATGCTGTCGCGCGCACCCAGCCCGAAGTGCTGGGTCTGGCTGTCCTGGCTCGAGGTGCCCGAGCCGCCGCTGATCAGGCGCAGCTGGCTGAGGTCTCCGCTGTCCACCTGGACCACCGCACCCAGCGCCGCGGTGTTGCCCTCGAGGTCCACGGCTCGCACCTGCAGCCAGTGGTTGCTCGAGGCGTCGTCGTTGCGGAACAGGTCGTATGCCAGCAGGTCCACGTCGCCGTCGTTGTCGTAGTCCGCCGCGGCCGCTCCCCAGCCGTTCTGCACCACCAGCCCGCTCTCCCAGTTCTGCAGCTCGAAGTGGCCCGTGCCGTCGTTGACGTAGAAGTCGCTGTCGCGCTCGGCGTAGACGTTGGTGATGAAGAGGTCCAGGTCACCGTCGTTGTCGGCGTCGAAGAGCACCGGGTTGGATGAGGTCTCGCGGTAGTAGATGCCCCGCTCGTCGCCCTCGTTGTCGAACTCGCCCGTGCCGTCGTTGATCAGCACCATCGTGCGGTTCGAGAAGTGGTAGTAGAACGGGTGGGCCAGGTTGGCATGCACCATGTCGAAGTCGCCGTCGTTGTCGATGTCGCCGAAGACCGCGCCGATGGTGTGGCCGTAGCTGCGCCAGTCCATGTTGTAGGAGCCCTGAGTGCCGTTGGACGACGCCAGCTCGTCCAGCGCGCCCTGGCCCAGGTTCTCGTAGAAGAAGTTCTTGTCCAGCCGGTAGTTGGACACGAAGATGTCCACGTCGCCGTCGATGTCGTAGTCACCCGGGGTGACGCCTCGGCCGGCCTGGTTGCTGGTCTCGATCCCGACCTCCTCGCTGACGTCGCTGAAGGTGCCGTCGCCGTTGTTGCGGAACAGGCGGTCGTCGTAGTTCTCGTAGTAGTCGTAGGACGACGAGCACTCGTAGTTGGCCAGGTACAGGTCGAGGTACCCGTCGCCGTCGTAGTCCACCCAGCCGACGCCCTCGGTGGGGCTGTGCTCGGGCTCGCCGTCGCCGTCGCAGTCCCGGGCGCTCTGGGTGTCATCGATGCCGCTGGTGGGCCAGGTGTCGGTGAAGCTGCCGTCGCAGTTGTTGTGCAGCAGCACCTCGCCCGCGGTGTAGCTGCCGCCCTGGCCGAAGTAGTCCAGGCAACCGTCGCCGTCGTAGTCGCCCCACACGCCGCCGCCGGAGCTGTTGGTGACGCCGCCGGGGATGGCGGCGGAGGTGACGTCCACGAAGCTGCCGTCGCCCTGGTTCTGGTACAGGGTGGGGCCGTTGGTCATCACGTCGTCGTCGCCGTCGCCGTCGTAGTCGCCCCAGGCCACGCGGCTCGAGGCGCGCAGGGCGTCGTCGTCCTGAAAGGGCTTGTCCTCGGGGGCGAGGGAGTCGTCATAGACCACGGCCAGCTCCACGGCGAAGCCGTAGAAGGACATGATCATGCCCTCGTGGTAGGTCTGCTCGTCCACGTCGGGCCAGCGAACCCCGGCCACCGGGGGATCGGGGATGCCACCGAACGCCGGCGCCAGGTAGACCAGCTCGGGCTCGGTGTAGTCGAACTCGCCCTCGGTGGTCTCGAGGACGGGGCCCCGATGGTAGCCCGCGAAGACGGGCAGGGGCTGGGAGACCTGCACGGGATCGGGGAAGGCGTAGGTGACCTCGGTGTACTCGTCGTCAGGGCCGAGGCAGCGGGTGTAGGCGCCGTAGGGGTTCCAGATGTCGAAGGCGTAGAAGTCGGAGGAGAAGTCCGGCCACAGCATGAGCTGAGCGGGCATGTCCTCCTGGGGCAGGTGACCCCAGAGCACCCGGGCACCGTAGATCGTGGCGGGGCCCTCCAGGGTGAAGCTCGCGGCCCCGTAGACCTCTTCGGCGTTGAGGTCATAGGTGCCGTTGTAGCCCTGGTAGTCGCTCACCATCTTGCGGTCCGCGAAGGTGTAGCGGCCGCCTGCGGCGCCTGTGGAGATCCAGGTGACCTCGGCGGGCAGATCGCCTGCGGCGTTCTCTTCGCAGACGAAGCCCGTCTCCTCGGGCGGGGTGGTGTCCACGGGAGGCTGGGTGTCCACCGGCTTGGGGTCTCCGGCGGTGGGGCATCCGAGGAGAAGGCAGGGGGCGAGGACGAACAACGCGCGGGGCATGCATGCCTCCCGGGGCATGTGAGGGCGAACAAGAGGATAGCCTGCCACATCGCAGCATCAAAGGGATCGGTGAGCTGGATCGCGGAGCGCGCGCATCGCCTCTGTTAGGCTCCGTCCGTCAGGAGGTTCCCATGACCTTGCCCAGCTACTTCGTTCAGAGCTTGTCGGGGCGCGACCATGCTGTCGGCGACCGCACCGCTGCTCAGATGGTCAACCTCGCCTACCTCGTGGGCGATCGCGAGGCGGGCGAGTGCCTGGTGGTGGACCCTTCCTGGGACCCCATGGGGCTGGTCCAGCGAGCCCGGCAGGATGGCATGCGCGTGGTGGGCAGCATCGTCACGCACTACCACGGCGATCACGCTGGCGGGAACCTGTGGGGACACCCCGTCCCCGGCGTCTTCGAGCTCGTCCGCGCGGGCGTCGGCCCCGTGCACGTGCACCGCGCCGACGCGGAGCTGTTGAAGGAGCGCTGCCGCCTGGATGCCTCCCAGGTGGTTGAGCACGGAGAAGGCGACGTCATCTCCGTCGGAGGGCTGCGCATCTCTGTCTGGCACACGCCCGGCCACAGCCCCGGCTCCGCCTGCTTCCTGGCCGACGGCGCTCTGCTCACGGGGGACACCCTGTTCGTGCAGGGCTGCGGGCGAGTTGATCTGGACACCTCCGACCCCCAGGCTATGGCCCTCAGTCTGCGCCGACTGGCCGCGGTGACCGAGCCGTACACCGTCTTTCCGGGCCATGACTACGGGGGCGTGCAGGCTCCTCTGCAGCTGGTACAGGAAAAGAACCCCGTGTTCGGGATGTGGTAGGGCCCGCCGCTACAGCTCCGGGTGCGCCTTCCAGCGCTCGTCCTGGGCATAGTCGATGAACAGCGGGTGATCGTCCACGGCGGCCCGCAGCCGGCAGTGCGCCAGCCAGGTGCCGTACTCCTCGGGGTGCTCGCGCAACCAGGGGTCGGCATGCTCGGTGATGAAGCGCCGCATCAGGCCGCGCCAGTCCTTGCCGTGGGGGATCAGGGGCTCGCCCAGCTGGCAGACGCTGGTGGCTGCCTTGGGGGTATGGCACAGGGTGGGCACGATGGCCGCGCCGGTGCTGGCCGCGAGGCGAAACGCCCCTGGGTTCAGCAGCGCCTGGCGCCCCAGGAGTTCGGTGCGCACCCAGCGGTTGCCCTGGCGTCCGTCGAAGGCCAGCGCCACCAGCTGGTTGCGTTCCAGCAGGCGAAACAGCTCGCGGGTGGGGGTGTCCAGGGTGATGAAGTTGGCGGGGAGGCGGTCCTCGTGGGACTCCTTGACCTCGATGACCTCGCGCTGCCAGCGGTTGGTGGCCAGGGCCTCGGGGTGCAGCGCGGCCACATCCTCGGGGGGCAGCCCACGGGCTGCGAACTGGGTGTAGGGGTAGCCCTTGAGGGACAGCGAGGCGATGGGCAGCATGAAGCTGCCGGCGTGGGCCGAGAGGATGATCGCGCCGCGGCCGCGCTCGAGGGCCCGATCCAGCGCGGGGATGCCGCGCAGGTCCAGGAACTTGTCCACGGTGCCCGCGCTGAGCTTGCCCATGAGCAGCTCTTCGAGCTGCGCCCGGAAGGCCACCCGGTAGCAGGAACGGACCATGCCCCGGATCTGGCGTGGAGGGACGGACGGGCCGAAGACGACCTGCAGCTCGGTGGCCATGCGCCGGCGCTGAGCGCCGCTGGCGCGCCAGGCCAGCCGCCACAGGGGCCACAGGCGGCGCAGCTGCTCGGGGCGCTCGGGATCGAGGGCTTCGCGGAGCTTGACGTGCAGCGCCCAGCGGGCGAGGTCGCGAGGGTTGGCGAGCAGGTCCGAGAGAGGGAGCTTGTGGGCTGCGGGGCTCATGGGCACTCCGTGAGGGGGGCGTGCCTAACCGGATAGAGCGCGGCAGGAAGCCCTCGGGATGGATAGACCAGCGCTCCAGGAGCGAGCCATGCCCCCCCTCATCGCCGTGCTCACCGACTTCGGCAGCCGTGATCCCTATGTGGGGATCATGAAGGGGGTGATGGCCGGGATCGCGCCAGATGCCACGGTCATCGACATCAGCCACGGGGTGCCGCCCCAAGATCTGGTGGTGGGCGCCCTCTGGCTCGACGGGGCGGTGGACTGGTTCCCGCCCCACACGGTCTTTCTGGTGGTGGTGGACCCGGGTGTGGGCAGCGCCCGGCGCGTGGTGGCCAGCGAGCTTGGCAGCCAGCGCTTCGTCTGCCCCGACAACGGCCTGCTCACGGCGCTGCTGCAGCGCCGCCAGGGCCGGGCTGTGGTGGCCTCCGACCCTCGCTTCCACCTGCCCGGCGTGTCGCACACCTTCCACGGCCGCGACATCATGGCGCCGGTGGCTGCCCACCTGGCCGCCGGCCTGCCCCTGGAGCAGCTGGGACCGCCCGCGGGCGATCTGAAGCTGCTGGACCTTCCCCGCGCCCGCCGCGCCCTCGACCTGGTCGTGGGGGAGGTGGTCTACCTCGACCACTTCGGCAACCTGATCACCAGCATCCCGGCCTCGGATCTGGAGCCGGGCATGACGGTGGAGCTCGGCGGGCAGCGGCTGCCCCTCGTGCGCACCTACGCCGATGTGGAGCCCGGTGAGCCCCTCGCCCTGGTGGGCTCTACAGGTCGGCTCGAGATCTCCGTGCGCGACGGCTCGGCCGCCGAGTGCCTGGACTGCGGCGTCGGGGACGCCGTGATCGCGGTGGAGGCCCACGCCTGATGGCCGAACGCTTGCCCACGGCGGAGCCCTCGACGCCCTCGCAGGACGACACCGGGGACCGCACCCTGGTCACCGACCGCGCCGGGCTGCGCAGGGTGTTGGTGGAGATCACCCTGCTGTGGCTGGTGGTGCTGCTGGCCATCCGGGCGGTGGTCACGCTGCAGGAATCTCTGGGCCTGCACGAGGCCCTGCTGGCCCTGGTGCCCTTCCTGTTCATCTACGGCCCGGTGTTGCTGTGCAAGCTCAGGGGGGCCGACAGCTATGGCTACCGCCTCTACGTGCCGGCGTTTCGGGATCTGCCCGCGTGGCGAGCCGCCCTGGGGGTCAACCTGAAGTTGCTGGCCTTCGGCTTGGTCCCCTGGATGCTGCTCTACCACCTCTACCAGGTCCAGCTCTTCGGCCACAGCCCCCGCCTCTCCAACCTGCTGCGCTACGCCCGCAAGGCCGACACCACCCCCTGGCTGGCGGACGCCCTGGGCCCCCTGAGCGCCGATCCTTGGCTGTTGGTGGCCGCCCACCTGGCGGTGCTGGTGGCCTACCACCTGTTCTTCGTGGCCATCCCCGAGGAGTTCTTCTACCGGGGCTACCTGCAGACCCGGCTCAACGAGGTGTTCCCCCGGCGTTTCCTGGTGGCGGGGATCCCCTTTGGTCACGCCCTATGGATCGCGGCTCTGTTCTTCGCCTTCGGACACTCGCTGGTGGAGCTGCAGTGGTGGCACTTCGCCACCTTCTTCCCAGGGCTGCTCTTCGCGCTGATGCGCGAGCGCTCTGGAGGTGTCATCACGGGGGCCTTCCTGCACGCGGCATGCAACGTGATCGTCCATGTCCAGGACGCGCTCTACGGCGTGATCGCTCCCCCCTAGCGCGGTCTACTTCTGGGCCGCCTCGAGCTCGGCCACGCGCTTGCGGAGCACGCCCACCTGGGACTCGAGCTTCGCTTGGCGCTCGCGCAGCTGGTCGAGGTCGGTCTTGGTGGGGACGCGCCGGCGATCCAGGACCTCGTAGATGACGTCTTCGAGCGCCCTCTCCATGTACGGAAGCAAGGAGTCCACAAGGGTGGAAGCGACAAGATCGCGAGTGGTGCCCATGGAGCCGCTGTGCCTCCAAGGCGCGGAGTGCGCCCGATTGGTGGGCAGCCTATCCACGCAGCCCGGTGGCTTCCAGCCGGGCTCGCTCACCAGGTTGTCCATAGGGAGCGAGAAACTCATGACAATCGGGAAGCGAGGCTTCAGGTTTGGAACCCGGAGACCGACAGGGGTGTCGGACGGGTGTACAGGAACCCTGTCCTGGTCTGCATCCACAGCAGGTGATACACTCGCGCGGTCCAGCACGGGACCACCCCGACAGTGACGGGAAACCCGGAGACACGATGGCTCACTGCCCGTTCTGCAAGTCTTCCATCGACGAGGAGCTCGCGCGCTTCGGCGGCCACTGTCCGAAGTGCGTGATCGAGATCCCGGGTGACGAGACTCCTACGGATCCGGGCATCGGCAAGCGTGTCGAAGACCAGGTCGAGTCCGAGCGCCAGCGTCGCTGGGGCGTCTACGTAGCGGTCGGCGGGCTGGTGCTCGTGGTGCTGGTGGGCGCGAGCTCCGTGCTGTGGTGGCGTGTCGACCAGCAGCACCAGGCCGACCTCCAGGCTCAGTTCGACGCCGAGTCCGAGATCGAGTTCTACATCGCTTCGGCCGAAGAGCATCAGCTGCCCAGCCTCGCCAAGGCCGAAGAGGTCGCTCCGATCAGCAGCGGCGCCAGCTCGGCTCCCCACTCGTCCCACGGCACCATCACCAACGTCCCCAGCAGCTCCTCCGGCAGCGGCTCGAAGAGCAATCGCTACGACTTCACGGGCTCCTCCGACGTCGACCAGCCCGAGCTGGCCAAGCTCCACGAGCGCAGCATCGAGGTCGCCCCGGCGGCGGATCTGGGCAGCGTCGGCTTCAGCGTGCCGCAGATCGAGATCAGCCGCACGGGGGTCAGCGGCATGGCCCTCAGCGACCCCGAAGAGATCCGCAAGTCCGTGGGCACCGCGCTCAAGGCCTACTCCAAGCAGATGAACACCTGCTACGAGCGCCGCCTCAAGAACACCCCGGATCTGGCAGGCACCTGGGACGTCGGCTTCACCATCACCCAGAATGGGCACACCTCGGGCATCGGCGTGGTCCCTCAGACCACCCGCGACGCGATGCTCGAGTCCTGCATGTCCCAGGCCATCGCCAGCTGGACCTTCCAGCCCATGGTCCAGCCCCAGAAGTTCGCCAAGGCCTACACCTTCGGCACTCAGTAGCCGTCCCAGCCCAGCCCTGGGGCGAAGGGGTCGGGGCTGTAGGTGCGCGTGACCCGCACTGGGTCGTCGCCAGCCACGGCAGAGGCCATGGCACACAGCAGCTCGGCTGAGGTGAGCGCCTGTTCGCCCACCCGGGCGAAGGATGGGATCTGCTGGCCTGGCCCGGGCAGGAGGGGCTGGAGGGCCTGCTGCAGCGTCCGGATCTCGAGGGTCGCCCCGTCAGGAGGCAGCACCGAACGTGGGGAGCTCTGAGGGGGCAGCACCGGGTGGAGGGGGAGGGGAGGCGCCCTGCCCGACAGGGCCAGCGCCAGCGCCAGGAAGGCCTGGTCCAGCGCAAGCTGCTCCCCAGCCACCCTGGGCAGCGTGGCTCCTCCGGCGGGGTCGCAGGCGAGCTGATCGGCCAGAATGGAGAGCTCGGCCAGCGAAACCGTGCGGGTGGGCTCTGCCTGCGCGGCCTGGGCGACCGCGACCGACGGTCCGCCGGCCCGCTCGCGGCCGCGCAGCCAACCGAGCACGGCCTCCTCCGCCTGGGCGCGGTCGAGCAGGGAGGCACCGCAGGGCGCCAGGACCTCGGCCTGCCAGCGCGCCAGGAGGGGGCCGTCGCGGAGGATGGCGCCAGCGGTGAGGTGCAGCCGGACCACCGGATGGTCCCCGCGCTCCAGGGCCAGCGCGGTGCGATCCAGCAGCGCCGCCAGCCCCCCAGAGGGGCCGAGGGCGCCGTCCTGCTCGAGGACCTGCACCGGCCAGAGTACGACGCTGGAGCCCTCAATGCCCTGGAGGTCCGTGGTCCTGCGGGGGGCCTGTAGCAGACCGTCGGGGGCTGGGAGAAGGAAGGTGAAGCCGAAGATGTCCAGGCTGCCCTCGAGGGCCGTGGAGATCTTGGCCGCGCCGGCAGCGCGGGGCGCGTGGCCGGTCGCCCGCCGCAGATCCCGCCGCTCCTGGCGCAGCCGCGCCCAGCTGGCCATCGGGCTGGATCCTGGTCGGCTGGGGGCGTCCTTGGCCTGGCTCAGCCACAGGCCCAGCTCGGCGCCGCTGGCCTCGAGGGCCTGGACTTCTGAAGGCCAGCCCTCGAGCTGAGGCGGCTTGGCCAGGATGACCGCTGGGATGTCGAGGGGCGCGAGGGCCTTGGCCAGCTCGGGGAGCTCGACCCCGGGGGGAAGGCTGATGTCCACCAGCAGGCCCGCCTGGCAGTGCTCCGGTCGCCGCTCGAAGACGGGCGCCGAGGCCTGGACGCTGCCGGAGAGCAGCAGCGCCGGCAGGGCGATGATCGCCGCCCTCGAGCTCATGGCCGCGGGCCCAGGGGCTTGGCCAGCAGGAGCGCGTCGACGCCGGGCGAGTAGTACCCCTTGCGCAGACCGCAGGGCTCGAAGCCGCAGCTCATGTACAGGGCCCGGGCCGGGGTGTTGAGGGCGCTGACTTCGAGGAAGATGCGCTGGGCGCCGCGCTCGCCGGCCCAGGCGATGCCGGCCTGGATCAACATGCGGGCCAGCCCCTGGCGCTGGAAGTCGCTGTGGACGCCCACCCTGAGGAGCTCGGCCTCGTCGACGACGCAGCGCAGGGAGATGTAGCCGCGAGGCGGCCCGTGGATCGGCGCCACGGCCAGCCAGTGCTGCGGCTCGTCCAGCTCGCCTGCCAGGCTCGCCCGGCTCCATGCGCCCTGTCCGAAGAGCGAGGACTCCATGGCGAGCAGCGCCTCGAGATCCGCTGCTCTGGCGCTGCGGATCACTGCGCCTCCGGATCCGAGGTGGGCTCGTCCGGCTGGTCTGGCTCCACCAGGCGGATTCGCACCAGCTCGCGCTGCTCACGGATCCATTCGTCGTAGCGCTCGCGGTAGTCAGCCAGGTCACCGCCACCCGCGTAGACCGGGAGGGCCACATGGCGCTGCACGTAGCGCTCGACCACCATGCGAGAGAACAGCAGGCCGGACAGGTCGTGCTCCACGATCCCCATGGAGCGCAGCAGCAGGTGGTAGTCCTCCGGCCGCTCCCAGCTGTCGCGCAGGGCCACCAGGCGCAGCTCGACCTCCTCGGTGTCGGGTCGGTAGGTGGCGGTGTCGGCGGCCAGGCCCCGGACCAAGGCCCGCTCCACGACGCGATCCAGGGTGGGTCGGGCAGGATCGCACAGCACGGGCTCGGGGCAGGGGAGGTGCCCCTCGAGGGCATCGTCCAGCAGCAGATCCCAGCTGGTCACCACGCGGTCGCCCACCACCGCCACCACCCGATCGATGCGCTCCGCGCGGGCCGGCGAGCTCGCCAGCAGGGCTGCCGTGAAGAGGGCCGAGGCTCTTGGGGGGAAGATGGGCATGGAGAGAGAGGATTCCGGTTGGCGATGTCTTTACCCTGCGGGCCGGGATCGTTACACTCCCGAGCTTCCACAGCGACCCCAGAGCCGCTGGGCGGGTGGGTATACAAGACATGATCGAAGCGAGAGGCATCACCAAGCGCTATGGGCCGTTTCTAGCGGTCGAAGACGTCAGCTTCACGGCGGGCAAGGGCTCCGTGTTGGGCTTCATCGGCCCCAACGGCGCCGGCAAGACCACCACCATGCGCATCCTCACCGGCTACCTGCCGGCGACGGCCGGCGACGCCGTGGTGGCCGGCTTCGACGTGTTCCAGCAGCCCATGGAGGTCAAGCGCCGGGTGGGCTACCTCCCCGAAGCTCCGCCCCTGTACCAGGAGCTCACGGTGGGCGACTACCTGGCCTTCGTGGCCGAGCTTCGCGAGGTTCCCGCCCGTGGTCGCTTCCGCCGCATCGGCGAGGTGATGGAGCTGGTGGGGCTCACCGGCTGGGAGCGGCGGATCCTGGGCTCCCTGTCCAAGGGCTATCGCCAGCGCGTGGGCCTGGCTCAGGCCCTGGTCCACGATCCCCCCGTGCTCATCCTCGACGAGCCCACCAGCGGGCTCGATCCGGCTCAGAACGTCGGCATCCGCGAGCTCATCGGGGCCATCGGCTCCGACCGAACCGTCATCCTGTCCACCCACATCCTGGCCGAGGTCGAGGCCACCTGCGATCAGGTGGTGGTCATCGACCGCGGACGCATCGCAGCCGCGGGCACCCTCGACGAGGTGCGCACCCGCGCCACCGGCGGGCTGCGCTACCGAGTCGAGCTGCGGGGCCAGGATCTGGCCCGGGCCGTGGGGGGCCTGCCCGAGGTGCGGCAGGTGGTCCCCAGCGATGGCACCGACGGCTTCGAGCTGCTCGAGGTCTTCTCCGACCAAGACCCGCGCACCGCCATCGCCGCCCTGGCGGCCCGTTCCGGGTGGACCGTGCGCTCCATCGAGCGGATCCAGCCCAGCCTCGAGGATGCCTTCCTGGCCATCGTGGGCCGTGAAGATGTCGTCACCGGGAGCACCTCATGAGAGCCACCTGGGCCATCCTCCGCAAGGAGCTGCGCGTCTACTTCGTCTCGCCTCTGGCCTATGTCTTCTTGGCCGTGTTCCTGTTCCTGGCGGGCGTGTTCTTCTACCTGGGCATCACCCTCACGGGGGAAGCGAGCCTGCGGGTGATGCTGGGCAACCTCTCCATCTCACTGCTCTTCGTGCTGCCCATGCTCACCATGCGGCACTTCGCCGAGGAACAGCGCAGCGGCACCTTCGAGCTGCTGATGACCGCGCCGGTCCACCCCTGGGCCATGATCATCGGCAAGTGGCTGGCCAGCCTGGTGCTGTGCACCCTGATGCTGGCGGGCACGCTGGTGTTCACCGGGGTGTTGGCCTACTACGGCGATCCCGACTGGGGCACCGTGGCCACCTCCTACCTGGCGCTGTTCCTGTGCTCGGCGGCCTTCTGCGCCGCCGGCCTGTTCGCCTCCAGCCTCACCCGGGATCAGGTGGCCGCCGGCCTGGCAGGCATCATCATCCTGCTGCCCTTCTGGCTCATCGGGCAGGCCGCCAGCCTCACGGACCACCCGGGCCTGGCCTCGGTCCTCGAGAAGGCGGCCTTCCTCACCCACCTGCGGAGCTTCACCCGCGGCGTGATCGACACAGCGGACATCGTGTACTTCGTGGGGTTCATCTTCGTGTTCCTCTTCCTCACCTACCGCACCCTCGAGTCCAGGCGCTGGCGATGAACCGATCTCTGAAGCGAAGGCTGAGCTACGGCTTCAACGCCACGCTGGTCACCGCCATGGTGGTGGCGTTGGTCGTGGTGCTCTACGGCGTCGCCGACAGGCATCGTGTGCGCTGGGATCTCACCGAGGAATCGGCCAACCAGCTGCAGCGGGACACACGGCACAAGATCGAGCTGCTCGACATCGCTGGCGAGCCGGTTCAGATCACCGGCTTCACCCACCAGGCTGGCAAGAAAGACACCTACTTCAAGAACCGCGAGCTCAAGGACCTCCTCGAGGAGCTCGAGTACGGCTCCCTGACCATCGAGTCCCGCTGGATCGACTTCGACCGCGAGCGCCTGACCGCCGAGGCCCTCGGCGTCCGCGACTACGGCATGGTGGTGGTGCAGTGCGGGCAGCAGCGGGTGGACCTGCGCAGCCGGGACCTGTTCCGCAACCGGGGCAAGGGCGCCGACAGGGAGCTGGTCTTCCTGGGCGAGGCGGCCCTCAACCAGGCCTTCTCTCAGCTGATGACCGACTCCAAGCGCGTGATCTACGCGCTGCAGGGCCACGGCGAGCCTGATCCCGAGAGCACCGACCCCGACGGCATCTCCACCCTGGTCGAGCTGCTCGAGCAGGATCACTACGAGCTCGAGACCCTCGACCTGGTCCGGGACCGCGACGACCCGATGCAGGCCCCCGCGGTGCCCGACGACGCCTCGGCGGTGCTCATCGCGCGGCCCAGGGCCACGCTGAGCGAGACAGAACACCAGGCGCTGCTCGACTACCTCGCCCGCGGCGGTGCCATGATGCTCTTGCTGGATGTGGGCCAGCCGGTGCCCCTCGTGCTCCCGCGCCTCGGGGTCGAGGTCCAGGACGGCTATGTCATGGACCAGCTCAGGGTCTTCCCCTACGACGACCGCCCGGTGCCCGTGTACCGCCAGCACCCCATCACCGAAGATCTCCTCGAGGAGCGACTGGTCACGGTGATGGCCCACGTGGCGCCCCTCGCCTTGATCGACCCCGCCCCGCAAGGGGTGCGAGCCTCCAACCTGCTGCGCACCAGCCGCCAGGGCTGGATCGACCGCGGGGGCGCGCTCGAGCGTGGCGCTGCCGTGTACGAACCCCAGCTGGACATCGAAGGCCCCGTCGACATGGCCTACGCCATCGAGCTCGGGCCTGGCCAGGGCATCGTCAAGGCTGGCCAGCCCGTGGGTCGCGTGGTGGTCGTGGGCGACGGCGACATGGTGCTCAACAGCTTGATGGCCGACGGGCCTGGAAACGCCAGCTTCCTGGTCAACTCCTTCCGTTGGTTGCTGGGCGACGACGCTCGGCTCTCGGTGGTCGGGCGCCCCACAACCGTGCGCAAGCTGGCCTTGACCGAAGAAGACACCTCCATGATCCGCTGGGTGGCCCTGGCGCTGATGCCCCTGCTCATCATGATGTTGGGCTTGGCGGTCTGGGCTGGCAGGCGTGGCCGCTAGACGGCCCGCGCGAGGAGAGACATCGTGAAAGCGTTCCGAGGAACTCTGATCGCAGCCATCCTGCTGGCCGTCGTCGTGGGCCTGGTGTGGTGGTTGGATCCCGCCCCGCAGCAGACCACGGTCCAAGAAGACGCGCCCCTGTTCCGCTTCGAGAAGCCCGAGCTGGTGCGGGTGGTGATCCATCGCCCCGACGGTGAGCTGGTGTTGGCGGAGCTGGAAGATGGCAGCTGGATCGTCGAGGGCCCCAACTGGCCGGCGGCGCGCTCCATGGTCAACCGCGTCAAGCACCAGATCCACGATCTCAGCGCCCGGGCCACCGTGATCGCGGATCCCGAGTCCCCGGAGCTGTACGGCCTGGGCGAGAACGCTATCCAGGTGGAGCTCTTCTTCCGCGACGGCGAGCAGATCAGCTTCCTGGCCGGTGATCCCAACCCCTCCGCGGTCAGCTTCTACATCCAGCCCCTCAGCGGGCCCGCCGCCGGGGGCACGGTGTACACGGTCAAGAAGTCGGCCCTGGACTACTACAGCCTCGAGGCCGACGAGTTCCGCGAGCGGCGCTTCGCCACCCACGACGCCAACGACGCCGATCGCATCGAGGCCGATCTCCCGGGCGGTCGCCACCTGGTGCTCCAGCGCACCGGCCCGTTCCACTGGCAGGTCGAAGAGCCAATCCAGTACCCGGCCAGCCGGGAAGAGGTCCGCCGCCTGCTGGGGCGCGTCACCGCCCTCAAGGCCAGGGCCTTCGTGCAGGACCACCCCGAAGACCTCGCCCAGTACGGGCTGGACAAGCCGCGCGCACGGATCCAGATCAAGTTCGCCAGCCGCGATCCCATCGACCTGGCCATCGGCGACCAGGCCGAGGTCGACGAGAGCATCGGCCGTCCTCGCAGCTACGCCTACATGAAGCTGGCCGATGACTTCACGGTCTACAGCGCCCCCGACGATCTGCTCGAGGACTACCTGTTGGACCCCCAGGAGCTGCGGCTCGAGAAGTTCATGCGCATGCGGGTGGGGGAGGTCACCGACGTGGTGGTCGACCTGTACGCCAGCGAAGACGACGATCTCCAGGGCTCGGTGGTCATGATGTACCGCGCCGACAAGTGGCTGTGGGGCGACGGCGTGCCCGTGCCCGGGTCCACTCCCTCCCGGGTCGCTCTGCGCGCCGCGGAGATCCAGGCCGACTCCATCGTGGCCGAAGATCCTGGCCAGCGCGACGCCTACGGCTTCGACCGGCCGCGGGCCACTATCCAGCTGACCGACAACACCGGGGCGGTGCGCACGCTCATCGTGGGGGCCGAGGCCGAGCCCGACGTGGATCCGGAAGGCCGCGAACACCGCCGTCACTTCGCGCGGTGTGACGACCACACCACCGTCTACCGCGTCTCCGAGGGCGTGGTCGATGTGGCAGAGGATGCGGTGCGCGAATACCAGCGCAAGGCAGGTCACGACGCCGACACGACCGAACGTCACCGGCGCATGGAGCAGGCCATCGGCGAGCTTCCCGCGCCACAGGCCAGCGCCGTACCCGCCAAGACACCAGGAGCCACCGAGCCATGATCCATCTCCTCCTCGCCATCCTCGCAGGCTGCGGTCAGACCGATACCGTCGCCGAGGCCCCCTCGACCACCGCGCGCAGCTTCCAGCTCATCTACGAGTCCAACCTGGCGGGTGAGATCGAGCCCTGTGGTTGAAAGGCCAATCAGCTGGGCGGTCTGCCCAGGAGAACCACCCTCATCGAGAACAAGCGGGCTGAGAACGCGGCGACCTTCGTGGTCGACGGCGGCGGCCTGTTCTGGCGCAGCGCGCGCCTGGCCGAGAGTCAGCTCGAGGCCACCCGCATCCAGGGCGCCCTGGTCGCCGACAGCCTCGCCACCGTCGGCATCGACGCCATCGGGCTCACCCCCTCGGATCTCGCCATCGGCTGGGAGCAGGTGCAGCAGCTGGCCAGCCAGCACGAGCTGCCCTACCTCGCGGCCAACTTCACCTGCGGCGGCGCTCAGCCCTTCCCATCCTCCAGGGTGGTGGAGCACTCCGGTGTGAGCATCGGCTTCGTGGGCGCCTACCTGGGGCCCGTGCCCGACGACGCCACCGGCTGTGTGGCGGCCGAGGCTCTCCCCGCTGTCCAGGCCGCCATCGCCGGACTCGAGGGGACGCCCGACCTGGTCGTTGTGCTCGGGGCCTGGGACGCCAAGAACGCCCAGGCTCTGGCCGAGTCCGTGCCCGGCGTCGACTTCGTCGTGACCGCCAGCAACCTCACCCTGCCCGAGGGCCGCCCCCTCACCCAGGACGTCTGGATGCTGGGCGCCGGGTCCAGGGGCAAGAAGATGGGCGTGCTCACCGGCGAGCTGCTCCCCGGAGCCGAGGGCTGGCAGGGCGCCAGCCCTGGCGCGGCCTTGGCCGAACGGATCGACTCCTACCGCAAGCGCTTGGCCTCCAACCAGGAGCGCGCCGGCGAGGCCACCGACGATCGGGCCAAGGAGCGCGCCGAGCGTCAGGTCGCCTTCTACAAGAAAGAGATCGAGCGGCTCGAGGCCGAGATGGCCTCCGCCACCGCGCCTCGCCTGCAGCCCGCGAACACCTTCGCCACCACCCTCGAGTCTCTGGGCAAGGACCTGGCCGACCACGAGGCCACCTTGGCCAAGGTCACGGCCTGCAAGGCCGAGCTCGAGCAGAAGGGGCTGGTGGCCGAGAAGGAGCCGCCCAAGCGTGTGGAGCTGCCCGCAGGCATGCCCGGGCGTCAGCGCCTCGAGCAGGGCCTCACCGGCGGCCCCGGGGCTCCGCGCCTGGAGGTCAAGGGGGCGCCCCTGCAGCAGCCCGATCTCGAGGCGCTCCAGCGGGGCGTCGAGGCCAAGCGCGCGGACCAGCCCGAGCAGCCCGCCGGCGAGTAGTCCTGGCTGCGACCTTCTGGCCCCGCCTGGGGTAGACGCGCCCCCCCTCGGAGGGGCGCGTTGATGCATGGGCCCTTCGGATCCAGGCTTTCCGACGTCCGTGGGGGATGGATCGATTCTTGCGTTTGACGGGGGCACTCCCTCGAGGACGCCATGACTCGTCTGCTCCTGCTGCTCTGCCCCTTCCTCCTGCTGCTCGCCAGCGCGGATGCCCAGGCCCAGGAACGGCCCAACCGCCGTCGTCCTCCTCGGAACCACCTGCGACGGCCTGGCCCGCCTCCGCCGGGCTTCGGTCCTCCCTGCCGCCTGGGCAGCTGCAGCCTGACGGATCTGGTGGACGACGTGCAGGAGGCCGCTGACACCGAGCCCACCACCGAGACCACCGTGGCCGACAACGATGCGTCCACCACCACCGCGACCTCCGACGCCACGGCCCTGTCGGACTTCCCAAACGATGACTCCTTCGCCAACGTAAAGGCCATGCTGGAGTTCGCGGCGGAGCACTACGACATCCCCCTGCAGCTGCTGATGGCCACCGGCTGGACCGAGTCCCAGTGGAGCCAGTGGAACAGCGCTGGTACGGTGCTGATCGGGGGGCACGACTACGGGCTGATGCAGATCAACAAGGACACCTGGTCGGGGACCTACGACTGGGACGAGCTCAGCAGCGACGTGCGGGTGAACATCCACGCCGGCGCCACGATCCTGAAGTGGAGCTACGACTACGCCGCGTCCAAGGGCTACACCGGCGACGACCTGGCCAAGGCCGCCTACGCCGTGTACAACGGGGGCCCCGACGCCGTACACCGTCCCTGGGACACCAGCAGCGCGTGGCGCCAGAACGACCTCAACTTCGCGGGCTACTACAGCGGCAAGCCCTGGGAGAACAACTCCTAGGAGGCCGACCTTCGGAGACGTCATGGCTCTCGCCCCCTTGCTCGGTCTCACACTGATGCTCGGCGCCGCTCCCTTCGAGGTCCAGGGCCACGCGGGCGCGCTGGAGGGGCAGGTGTACCTGCGCGAGGACACCCTGCTGGTGGGGGCGCCCGAGCAGGAGGGGCGGCCAGGGGTGCAGCTGGCCGAGAGACAGATCCAGCTCACCATGCCCGGGGGCCTGGAGACGTTTCAGGTGATCAGCGAGCACTGCGACACGGACGCCAGCCGCTCCCTCACACCCCCAGTCACGCCCCTCGAGGGCCAGCGGGTGGTGGCCTGGACTCAGCTGGACATGGATGGGCGCAGCCCCGATGAGCTCGTGCTCCTCGAGGCTGGCCCGGTCCCCACCGGCTCCCTGCTGCCCTTCGCCCCCCTCAGGTTGGCGCTGTACCGGGCCGGAGAACGACGCGGGGAGCAGCTCCTGGATGTCACCGCCTTCCCCTGTGAGCTTCGGAGCGCCGACGTCGACGGGGACGGACGACCAGAGCTGGTGTTCAGCTGGCTGAGCGCAGGGGGCAGCGGCAGCACCCGGGGCGCCACGGTCTACCGCCTGGCGGCGGAGCGATAGCGCCTCAAGGTTTGGCTCTGGATTCCGTAGGAGGATTCGGGCCGCGGACCCTCGCGGCTCGAGCACCACCCGAGAGCCATGATGGACCCAGCCAGTGGAGCCCCTGTCGTGGGCCGAGAAGAGATCGAGCGCCACCTCGAGGCGATGCGTAGCACCGGGGAGGCCCCACCCGCACCCATCTCCCTGCAGGGGGCTTGGCTGGTGGACGCGGACCTGCACGGCCTGGATCTGTCGGGCTACGACCTGCGGGGAGCCGACCTTTCGAGGGCGGACCTGCGCGGTGCGCGTCTGTTCGAGGCCCAGCTCGATGACGCCACCCTCTTCGAGACGCGCCTCGAAGGCGCCGAGCTCGCGGCCGCCAGCTTGAAGGGCGCGCGCTTGGAGCGCTGTGGGGCCCAGCGTGTGGGCTTCGGGCACTGCGACCTGCGGGGCGCCAGCTTGTTCGACGCGGATCTGAGCGGAGCGACCCTGACCGGGGCCGTCCTGGACGGTGTGGACGCGCGGGCCGTGAACCTCCGCGGCGCTCGCATTCGGGAGGCCAGCCTGCGGGGCGCGGACCTGACCGGGGCCGTGCTGAGCGCTGTGGATCTGGGCAACACCAGGGTCGATGGCGCCGTCTTCAAGGATGCGGACCTGCGGGGGGCGCAGCTGCGCAACCTGGGGGGCTACGCCGACGCCGACTGGGTGGGGGTGGACTTCCGGGATGTCTGCTTCAACGGCGCATACCTCATGCGGCGCTTCGCCCTGGACCAGAACTTCCTGGCGGAGTTCCGCGCCGAGAGCCGCGTACACGCGGCCCTGTACTGGGTGTGGTGGGCCAGCTCGGACTGCGGCCGCAGCTTCGTGCGCTGGGGCCTGTGGACCCTCTGCCTGGCGGCGGTCTTCGCCGGCCTGTACACGTTGGTCGATCTGGACCCCGGCGAGGTCGACTCTGCGCTGACGCCCCTGTACTTCAGCGTCGTCACCCTCACGACCCTGGGCTTCGGCGATGTGGCGCCCGCGTCGGCTGGGGCACAGGTCGTCGCCATGGCTGAGGTTATCCTGGGCTACGTGATGCTCGGGGGCCTCCTGAGCATCTTCGCGAACAAGATGGCCCGGCGGGCCGACTAGTCCAGGGGAGCGCATGTTCGGGCTGTTCAAACGCAAGAAGGTCGACCCCCGCAAGGAGCTGGCCGACGCCCTGGGCGGGGCTACGCTGCCCTCGTTCCCCGCCATCCAGATGCAGGTGCTCCAGGCCCTGCGCCAGCCCGACATGCCCATGAACCGACTGGGCGACATGGTGATGCAGGATCCGGGCTTGAGCACCAAGGTGATCGGCACCGTGAACTGCGCGGGCTTCGGGCTCAAGCGGCGGGTCGACTCCGTGGCTCACGCCGTCAGCCTGCTGGGAGCCGCCCGGCTCGAGTCGGTGGTGCTGGCGGTGGCGGTGGCGGAGTGCCTGCCCGCTCGCCCCAGCCCTGGCTTCCAACCCCGGCGTTTCTGGCGCGCCGCCGCCAGGCGGGCCACCACGGCCCTCGCCCTGGCGGATCTGCTGCACCCGGCCTCCCGCTCGGTGGCCTTCACCGCAGGCCTGCTGCAGGACATGGCCGTGCCCTTGCTGGCCACCCATCGCAGCCAGCAGTACGGTCCGCTGCTCCAGGCCTGGCTGGCCGACGGCGGCTCCCTCGAGGCTCTCGAGCGCAGTGAGCTGGGCTGGGACCACGCTCAGGTGGCCTCCTGGGTCGCCAGCGAGTGGCTCTTTCCCGAGGGGCTCGGCTACGCCCTCGGCGGCCACCACGGCAGCGATGAGCCCGAGCTCGCGGCGCCGTTGCCCGTGCGGCTGGTGGGCTTGCTGGGCGAAGGCGACGACGACAAGCTCGATCTGGAGCCCCTGGTGGAGACCGCCCGCGCCGCCCACGACGTGCCAATCGACAGGGTGGTCGCGGCGGTCCGCGGTGGCTTCGAGAGCAGCGGAGAGGTGGCGGCGCTGTTCTGCTAGGCACGGGAGTCGTCAGGTTCGACGGGTTACGCGGCGCCCCACTGCGAGGTGTGCTGTGCTGGTGTTGGGTATCGAGAGCTCCTGTGACGAGACCGCGGCCGGTGTGGTCGGGCCCGATGGCCTGCTGTCGGACGTGACCTACACCCAGGAGATCCACGCCCGCTTTGGCGGCGTGGTGCCCGAGTGGGCCAGCCGCGCCCACGCCGAGCGCATCTCGGCCACCGTGCGCGAGGCCCTCGAGCAGGCGGGCATCGAGCGTCCCGACGCGGTGGCGGCCACGGCAGGCCCGGGGCTGATCGGGGCGGTGCTGGTGGGCTTCTCCTTCGCCAAGGCGGCGGCCTTGGCCTGGGATGTGCCCTTCGTAGGCATCAACCACCTAGAGGGCCACCTGCTCTCGCCCACCCTCGAGGATCCCAGCCTCGAGCTGCCCTTCCTGGCCCTGGTGGTCAGCGGCGGGCACACCTCCCTGTACCGGGCCGACGCCGTGGGCAGCTACCGCACCGTGGCCCAGACCGTGGACGACGCGGCCGGCGAGGCCTTCGACAAGGTCGCCCGGCTGCTCCGCCTCGGCTACCCCGGCGGCCCCATCATCGACCGCCTCGCCCGACAGGGGAATCCCAAGGCCATCCGGCTGCCGCGGCCCAAGGCCACCGAGCTGAACATGAGCTTCTCCGGCCTCAAGACCGCTGTCCGCAGCTACGTCGAGGCTCACCCCGACGTCCACCCTCCTGACCTGGCGGCCTCCTTCCAGGAGGCGGTGGTGGACGTGCTCTGCGATCGTGTCCTGCGCGCCGCCCGGCGAGAGGGCCTCGAGCGCGTCGCCGTCAGTGGTGGCGTCGCCGCCAACGGCAGGCTCAGGGAGCGACTGCTGGCCTTGCCCCTCGAGGTCCACATCCCGTCCTTCCGCTTCTGCACCGACAACGGTGCCATGATCGCCCACGCGGGGCGCCAGCGCCTGCTGCTGGGGGAGCGCCACGGGCTCGACCTGAGGGCCCGCTCGGTGTGGCCCCTGGACGCAGCATGAGCGGCGGACGCCACGAGGGGCCTGCGGCGCAGCTGCGGGCCATGGATGCCCGCGCGCGTAAGTCCTTGGGGCAGCACTTCCTGTCCAGCCCCTCGGTGGCTCAGCGCATCGTGCAGCTGGCCGGGGTGGGGCAGGGGAGCCGGGTGCTCGAGGTGGGTCCTGGGCTAGGGGCGCTCACGGAGCACCTGCTGGCTGCGGGCGTGCAGCTCACCGCCGTGGAGCGGGACGAACGGCTGGCGGATCAGCTGGCCGAGCGCTGGCCCCAGATCGAGCTGATCCGGGATGACGCCATGAAGGTGGACTGGGCCGGGCGCCTGGAGGGGGGCGGCTGGACCTGCGTGAGCAACCTGCCCTACAACGTGGGCACCCACATCGTCAGCCGCATGGTGCGCACGCCCCAGACCTTCACCAGGCTCGTGGTGATGCTCCAGCGCGAGGTGGCCGAGCGCATCTGCGCCGAACCAGGGGGCAAGATCTACGGCGCCTTGAGCGTCGAGATGCAGGCCCGTGCCCAGGCCGAGCCCATGCTGCGGGTGAAGCCGGGTGCCTTTCATCCACCGCCCAAGGTGGACTCGGCGGTGATCCGGCTCGAGATCGGGCTGCACCCAGAGGTCCAGGAGCAGGAGCTCGCGGGCCTGGATGTGGTGGTGAAGGCGGTCTTCAACCAGCGCCGCAAGACCCTGCGCAAGTCCCTTGGGTCCAGCTACGGCAAGGCCCGGGCCCTCGAAGCCCTCGAGGCGGCCGGCATCGATCCGGGGGCCCGGCCGGAGGTCATCGACGTGGCGGCCTTCGCCCGCCTGGCGCGGGAGCTGGTGGGCTGAGGGGCTGGCGTGAACCTCGAGGCCAGGCGGCCTGGAGCGGGGCCGCGTTCGGGCCTGGAGCAGGTCGAAACCCCGTGCAGAACGTGCTATAGTGCCGCTACCCCCCCGTCTGCCCTCCCGGGTTGGCGACCAAGCCCTGCCTCCCCCTCTCCAAGTGATCCCGCGGAGCGTCCATGAGCGGCATCGAGCCGGTCGCCCTGCACGAAGCGACCCGCCGTCGGTACCTGAACTACGCCATGAGCGTCATCACGTCGCGCGCCCTGCCCGACGTGCGCGACGGTCTCAAGCCGGTCCAGCGGCGCATCCTCTACGCCATGTTCCACAACCTCCGGCTCATGCCGGAAGGCCGCTTTCGTAAGTCGGCCGCGGTGGTGGGCGAGGCCATGGCCAAGTATCACCCCCACGGCGACTCCTCGATCTACGAGGCCATGGTGCGCATGGCGCAGTCGTTCTCGCTGCTGCACCCCCTGGTGGATGGCCACGGGAACTTCGGCTCGCCTGACGGCGACTCCGCCGCGGCCATGCGCTACACCGAGTGCAAGCTCACCCCCATCGCCATCGAGCTGCTGCGCGAGATCGGGCAGCGCACCGTCGACTTCCGCCCCACCTACGATGGCCAGCTCTTCGAGCCCATCGTGCTTCCGGCGCGCTTTCCGCAGCTGCTGGTCAACGGGTCCGAGGGCATCGCGGTGGGCATGGCCACGCGCATTCCTCCCCACAACCTGCGCGAGGTGATCGACGCCGCGCTGATGCTCATCGAGCGGCCCGAGTCCGAGGTCCAGGATCTGTGCCGCAAGCTGCGCGGCCCCGACTTCCCCACCGGTGGGTTGATCCTCGACTCCCGGGCCGAGCTCACCGCCATCTACGAGACCGGCTCCGGCCCCATCCGGGTCCAGGGAACATGGACCGAGGAGAAGCGCGGTCGCAAGCACTACGTGGTCATCGACTCCATCCCCTACGCTCAGAACAAGGCCACCCTGATCGAGAAGATCGGCGCGGCCATCGCCGACCGCAAGGTGCCGCAGCTGCAGGATGTGCGCGACGAGAGCACCGACATCTGCCGCGTCGTGCTCGAGCTTCGTCGGCCCGAAGACGCCCCGGCTGCCATGGCCTACCTGTTCAAGCACACCCCCTTGCAGCAGACCTACCACGTCAACCTCACCGCCCTGACCCCTCAGCGCGGTTCCGATGTGCCGATCCCGGCGCGGCTCGATCTCAAGACCCTGCTGCGCCACTGGCTCGACTTCCGCTTCGACACCGTGCGCCGTCGCTTCGAGTTCGAGCTTCAGAAGCTGCGTGAACGCATCCACATCCTCGAGGGCTTCGAGATCATCTTCGTCGATCTCGACGAAGCCATCCGCATCATCCGGGGCTCCGAGGGCCGGCGCGACGCTGGCGAACAGCTCATGGACCGCTTCGGGCTCGACGATCTTCAGGCCGACGCCGTGCTGGAGCTCAAGCTCTACCGGCTGTCCAAGCTCGAGATCCTCGAGATCCGCCAAGAGCTGGACGAGAAGCGCGGTGCCGCTGAGCGCATCGAGGCCATCCTGGCCGAGGACCGCGAGCTGTGGGGCGTGGTGCGCGAGGAGCTCAGTGCGGTGCGTGAGAAGTTCGGCGTCAAGCGCCGCACCCGCATCGGCGCGAGCGACGAAGACGAGCTCGACTACCGCGATGACGCCTACATCGTGGCCGAAGACACCTTCGTCATCGTCACCCGCGACGGCTGGATCAAGCGCCAGTCCAGCTTCACCGAGATCGCCAAGATCCGCATCCGCGAAGGCGACCGCATCGACTGGCTCATCCGCTGCTCCACTCGCTCCACCATCACGTTCTTCACCGACCAGGGCACGGCCTACGTGATCATGGTCGACGATGTCCAGGCCACCACCGGCTATGGCGGTCCGGTCCAGAAACACTTCCAGTTCGCAGATCGTGAGCGCGTGGTGGCGGTGCAGAGCTTCGACCCGCGCAACATGCCGGTGGTCCCCGTTTCCGAGTCGGCCCAGGCGGCGCTACCCTTCGACGAGAACGCCGATCCTCCGGCGCCTTGGGGTGTCGCGGTCACCCGCCATGGCCGCACGGCGCGCTTCCCCCTCGAGGCCCACAGCGAGGCCTCCACCCGCAGCGGACGCCGCTACATGCGCGTGGGCAAGGACGACGACGGCGTGGTGGCGGTCTGCAGCTGTGTCGGCGAAGAGTGGGTCACGCTGGCCTCACACCAGGGCCGCGCCCTGGCCTTCCCCGTGGCGGACGTGAACATCCTCAAGGCCGCCGGCAAGGGTGTGATGGCCATGAAGCTGCGGGACGACGACCGCATCTTCGCCTTCGAGCTATCCACCTCCACCATCCGCGGCGCCCTGGTGTACACCGAGCGCGGCCGCGAGCTGATGGTCACGCCCCGACGCTTCGGGGCCTCCCGAGCGGGCCGCGGCGCCGTGGTGCTCAAGCGCGGTCACTTCGCGGAGTGGAAGCGTGAGCCCGTGATCATCCTCGACCAGGGAGGGGAGGAGTAGCCATGACCCCACGCCAGTACACCGCCAGCGACATCACGGTGATGGAGGGGCTCGAGGCGGTCCGCAAGCGCCCGGGTATGTACATCGGCGGCACAGGCCGCGAAGGCCTGCACCACCTGCTCTGGGAGATCGTGGACAACTCGGTGGACGAGGCCATGAACGGCCACGCCAGCCACATCCAGGTGGTGCTGCACAAGGACGGCCGCACCGCCTCGGTGGTGGACAACGGCCGCGGCATCCCCGTGGACATCCACCCCAAGCACAAGCGCTCGGCCCTCGAGCTGGTCTTCACCACCCTGCATGCCGGCGGCAAGTTCGACCAGGGCTCCTACGTGACCTCTGGTGGTCTGCACGGCGTAGGCGCCTCGGTGGTCAACGCGCTGTCGTCCAGCCTCACCGTCACCGTGCGCCGCGACGGCTCGGAGCACCGCCAGGAGTACCGCCGGGGCAAGCCCCGCGAGGCGGTGCGCCGTGTGCGCGAGGCCCGGGGTTCCGGCACCCGCATCCAGTTCACCCCCGACGACCAGATCTTCGGTGAGCGCACCTTCGATCCGGAGAAGGTGCGCGAGCAGCTGGACGTCAAGGCCTACCTCAACCCCGGGCTGCGCATCGTGTTTCGGGACGAGGTCAACGGGATCACCCACGAGCTCGAGCACGAAGGTGGGCTCAAGGACTACCTCGAGCACCTGATCAAGAAGTCCAAGCAGCGCTCCATCCTGGCCGAACCCTTCACCCTCGACCGGGTCGACAACGGCGCCATCAACGGCGGCGGCTTCCGGCTGCCCGTCCGCACCAGCATCGCGCTGGCGTGGACCGAGAGCCCCAAGGAGCAGGTGAAGTCCTTCGTCAACGGTATCCCCACCGAAGACGGCGGCACCCACGAGCAGGGCTTCAAGGAGGCTGTGGTCAAGGCCGTGCGCTCCTACGCCGAGACCCACGACAAGCTGCCACACAAGCTCAAGGTCAGCGCCGACGACATCCGCGAGGGCGTGGTGGGCATCATCAGCCTGTTCCTGGTGGAGCCCCAGTTCCAGGGCCAGACCAAGGACAAGCTCAACAACCCCGAGGTGCGCAACCAGATCGACAACATGCTGCGCGCCGCCCTCGAGCAGTGGCTCCACGACCACGGCACCGCCGCCGACGTCATCGTCTCTCGCGCCATCCAAGCGGCGCGGGCGCGCATGGCCTCTCGGGCTGCTGTGCAGCAGGTGCGCCGCAAGTCTCCCATCAGCCGGCGGCTGAACCTGCCCGGCAAGCTGGCCGACTGCGCCTCGAGCGACCCCGCCAACTCCGAGCTGTTCATCGTCGAGGGCGACTCCGCCGGCGGCTCGGCCAAGCAAGGCCGCGACCGCGAGACCATGGCCATCCTGCCCCTGCGCGGCAAGGTGCTCAACGCCGAGCAGGCCACCGTGGCCAAGGTGCGGGCCAACCACGAGCTGATGGATGTGGTCAAGGCCCTGGGCTGCGGCATGGACAAGGACTTCGACGCCTCGCGGCTGCGCTACCACAAGATCATCCTGCTGATGGACGCCGACAGCGACGGCCACCACATCGCCACCCTGCTGCTCACCTTCTTCTACCGCTACATGCCCGATCTGATCCGCGGCGGCTACGTGTTCCTGGCGCAGCCCCCCCTGTACCGCATCAGTGGCGGCAAGAACACCTGGTGGGCGGCGGACGATCGCGAGAAGGAGCGCATCCTGGCCAAGCTCCCGGCGCGGGTCAAGCCCGAGATCATGCGCTTCAAGGGCCTGGGCGAGATGATGCCCAAGACCCTGTTCCAGACCACCCTGGACCCCACGAAGCGCCGCCTGCTGCGGGTTGACATCCCCGACGGCCACCGGGTCGAGACCGAACAGGTCATCACCAACCTGCTGGGACGGGATCCCGCCGCCCGCTACTCCGAGATCATGGCGCGGGCCGACGAGGTCGAGGAACTGGACGTCTAGAACGCGTGGTCGAAGGCCATGTACAGCCCCATGGTTGGCTCCTGACGGACGCCGCCGTCGGCGTCCATCACCGGGTCGAGGGCCCAGCCCACGTCCAGCCGGCCTACGAAGCTGCGATCGAAGATCAGCCGCGCCCCAAGTCCCCCGGAGGGATGCAGGGGCAGGGAAGGGGGCTCGGCCGTGGCTTGCTCGCCCGCCCCGAACACGGCGGCGGCGTCGGCGAAGGGCGCCAGCTCCACGTCCAGGGGACGACCCAGCAGCTGCCAGCTGGCGGTGTGGACCCGCAGCTCGGCGTTGGCCACGGCCTTGCCTGGGGCGCGAAAGCGGCCGAAGGACATGCCTCGCACCGTCTCGCTGCCCCCCACGCCTCGCACTGGGCGCAGGCCCGACCAGTGGACCTGCTCGTAGAAGGGCACATCGCCCCACAGGTGCTCGGCCATCAGCCGACCGGCGGCGACCATTCGGTCTCCCAGGGGCAGGTACCCTCGGGCAGAGCCCATCAGCCCGGCGAAGCCCCCAGCCTGGCCCTGCAAGGCCGGACATAGGCGCCCGCCCAGCTCCACCAGGGCGCCACGGCGGGGGGCGATCTCCCGCTCGCGGGTGTCGTAGAGCACGCCAGCCATCAGCTGGACGGCCAGGCCCCCGGCCATGCCGTAGGGCTGCTGCTCTTCCAGCAGGGAGCCTTCGTAGGTCTGCACCACGCTGTACTTGGGGTTGATGGCGCCATACACCCCCCACGGGCCGTCGTCGCTCAGGTCATGGCGCAGGGTGGCGTGGGCGAAGGGCTGCAGCAGGGTGTAGCGGTAGCGCTTGCGGCGGGGGTCGTCGGCCTCGAAGTCATCCGCGAAGGCCTGCTCGCGGGTCGTGCCATTGCCGACGCCCCAGTAGCCGTCGTTGAGCCACTGGCGCCAGGCTCCGTACACTATCAGCCGGTTGCGGCCCATGGGCCCCAGGCGCAGGCGGTCGTAGCGCAGCTCGTGCTGCTGGTAGCCGCGGAAGGTGGCGAAGCCCTGGACCATCCACGCGGCCCGGTATGGCTCGTACCCCGGCTCCCGCAGCTGCAGCTCGGCGCGGGCCCCGAAGCCCAGCCCATCATCGGTGTCGAAGCCCCCGATGGGCATGGCCAGCAAGCCCACGCGGCGCTCTGCCGCGGGCTCGGCGAGGGCGGAGGAGGACAGGAAGATCAGCAGCGTGACCAGCAGGGCGGGCGGCGAGGCAGGCAGCGTGGCCTCCAGGGGCGAGGCTCCCCATAGTAGCAGCCATGGAGACCTGGCAGCTTGGCTGTACGTGCTCGCGCAGCCACTGCGCAGCCTGGCGCCTCATGTGCCCCCGACTCATCGGGGAGTATGGGCGATCAGCTGAACATGCCCAGCAGCCTGGCGCTCAGGGCGTTGTGGTCTTGCTCGATGTCGATCAAGGCCTGATACACCGTGGCCAGTTCGGTGCCGGGAACCTTGGCGATCTCCTGCTGATACATCACGATGGTCTCGTCCTCGCGGGGGCGGATCAGCTCGATGAGCTCCCGGTCGGACAGGGCGCTCAGGTCGGGCCGCAGGGTGGGGGCGGGCCGCTTGAGCTTGAAGATGGCGCACAACAGCGTGGCGTGGCGGCCCTCGATGCGCTGAAGCGAGCGGAACGTGACCCGCAGCAGGGGGGCGGTGGCCGAGGCCTGGACCCGGGAGTACAGCTCGGAGGTGTCCAGCTCCTGGACGATCATGCGCTGGGCGCCGGAGACCACCTCGGGGTCATAGACCTGGTCGCGGGCGAGCACGCGGGGCGGAGCCGTGGGCTGGACCATCAGCTGGGGCCAGGCGCCGCAGGCTGGGCAGCGCGCGGGCTTGCCCAGGGAGAAGACGGCCTCGCCGCAGAGCTCACAGAACCAGACACCGGGCTGGGGTTGGGACATGGACGGTCCTCCTGAGAGGGCACCCTAACCTCCACCTGGGTGACCCGCGGCCACAGGATTGGCTGTCGGCCTTCAGCGAACGTTCTGGGCTCGTCCCGTGCTCGCGCGTCCGGTGTTGGAGGGGCGCGTGGGGTGGGTCGTACGGGGAAGAAAAGCCTATAAATAGGGATATTGCGCAGTCGAGGGGGCCGCTCGGGTTAGCCCATGGACATCCACAACAAGGAACTCCATGATCCTCGCCCTCCCTCTGCTGGCCCTGTTCCTCACGCCCAGCGCCTCCGCCGGTCGTCTCATCTTCGAAAAGAAGAGCCTGTTTGCCGTATATGTATGGATCGACGGTGAGCCGCTGGGCAAGATCAAGGGCAAGAAGCAGCACAATGTCGAGTTCGCCGATGGCGAGCACGAGATCTGGGTGGCAGCTGACGAGTCCGGCACGCTCACGTCCTGCCACGGCCTGTTCAGCCTCGCTGGGTCTACCCTCGTGGTGGCCAGGAACGATACCTGCGACGGTGTCACGCAGGGGTTCCCAGCCCAGGGCAGCTTCTACCGGGGGGCCAGCGTCACCCTGGTCACCGACCCCCTCATGAGCGCCTGGATCTCCATCGATGGCGCCACCGCGGTGGCCCTGCCCAGCATCCCCATCGAGCTCAACCTGAAACCTGGCGCCCACAGCATCGAGCTGTTCGTCGACGAAGGGCTAAGCGCAGTGCTCTTCCAGGGGAGTGTCGTGCTCGAGGCGGGCGATGCGCTCGCGGTCACCTGCGGCCCTGAGACCTGCGAGGGCTGGGCGCAGCCTACCCTGGCTGTCGATGAGCCAGCTCTGGACACTCAGGAGCCCGCTTTGGCTGTCGATGAGCCTGTCCCGGCGGCCGAAGACCCGGTGGACGAGGTCGAGTAGAGCCGCGTATCTGGCGGTGGCGACCTCGGTACACGCGCTATAGCGTGGTTTGGAGGGTCCCCATGGAGCACCGTCATCGCGAAGTGATCCAGCTGGTGCGGCGGCACGAGCACATCCACCCCGGCGGTCCCGCCGAGACCATGGAGCTGTGGCAGGCCATGGATCTGCCCATGGGGGCCCGCGTCCTGGATCTCGGCGCGGGCTTCGGCGGTCCTGCCCACTGGCTGCGGGGCGCCGGGGCCGACGTGGTGGCCCTGGACCTCGAGCAGGCCAACTGCAGGCGCTGCCGGGGCCACAACCCCGAGCTGCCCATGCCCACCGTGCGGGCCGACGCCGTACACCTGCCGCTGGCGGACGCCAGCTTCGACGGGGCGATCGCCTGGTGCATGCTCGGCTTCGTGCCGGACCAGGTGCGCCTGCTCCAGGAGCTGGGCCGGGTGTTGAGGCCCGGTGGGCGCTTCGGGGTGGACGTCTACACAGTGCGGGACGCGAGCCTCTACGATCCCGGCCGCACCCCCATGCGGTACATCCACAGCCGTGAGCGTTGGCTGGAGCTGATCGACGCCTCGCCGCTCACGCTTTCGGCCGAGGAAGACCTGAGCGACCAGTACGCCGACGCCTACCGCAAGTTCATGGTGAACCTGAAGGTCCAGATCCCGTCGCTGCGGGTGCGCTTTGGCCGTGAGCAGGTGGCCGACGCCGTGACGCGGTTCTCCCGGAACGTCAACGAGGTCCTGTTCGGCGGCAAGGGCGGGCTGCGGCTGGTGTGTGAGAAGCCCACGGGTTCGTCCTCCCAGACGGGGCGGGACGAGGCGGTGCGGACCCTCTAGTCCCTCGTCGGGATCGTCTGCCGGCGTCGCCAGAGCAACGCCGCGAAGGCGAGGGCCCAGGCGTGCCGGGCCCGACCTGGCTGCGGGGCGCTGCAGCTACAGCCTGCTGGCTGGGCCTGGAGCCCACCCACATGGGCGAGGGGCTCGAGGGCGAGGTCGAGCTTGGTGGGGGCGGCCGCGTCCACGTCCACCGCTACCGTCAGGGGCTCGTGGCCGTCGGCCTCGAGCTGCAGCAGCCAGGTGCCGTCGGGGAGCCACAGGTCGAAGCGCCCCTGGCCGGGGGTGCTGCCCAGCCGCTCGTCGTTGGGGCGGTCGAGCCCCACCAGCTCGATCCTGGCCTCGAGGGGGGCGCCGCTGCCGGCGCTGGTGACATGTCCGCTCAAGGGCGATGGCCGCCCCAGCTCCGCCAGCAGGCCGGCGGCGGCTTGCTGGGCCTTCCCCCAGGCGTCGTCGATGGGGGGCGCGAAGCTGTCCCCCAGCTCGGGGATCATGGCCATGGCGCCGTAGCGGTTCAGGGCCCAGCCGACGAGCTCGCCGCCAGCGGAGGGGGCCGCCACCACCCCGTCAAAGCCCAGCTGGGATGACAGCTGGGCGGCGCGTCGCCGCAGGTAGCTGTCCAGCGGGTGTTCGCAGCAGCTGTAGCCCACCTTGACCGTGCCGCCGAAGCCGTGCAGGTCCAGGATGCGCGCGGGCCTGAGCTGCTCCACCAGGGCCATCAGGATCGCCGTCTCGGCCTCGGAGCCAGGGGAGGGGCCCCGATACTTGCGGTCAGCAGGGTCGGTGGAGCCGGCGCAGTCGCCGTCCCAGCCGAAGGGGAAGTTGCGGTTGAGATCGACCCCCACGCCTTCGTCGTAGACCTGGCGGTTCTTGCGCCACAGCTCGTCCTGGCCGAGGACCCAGGCCCAGCCATCGGGGTTGGCCATGGGCAGCACGATGGTGTCGAAGCCCTCCACCACCGCCAGCGCGGCTGGGTCGTTCTCGTCGGCCAGGGCCAGGCGCTCCGCCAGGGCCAGGGCGGTCAGCGGAGGCACCGCCTCGCGGGGGTGCAGGCCGGCGATCACCAGCTGGGTGGGAAGCTCGGCCAGGCGTCCTCCGTGGATCGAGAGTGCCTGTAGATCGTTGCCTTCATAGCTGGGATCCAGGTCCAGATCCTCGGCCAGGCGCTGCAGGGTGACCCGGGCCGGGTCGAGGGCCGCGATGCGCTCGAGTTCATCCTGCAGATCGTCGAGCGTGGGGTAGCCCTCGGCCAGGCCCCCGGTGTCGTCGGTGGGCGCGGGGGCTGGGTTCAGGCCGACCCCCAGCCACAGGGGCAGGGCGAGGGCGACAGCGAGGACGCGCTTGCCAGAGGAGTGGTCCATGGCGGCAAGGTATCGAGCGGGCGCTCTCCCTGCTTGACCAGGATCAAGGACGTTCACCCCTGCGGGGAGCATGTTGGGGCTCCACACAGACACCCGAGGTCACCATGCGCGTCATCGACGTCAACGACAGCCCCACCATGCCCAACCCCCACGGCGTCGACGCCCGCAAGCTGTACGACCACGAGCACGCCCAGGCCGTGGTCATCCGGCTGGAGCCGGGCCAGGAGCTGCGCCGCCACATCACACCGGTGGACGTGTTCTTCTACGTGCTCGAGGGCGAAGGCGTGGTGGAGGTGGGCGACGAGCAGCGCACCATCACCCCCCACCAGCTGGTGGAGAGCCCCAAGGACATCCCCCACCGCTGGTTCAACCGGAGCGAGGCGGAGCTGCGGGTGTTGGTGGTGAAGACCCCACGCCCGACGAGCAAGACGACGGTGCTGTAGGGGCTGTGACCCACGATTCGGCCAATCACCGGATCAGGATGGTTGAACGGTGGTTTGTTTTCCGGGGCACGAATGTGCCCCGGCGCGCCCACTAGGCGCGGGGCTCGGAGGTCCTGTGGACTGTTGGCAGTCATGGTTCAAGCACCAC
>ERZ890953.269-NODE-269-length-30713-cov-7.712734_pt1 | contig 30713 bp, 19 predicted proteins | sample MGYA00521264_ERZ890953 | MGnify/ENA primary metagenome ERZ890953 (study PRJEB32303, sample SAMEA104408629) | aquatic metagenome | biome: Brackish water; feature: Chemocline; material: water | place: Baltic Sea | collected 2014-10-26T21:54:00 | depth 200 m ...
GGGGGGGGGGGGGGGGGGGGGGGGGGGGGGGGGGGGGGGGCCCACAGTGGGGACGGCGATGGGCTGGGGCTGAACGGTGGGCTGGGGGCTGGGAGCGCGCAGGGCGTAGGACCCCAGCACGGCCATGGTGATCAGGGCGGCGGCGGCCACCAGGCCGACGGCGATCCAGGGGCGCGATCTGGGCACAGCCTGCTGGGCAGGGGGGCCCTCGGCCAGCTCTCGCGCCAGCTCGGCCAGGCGATCGGCGAGGGCCTGATCGTCCTGTGCATGCTCCACCCAGGCGGCGATGGCGCTGGGCTCTTCGGCCAGGCGCGCGCCTTGGGCGGGGCGGGGCGGGCACGTCACGGGGAGCTCCACCAGGTTGTCCTGGGTGTCGCGCTGCCCCGGGAGGTCGCTGGGGGTGGTGGGCGGCCGGGTCATGGCATCACCCTCCCTTGGTTTGTGAAAACTGGTGGACCTGGGGGCTGGGCGGGCTCGAGGTGGCCACGCCCAGTCGGCGTCGAACGAGCGCCTGAGCGGTGCGCAGGCGTGAGGCGACGGTGCCGCGCGGGAGATCGAGCAGCAGGGCGATCTCGGTGAAGGTGTGCTCCTCGAGGTACAGGGCGTAGACCTCGCGCAGCTTGGGGGAGAGGCTGGCCATGGCCGCCATGCCCCGTCGCCATGCCTCGGTCTCGGCGCTGATGTCCTCGGGGGTCCGGGGAGACTCGTGCTCGGCGAGCTTGGACTCCACCTGCTCGATGTGCTCCACGGGCTCGCTGCGGTCGCGTTGATCCGAGCGGTAGCGGCTGTAGGTGCAGTTGCGGAGCACGCCGTAGGCCCAGGCCTCGAAGTGTTCGGGCTGTTCGATGCGCTCGAGCCCCAGGTGGATCTGGAGCATGACCTCTTGGCACAGGTCGTCGCGGCCGCGGTGAGCCGGGTAGCGCAGGGCCACCGCCCGCGGCAACCAGGCGGCGACGGTGGCCAGGATGTTGTGCCTGGCGGCCGCGTCGCCGTGCTGGGCGCGGATGATGGTGGCGGAGTCGAGCTCTTGCAGGTTCATCGAATCTAGGTAGCCGGATGACGGCGTTTGGATCGCACTGGCTGGAAGGGAGCGGAAGGCCACGGGGAACCCAGCCCGATCGTCACGAGCAGACTGTAGGTTGGGATAGGATAATCGATATTATTCCACCCGATGACGGTGGGGGGGAGGGCCGCGACGAAGCGCAGGCCTGCGTGGGCCCGCGCGCCCGCTGGCGAGGCCACGCTCACGTCGCTGGCGAGGCCGAGCTCGGCGCTCCAGTCCCGGCGGGGCTGCCCTCCGGCGCTGGTGAGGCCCCGGAGCTCCACCCCCGGGCCGCCGCCGAGGCGCCAGCCCACGCGATCGCCGAGCTGCCAGCGCAGGTCCAGGCTCACCCGAGTGGTGCGCAGCTGCAGGTCCTGGGCCAGGGGCATGGGCCTGCCCAGTTGCACGACCGGGGCCACCCCCAGGCTGCGGTAGCGGATGGAGATGGGCTCGAGCAGCAGGCCCAGGTAGCGCGGGTCGCTGGAGAGCAGGTCCACGGTGCCCCCCAACAGAGCTGGGCCCCAGGCCCAGGCATGGGTGTCGGGCGCGGGCTGATCTGGCGACTCCGCGGAAGAGGGCTGGGGGAGCGAGCCGGCCAGGGCGTCGGCGCACACCAGCACCAGCTCCAGCCGACCCTGGGGGTTGGTAGGAGGGGGGAGGACCACCGCGCCGGCGTGGCCGCTGGCGGTGCGGATGTCCAAGACCCAGCCATGGTCGCCGGGCAGGATGCGCACGCTGGGGCCGGGCCCGATGGCGGGGCCCAGCTCGAGATCCGGCGCCAGCTCGCGGCCCAGCTCTAGGGCCTCCACCCAGGCCGCCTCGTCCTCGCCGGGGGGGAGCTCGATGGGGGTGCCGGCCAGGGCGAGCCCCGGCAGCGCGGCGAACAGCAGAGGCAGCAGCTGGCGCAAGAGACTAGCCCTCCAGCCAGGGGCGCACAGAGGGAACAGGCCGCGGGCCGTGGGCTTGGAGCACAGACACTGGGCAGGGGACTGGTGGCTCCCCCTTGGGGTCGCGAGCGGTCATGGGGGCTCTCCCTGCGCCGGTGATCGCGGTCAGCGAGCAGTCCAGGCTTCGCACTGGTCTAACAGGAGGTTGTCGGTCACTTCCTCCCACTCTACCCAATCCGACGCCTGAACCCAGCCGCACAGCTCGCTGCGGAGCTCGTCGCGCAGGGCGCCGCGATCGCCAACGACGTTGTTCAGCTCGCCCGGGTCGCTGTCGAGATCGTACAGCTCCTCGAGCTCACCCGGGTAGCTGCCCCCCAGCGAGTTGAAGGGGTTGCAGTCGCTGGTTCCCTCGGTGCCGCTCATGATGTACTTGTCGGCGCCATCCAGCACGCCGGCGGTCTGCACGCCCCGCTCGAGGAAGATGGGCTCGGGCTGGATCACCCCAGCGAGTATGGGGGTGACCAGGGAGCGGCCGATGGGCTCGGATCCCCAGGCAAAGGCCCCGGACAGCTCGCCGATGGTGGGGGCGATGTCGATGTTGCTGACCCAGGTGTCCAGGCGCTGGCCCTGGGGAAGGCGGCCAGGGGCGCGGAAGGCGAAGGTGACCCCCAGGGTGTCGTTGTAGGGCGGGCAGCCGTGGTAGAAGAAGTTGTGGTGCTCGGCCAGCTCTTCGCTGTGGTCAGCGCCGAAGACGATCAGGGCGTCGTCGTAGCGCCCGATCTCGTCCAGCGCGTCCAGCACCCGGCCGACGTTGTCGTCCATGGCTCGCACCTGGCTGGCGTAGACCGCCTCCATGTGGCGGCGATCGGCATCGTCGAAGGGCACGGTGCCCATGGCGACACCGTAGGTCTGGTCCACGTCCGAGGGGTCGAGATTCCCTTGGTAGGGCTCGGGGTGGAACTGCGGGTAGTAGGCGTCCACGACCTCGAAGGGCTTGTGGGGCTGGTTGAGGTGCAGCCACAGGAAGACCCGCTCGTCGTCGTCCAGGCCAGGCAGCCGGGCCAACAGCTGCTCAACCAGCTGATCGTCGCGCTGGGCCAGCCCGCCCAACGAGGGCGCCTCTCCGGACCAGGTGCAGACGCGCTCATCGACCCCGTAGTCCATGACATAGCAGAGGTTCGCCGAGTAGCCCAGGGTGCGGTAGCCGGCGTCCTGGAAGCGCTCGAAGAGGGTGGCGCGGCGGGGGCGCAGAGCCCCGGTGTTGATGCGCATGCCGTGGTCGCGCGGGTAGCTGCCGGTGCTCAGGGAGGTGAGGGCGACCGCGGTGAGGCCCCGGGGGGTGAGCACGTTGGGTAGCACCACGGACTCATCGAAGAAGGCCCACAGCTGCGGTGCCGTCTCCCACTGGCCGTCGTTGCCCCACAGGATGCGGGGACTCAGCGCGTCGACGGTGATGAGCACCACGGTGTCGACCGGGCGAACCGACGCGCTGTCGTCGGCGGGCGCGGGACATCCGGCCAGCAGCGATGCGGCGGCGGTCAGCCGAAGGGCCGATCCGAGGGTGGCTCGAGGGGACATGGCGGGTGCTCCGAGGCGGCATGGTAACCCCGGATCGGGGCACCCACAGCCGGGATCTGCCCGCTGGCGCGGGCCCCATTACTGGAGGTCGGCCCTGGGCACCGACAGCAGGTGGGCGGTGAACTGGCGGGCTTCGATGCTGGCGACAGGCGGGTAGCGCTCGAGCATCCAGGCGTCGAAGGCGGCCCGCTCCGGCCGGGTGGGGCCGCCCTGGGTAGGCTCGAGGGCGGTGTGTGGCAGGCGGCTGGCGTGCTCGATGACCACGAAGGGCAGGGCGTCGTCGCCGGAGCACTCCGCCCCCATGGTGGCCAGGCACTGGTCGAAGAAACGTTCGCCGATGCTGATGGGGCAGGGAGACTGTGGGCAGTACTGGCGGCCCGCGTGGGCCACGGCCTCGCGCACGGTGCAGACGGCGCCGCCGCCGGGCTCGAACTCGCTGGAGATCAGCTCTCCCAGGACGCGCACTTCTTTGCCGTCCATGGAAGGGGGCAGCACGTAGCGCATGCCGTGACCGTTGGTCCACGCCGCCCAGGCCACGGCGAGGCCCACGCCCATGGCCAGGATGCCCGTGGGCCAGCGGTGCCAGAGTTGGCGGACGCCGTGCTCCAGGCACAGCACGATGGAGGCCAGCCCGCGCATCAGCAGCAGCGCAGCGATGGGCAAGAGGTTCCAGCCGTAGCGGTCCGGGGCCTGGGCTGCGGCCAGCAGGGGCAGCGGAGCCAGGTAGCACAGCAACACCAGGCCCATGGGCAGGTCGACGGAGCCCAGCATCCGCTTCCACAGCGGCCGGGCGCCGGAGCTGGGCGCGCGCCGAGCCAGGCCGATGCCCAGGGCTCCGATCCAGGGCAGAGCCAGGCCCAGGTACCAGGGAACCCAGCGAGGACGGAGCACGATCATCACGTTTGTGACGGCCCGGTCGATGGCGGTGGCCATACCGGACTGCAGGATGCGCAGGGCTTCCTGGTTCAGCGACGGGGCCTGGGTGGAGCCGGAGCCCGGGGCGATGCCTTCGCTGACGTTGTGGGCCAGCTCTGCGGAGGTGGGGAAGGGGAAGACCTGGAACAGCAGCAGCAGCAGGCCGCCCCCCGCGGCCAGGAACAGCGCTACGGCCAGCAGGCGTCGCCACCAGGGCCGAGGCCCTGCGAGCAGCAGCAGCAGCAGCGGTGGGACCCACATGGGCAGGGTGGTGAAGTGGGTGGCGGCGGCGGCGGCGGTGAGCAATCCCGCGGCCGGGGCCAGCCACCACCAGCGCCGAACCGCCGCGGTGAGCAGGAGCGAGGTGGGCAGCAGGAAGAAGATCAGCGGATCCACGCCATAGAGCCGGGAGGCGTTGATCAGGGGGCCGCAGCAGGCCACCAGGAAGCCCGCGCCGAAGCCGACCCCGCGCCCGCCTCCGATGCGCCCCAGACCATAGAGCACCAGCGGCAGCAGGAGCATGGCCAGGTGGTTGAGCAGGTGGCCCGCCAGGGCCACGTCGGGCTCGAGGAACAGCACGGCGCCGACCACCACGGAGAAGGTGGGCATGCGGTGTTCGTCCAGGGCGCTCCACTCGCCCAGGTGGACGGCGTGGGCACTCGAGGCCCACGCGCCGGCGTCGGGGCCAACCAGCAGCAGGTCCTCGACCGAGCCCCAGAAGGGGATGTCCTGGGTCTCGGCCCAGGCGGTGAGCGCAGGGATCTCTCCCTGGGCGGAGTCGCTGTTGATGCCTGGCAGGAAGAGCAGCCCCAGCACCAGCAGCACCGCCAACAGGCCGGCATCCAGCCCCCAGCGCTCCAGGTGGCGGAGCACGCGGTTCCATGGGTTGGGGGCGGCCTGCTCACTCATCCGTCGCACCTCGGTCCTCGTGGATGGTTAACATGCCGAAATGAGCGTGGTCTGGGTCATCATCGTCCTCTGCAGCCCGGCATCGGCGGGGTGGATGCAGGCGGGCCCCGAGCGGGGTCACGTGCTGCATGGGGCGGTGGGCGAAGAGACGGTGGCCGTGGCCACCCGGGTCGGAGTGCTCAGCGCGGGCGTGGATCTGGGCCGCTGGGAGCGGGATTCCCGCTTCCCCCCAGAGGTTCGCCGGCTCGCGTTCGGCCCGGACGACCTGGCGTGGGGCGCCCCCGCGGGCCAGATCTGGCGGGTCGGGGAGCAGACCGAGCGGGTGGTCTTCTTCGACACCGCCACCACCGCGGTCGATCTGGCGGTCACCGGATCGGGCGCCATGCTCGCGGCCCTGCGCGGCGTCGAGGCCGGGGTGCTGCGGGTGCAGGACGGCCAAGCGGAGCGGGTGCTCGAGGGGGTCGACCCCTGGCGCTTGGCGGCCGATGGCGACGATGTGCTGCTGGGCACCGTCGATGCGGGCCTGCTGTCGTCCACCGACGGCGGCCGCAGCTTCGCCCCCTTCCTCGAGGTCGAACAGGGCGTCTCGGCGGTGGCATGGATCGACGGGCAGGCCTGGGTCGGGCTGGCGGACGGCGGCCTGCAGGTGTTCCGCGATGGCGCCTGGCACGAGCTGAGCGCCGTGGAGCGAGGCTTCGCCACAGGCTTCGCCAAGACCCCTCAGGGCGTGCTGGTCACCGTACAGCGCGTGGGGCAGGGCCACGACGCGCTGCTGCTGTTCCGGGGCGACTGGGGCCGGGAGGTCCAGCCGGGCCGCATGGGGGGCGACGCCACCGTGGTCGATCTCACCGGCGCCTGGTCCCTGCCCGACGGCCGCGCCCTGGTGGGTAGCTTCCGCCGCGGCCCGCTGGTCTACGGGGCGGGTGGCCTCGTCCCTGCACGCGACGGTTTTCGCGCCACGGTCACAGGCGGTGCCGCTGTCGACAGCGCCGGGCGCATCGTCTTGGCCTTGATGGGCACCGGGGTCTACATCTCGGACGACGGCGCTCAGAGCTGGCAGAGCCCGGCCGCGGGCGCGGGGCCGGTCACCGACTCGGTGGCTGTGGTGGCTCAGGGCGATCGGGTGGCCGTGGTGGACTTCGAGGGCATCACGATCCTGGACGCTCAGGGCCAGTGGCAGCGTCTGCCCGCCAACCCGCTGCTCCAGGCCGGCCAGAACCTGGCCTCCGTGGGCTTCGACGCCGCCGGGGCGCTCTGGGCGGTGGACCGCGTGGGCTCGCTGTACCAGCTCGACGGCCAGGCCTGGCGCGCCTGCAGGCAGCGGGGATTCCGCCTGGACGGCGAGGGCGAGCACTTGGTCCTGGCCACGGCGGGGGGCTTCCTGCGGGCCGCGGGCTGCGACGAGCCCTGGCCGCAGCTGGCCCTCGACGGCAGCCCGCGGCTCGACGGTCGCCACGCCCATGCCGCCCAAGGCTGGCTGGCCGGGGGCGGCGCAGTCTGGCGTGGTGGCAAGAAGCGCTTCGCCATCCCCAGTCGCTCCGTCAGCACCATCGCGGCCCGCGGCGACGAGCTGCTCGTCGCGCTGGACGACGGCTCCATCATCCGCTGTGCCGAGAGCTGCGAGCCGCTGCCAGACCCCGTGTCGGGCGCTGTCGCGGCCCTGGGCTGGCTGCCCGACGGTCGGATCTGGGCTGCAGAGCTCAGCGGCACCTTCCTGGTCCAGGGGGACGCTCCGGCGCTGTCATCGTGGAGCGATGTGCTCGATGCCCGCCGTGTCACCGGCGATCTGATGTCCCTCGAGCGGGCGCCGTGGAACGACGAGTCCGCACCCCAGGGCTCTGCTGCGGGCGTGGCGCAGCCCGGACAGCCAGGTCCACCAGGTCCGCCACAGCCCGGTGCCGGGCCTGGGCCCCAGCCCCCCGATCAGCCGGCCGCAACACCCGAGGAGCCCATCGCTCCAGACCAGGCCTGCGGCTGCGCCGGCTCCAGCCGAGGGTTGGGGGGCCTGGGCTGGTTGGCGGCGGGCCTGACCCTGGGCTGGCGCCGCCGCCGGCGCTGACATGGGGATCGCGGTCTCCGGGGCGGGCTGTGGGTGGACAGGTCGATAGCCGGCGTTGAACGGTGGTTGGGTGGTCGGCACGGCCCTTGCTGGTGTTCGGGGCGACCTCCGCCAGGAGCCTCCCTGATGCCTTCCCGCACCCGCGCCTCCCTCTTCGCCCTCGGGCTCGCCCTGATCGCCAACATCGCCTCCTCCAGCCTGGACTGGGAGCGAGAGGCCGAGGACAGCAGCGGCCTGATGGTGGTCGTGGACGGGAGTCCGCGCAGCTTCGCCATCTGGGTGGGGGGCAGCGAGGACACCCTCGAGGGCGTCACTCGCCTGAGCATCGAGGCCGAGACCGCGGCCGTGGCAGGCCAGCCCCTGCTGATGGCCACCCTGGGTTGGCAGGGCGCGGCCCCCGAGAGCGTCTTCGCGGAGAGCTGGCAGGGTGGTGATCTGAGCTTCGAGGGCTCCTCCCTGCTGAGCCGCAGCGACATCCTGGGCACCTGCGACCAGGCGAACGCCGGCGGTGTTCCGCCCTCTTCCTGGGAAGACGAGCTCTGCTGGGTGGAGCTGTGGCTGGACCTCGAGGCCATCGAAGGCGACGTGAGCCTGGATCTGGTGGTCAGCGCCCGGGTCGAGGGCCACGGGACCCAGGGGAACCTGATTCCCCATCCCGAGCTCGTGGTGATGCTCGAGGAGCTCGAGTAGGGCTGCCCGCTGGGGATCAGCCCGCGCGCTCCCCCCTCCGCACCCACCACCGGCTCACCCACAGCGACGCCGCGATGCCCAGCAGCACCAGCAGGGACTGCTGGGCGCGGGTGAGCACCGTGATGGCGGCGGCGTCGGCCAGGCCTACCCCCGTCGAGCCGGCGAAGACGGTGAGGTACATGGCGTCCCAGCCCAGCTGGCTGCCGGGGAAGAGGAACAGGGCCAGGCCGCCGACGATGACGAAGGCGTTGGTGAAGACCACGCCGGCCCAGGCGGCCTTCATGCCCATGGCCCAGGCCGCGATGAACACGCCCGTGGGGGAGACCGTGTGACCCACGAAGGTCCACAGGGTGGCGACGAGCAGGGGGCGCGGGCCGCGGCCGCCGATGGCCGCCAGGGCGTCGAGCAGCTCATCGGCGACCCCTCGCGCGTGGCGACTGAGGCGGCCGAGCCAGCCGGGGCGTCGCTCGAGGGGGGCGGCCAGCCTGCCCACCAGCGCCTGGAGCGGGCGGGGAAGCGCCACGGCCAGGCCGATGGACGCGGCCCCCAGCAGCAGGGCCAGGACCCCGGCCAGGGCAACCTGTCGCGCGTTCTCGGGGATGGGCAGGGGGACGAGCAGGAAGATCCCGGCGGCCAGCAGCGCGGCCACGCCCAGGCCCAGCAGCCGCACCACCACCCGGGCCATCAGCGCCTCGGCGGCGGAGACTGGGTAGCGCCGGCTGACCAGCCCCGCGGCCACCAGCTCCCCCACGGGCCCCGGCAGGGCGTAGTTGAACAGCACGGCCACGCACTGGATCAAAGTGAGGGTCCAGGTGCTGCCCTGCATGGCCGCCCCGGGTGGCAGCAGGCAGCGCCAGCGGATGGCGGCGATGGGGGTGGCCAGGGTGATGACGAGGACCCCCAGCAGCACTCCGCTTGGGCTCGACCGGGACCAGAGCTCCACCAGAGCGGAGCGGCTGGGTTCCGCTTGCCACAGCCCCAGGGCGGCCACCAGGCCCAGCAGCAGGGTGAGCCCGAGCATGATCGCCGCGCGCTGCACGGCCCGGCCTGCGGGTGGCTCTGTCCCGCTGGGCGTCACCCGCTGCGGTGGGCTCACCGGGTCCTACTCGTGGGCTGGCAGTCCTGGCCGGCGGTCAGGTCCAGGTCGAAGACCCACGCGTCCTCGGCCAGGAACACGGGCTCGCCCAGGCAGTGCTCGAGGGGCTCGATCTCCAGGGACGGAGCCTGGCGAGGCCGGTAGTCCGGGTAGACCACCAGCCAACGGAAGCCCGCGTCCAGCAGGTCCTGGCGCTCTGCCGCGCGCAACGCGCCGCTCCGCTGCAGGGCGTGCAGGCTGGGCTCGTTCACGGGGGAGGGGGTGTCGGAGGACAGCCGCATCACGGTGCTCGAGACGGGGCGCCCGTGGGCCAGCTGGTGCAGCCCACCCACATTTCTCCAGGCCCCCTTGGGCGGGTCGCTCTGGGTGGTAGAGGGGAGCTCGAGCACCGCGCCCGGGCCCTGCATGGCGGCCGCGGCGCCCAGCGCGGGGGGCGCGAAGGCGTTGTGGGGCCAGGCGAAGGGTGCCAGCAGCAGGGCGTCGGCCAGGATGGCCACCGCCAGCAGAGGGCTCCAGCGCCGCGCTCCCCAGGTGGAGACCACCGCGGCCAGCAGCAGGCCCGCCACGGGGGCGGCCCGGTACCAGTGGGTCATGCTGCCCAGGAACGGCAGCTTGGACAGGGCCAGGGCCGGCCCAGCCAGGGCGTGGTCGCCGATGCTCAGCAGCTGGCCGTCCAGGTAGATCCAGGGGCCCAGGGCCACGGCGCTGGCCGCGAGCGCGCCCAGGACCCAGGGCCAGAGCTGGCGCCGGACCACCAGGGCGGCCACGGCGGCCAGGATCAGCACGATGCCCAGGTAGGTGGTCTGGGACAGCTCCGAGTAGGGCCCGGTGAAGGGGGACGGGACCCAGGGGTCCAGCAGATCGGCGAAGCCGATGTTGCCCCCACGGGCGTAGCGGAAGCGCCCGAGGATCTGCTGGGGGCCGGGGTTGGCGAAGCGCGGATCGTTCATCACCGCGAAGTGGGCCAGCACCCCCCAGGCCACCGGCGCGGCCACCAAGGCGGCGCCCAGACCCACGGGCAGCGCGCGGCCCAGAGCCAGCCGCGGGGTCCGGATCATGGCTCCTACGCCCACCGCGAGGCCGGCGGCGGCTACCCAGACGCCGTTGTAGGGGCCGCCCCAGGCACAGGCGCCCATGGCCAGGGCCGCCAGGGCAATGCGCCAGCCCCCCCCGCGGCGCAGCGCCAGCAGCAGCAGGGCGATGGCGATGCCCACCCAGGCCACCGCCAGCTGCTCGGTCGCGCCACGGATGGCGCCCGCCAGGAAGGAGGGACAGGCCATGGCCGCCAGGGCCCCCAGCCAGGCCTCGCCCCCGACGCAGCGTGCCAACAGCGCGCCAGCCAGGCCCATGAGCAACAGCCCACCCAGGAGGATGGCGTTGTACGCGGCCGCGGGACCCAGCAGGCTGCCCAGGGCGAAGAAGGGCAGGTTGGCGGGGTCGATGAGCAGGGTGTCCACACCGCCGGGGAAGCAGATCAGATCCGTGTGGAAGAACAGCGGACTGCCCTCGCGGAGCGCCGCGTACAGAGCCCACAGGTGCCCCGCGCCCTCGCCCTGGGGCATGGTGAGCAGGGCTCTCAGCCCCACCAGGGGCATGGGCCAGAGCACCAAGGGCGGCGCCAGCAGGAACACCAGAGCGGTGGGCAGCCAGGGCCTGGATCTGGGAGAGTGCGGGTCCGGCATGGGCTTGGGTCGGGGCCTCGGGGATCAGTCCTCGCGCTCGCGCGGGGGCTCGGCACCAGGCTTACCACGGGGTGGACCCTCGCGGGCTTTGCCCTTTCCCGGTGCGGGCACCTTGCGCTCGAGCTGGCTCACGCTGCGGGGGACCAGCGAGGTTGGGCCCAGGTCCCAGATCACCAGCGGTGGACGCTGGATGGTGGGCTCCCCGAGGCTGGCGCTGGTCTCGGCTTCGAGGCGCTGATCGCCGTTCTGGCAGAGCACGTAGCGGATCCCTCGCGCGCGCAGGGCCGCCGGAGCGTCCTCGTCGGCCAGGGCCTGGCTCCAGATGCGCCGCAGCGTGGCTTGCTCCGAGGGCAGGAACATGCGGGGCAGGGCGGTGGTGGGGCGACCGTGGAGCGCCGCTAGCAGCAGCGCGTGCTGAGAGGGCACCAGGCCACCGCCGTAGGGAAGGTCCAGCACGGCGCCGTCATCGCCCTGCAGGTCCTCCAGGAAGTCCGCGCCGGGCACCGCGACCACCTCCAGGGGCCAGGGCGCGCTGGTGCGCAGGCCGTCGCCCAGCTGAACCAGCAGCAGCAGCCAGGCCAGCCGAGGGCGCCGGGCACACTCCACCGCGAGCCAGAGGGCCAAGCCCAGGGAGCCCAGCACCGCCAGGCGGTAGAACATGCCGCCGGTGGCCAGGGGGTAGCGAAGCGCGGTCAGGAGCAGGGCGGGTAGGGGGACGGGGGTCAGCTGCTCGATGGGGTAGAGCCAGGGACCCAGGGCCAGCAGCCCGCCGGTGATCAGCAGCGCCCATGCCGCCCTGCGACCTGGCCGCCGATCCCGCTGGCGCCAGGCCAACACGGCCAGGGCCAGCAGCAGCAGGCTGCCGATGTAGGCCACATGCCGCATGTCCCAGGGGCTGCCGTGCTCGGCGGGGAGCCCCAGCAGCAGATCCTGGAGCGAGGCCACCGGGTGAGGGCTGGGCAGGGGGCTCTGCCGGCCGAAGCTCTGGGCTGGCATGTACAGGGACGCGGTGACGTGGCTGCGGATGCCGGCGAAGTACAGCGCCACGGGGATCAGGCCGGCCGCCACCGCGGCACCGCACAGGGCGGGACGCGGTAGGCGGCGCTCGGTCCACGCGTCCCAGCCCAGCAGGCCCGCGGTGAGCAGCGGGATGGTCAGGCCGAAGTAGGGCGAGGTGAACCCTGTGACCATCGCCAGGCCCGCGCTGGCGGCGATCCAGCGCCAGCTCCGATCCTGGCTCCTGGCTCGATCCAGGGCGTAGAGGAACAGCGGGATCAGGCCGATGCAGAGCTTGGGAAGCTCTCCGCTGCTCAGGGTGCCCAGCGCGAAGGGGCACAGGGCGAAGGCCACGCAGCCCGCCGCGGTCGGCCAGGGGCCCGCGCCGCTCCAGCGGCGCAGCAGCGGCCAGGCTGCGAGGGAGGACAGGGGCAGGGCCAGCAGCAGGCCCACATGGAAGCTGGCGATGGGCCCCAGCAGCGGTCGCAGGGGCAGGGTGGCCACCAGCGGCAACCAACCGATGAAGCGCCCGCTGCGCTCCCAGGGGTAGCCGGCGCGGAGGGTGTGGTGCAGGCTCTCCCCGTCGGTGATGGCGCGCCAGAGGTGGTCCCCCAGCCAGACGTGGCTGGCGCCGAACAGCGAGGGGTTCCAGCTGCTGCCCAGGTGCAGCGGCAGCGGCCAGCACAGGGCGCAGACCACCGCGAGCGGGACCACGAAGGCAGCCAGCAGCGCGGGCGTCGAGCGGGCGGTGGGTTCGCTGGGTGGTGGCATGGGTGCTGCTGGGTCGGCGCGGTCCGCGTGGTCGAAGGCACGATACCACGCCCTGTCGTACCACCGTCTCCCGCGCCCCGCGGCGCTCTCGCCGGGCCTGCCGCGGTGCCCTCGAACACGTCAGGCGCGCCCACCGAAGTGAGCGCGCCCGCGGCGGGAGGCCGGGCCCTTAGAGCGCGGCTTCTTCGCCTTCCTCGGTGGCGAACTCCTCCTCGGGCTCCTCGGGGTCGATGACCTCGCCCTCGTCGTCGATGGGCTCTTCCGGGGTGACCGAGCTGACGTCGTAGTCGCCGGTGCGGGTGGCGGTGAAGTCGGTCTCGAGGCGGATGCTCAGGCCGATCTCCACGCCGTCGATGACGCAGCCGCCGGCCCAGCCGTAGGCGATCACGCCGGACTCCATGGCGGTGGCGTCGGCGTTGAAGGCGCCGGTGACGGTGCCGATGCCGATGGCGGCGCAGGCCTCGTTGGCGCCCAGGGCCAGGCCGCTGAGCATGCCGTAGGTGCCGTCGGCCTCGAGCACACCGCCGATGCGCACGCCGGCGTTCTCATCTTCGACGTCGAGGTTCACGAAGTTGAGCAGCTGGTAGTCGGGGCCCCAGGGCTGGTCCACGGCCACACTGTTCCAGAAGGTCTCGTCGGGGCACTCGACGCCCTCGTCGGAGCACAGGGTGGAGACCTGGATGATCTCACCGTCGAAGTCGATGTCGGCGTCTTCGCCGTCCGCGACCTCGGCGACCAGCTCGTCGTTGATGTACACCCGCATGTTGTTGGCGTACTCGACGCTGAAGTTGCCCATGACGTCCTGGGTCTGGGGCAGCTCGAAGCAGCCGGCGGCCAGGGTGGTGGAGGCGAGGAGGGTGGCGATGGTCGTGCGGTTCATGGTGTGTCTCCTTCCATGATGCTGGCAGTTTGTTGCCACCCTGACAGAACCGCCGAGTCTCGAGAAGGGAAAACCTTTTTTTTGGTGCTACCATTCCAGGGTCACGCCCCAGGAGAGATCCATGCGCCCGTTCGCCGTCGTCGCCCTGTTCTTGGCCCTGTCCGCTTGCCGCACCGACCCCGAGAAGCCGGACACGGACACCATCGACATCCCGGACGACACCGGCCCCAACGCCGTGGACGCCGATGGTGACGGGTATGACAGCGATGAGGACTGCGACGACGCCGACGCCGGCGTCCACCCGGGGGCTGACGAGACCTGCGACGGCATCGACAACGACTGCGACGATCTGGTGGACGAGGACGCCGTGGACGCCTCCACCTGGTACGCCGACGCCGACGCCGACGGCTACGGCGATCCCGACACTGCCGCGCTCGCCTGCGAGCAGCCCAGCGGGTTCACCGACATCGACGGAGACTGCGACGACAGCCGCGCCGACATCTACCCGGGCGCCCCCGAGCGCTGCGACGAGGCCGACAATGACTGCGACGGCGAGGTGGACGAGGATCTGAACGAGATCTGGTACGCCGACGCGGACGGCGACGGCTTCGGAAACGCCGAGCGCACCCTCGAGTCCTGCGACCCGGGCGAGGGCTGGGTGGTGGACGCCACCGACTGCGACGACAGCGACTCGAGCATCAACCCCGCAGCCGCCGAAGAGTGCAACGGCGCCGACGACGACTGCGACGGCGAGGTGGACGAAGACCTCGCCTCCACCTGGTTCGCCGATGCGGACGGCGATGGCTTCGGCGACGCGGACAGCTCGGTCTTCGAGTGCGAGCCCGGCACGGGCTGGGTCGCGGACGACGGCGACTGCGACGACGCCAACTCGAGCATCAACCCGGACGCCACCGAGATCTGCGACACCCTGGACAACGACTGCGACGGCCTGATCGACGACGACGACGACGGCCTGGTGGGCGCCCTGACCTGGTACCTGGACGCGGACGGCGACGGCTACGGTGACGATGGCGCCGCCGTCGCCAGCTCCTGCGAGCTGCCCAGCGGCTACGCCGAGTACGGCGGCGACTGCGATGACAGTGACGCGGCCATCAACCCCGGCGCCGCCGAGACCGACTGCACGGACCCCACCGACTACAACTGCGATGGCTCCACCGGCTACGCCGACGCGGACGGCGACGGCTTCGCGGCCTGCGAGGACTGCGACGACGGCGAACCGGCGGTCAATCCCTCGGCCGATGAGCTGTGCGACAACGACGACAACGACTGCGACGGGCTCATCGACGAGGATGACGCCAGCGATGCCGTCACCTGGTACGCCGACGTGGACAGCGACGGCTTCGGTGATCCCGACAGCACCACCACCGCCTGCGATCAGCCCACTGGCTACGTCTCGGCGACCTACGCCAGCGACTGCGACGACAGCGATGCCAGCGTCAGTCCCGTCGATCCCGAGCTGTGCGACGGCGTGGACAACGACTGCGATGGCGACACGGACGAGGGCGTGACCGACACCTACTACGCCGACAGCGACGGCGACGGCTTCGGAGACGCCGGCAGCGCCGTCGAGGCCTGCGCCGCCAGCAGCGGCTACGTGGCCGACGACACCGACTGTGACGACGGCGACGCGGCGGTCAACCCCGACGCCACCGAGCTGTGCGACGGCGTGGACGATGACTGCGATGGCGCCGTGGACGAGGCCGACGCAGCTGACGCCAGCACCTGGTACCGGGACAGGGACGGTGACGGCTACGGCGCTGCGGCGTCCAGCACCATCAGCTGCGACCAGCCCACCGGATACGTGGCCGACGCCACCGACTGCGACGACGGCGACGACGACATCTACCCCAGCGCCGACGAGCTGTGCGACGGCGCGGACAACGACTGCGATGGCGACGTGGACGAAGAGGCGGTGGACGCCGACACCTGGTACGCCGACGCGGACGGCGACGGCTACGGCGACGCGGGCAGCGCCACCGCGGCCTGTACCCAGCCCACGGGCACCGTGGCGGACGACAGCGACTGCGACGACGGCGACGGCGCCGTCAACCCCGCCGCCGGAGAGCTGTGCAACGGCATCGACGACGACTGCGACGGGCTGCTGGACGAGGACGATCCGGACATCACCGGCACCTCGACTTGGTATGCCGACCTGGACGGCGATGGGTATGGCGACGCGGGCAGCGCCACCATCGCCTGCAGCCAGCCCACGGGCACCGTGGCGGACGACAGCGACTGCGACGACGGCGACGCGGCCGTCAACCCCGGCGCCACCGAGCTGTGCGACGGTGTGGACGGCGACTGCGACGGCACCGTGGACGAAGATGACGCGGCCGATGCCAGCACCTGGTACCGCGACGGCGACAGCGACGGCTACGGCTCCGCGAGCACCAGCACCGCCAGCTGCGACCAGCCCTCGGGCTACGTGGCGGACGCCACAGACTGCGACGACGGCGACGACGACATCTACCCCGGCGCTGACGAGTCCTGCGACGGCGTGGACAACGACTGCGACGGCGGGGTGGACGAGGACTCGATCGATGCCGACACCTGGTACACCGACGGCGACGGCGACGGCTACGGCGACGCGGGCAGCGCCACAGTGGCCTGCAGCCAGCCCACGGGCACGGTGGCCGACGCCACCGACTGCGACGACGGGGCCGCGGCCGTCAACCCCGGCGCCGGCGAGGTCTGCAACGGTGTGGACGACGACTGCGACGGGCTGTTGGACGAGGCGGACCCGGACGTCACCGGCACCTCCACCTGGTACGCCGACAGCGACGGTGACGGCTACGGCGACGTGGGCAGCGCCACCATCGCCTGCAGCCAGCCCACGGGCACGGTGGCCGACGCCACCGACTGCGACGACGGCGACGCGGCGATCAACCCGGCCGCCGTGGAGAGCTGTGACGGCGTGGATGACGACTGCGACGGCACCGTTGACGAAGACGACGCCAGCGACGCGGCCACCTGGTACGCCGACAACGACGACGACGGCTACGGTGACGCGGGCGCCAGCACCACCGCCTGCAGCCAGCCCAGCGACTATGTGGCCGACGCCACCGACTGCGACGATGACGACGACGACATCTACCCGGGCGCCCCCGAGACCTGCGACGGGGTGGACGAGGACTGCGACGGCGCGGTGGACGAGGGGGCCAGCGATGCGCTCACCTGGTACGCCGACGTCGATGGCGACAGCTACGGCGACGCCAGCAGCAGCGTCGAGTCCTGCACGCAACCCACGGGCTACGTGGCCGGCGACACCGACTGCGACGACGGCGACGCGGCGGTCAACCCGGCGGCGTCCGAGCTCTGCGACGGGATCGACAACGACTGCGACGGCCTGGTGGACGACGACGACACGAGCGTCGGCGGCACCTCGGTCTGGTACGTGGACTACGACGGTGACGGCTACGGCGGGCTGCGCCTGACCACCCGGGCCTGCAGCCAGCCCAGCGGCTACGTGGCCGACGCCACCGACTGCGACGATGGCGACGCCTCTGCCTACCCTGGCGGCTCGGAGGTCTGCGACGGCGTAGACAACGACTGCGATGGCACCGTGGACGAGGCCGACGCCAGCGACGCCAGCACCTGGTACGCAGACAGCGACGGTGACGGCTATGGCGACGCCAGCGTCGACCAGCCTGCCTGCACCCAGCCCACTGGCTACGTCTCGGACGCCACGGACTGCGACGACGGCGACGGGGCCATCAACCCCGGGGTCGGTGAGCTGTGCAATGGCGTAGATGACGACTGCGACGGGCTGCTGGACGAGGCCGATCCCGACATCACCGGCACCTCCACCTGGTACGCCGACACGGACGGCGACGGCTTCGGAGACGCGGGCGACGCCACCACGGCCTGCAGCCAGCCCAGCGGCACCGTGGCCGACGACAGCGACTGCGACGACGGCGACGCCGCGGTGAGCCCCGACGCCACAGAGCTGTGCGACGTGGTGGACAACGACTGCGACGGCGTCGTGGACGAGGGCGACGCGGCCGATGCCAGCACCTGGTATGCCGACACCGACGCCGACGGCTACGGCGACCCGGCCTCCAGCACCACCGCCTGCCTGCAGCCCAGCGGCTACGTGTCCGACAGCACCGACTGCGACACCCACGACGACGACGTGCACCCCTACGCCTCCGAGACCTGCGACGGGGTGGACGAGGACTGCGATGGTTCGGTGGACGAAGAGGCCACCGACATGGACACCTGGTACGCCGACACCGACGCCGACGGCTACGGGGACAGCGCCAGCACCACCGAGGCCTGCAGCCAGCCCAGCGGCTACGTGGCCAACACCACGGACTGCGACGACAGCGATGGGGCCATCAACCCCGCCGCCAGCGACGACTGCGACGGTGTGGACAACGACTGCGACGGCACCTTGGACGAGGACGCGGCTGACGCCGATACCTGGTACGTGGACGCCGATGGCGACGGCTACGGCACGCCCGCCTACACCACCACCGCCTGCGCTCAGCCCAGCGGCTACGTGGCTGCGGGCACCGACTGCGACGATCTGGACGGCGACATCTACCCGGGTGCCGTCGAGATCTGCGACGGCGTGGACCAGGACTGCGATGGCCTGGTGGACGAGGGCGCCACCGATCCCGGCACCTGGTACCTGGACGCGGACGGCGACGGCTACGGTGACGCCAGCAGCACCACCACCGGCTGCGGCGCCCCCACCGGCTATGTTGATGACGACAGCGACTGCGACGACAGCGCCAGCACGGTCAACCCCGGCGCCGCCGAGGTCTGCAACGGCGTGGACGACGACTGCGACGGCATCGCCGACACGGGCACCCTGGGCTCGGGCGAGCTGTGCGCCGCCGACAGCTGCCTCGAGGCCTTGGCTGACGATCCCAGCGCCAGCGACGGCACCTACTGGGTCTTCTTCGACGGCGTGGCCACCGAGGTCGAGTGCGACATGACCACCGACGGCGGTGGCTGGACCCTGATCTTCGCCGATGACTTCGAGAGCTCGGTAGATCCGGGGTGGAGCCTGGCCACCACCTACAGCTGTGGGTCTTTCGGCACCCTGCTGGGCGGCTACGGCATCATCGCCGGTGGCGAGATCGACATCGACCTGGAGTGCTACGGCGTCGGCCACAGCGAGGCCTGGTTGGACCTGGACTACGCCGCCCTGGACTCCTGGGACGGCGAGGAGGCCTACGTCGAGGTCGACGCCAGCACCATCGCCAGCTGGAACCAGAACAACCACAGCACCGCCTACAGCGAGGTCTGCGGCTGGGATCGCGGCTACTACGGCTCCTACGACAGCCTGAGCAACGTGGACGAGATCTTCGCCCACAGCGCTGACAGCATGACTCTGATCGTGGGCTCCACCCTGGACCAGGGCGCCACCGATGAGTCCTTCGGCATCGGCGAGGTCTGGATCTGGGTGCGCTAAACGAAGAGAGCCGCGCGGCGTAGACCGCGCGGCTCTGCTCTTTCCAGGCGGAGCGCTACTCGGCGGCGGCCTGGTGCACCACGATCTGGCTGAAGGGGATCTCGATGCCGGCGGCGTTGAGCTCGTCGTAGACCTCGCAGCGCACGGCGTGGAGCATGGCCAGGTAGTCGGGGCTGTTGCACCAGGTCAGGACCTTGAAGTCCAGGCTGGAGGCGCCCAGGCCCACGAAGGCCACGGCGGGGGCGGGGTCGGACAGGACCATGCTGGGCTTGTTGGCGGCCTTCTCGAGCACGGCCTGGACCGCTTCGAGGTCGGCGCCGTAGGCCACGCCCACATCGATGGCGCCGCGGCGGGTGCCCAGGGTGGTGATGTTGACGATGCTGCCGCCGGTGATGGCGCTGTTGGGGATGATGATCTTCATGTTGTCGGGGGTGTTCAGCGTGGTGGCGAACAGCCCGATGTCCACGGCCTTGCCGGTGTGACCGCCCGCGGTGATGACGTCTTCGAGGATGAAGGGCTTGAAGAAGAGGATCATCACGCCGCTGGCGAAGTTGGACAGGCTGCCCTGCAGGGCGAGGCCCACGGCCAGGCCGGCGGAGGCGAAGACAGCGACGACCGAGGTGGTCTGGATGCCTACGGTGCCCAGGGCGGCGATGACCGCGGCCACAAGCACGGTGTACTGGGCGATGCTGCCCAGGAAGCGGCCCAGGGCCACGTCGGTGTTGCCCTTGGCCATGGCCTTCTGCACCAGCTTGTTGGTCCACTTGGAGACGATCCAACCGATGATGAAGATGACCAGAGCGAGCATGAGGTCCTGAGCGAAGGGCAGGCCCCAGTCGATGACGGATTGCAGGGATTCCATGGTGATTCCTTGTGCGAAGCTTGGAGGGGAAGGCGCTTAGAGGAGTGTGGCGACCAGCGAGATCAGGGTGACCTGGTCCAGCTTGCGGTAGCCCTGGACGGGCACGTTATCGAAGGTGAGCTGGTTGCTGAGCTTGACGCTGAAGACGTCGGACAGCTTGGCGGACAGGGCGGCCTCGTTGAGCACGCGAAGGTCGGCGGTGTCGAGGATGTTCTCGTAGGCCTCGACGGTGTCGCTGAAGGACACCGAGTCGTTGAACTTGTGGGACAGGCTGGCCATGCCGCGTGCCGAGTAGACCATCGCCGTGTTGGGGTCGATGCCGACGACGTAGTTCTCCTGGGCCACGTCGGCGCCGAGCTCCACCTTGAGGTCGGTGCTGTCGTTGTCCACCAGGATGCGCGAGTAGCCGATCTGCTCGTGACTGCGGAGGTCGTAGCCGGCGTAGATGTCGCTGAGCACGCCGCCCAGGACGTACAGGGAGCTCTTGTCGCCCAGGAAGCGGTCGTAGCGGGCGTCGCCCCAGTACTTGCGGGCGATCTCCACCTTCTCGGCGTCGCGCTCGGCGTCGGAGAGGATGCCGTCACCGTCGGTGTCGGAGACGCCCTTGCCCAAGTTGACGCCGCCGCCCAGGGTGAACTGGTTGCGGGAGAAGCGGTGGGAGAAGTCCACCAGGCCGTTGGCGGTGTAGTACTCGACGTTGCCGGTGGCGTAGGCGCCGCCCAGCTCGGCGCTGAGGTGGGTCTCCGGCTCGTCGAACTTCTGGCCGGCGGCGGCGGGATCGACGAACTCGGACTCTTCGGCGCCGGCGACGGCGGCCATCAGGAGGAGAGCGTACATGGGTATCTCCGTTGCATGGTTGCTGGGGACAGCGTCCCCTCGGGGCGAGGCCAATAGAATCCCCAGGAGGGGCCGCGACAAGAACTGTGAAAGGAACCCGAAAGGTCCTATCTGCGATCTGTGGAATGTCTTACCGCGCCCGCCGGCGTCGGGTGACAAGCAGTCCTGGCAGGGGCAGGAGCCCCAGCCAACCCGAACTGCCTGCGCTGCTGCAGCCGCAGCCCTTGGGCTCGCCCATGGCGCTGTCGCCGGTGTCGACGGGCGCCTCGGGGTCAGGCCACGCGTCGGGGTCCATCAGGAAGGCCACCTTGCTCGCCACCTTCCAGCGCGCGTCCAGCATGACCTGCTGATCCAGGGTCCAGGGAGGAACCTCGTCGCAGTAGGCCAGCGGGTCGTCGCAGTTCTCCCGCGGCGCGGTACCGAACTGCCGGTATGCCCGCTCGACCTGGGCTCGGGCGTAGTCACCGGCGCCGAGATCTTCGGCCAGCGTGAACAGCTCCCAGTCCTCGAGGCCGTCGCGGATCTGGGCCAGGCGGTAGCTGGCGATGGGCCCGTCGACGCTCACACCCTGCGGGGAACCCAGGGGAGCGGAGCTGCCGTCGTGGTCACCTGGGTAGAGCAGCACGCCGTCGCCGTTGCGGCTGAACATGTCGCCGAACTCCTCGTAGTTGGCCCAGATGTTCCAGGGATCGTCCTGGATCCAGTAGCTGACCCGCCAGAACAGGAAGCCCGTGGCCCCCTCATACCAAGCGCCCCACTTCACCATGCGGGGCTCGTAGCCGATGGTGGTGTCGATGTCGTAGCCGGCGTAGGGCGGGAAGTTCGCGTTGCAGACGTAGAACCACAGCTCCTCGCCCATGGCGATGCGCTCCTGGTAGAACTCACGGGTCTCGTACAGGGGGCCGAAGAACCACTCGTCGTACATCGGGGTGACCGGGCACCAGATGTCGATGTCGCCGTCGACGATGGCGTTGTAGGGGCTGGTGACCAAGACGTGGCCATCCCACAGGGGTGCGTGATCATTCAGCGCGCCCACGTCGCTGTGGATCTGCTCGTAGGTCTCGTCGCCACCGTTGTAGTAAGGCTCGTCGGTGCTGTAGACGTAGGCCTTGTCCCACCAGCCCAGCCCTTCGAGGTGCTCCGAGAACATGCGCGCGGCGTCCCCCCACTGCTCGGTGCTCATGCTGCCCTGGCCGCGGCCAGGTCGGAAGTGGGCCACATTGAAGCGGGTGATGGGCGCGCCGTCGTCGAAGAGGCTGCCGTCCAGGAAGGGCCCCACCGCGGCTTCGTACTCGGTCCAGTCCGGTTCGATCACCTCACCCTGGTCGTCCACCTCGAAGCTCACCGAGCCGGGCACCGAGGTGGGGTCGATGCGGTAGTCGTGCATCAGCTGGTAGTAGCGACGCAGGATCTCCTCGTAGACTGGATCATCCTCGCCCTCGGGCCCGCCGTGGAAGCGGCGGGGCAGGTTGGAGGAGAACCCGAAGGCCGTGGCGACGGTCTTGTCCTGGGGCAGGGTGTAGGGCCAGACGGTCAGATCTATGCGGATCTCCACGCTGTCTTGCCCCTCGGCCGAGACCGTCAGCGTGCCACGGTAGGCCCCAGGGGTGGCGTCGAGGGGCACGTGTACGTCGACCCAGGCCGCCCAGGTCTCGCCAGCGGGCAGGTCGAAGGGCGCGGCCACGGCGACCTCGCCTTCGGCCCAGGGGTCGCGGAACGGGATCAGGGGGTCCGGGTAGCGGCCCGCGTCGCGGGGGTGGTCCTCGATCTCGCCCATGAAGGTGGGCGAGGGGTGCTGGATGTCGAGGTAGTGCTCGAGAAAGAGCTCGACGGCGCTGGCCGGGATGACGGCGCCAGCGGGGCCGCTGAGCTCGGTGGCGCGCATGTCGACGCCGGAGAGCCCCCCCGCGTCCTGCACGAGCACCTGGAACGCCTCGTGCTCGTTGAGCCCGGCGCCCAGCGCGATCTGGGTCGAGGCGGGGATCGCGGTGGTGGGCTGCACCTTCTGGGTGGCAGGCGCCACGCCCAGCTGCCAGGCGGACAGGGCGCTGGAAGGGAACAGCAACAGGAGGGCGGCGAGGCTGCGCATGTGGACTCCCGGGTGGGGCGCCGGCAGTCTATCAGCAGTCCCCGAGGCCACAGCCCTCAGGCCAACCATCCCGCGACTGCCGTGGAGATCGACTCGACGTCCTTGTCCCGCAGGCCGCGATGGCAGGGCAGGGCGATGCACTCGGCGGCGGCCTGGGCGGCCACGGGACAGGCGCCCTGGCTGAGGTCGGTGAGCACGCCGGTGCGCAGCTGCACGCCCGCGGCGAGGGCCGCCTCGGCGCAGCCGGTGGGGTCGTGGCTGCGCACCAGCAGCTGGGACCAGGCGGGCAGCGCGCCGTCGGGCACCGCCTGGCGCCAGGCGGTGGCGGGTAGGGCGTAGCGCAGCTGGGCGGCCCGCTCGCGGCAGCCGTCCAGGTGGGGCTCCAGCTGGGCCAGGGCGTTGCGGATGGCCTCGGCCTGCGCGGGGTGCAGGAGCACGGGGCCGGCCCCTGTGTCTTCGCTCCGCGCGGGATGCGCCAGCGCCCGGTGCAGGAGGCCGAAGGCCGAGGGGTGGGCCAGCAGCGAGCGCATGTGGCCCCGAGCGACCTTCCCGGCCACCTGCCGGGCGGCCGGCAGGGAGTGGTTGGACAGGGCAGCGCGAACCGCGGCGACCAACGCGCCGTCGTCGCTGGCCACCAGGGCGCCACCGAAGGGGGTGAGCTGGCCGCAGTCCAGCGCTGCGACCCCAGCACGACCGATGGCGCCCACTGGACGGCAGCGCCAGCGGGCTCCGACGGCCATGCCGAAAAGCTCGATCATGGGCAAGCCCAACCTGGCGCAGCAGGCGCCGAGGGCGTCGAGATCGCAGGCCACGCCCGCGGTGTGGGCCACCAGCACGGCCACCGTGGTGGGCCCGGCCGCCGCAGCCAGGGCGGCGGGGTCGAGGTGGAGGGTGTCGGGTGCCACCTCGACGGGCGTCGCGCGCAGGCCCGCGGCCTGCACCGCCTGGAGCACCCAGGGATCGGCGATGGCAGGCAGGATCACTTGGGATCGGGGGGGGGACTCCAGCGCGGTGAGCAGCAGCTCGAGCGCCACGCTGGCTGATCCCAACGGGACGACATGCCTGGCCTGGAGGTGGAAGCCGGCTTCTTGTGCCAGCCCCCGCAGGGGGCCGGGGGCCGCGGGATCGGGTGCGATGGCATGCAGCGCGCCCCGTGTGAGCGCCCAGCTGGTCCCTGGAGGTCGGTGGGCACCGACGCTGGGGATACGGCGAAGACGAAGAATGGCCACGGCGTCCTCCTCTCGGGCACTCTCGGAGTGGAAGCTATCCCGTTCGGGTCTATGGACGCCCCTCTTCGAACGGGGGGAGAGGCGGTGGCTGGCCAGGCTCCGGAGGCAGACCGTGCTTCCGCGGACCACCCTGCCGTCGGGCCTCAGGGGGGCTCTGCCCGTCTGGGTGTTGGTGTCTGCGTTCGTCTCCCATGTGCTCGCGCTGGCGCAGCCCCGGCTCGGCCATCACGGGTGGCACATGGGCCAGGAAGCCGGGGACCTCGAGGTGGCAGGCATCGTAGGCGGCCACCAGGTTGCCGATGACCTGCTTGGACTCCTCGCTGTCCAGGCTGCCGGTGTAGGCGGCGGTGTGGATCTGTTCGTCGCTGGGCAGGGGGATGCGTCGATCCGCGGTGATCACCTCGGCCACCATGAACTCGAACAGCACGCGCAGCACTCGCACCGGCTTGGGGTGGGTGGACATCTCCAGGCGGTCGAGGCGGGAGGGCGCCTGCTGGAGGTGCTCGCCGTCGAAAGTGGAGGGGTCTTCGGACACCAGGTGGAGCAGCAGCTCAGGCTCGCTCAGGGCGCCATCTTCGTCCTGGTCGATCTTGTGGAAGCTGGTGAGGGTGGGGGAGCTCCGGGCCAGCTCGCTCGAGCTCAGGCGGCCGTCTGCGTCTTCGTCCACAGCCTCGAGCCCCGGTCGCAGCGCCCCGACGAAGCTGAACGTGGGCTGTGCCAGCCAGGCCATGCCCAGCAGCGTGGGGGGCAGCAGCAGCAGCAGCAGAGGCCAGCGGCGCATCACTTGGCCCCCCAGTAGCCCTTCTGCTGGATCACCTCGAGCTGCTCGGGGCTGATGGTGATCTGGTCGGGCGCATCGTGCTGGCGGAGCTGGGCGGCCCAGGCGGCGAGGTCGTGGCGCATGACCCTGCGCTGGTCGTCGTCCAGCTCGGCGCTCGCCTCGAAGGCCTGTCCCTCCAGCCGGGTGGCGGCGAGCATGGGCGCGAGGAAGGGGGAGTCTGCGCCGATGCCCGTGAAGCCCAGCCGCCCCTGGTCCGTGCGGATGCTCACCCCGCGGAAGGCTGTCTGGGCATAGACGGCGGCTCGCGGCATGGGCGGGCCACCTTGCAGGGTGGGCCAGAGGGAGTGGCCGCGGATGCCCGCCGGGGCCTCGGCGCCTGCCGCCTCGAGCAGGGTGGGCATGACGTCGGTGAGGTCCACCAGGCCCGGGACTCGTCGGCCACCGTGCGCTCCACCGGGCAGGCGGACCACCAGCGGCACCTTCAGGTTCAGATCGCTCAGGGTGTAGCGGTGGTGGAACAGCCCGTCCTCGCCGAGCTCCTCGCCGTGGTCCGACAGCAGCACCACCACGCTGGTCTCGAGCAAGCCGCGACGCTCCAGGGCGGCCAGGAAGACGCCGAACCAGGTGTCGGCGTAGCTGACGGAGCCGTCGTAGACTCCGCGCACGAAGGCCAGGTCCTGCTCCTCCAGCTTGCGGGCGTTCGCTGACCTCTTGGTGCTCAAGCGCGCGATGCGGCGGCGCTCGGCCCGCCCGCGGATGCGCAGGGCCCGGTAGTTGAGCAGGTCGGCCGGCGCGTGGTGGCCGAAGTAGTAGCCGTCGACCGCCAGGATGCTGCCCAGGGAGTCGCGGACCACGTCTGCTCCGGTGCCGCGGTAGGATGCGTCCACCCTCGAGAAGCCCCAGGGGCCTGGCTTGAGGTAGCGGTGGTGGGTGTCGTAGCCGTGGACGAAGAGGAGGGACGGGCGCTCGGGGTCCCGCCCGTCCAGCCAGCGCACAGCGTCGGGAACCGAGTGGAACAGGCTGCCCCAGTCGTCGCTGCGCTCGAAGAGGTCGAAGCCGCGGCCGAGCCCGAAGTCCTCGGACAGGTGGCCACCGCCGGTGAAGCCCGCGCTCTGGTAGCCGTACAGGCCCAGCACGCCAGCCAGGGTGGGGGGCTCTTCGCTCAGGCGGAGGGTCTCGTAGATGGGCCCGGTCTCCGTGGCGTACAGCGAGGTGAACAGGGACGCGTGGGAGAAGAGGGTCGCGTTGGCTACGGCCCAGGCGTCTTCGAAGACCACCCCCTCGGACGCGAAGCGGTCGATGTTGGGGGTCAGGCCGTCGGCGTTGCCGTAGACGCCCAGCCGATCGGCCCGGAGGGTGTCCATGCACACGACGATGATGTCGGGTGGTCCGCTGGGGGCGGGCTGGTCGCAACCCACTAGGACCAGCAGCGCGATGGCGAGCCAGAGGAGCATGACGGTGGGTTAACGCGGAGGCTGCTCGCTGGGCTGTTTGTTGGGCTGCTCGCTGGGCTGCTCGCTGGGCTGCTCGCTGGGCTGTTTGTTGGGCTGCTCGCTGGGCTGCTCGCTGGGGTCGGGCTGGGTCGCGACGTGTTCCCAGTAGCCACGCTGCTGGAGGGTGCGGCGGAAAGCTTCGTCTGTGGGGGCCGTGGCTTGCTCGGCGTCGCCGGTGCGCTGAGCCCTGGTCCAGGTGCGCAGCAAGGCCTGCAGCTCGCTAGTGATCGCCGGCTGGCTGGCGGCCAGGTTTGTGGTCTCGGCGGGGTCGGCTTCGAGGTCGTACAGGTGTGGTGAGGGGCGCGGTGGAGGTGTGTTGAGCCCAGGCGACGACGAGATGTCCGCGGTCTCCTCCGAGAAGGCCGCCAGCTTGTGGCTGCCTCGGATCACGGACAGCCCCCTGGGGTTGGAGAAGGAGAAGATGGGTCTGGGCTCGATCTGTCCCTCGGCCATGCCCAGCCAAGGCAGCAGGCTCTGGCCGTGCATCGTGTGGTCCGGGGTGATCCCGGCCCGCGCCAGCAGGGTGGGGGCGAGGTCGATTCCCTGGGCGGGGCCTGCGATGGGCATGCCGCCCTGGGGCCCCTTGGGGTCCACCCAGACCAGGGGCACCCGGAGCACGCTCTCGTAGTGGCGAGACCCGTGCCCCAGGAAGCCGTGGTCCCACAGATCCTGGCCGTGGTTCGAGGTCAACACGATCACCAGGTCCCGCTCCCGGGAGGCGCCCTTGGCGGCGGCGAGGATAGCGGCCAGTTCGTCGTCGTAGAAGCTCAGCGCGCCGTCGTAGGCGCCGATGGTCTCCCGGCGCGCGGTCTGCTCGTCGTGGCTCTCTTTCAGCGCGGTATAGCGGGGGTCCAGGGAGGCGACGGGGGAGTTGGGCTCCGCGGGCTCCCATCGGTCGGCGACCGTGGGGGGCGGCGGCGGATCGGGGTGGTGCAGGTCCATGTTGTGTACCAGGGCGAACCAGGGCTCCTCGGGCGCCTGGTCCAGCCACACGATGGGCGCCTCGCGGAAGGGCTGCTTGGTCTGCGTCGGTTCTTCGAGCGAGGAGACCAGGTCGAAGCCCTTGGCCAGCTCGGGGAAGCCGTGGGGGACGGTGAGACCCCAGAACACCGCGCTGTGGTAGCCGTACAGGCCCAGGATGTCCGCCAGGGTGTTCTGGTCGTCGGAGAGCCAGGACAGGGCGTAGCCTTCCCGCAGCGACATCACGGGGGGATAGCGGCCGGTGAGGATGGAGGCCAGCGCGGGCATGGTCCAGCCGCTCTGGCCGTAGGCCCGCTCGAAGTAGGCGCCCTCTCGGGCCAGGCCCGCGATGGTGGGGGCCACGGGCTGGCCATCCCGCTCGAGGAAGAGCCGGTCGGCCCGCATGGAGTCTACGACCACCAGCAGGATGTCAGGCGGAAGATCGGTCGGAGGTGGGGCTGGGGAGGGGCCGCTCCCGGTGCAAGCCCACACCAGAGGCGCGAGGAGGAGGATGCTGTGTACAGTCGCTGGACGCATCCGCAGAGGGTAGCGCCCGGGGCGCTCCGTTGTACAGAACATCGAGGCGTTTTCGATGCCGCTGGCGCTGCAGCGTGGTGGGGCTCGGCAGCTCTGTGGAGGTGGAATAGGGCCATCGGGTCTCCCGTGCCTCGCCGTCCTCGACCCGCCCGAGCTGCCCATGACCCACCTCCGCCGTCTCCCTGCGCTCGCTCCCCTGGCCCTGGCCTGCCTGATCCTGGTCGGCTGTGGTGAGAAGAGACCTCCCGCCACCACCCCCGAGGCCATGCCCGTGACCGATCCCACCACCATCGACGAGCTGCCCTTCCCCAGTGATGACGCTCCCTCCGAGGAGCCTGACTTCGAGCCCCGCTTTGGGGAGCCCGTAGAGCGCCAGGCCCTCTACGTGGTCGACCCGGTCGCGGGCGGCAAGAACCTGCAGGCCGCCAGCCTGCGCTTCGACGACGGCGAGGTCTGGATCCGTTCCTACCGGCCCGTGGCCGCTGAGCTGCAGTACGCCGACAAGCGGGTGGTGGTGACGGGCCGGCCTTACACCAACTCCCCCTACGTCCAGAGCGTGATGGGCACCCACTTCGAGCTCACGTCCATCGCCCTAGCCCCCGGTGAGATCGCCTGGGACCCCGTCCCCGAGCGGATCCCAGCGCCGCCTGTCGTCGAGTCCAGGCGGGCCCTCGAGGCCCGTGTCGGCCTGTGGGCGCACTGCGTCGGCTTGCTCACCAGCCTCGAGGGTCCCAGCGACGAGAGCCCCTACTGGGGTCGAGGGGTGGTGGAGCTGGCGGACGGCAGCGCGGTGTCCATGGACGCCATCCCCCTCGGCGACGGCGTGCCTTTGGTCGAGCCGGGTGGCACGGTCACGGTGCTCGCCCTGGTGCTCGCGCCAGCGGGGGAGGGGAGCCTACCCAGCCTGGGCGGCCCCGTGCGCATCTGTCCCGGGAGGGTGGAGCGCTGCCTGATGGACGACGACTGGCGTTAGCTCGCCGGCTCCCCCAGCGTCGTCATCGAGGGCCTGCACGTCGCCTTCGAGGGCCTGCAAGACGATCTCGTGGTCCCTGTCCCCGTCCAGGTCGCGCCCGGGCGTGGCGATCAGTACTTGGTGGAACCCGAATGTGCGGCTATCGTGGCGGGAGCGTGGGCCCTTCTGGGTCCTGGATACCTATGGGGTGCTCGTATGCGCTGCTCTGCTGCTCTTGTCCTCGCTCTCACCGCTGTGGGCTGTGGCTCCGTCGACTCGAGCTCTGGACCCCACGCGGGCCCGTCGGGCTGGCAGCTCATGCCCATCCCCAGCACCTACGGGGTGTGCGCGGACGGCAGCGCCGACTTCACCACCATCCAGGACGCTCTGGATCATGTGCCAGACGGCTCCCTGGTGGGTGTCTGTGCCGGCACCTACCGCGAGAACATCGTGCACTACAGCAAGGTGGTGGCCCTGGTCTCGAGCGATGGCCCCGGGGCCGCGATCATCGACGGCGGCGGCACGGGCCGTGCGCTGCGGGTGCGCAACGTACCCGAGCCCGGCTTCACCCTGAGCGGCTTCACCATCCAGAACGGCTACAGCGACTACCACGGGGGTGGGCTGTACGGGAAGTACGCCGTGCTGAACCTCGAGGACAACAGCTTCGTGGACAATGTCGCGGACGGCGACGGCGGCGGCCTGTGGGTCGGCGCCTCCGAGCTGGCGATCACCGGCAACCACTTCGAGGGCAACACCGCCGGTGACGACGGTGGCGGCGCCACGCTGGACACCTGCTCCGGCAGCTTCGAGGGCAACACGCTGGTCGAAAACGAGGCCGACGACGGCGGCGCCCTGTCCACTGAGTACGGTACGGTGGACGTGCGCGGCAACAGCCTCGAGCGCAACGTCGCCTGGGACATCGGCGGCGCGATCTTCGTCATCGGTGACGCCAACCTCACCGGCAACACCATCGCCGACAACATCGCCTGGGACGACGGTGGTGGCTTCTTCCTGTACCGGGGCGATGGCCTCATCCAGGACAACATCGTCACAGGCAACTGGACCGAGGACGACGGCGGCGGCGGCTACACCAGCAGATCCGCGGCCCACATCGTCGGCAACAGCTTCATGTACAACCAAGCGGGCGACGACGCTGGCGGCTTGCGTATCTACGTGGGCAACAACTCGCTGATCGAAGACAACGAGATCTCCTACAACGTCGCCCACGATGCTGGGGGTGGCATCAAGATGTCCCACGCCGAGGGCCACTTCCGCGACAACACCGTGGTGGGCAACATCACCGGCGACCGGGGCGGCGGCATCGAGCTGGACAACGACACCACCACCATCGAAGGCTGCCTGGTCCAGGGCAACACCGCCGCGCTGGGCGGCGGCCTGCACTCGCAGCTGAACCACTCCGACCAGATCATCCAGGACTCGAGCTTCATCGACAACGCGGCCGAGGACGGCGGCGGCATCATGCTCGAGGAAGACGCCTACCGGGTCACGCTGGAGCGCCTGGTGCTCACGGGCAACACCGCCGAGAAGGGCGGCGCCCTGTACGGCCTGGACTCGACGGTGTGGGGCTACAACCTGATCGCAGCCCAGAACAGCGCCTCGGCCGAGGGCGGCGGGGTCGCCCTCGACGGATCCTACGCCATGTTCGCCAACAACACCCTGTGGGCCAACGCGGCCCCGTCCGGCGCCGGCTTCCACCTGCGTGACAACGGGTCCCTCACCTTGCGGGACAGCATCCTGGCCGAGCACAGCGAAGGCTCGGTGATCCGGGTCAAGCGCAGCCCCACCACCGCCATCAGCTACATCAACCTGTGGGACAACAGCAACGGCGTCTACGGCATCGACGACCCCGTCGGCACCAACGGCAACGTCGAGGTGGACCCCCTGTTCGTCGACGCCGACGACCACGACTTCCACCTGCAGGCTGGTAGCCCCGTCATCGACTCCGGCACGCCTGGGGAGTACGACGTGGACGGTAGCGCGGCTGACTTGGGGGTCTATGGCGGG
>ERZ890953.270-NODE-270-length-30695-cov-8.524510_pt1 | contig 30695 bp, 33 predicted proteins | sample MGYA00521264_ERZ890953 | MGnify/ENA primary metagenome ERZ890953 (study PRJEB32303, sample SAMEA104408629) | aquatic metagenome | biome: Brackish water; feature: Chemocline; material: water | place: Baltic Sea | collected 2014-10-26T21:54:00 | depth 200 m ...
TGCTCGCCCGAGTCACACCGTCGTTCGCCAAGTGCCAGTTCATCTCCTGGGGCGTAGCGGTCGAAGTTTTCCACCTGTGAAGGAGTCCCACATGGCGTTGCCTGCATTCCTCGGTGCCATCTCCGGCGGTGCCGGCGCTGCAGCCAGCTCGAGCACTGGCCGCGGCCTGCTCGGCGGCATCTCCGGCCTCATCAATCTGCCGAAGGTGCTCGACACCGACGCCGACCGGTTGGCCGATCTCCAGCGCCGTGCCGCGCTCGGAGAGCTTGGCCTGTCCGACGCCGAGATCGCCGGGCTGCGCGACACGCGGTTGGCCCCCATCCAGGCGGCGCAGCGGTCGTACTACCGTGACGCGCTGGCGAACGCGAGCCTGAACGACGTCGGCGGCGGCGCCATGTTCAAGGCCAACCAGGCGCAGCAGCAGCAGGCTGCCCAGGCGCTCGACCCCGGACTGCGCGACATCGCGTCGGCCGACGCCAGGGCCGCAGCCGCACAGCAGGCCGAGATGCGCAAGCTCGACCGGGAGATCGAGTCGACCGAGAACGAGCGCAAGAGCCAGCGGCTCGACAGCATCGTGTCGATCGTCTCCGGCGGCGTCGCGAGCGGGCTGTCCGCGGCCGGCGCACTCTCCGACCAGCAGCTCGCCGCGAAGGAGCGGGAGACGGCTGCCGACGAAGCAGCGCAGCGCGCGGTCGACGAGATTCTCGGCGAAGTCGACGAGGATACCGGCGGCGACTACAACGCGTTTTACGAGAACTACGGCAACCTGTAGGATATCGGCATGGCCACATACGCAGAACTCTACCGACAGACCTACGGGCCCAAGCTGGCCCAGCGCCAGTTCCAGATCTGGACAGATACCGAAGCTCGCCTCGACACCGAGTACAAGGACCGCGAGTCTCTGCGCCGGGCGAAGCTCGTCGCTGCGCAGGAGCAGGCAGACAGCCTGAATGAGTACATCCGCTCGGTGCAGGACGCCATCCTGACGCCGGCAAAGCAGGGCAGCGCCAGCGCACAGCCGAGCAGCGTCCTGCTCCGCGGTGCCGAGGCGTACGCCCGCCTGGCCGGGCAGGAGCAGCAGGCATCCGTGGCGACCGCCAAGGGGCGGCAGTGGGGCATCGAGCAGGGCAGCGACATCGGACAGCCGACGCCGACCGCGCTCGAGGTCGTGAGCGACGTCAGCCTCACCGCGCGCACCACCGGCGCTGGCTCCGCCGGCAAGCTCGCTGCGATCGACCGCACGCTCGACAGCTCGGCGGTCAAGCGGCTGATGGACGGTCATCCCGACCAGGTCAGCGCCAACCTGCGGCAGGTGCGCGGCGCGCTCGTCGCGAACGGCGTCACCCAGGCAGAAGCCGACCAGTTCCTCGCCGGGAAGGTCGGCGTCAACCCGGCCGTGCTCAGCGACGACTACCTGTTCTCGACGTCGGCCGAGCGCCAGTCTGGCATTGATCAGGCCACCGAGGTCGGCGGCGGCGGTGGCTTCAGGGCGAAGTCGGCCGAGCTGACCGGACGAGCCATCGACGCCGAGCTTGGCGGTGGTGTCGGCGCCGTCAACCCGGAGGACATCGCCGCGGCGCAGGCGTTCATCGACTCCCCGGATGGCCGCGACGTGGTCAAGGCCGCGCAGGACGGGGCCATCACCGAAGACGAGCTGATGCAGATCATCGCGTCCAGGCTTGACCCTCGCCAGTCGGGGACTATCCAGCCCGGTGCCGCTGACGACCTGCTCCGTGGGTTCGAGCAGGCGCAGAAGACGGTCGCACAGTACCCGACTGCGTTCTCGCCGATCGACCGAATGGCGCTGGACCCGCGCATCCTCGAATCGCGTGCCGCGCTCGCCGAACTCGAAGGCACGCGCGCCCAGTACGAGACCCCGACGGCTCGCCCGACGGCGGCAGACGTCCGCCGCGAAGCCGCCCCTGAGATCGAGAAGTTCACGAAGAAGCCCGGCGAGGGCACCCGACTGGCCGTTCGGCCGAACGCGCAGGCCAACGCGGCGACCGCCCTGGCGACCAGCGTGAAGTCGCCCGAGGGCCGCACCCTGGCGCAGATCACCGCCAGGTACACGAAGGGCGCGCGGTCCACCAATCAGTCCGCCATCGAAGCCGCCCGCCAGCTCGCCGCTGCCCGCGAAGCCGGGACCATCAAAGACCCGGCCGAGGTCGTCAGGCGCGCCGCCGAGTTCAGCCAGTTCTCGAGCGAGACGGGCGACATCGACACCGACCTGCGCGACGAGATCATCCTTGCCTACATCCAGTCCCGCAACTCTGGCAAGGCCGCGCTCGACACGAAGGTCGTCGCCCCTCCGAAGCCGAAGCCCGCGCCGAAGTCGACTGGTGGGGCTACGTTCGTCGACGAAGTGGAGTAGACCATGCCGCTGACCCCAGCCCAGCAGAAGACGTACGATGCGGCCGTGTCCAGGTACGGCCGGAGCGTGGCCGACAAGACCGCCGCTCGCATGGGCTGGGACACGAGCCCCGCGCCGCCAGCGCCGGTCGAGCCCGAAGTACGCCAGATTCCTGCGGCTGACGAGGTGCCCGCGCCGCCCGCACCGCCAGCGCGACAGGCACCATTGAGTACCTCGCGAGCCGCCCCCGCCGCGAGCGGGGCTCCTACCACGGCGCTCGACCTCGACCGTCGGTCGGCTCTGTCCGAGCTTGGCGTCGACGACGACTACAGCGGGCTGCTCGGTCCTGGCACCGGGGAGTTCATCTACTCCGAGAACGACATCGGAGTTCCGACCGAAGCGAAGAGCAAGGCGTACGCCGCCCGGACTGAAGACATCCTGCGCGGCGAAGACATCCGGCGTAGCGCCGACATCAGCCAGTTCCAGTCGGAAGAGGCCGCCAGGCGCGAACGGCAGTTCCGCGAGCAGGGCGAGATCGTCGTGACTGGCATGGACCCGGTCGACATCCGCAGCAAGTACGAACTCGCGATGGCCCGCGAGACCCAGGCGGTGCTCACCGAGCAGCCGAAGCTGTCCAGGGAAGACGCCATGCGCGTCGCCGATGCGCGCGTGTGGGCCGGGATGACCCCGCGCGACATCGAAGGGCGCACCGTGCTCGGACCGGTCACCAGGACGGACGTTGAGTCTCGGTCTGGCCTCGCCGCCATCGGCACCGCGATGCTGCCGAAGGTCATCAAGAGCGCCAGCGAGGCGCAGGCAGAGTCCGACTTCGTCAGCCAGGTGTGGCGCACGCGCGAGACGCTCGCCGACCAGATCCGCGAAGGGCTCGAACCCGGCATGTTGCCGTCCGACCGAGAAGCTGCCATCAAGCAGGGGCTCGTCGACCGCATGACCGCGCTGCGGGCCGAGCTGCCCGAAGACCAGTGGTACGCCATCACGCGGGTCATCGCTCCGACCGCGCTGCCCGAGGGCACGAAGGCCAGCAAGACGCTGAGCGTCATCGGGAACATGCTCACAGTCGAGGACCGGAAGACCGGCCGCGTCTCCGAGACGCCGCTGTCGGCCGCCATGCGCGACCTCGACGTGCTGATCCGGACTGCCGCCGACCCCACCATCCAGGCCACGACGTTCGAGATCGACCAGGCCACCGGCAAGCCGACCGACCCCGAAGACGCCGGGTACAAGGCGTGGAAGGCCGGCATCGACCTGTCGACCACGCTGACCGAGACGGACATCCCGATCTTCCGCGAGGCCGGCAAGGAGCTGCGGTACGCGCTCGAAGCTCAGACGCTGCCGAACCCGATCAACGTGTGGGCCGACGTTCTCGGAACGAACTTCCGCATCCCGGCCACCTTGGGCGTGCCGTTCGGCCCGTCGACGCGCACGCTCGAACAGGAGAGCGGTCGCCCTGTCGCGCTCGAATCGGACTCCTGGTCTCGCGACATCGCCGCTTCGCTGCACGGCGGTCGCGGCATGGGCGAGGAGCTGAAGGATCTGCCCGGCTTCCAGCTGACCTGGGACCGGCTCGGTGCTTCGTGGATGCCCTACGCGATCGGGCTCGGCTACGACGTGCTCTTCCCGGTGACGGGCCCTGCTCCGCTCGCGCTCGACGTTGCGTCCGAGGCTGCCCGCGCTGGTGCCAAGGGGCTTCGCGCCGGAGCCCGCCTCGCCGAAGTCGCACCCGTGGCCCGCGCCGCTTCTCGCGGAGGTGACATCACGCAGGCAATCGCCGCCGGAGAGCGCGCCGCTGGTGCGCTGCGCACGACGGCCGATGTGGCCGACTTCCTGGCGAGCCCAGTAGCGCAGGCCCGTCGGTGGTCCGCCGTCCGCGAAGCTCGGATGGCGTCGAAGGGGCTGACCGATGCGCCCGACTTCGCCCGAATCACCGACGCGCACAGCGTGCGCAACACGGCCGCCGAGTTCGTCGCCCGCGAGACCGTCGGGCCCGCTGTCGTCGCTGTCGAGCTGGCTGGACGCACCGGCAAGATCCCGGTTCGCGAGCTGACCGCGCTCGGCGGCGAGTCGAACACCGTGCGCCGCGTGGCTGCCTCCCTGGTCGACGAGGCCGGCATGGTCGACGCTCAGTCCGTCGTCCGGCTGCTGAACGAGCACAGGGCAGCCCTCGTGGCAGCAAGCGACACCGACGACGTCGTCAAGGGAGCCGTCGATCTCGCCGAGGCCGGAGCGCGCTCGGCGAACCAGGGCGTCAGCGGAACCGTCATCGGCGACCTGATCAGGCGCTACGCGCACATCGGCGGACGGCGCACGATGGGCCGCGGCTACGCCAACGCCCACGACGTGACCGCCGCCGTTGCCGACATCATCGGCGAGAAGCTGCTCAACCGCGTGCCGGACGACCTCATCTTCATCACGCCGTCCGTGGTCGTCGACCGCAACCGCTGGCTCCGTGGCGGCCAACGGGTGATCGACCGCACGGCGAAGCGCATGGAGGGCACCTGGGACGATGCCGGCGAGAACATCACGCTCGCCCGTGGCGGCAAGACGCTGAGCCACGACGAGTACCTGACCGCGTACAACCGCGAGCTTGGGAGCGAGGCCAGGCAGGCTGGCTTCGGCCAGGAGCTGCGTTTGTGGGGTCGGGCGGCCAGAGAGGCAGACGTGCCCGTCGGACGCCGCTGGACGCAACCTGTGGCCGATCTCGCCACCACCGGCCGCGGCCTGCGCGACATGGCCATCGACCTCGGCGCGCGAACCGGCGTCATCCCGTCGACCAGCCGGGCGCTCAACCGCACGTCGAAGGAACTCGGCGCCATGGCGGCCACCGCCGGCAAGTCGACGCCGGCCACGCCGCTCGTCGTACACCGGGCACTCGAGGAGATCGCCGGCCGCACGGCGCGCATCACGGACGACATCAAGGACGAGCTGTCCGCTCTCCGCCGGGAGATTGCGGCCGACGTCGCGTCAGGCAAGGCCCGACCGATCTCCGACGGCGAGTCCGTCGAGAGTCGCGCGATGGACGAGCTTGTCGCAGCACACGGTGGCGAGAGCATGACCGGCGACGACTGGGCCGAGATCGCCGAGGACTTCTTCGGCAAGAGCAACAAGGATCTCATCGACGACTACCACGCCTTCTACGAATGGGCCCACGAGTCTGGCGGCGAGGACCTGACGGCGGACAATCTCGCCAAGTTCATCGGCCGCGTGCGCCGTGGCGCCGCCGGCTCGCTCGACAAGGTGGGCATCAAGGCGCCGCGCGTCGTGCCTGGAACCGGCCTGTCCGACCAGGACAACCTGTTCGCCACGTTGATCGCGTGGACCGCTCGACGGAAGTACGAACGGCTCGTCGATGACGCAGTCATGAGCGCTGTCATAGATGACCCTGGGCTGGTTCCCATCGTCGTCGGCAGTGACCCGGCTCGGGTTGGCATGGGCGCCGCGACGGTCGCTCGGCGCGCCGGGCTGCCCAGTAAGGTGCAGGAGGCCGCCTTCTGGGCTGGCCTCGCCCTGATGGAAGACGACGCCACGGTGCGCCAGGTGACTGAGGAGCTGCTGTCGCGCAAGGTGGCGACCGGTCGTCCGCGGCTCGAGTCAAACAGGCGCTTGTTCGGCGAGCGTCTCCCGCCTGGGAAGCCGAAGTCCGCCATGTCCGAGCTGGTCAGCACCATGCGCGCGGCCGGCGCTGACGAGTCGGCATATCGCGCCGTGCATGAAGCTCTGATCGAACAGATCGATACGACGGCTACCGCCGCGGCGGCGACGTGGGGCGCGCTGCTCGACGCCCCTGCCCGTGACTCGCTGCGCACCGCGGGCCTCCAGTTCGGCAACGTGGGCCGCAACCAGTGGCGCCTGGCGTTCGGCCGCGAGCTGGCCGCCGACGTGCAGAAGCTGCAGGACTCGGTCAACTCTGGCGACCTCACTCGGTCAATCGACAAGCTGCGCGTCACCGACCCGAAGATGGCTGATTCGGTCGTCGATCTCGCCAAGGACTTCCTCGACACGTCCAGGCGCGCGGCCATCGGCGGCATGTTGGGCGGCTGGCTCACGCCGAACTTCCGCTACCACGGCGTCAACGTCTTGACCGCGCCGCTCATCCAGTCGGTGACGGTCGGGCCGGCAGCGGCAGCACGCGCTACCCCGCGGACCGTCGCGCAGATGGCGATGGACGGCTGGCGGTTCATGCGCGGCAACACGAGCCGTGCTCCGGCGAAGGGCTTCGTCGACGACATCGGGCGCAACTGGACCGCCGAGCAGCTCGACGCTGCCGCGAAGCGCAACAACATCGGCCGGTCGCAGGCCGGCTTCGAGTTCGGCACCGACACCCTGTACGACATCATGCGCAGCGCCAAGCTGACCCCGGCGATGGCGAAGGTCACGACCCCAGAGCAGCTGTGGCGCTGGTGGCTGAACCCGGCCGGCAAGAACATTTGGTCGCAGATGGCCGAAGGCGCCGACAACTCCGCGCGACGGTCCATCTTCTACGGCGCGATCAAGCAAGGTCGGACCGAGCAGGAGGCCGCCGAGCTGGCCCGCAACGCGCTGCTCGACTACGGCAAGGTCACGCCGGAAGAGCGCGCCGTGGTCGGCCAGTTCATGCTGTTCTACGCCTTCCGCCGGCAGATGACGCTCGAGACGCTGATGGCGCTGGCGAGCCGGCCGAGCGACGTTCGCCGGCTGCTCATCGCCAACCGTGAGATGGACCGCCAGGCGACGCGCGATGGCTACCTGCTGCCCAGCTACGCCCAGGCGCGGCTCGGCCTATGGGGCGCCAGGCAGTATGACACCGTCGGCACCGGCGGTGCGGGGGCGGCGCAGTTCGGCCCGTCGAGCCCTGTCGCCGAGGTCGTCTCCGACGTGGCCAACGCGGCGAACTTCGTGCTCACCGGCGGCCCGCTCAGCGGCAAGCTCGGCGACACGCTGCTCAGCGAGGTCTTGTTCACGCCCGAGATCGACATCGTGACCGAGATGCAGGAGTGGGGCTCCGGCGAGAAGAGCACGGGCATGGTCCATCCAAGGCACGTCGCCGCGCTTCAGGCGGTCGGCGCATGGGACTCCTTCGTCAAGACGTTCCGCGTCGAGGCCGTGCCGATGCCGCCCGGTGAAGTCGACCGGCGCTACCCCGGTGGCCCGGTGGATAAGGGCGGCGAGCAGTACCGCTTCAGGTCCGCCGCAGACCGCAACCGCTACCTCGGGCTGCTCTACCTGCTGACCCGAATCGGCATCAAGCGGAACCTCGACGACAACCTGCAAGCCGCGTACAACGCCGGCCTCATCGGCGAAGGCGACCGCAAGCGGTACGAGCAGGACCCGGTCGGTGCGATGCGCTACCTCATGGCGGCCGAGACACCGATCGGCGTCAAGACCCAGGCGCAGGCCGAGATGCGAGAGCAGCAACGACTGCTGGCCATCCTTCGAGACATGGGGGCTGACACGCAGTAGGATTGCACCATGGGCGAAATGGCCCTACAATGTGTGTGTCAATGCACGGGCCGATCGTGCAACCCGCGTGGGCGGGGCTCATCCGAGCAGGAGATCGGCGCTCATCATCTGGAGAATCATCATGCCTTGGCTCAAGACCCGCGACATCCGTGATGGCGTCGTCACCGCCGACAAGCTCGCGTCTACCCTCGACCTCGGGGCCGACACCTTCAAGATCGACAAGATTTCGGAGAGCACCGCCGGGAACGGCGTGCGCGTCGACGACCTGAAGATCAAGGACGGCGGGCTCTCCACCTCCGCGACCGGCACGGCGCTGCTCTCCGGACTCAGCGCCGCTGGGGTCAACGCCCTCGTGGTTGGTGACGCCGCCGCATCCGGCCTCGCCCTCGTGGTGCAGGAAGTCACCACGGTTCTGACCAACGCGGTGGCCCTCGACACGACCATCGTGCTCCCCACGCCCGCCTGGGTCCTGAGCGTCCAGGCTCGCCTTGACGACCTCATCGTCGGCGACGCATCTGGTGACGACCTCCTGGCCCGCGTCGGCATCGGCGTCTCCGGCGGAGACGAGGACGCCTTCGGCGACACGACCGACCTGACGAAGAACCAGAAGGTGACCACCCTCCTCAACACGAGTCAGGCCGGTGTGACCATCGCAATCTTCGGCCTCAAGGCAGACGGAGCGACCGCCTGCACTGAGAAGTTCGTGGCGGGTACGAGCGTGACCACGCGCGTCGTGTACTGGACGCTCGCGGCTCTGGCCAACGCGTAGTCACTTCTTTTCGAGGGGCGGACATCCGCCCCTCAGCCCCGATCAGAGGAGTGAGCCATGAACAAGCCCGACGTCCGCAGCATCTACAAGCAGGTCACGGCGCTCGCCATCGGCGGCACCGAGGTCACCGGCCTGCTCGGCGGTGTCCACACCGGCTACATCCGGCAGGTTGTCGCCCGCGCCTCCACCGACGGCGGCACGGATGTCGACGTCGCGATCAGGCTCAAGTCCGGCGAGACCGATACCGAGTACCTGGTCTACTCGACCGCGACGATCGCGTACCCGCTCATCGACTCGGCCGTCGACGCCCCGTTCGACACCGGGTGCCTGCTCTCCGACGGTGACCTCTCGCTCTACGTCGAGCCGCAGGCCAACGGCGTCATCGAAGTGCGCGTCGACATCGAGATCATCTCGTAGGGAGGCCGCATGTCGCGAACCATTCCGGTCGAGGTCGACCCTGCTACGCGAGTCATCCCGGCGCCAGAGGCCGTCGTACCGACCGCGGTTGGCTCGCCGTTCCAAGACCTCGACCCAGCCGGAGCCGTCGCCGTGTCGGCCGGCATCTACACGCTCGGCGGCCTCACCGCGGTCGGCGGCCTGCTGACGGTGACCAACCTCTCCGACTCCGGTGTTCCATCCGTCGTGGCGGAGATGCACCACACCTGGCTCCAGCCGCGCGTGATGACCTGGGCCGACGTCACGCTGGCGATGGCCTGGCTGTCCGACATGGACGTCGAACCGACCGCCGGCCTGGCCATCGGATTGACCTGGGCCAACGGCACCGACCCGACTATCGGGACATGGCGCGGCCGGACGATCATGTGGTTGCCCGGCAATGGCACGGCGACGAAGACGACGTACGGCGTGCTCGGATGGGCGAACAACGCCGGTGTATCGCTGGTCGGCGCAAGCTCGCGCGCGCTCACTGTGGCCGGCAGCGCCGTGCTCTACACCAACGGCGCGAGCAAGATCCTGCACGCCACGGGCAGCGCCCTGCCGAACGGCACCGTCAGCGCCGGCCTGACCGCCGACACCGACATCACCAGCACTGACGCGGTCTACACGGCGATCTCGCTCTGCCGCTTCGGTGCCGGCGGCGCACCCGCCAGTGGCAGCTTCCGCCTTGGAGTCGCAGCATGAACCGAGTGATCCCAGCCATACTGGCGTCGCCGCTGCCTGTCATCATCGGCGACGGCACGGAGACCGCTGTCGTGGACGAGCACGGCGCGCTCGTTGCGATCGATCAGACGCACCATGAAGTGCACGAAGGACACCACTTCACCTGGACGCACATCGACACGGAGGTCGACACCGACACACCGCTCTACGTCCGGATCACCACGCCCGACACAGACGTAGAGCCGCATCTCACAGGGTCGGTCGACGTCGGCGTCAGCGGCGGCACCGTCGAGTTCTTCGAGGCTCCGACGCTGAACGCGCCGGGCACCGCCGGCACTCCGCGGAACAACAACCGGCGCAGCCTGAACCTGCCGACATGCACCGTCTTCTACGACTGCACCACGACCAACGACGGGACTCGGCTGATGGCGCATCTCGTCGGCTCGACCGGCGGCGGGTCCAGGTTCGGCGGATCGGTCGAACAGCGGACCGAATGGATTCTGGCGAGGAACACGACCTACATCCTCAAGGTCACGACCACAGCGGACAACACGCGCGTCGCTCTCGCGCTGCGCTGGTACGAGGAATAGCCCCGCCATGACCACGGAGCGACCCATGGTTCTGTCCACCACCATCATCGTCGGCGTCATCTGCGCCGCGCTCGGCGTCGGCGGCACGCTTGGCGCGCAGGCGCTGCGCCACGATGACTCGGCGTCCGACGTCGCTGCCGCCATGGCCGCCGCGGCAGAAGCCAGCGCGGCGCCGGCGCTCGCCGAGGCCGAAGTTGACGGCGCGGCGCTCGAAGTCTCGGACACGTGCGGCTACAGCGAAGCAGTCTGCGTGCTGCTCGAGCTGTGCCCCATGACCGGCGCAAGCAAGGCCGAAACGGCGGCGCCGTGCGCGCTCGCTGTGACGCACTGGCGCAAGCTCGACGCGGTTGAGGTATGCTCAGACTGGCAGGCGCTCGGATTCGACAAGCACGGCGAGTGCATCACCCTCTTCGGCCAGTAGATGGACCTCACCGCCGAGTATATCGCTGCGATCCGGACGGCGGCTGAACGCGACGCGACGTTGGCCGCCGTGATGGAGCAGTTCAAGATCGAGATCGCGCGCGTCGGCGCCGCGATGGACCGAGCGAACGACCTGGCCGAAATGCGCTCCGAGCTGGAGAAGAGCGCCAGCGCCAACCGCGGCCGCGTGCTGGGCTTCATCCTCGACATCGCGAAGTCGCAGGCCGGCAACCTCGCACTTCTCGTCGTCGTCTTGATCTGCGCCAGGTCGTGCGGCGTCGAGCTGACCATCCCCGAGTTCCAGCCGGCACCTGTCGGAGGCACACATGCTGCCGGCAACTGACCCCAGAAGTGAGGAAGCAGCGATGGTTATCTCCGAATCCACGGATGTCAGCCCAGTCGCGCTGGACGAGCACGGTGTCGACCTGGCGCGAATCAAGCAAGCCGTCGCCGAATACGAGGCCGCGCTCCGCCGAACCATCGAACGGCTGACGTGGCGCGACGTCGACCACTAACGGGGAGAAGCCATGGGCAAAGGCGACGAAGACCTGAGAATCATCGTCGACACGAACGGCACGGCGACCGTGCGCACGGTCGAGCTGCACTTCTACGACGACATGGACGCCACCGAGTATGCCTTCCTGAAGGTCAAGGCCGCGCTCGGGCAGACCGACTTCGACACGGCGGCTGGCAACATCTGGGCCTGGTACGACGGCTGGACCGCGACTCAGAAAAGCCGGCTGCGCACGAGCTTCCTGAGCGTCTGAGCGAGACGCCGGATCGGCCGACCGCGGTTCGCGGCCTGGTTGATCCGGCTCAGCTCGTTCGCCAGGTCCGTGATCGACTCCGACGTCATCTCGGCCTGGAACAGCACCTGCCCGGCGAGCCGGTTCAGCATCCACGCGTGCGACTCCGCAAGATGCACGACGTCGGCTCGGTCGATCTGTACGTGCTCGTCGGAATACTTGCGGTACGTCGCCAGCACCGACTCACGCTCACGACCGAAGAACCGAGCCAGTTCGACTGACTCGGCCCAGAGTGCTTGCATCCGTTCTGCTGGTGTCATGAGGACTCCAGCGAAAACGATATCACTTCGCCGCGGTCTGTGCGCCTTCCTCCGTCACTTCCTCGACGACGACGACGTTGTCGACCGGCGGAGCGGCTTCGGTCGACTCCTCGACGGCCGCGTCGTACCCGACCTGCGATCCGATGGACACGCCGGCGATGAACCCGGTGATGACGAAGAACATGGCTGCGACGAGTGCGGTCATTTCGGCTCCCATGCGGTGTAGCCGCCCCACGCTGGGGCGAACAGGGTCTGGCCTCTCGAGCTTCGGCGCGTGCTGTGGCTCACATGCACATGGCCGCCGCGCTCCTCGGAGTACGGAATCAGCTGGTCGTAAGGCAGTTCCAGGTAGTAGACAGCCTCGGCCAGTTCAATGGCCGACAGCCCGTCGACCTTGATGTCGGCTGCTTCTCCGTACATGTGCCCGCTGGTCTTGCTTCCGCCGATCGCGGCGTTGAGCGCCTTGCTCCTGTAGCCGCTGGTGACCCGCACCGGCTTGCCCAGGTACTCCCGCAGAGGGTCGAGCACGTTGACGACCAGGCACTGCAACCGCACGATGTCGGCCACCGACGGGTTGTTGTCGATGCCCCGCCTGATTGCCGTCGGCGAGTTCGTGAACTCGACCACGACGAAGTGCTTTCCGAGTCTGTCGCTCACGCCGCTTCTCCTTTCTGGATGTCCGACAGCCGCTGCAACCGAGCGGCTGGCAGGAAGAACTTCACGCACTCTGCGCCGATCTCGAGATGGTTGCCGTTCACCTGGTTGCGTATCAGGTACATGCGCCGACGGCCTTCGCCCTGGCAGAACCAGCAGGTCCGATTCGCGCAGCTCGCCGCGTACGGCCCATCCTCAACAACCCACTGGTTCAGCCGCTTGAGCAGGTTCGGCTCCTTCGCGCTGACCATTCCGAGCACCTTGGCCCGCTCGACGATGCTCTTGATCGGCATGATGACCTCCGCTACAGGTAGTATACCGACTACGCTGTCTGCCGTCCAGCCTTCGCCTCTTCGAGATCGATGACCTCGGCCGGGTAGACGTACACGGTCGTCTTCGCGCCGTCGCGCACCACGCGCTCCGCGGCGTAACCGGCCTTCCGCAGCTTCTTCCCGACGTAGCTGTGCTTGCTCAGGTCGGCCGTGCGGACTTCGAGCGCGCCGAGCAGGATGTCGGCCAGCGTGTTCTTGCGGCCGGCGTGGCGCACGCCCCATGCGGTCAGCGTCTCGACCATCGGGTCGGTCACTTCCCGGTCGCTGGCCGACGCGCGCTGCGCCTCGAACAGCTCAGGGTCGTGCTCAGGGTCAATCCAGTACCGCTCGTAGCGGTTGCCATCGCTCCTGGCGGCGGCATGGGCGGCCATGGCCTCGGCCCAGAGCTGGTCCCTGTTCTCGCGCAACCACGCGCGGTTGATGATGCCGGCCGACTGCACCGGCCAAAAGCGGCGCTGCGCCGTGTCGGCCTTCAGGAACTCCGTCTCGTTGGTCGTGCCGACGAAGACGACCGACCGCGGCTGACTGTGCGCCTTGCGCGCGTACGCAGCGCGGAACCGGTCGCTCTGCTGGGACAGCGCCTGCTTCAGCAGGTCGACGTCGGCCGCCCTGACCGATGCCAGCTCGGCGATCTCGAGAATGAGCACTCCCTTGATGATCTCTGCGACGGCCTTCGGGTTCGAGAAGTCGACCCGGTCGTCGCTGAACAGGCTCTCGTCCCACAGCAGGTCGCGCCACATCGTGCTCTTGCCGACTCCGTGCTCGGGGTCGATGACGATCAGAACGTGGTCGACCTTCTCTCCGGGCTGCGTGGCGCGGACGCAGAGCGTCAGCATGAAGCGCCGCGAGTACGCACGGTGCAGCGGCGTGTCGTCGCATCCGATGGTCTTGATCAGCCAGTCGTCGATGCGCGGCGTGCCGTCCCACACCAGCGACCCCAGGTGCTCGGACACAGGGTCGAAGCTGCGGTTGGCTGCCGCCGCTTCGATGGCATCCCACATCTCGTCCTTGCGCACGGCCACGCCGTAGTCATCGTCGATCTTGCACCGAATCTCGGTGGCTTCCGGCTCCGGCATCTCCTTGCCGTCAGCGCCCACGATCTGCCCGGACCACCGGTTGAGCCGCCATTCGGTTTCGACCTGGGCCATGAAGGCGCGGGCCACACGCAGCGGAGAGGCGATGTCGACCTCGACACCTTCGAGCGTCGGGGCGTACAGCGAGCGCACCCATGCCGACGCGTTCTGGGCCTCGGCCTGCGTGGCCTTGATCGCCCGGCACGCCGTGGTCCCGCCGTCCAGCCCGTTGACCGAAGCGACCGCCGCCTTCATCTCACCGGTCTGCACGCGCCACGCGCACGCCGCGCCATAGCGCCAGTCGGCGTCGGCCAGCAGCCCGCGCGTTGCCTCGACGAGGTCGTCCTTGTCCGCGTCGTTCGCGTTCTTCGTCGAGATCAGCCGGCCGATGGCCGTGGCCGCCCATGCGCTCGGACCGAGCAGCTTGCCGGTCGCCGGCTCTGCCGTGCCGTCCTGCCTGCCCCACGACGGGCCGTACGTGACCGTGACCGCGTTCGGGAACGCGTCGGCGTCATCCTGCAGCAGAGCCGTCGCCATCGCGGCACGGACCCACCCAGCGGCCGCATCCAGGTCGTCGGGCGCGCACGACCACACGGTCTCGTCGTACATGGTGATGATGAGCCGGCAGTCCAGGCCGGGGATGCAGAGGTCGTCGTCCAGCTGGGCCAGCACGGAGCGCAGGCTGTCGGCTTCGACGGCCTGCACCATGGCACCAGCCGCCTTGTAGCCCGCCTTGCCGGACAGCCTGTCGTTCTCTGGGGCAGAGTGCACGACGCCGTTGACGACGAACCGGTAGTCGGCGTCGGTGATCTCCTGCTTCATGCCGACCAGCCAGGCGGCGGCGACCGGCCAGCGCGCTTCGATGAGCCCGCGGATGTCGTCGGCGATGGGCTCGTCGGTCGCTGCAGTCCAGTCGGCGTCGATGCGTCCGGCGCTGCCGCCGTTAATCCATGCCATGACTGCGCGCTTCGCTGCCTTCCGGCCGATGTCCGTAGGAGCCCCGGTTGCGGCGGCCTCGGCCAGCCATGAATACGCGTCATTCTGCTGGATGTCGTCCAGCATCGTTTCGTCGCCGCTCTCGAGCGCGAGGATGGTGGGGTGCGCGCTCGACCAGTCGGCGCACAGGATGGTCCGACCAGGCTCCTGCACCGCTGCCCGTAGTTGCGTCGGGAGCTGCTGGATTGCCGGCCGACTGGCCGTGCACCGCGATGACCAGCCTGATGCCCGCCAGTCGGGGTGGAGCAGCCCTGCGCCGTCCGTGAGGTACGGCCAGAGGCTGACCCGGCGGTTGTCGAACGCCGCCAGTCGAGCAGGAGCGTTCGGCTCGTCGGACTCAGCCAGGTTGACGCGGTGGTCTTCCGCGAGCCTGAGCCAGAGTCCGGGGTTGATGGGGATACGCAGTTGCGGAACCCGCGATGCTGTGCTACTCATAGGTGTGTCCTTGAAGTGTGCGTGTGTCCATGGGTTGCGGCCCGGTAGTTCCTCTGCCGGGCCGTTCTCGTTTCACAGTGTGAAGTGCCCTTCGTCTTCGTTCGCCCGCAGCTGATCTGCCGTGGCGTTCGCTGGCAGCGTACACCGGCACTTGCGCCAGGTGCTCCCGCGGACGCGAACGATTCTCGCGCCAGCGCACTCTCGGCAGGCCGGCTCCTGCGAAGGAGCACCGTTGAACATGTCCTGCGTGTCGGAGTGCTCTCGGTAGAGCCCCTCGAACACGTAGCGGTTGACGATCGCCGACATCGACGAACCGGTCTTGTTGCTCGCAAGACGCAGTCGCGCGACCACAGCAATGTCGAGTGAATGAGTCGCTGGTACTTTCATGGTGGCCCCTTGTTATGAGGAAACTATAAGGCGAGCATGGGACATTGTCAAGCGGAATGCGTCGAGCCGAAGGACAGGTAACTACCTGTCCGATTGGGCTTACCTGTCCGGTCAACCTGTCGAGCAAAATGACCGGCCAAACCAGGGTATGATAGACAAGACAGGTAAGACAGGTATATTTCTTCTAAAAGATCTATATGGTATTATTTTAGGTACCTGATCATTGTCATGATCTGCCTCTACATATTTCCCCTATATAGTTGGGGAATGGTCCAGCCTGTCTGTCCACCTGTCTTTCCCAGGTTTGAGGCCGATAATGCTCGACAGGTCCAAAATACCGTACCTGTCCAACCTGTCCGCGTCCGCGATAGTGTCGGTGCAATGCCGTCAATCGCCACGGACAGGTAAGCAACCTGTCCATCCAGGCCCTCCGACGCGGCCGAGAGCCAGCGGAATCATGGCCCACGGAATCATGGCCCACACGCAGCCCGGCCGCCAGAGCGGGGCTCCTACCCGTTGACCGTGACGGCTGGCTCTGCTACAGTTAGCGCCGGAGGTAGCGATGGATGAAGCCAACAACCCTGTTGCGAAAAGCGACAGCCCGTCTGCGCAGGAGCGCGCCCCGGTGACGTACCACGAGCATCTGCTCGTCATCGCCACCAAGCCCGATAGCCGCATGGCCGAGCACTACGCCCGAATGGTGGGCCTCGACGGCCGACAGGAGGCCACCGATGCGCTGCCCGGCCTGCGGTAGCCTTCAGACGAAGGTGCTCAGCACACGGCGGCCTGACGCCTGGTCGCACGCGCGGAAGGTCGCCGAGCAGCTGTTCGCCCCCGGTGAACCGTGGCTCGGACGCGAGCGCGCCTGCCTGCGGTGCCGCCGGCGCTGGGCTACCATCGAAGCTCCGGCCGAGAACTTCCTCGAAGCCGAGCCCTCGGAGGACGAATGAAGATCAGAGCATTCCCCATTCAGATCGTGGCCAGCATGGTCGACCGCCTCGGCGCCGACATCGTCTGCCGGCTGGAGTGGAACGACCACCGGTACTCCATGAGCGGCAAGGCGTACGACCCGGTCGAGCGTGCACAGGTCGCGCTGTTCGCGCCGGACATGGCACGTCTCGCGGCGTTCGCCTCGCTCACCGGAGCGCCACCGAGCGGCACACCGCTGGTGCCTCGCTGCACCGGAAGCCTCAGAGGGTTCACGGCGGACGAGCTTGGTGCTCTGGCGGCTGACCACTTCGCGACGATGCCCAGCATCACCAACGAGCCAGAAGCCAGCACGAGCGAACCCGTGTCCTGCGATGAGCCCGTGGCCCCCCCGGCGCCGGAGACGGTCACCAAGCCGACCGCGACCGAGCTGAAGGCCCCACCCGCACCGACCGACACGCCCGAAATCATCGCCCAGCCGGAGGCCGGCCGCCCCGAGGGGGCTCCTACCAGCTCGGTCGAGCCTGACGTGCCCGAGGAATCCACCGTGAATCTCGAAGAGATGGCCGCCCCTGTTGCTGGTGCCGGTCGCCGGCCGAAGCTGAAGAAGCGGATCGTCAGGCGCAAGGAGTAGCCATGAGGTCGAAGCTCACAGCGAGGATGCACGAGCGCATCGTTGAGGCCACCAACCGCGGCCTCTCCGTGAAGCTGGTGTGCCTGGCTGCGGGCGTCACGCCCAGCACGTACACGCGGTGGATGCGCACCGGTCGCGAAGACGTGGCCGATGGTCGGACGAAGACCGCGTACGCCCGGCTCGTGCTCGACGCGTCGCAGGCAGAGGCCGAGGTCGCCGAGCGGATGTTCCAGCGCATCATCACGGCGGCCGAAGACCCGAAGCATTGGACGGCTGCCGCATGGCTGCTCGAACGGCGCTTCGGCTTCGTCAAGCCGCCGGCCGTGGTGGTCAACGTCGAGGCCACGACCAAGGACGAACGCGAACTGGACGAGGAGTTCGACCGCATGAACGCGTCCGTGATCGCCGCCGACAACGTGGTTCTTCTGAACGACAAGCGGAGGTAGACGTGTTCGTTCCGGAGGGGCTGTCGCCTGTCCTACGCGACAGGTACACGCGGGCGGCAAAGGATCCGCGACGGTTCATTCGGCTGATGCGCATCTACCACAAGGAGCAGCGGAAGATTCTTCCGTTCGACTTGAACGGCGCACAGATCGACCTGCTCGAAGCGTTGATGCTGCACAAGCGCATCATCGTGCTGAAGGCCCGCCAGATGGGCATGAGCACGGTCATCCGCGCGTACATCTTCTGGCAGCTGTACGTCGCCGAAGAGCCGATTCAGTGGGGCACGCTGCTGCACCACGAGAAGAGCTTCAAGGCGTTCCAGCGCATCGACGAGATCTTCATCAAGAACATGCCGACGCTGCTGAAGCGCGACATCACGTCGGCTGTCACGCACTACATGTTCAACGACACGGGCACCGGGCACGAGAAGTTCACCGCCCGGTCGGACACGGGCACACGCGCGTTCGTGTTCGGCGCAGCCCACTTGTCCGAGTTCGCGTTCTACCCCGACCAGGAGGACACTCTCGCCATCGTTGACGCCACCGTCGGAGACGGTCAGATCGTCATCGAGACCACGCCCGACGCGCCGGGCGACCACTTCTACCACCTGTGCATGGAGGCGCCCGGCAACGGCTGGACGCTCGTGACGTACTGGTGGTGGCAACATGCGCCGTACAGCTCTGCCGCCACCGAGGGTTTCAAGCGGACGGACGCCGAGCGCGCGATCGAGAAGCGGTACGACACGAAGCTGACCGACGGTCAACTCCAGTGGCGGCGCGAGAAGATAGCCACGACCGGGCTCTCCAAGTTCATGCGTGAGTACCCAGGCAGCATCGACGACGCCTTCTCGTTCCCCGAGGCCGCGTACTTCGAGACGCCTGACATCGACGCCATCGGCTCGGTGCTCAAGCCGAACGACGCAGGCGAATACGTCACCGGCGAGTTCAGCGAGTTCGACGACTACATCCTGGCGTCCGACGTCGCGGCTGGCGTCGGCGGGGACTACACCGGCATCAAGATCATCTCGGCGAGCACGCTGCAGCAGGTCTACTCGTGGCGGTCGAACACAATCACGCCGGAGGAGACAGCCGAGCGCATCGTGTTCCTCGCGTCGAAGTGGGGCAACCCGCTGGTCATCGTGGAGTCCGAGAAGTACGGCGCCCAGACGCTTCAGCGGCTCCGGCTGCTCAACTACACCCGGCTCTGGCAGAGCACCGACGGGAAGGACTGGGTGACCAACGCCAAGAGCAAGCTCGACATGTACGGGAACCTGCGCTCGTTCATCCGCGAACGGGTCATCTCTGAGCTTGACCTCTTGACGCTGATGGAGCTAAGGTCACTACGTGTAGAGCGCGTCACACCCGAGGCGCCGCAGGGATTGCATGACGACCTCGCCGACACGTTGGCTCTCGCTTACCGGGCATTGCGCGACCTTCCGAGATCGGCGCTCACGCAGAGCCGCAAGCGCACCAACCCGATCGACGAGCTGAAGCGCAAGCGGCGCAGAACGGCGCGCAGAGGAGGCTGACCTTGAACATCACCCCCGAGATCATCAAGCGCGAAGTGGCCGACCACGACAACCGGTGGGACGCCGTCTCCTCCGAGATGCGTGAGCTGCGCGACGTGTACGAAACCCGCTACTGGCGTGGGCGGTCGCGGCTGTCGGGCGCCCTGGTCATCGAGCTGAGCCTCGGGTACGAGTTCATCGAGAGCTACATCGCGTCCCTGTACGCCCGTGAGCCGGCCGTCATCGTCTCTCCCGACGTGCGCGTCAGGGGCGACGCCGAGATCGCAGGGCTGGCCGCGAACTACTGGATGGCCAAGGTCCGGCAGACCGTCGAGGACGCGACCCGGCTGGCGCTCATCTTCCCGTACGCCGCCGTCAAGCTGTACCCGACCGACAACCGTGACGTGCTGCGCCGGGTCGGCATCTCCACCATCGAACCATGGGACGTTGTGCTCGACCGTGACGCCGACTCGTGGGAGACCCAGCGGTTCATCGGTCATCGCTACTGGGTGCCGCTGAGCGACGCGAAGAAGACCTGGGGCAACAAGAAGTACGACGCTCGGGCGAAGCGGCAGTACCTGACCACCGAGGCCGACAGCGACGCGAAGAGCACGGTCGACGACTACGGCCGGTACGTGCAGGTGGTCGAGGTGTACGACATGGTCGGCGACCGGCTCTACATCTGGAGCCCCGACTACAAGAACGGCGACGAGTGGCTCTACCACGGCATCAAGCTCGTGGGCTACGACGAGAACGGCGACGAGATCACGACCGTCTACAAGTCCATCCCGATTCGCACGGCCGACGACGAGCCACGGCTGCCCATCTCGCCGGTCTACATGAACACGCTGCCGTACGACCCGCTCGCCGGGTACTCCGCCCTGCGCCGGGTGTACGACCAGATCCGCGAGCGCATCTTCGCCCGCACGTACCAGGCAGCCGCTGTGCGCAAGGCCGCCCGACAGTGGCTGGTCCGCAAGGACTCGATCACCGGCGACAACATGGAGGCGCTGGTCGAAGGCATCGACGGCGAGTTCATCGAGGTCGAGGGCAACAGCAAGCTCGACGAGATCATCTTCCCGGTGCCCCACACGCCGACCCCGCCGGAGATCGAGCGGTACAGCCAGGAGGTCCAGTCTGACCTTGACCGCGGAAGCATCATGGCGCCGTTCACCAGGGGCGAGGCAACCAAGGCGACCGCGTCAGAGGTGACCGCGCTGGCCGCGTACACGGCGAGCGAGGTCGGGCGCATGGCGCGCGTGCGCGACGCCGTCATCGAGAGCGTGGCCGCGATCTACGTGGACATGCTGCGCATCTACCTGGCTGACGAGCCGCAGCTCGTGACCATCAACGGCTCGACCGTGACGCTGAAGTCAGGCGACCTTGACGCAGCGTTCGTCTACTACGCCCAGGACGGAGGCAGCACACCGGTCGACCGCACCGTCCGTCGCCAGGAGCTGCAGAACGCGGTGCCGATGCTTCAGGCGCTCGGCGTGCCGAAGGAGACCATCCTCTCCGAACTCATCCGGGTCAACGACTGGCCCGAATCGTTCCTGCCGTCTGCCCCGACGCCCGGCGCCGTTCTGCCCGAAGGTGCCCCGGCGCCCGGCCAGGTCGAAGGCGCCCTGCCTGCCCCTGCCACAGGACTCGAGCCCGGCCTGCTGCCGAGCCCGGAACGCATCGCCCAGCTCGTGCCATAGGAGCCGACCGTGCCCCTCTTCGACTACCGCTGCGAAGCCGGCCACGTCCACGAAGACCTCTTCATGGGCGCGACCATCCCGCGTCAGGTCATGTGCCCCGTGTGCCGTGGCCCGGCGCAGCGCGTGACCGTCGTGCTCATCGCCGACACGAAGGCCCGCTGGGGTGACTCGCACTCGTACTACGACGGCCAGCTCGGATGCACCATCCGGAACAGCGCGCACAAGGACCAGGTGCTCAGCGCCCGCGGCCTGGTGCCAGAGTCACAGCTCGCGAGCGGCACGGCCGACAGCCTCGTGCAGAACTCGATCAACGACGCGAAGCAGCATGAGGCTGACGTGTCGAAGTACAGCGCCAACCTCAAAGACAACGGCGGAGATGTCGGAATGGCACTCGCCGAGACGTTCACCGCCGACCGCATGGGCATCGCCCTGTAGGAGAAGAACATGCCGATCCCCAAGGAAATCCGTGATGCCGCCAGCGACGCCGAAGACGTCAGCGAGCAGGTGTTCGAGACCGCCGCGCCCGCCGTCAAGGCGAGCAAGTCCGAGGTGAACTCGATCGTCGGCGCCGTGAACAAGGTGATGCCGCTGTTCGGCATGAGCGAGCGCGTCGAGTCGGCCACCATGGACTACGACGACGAGCCGCTGAGCGAAGACCTCGTGCGCTTCCTCACCATGATTCTGTCGGCCGCCGAGGACGCTGGCATCGACGATCTCTCGGTCGCCGTGATGGACGACCTGTACGACGGTCGCTCGCTCGAGATGCTCGCCGGACAGATCGCGGGTCTCGCCCGCAACCAGGCGTTCAAGACGTGGCTGAAGACCGAGAAGCGCGAGCCGGCGAAGGCCGCACCCAAGGCCGAAGGCCCGAACGACTCGGCCGACGGCGAAGACGCGTTCGACGATATGGACCTGTTCGCCAGCCGAATGGGATAGACGACACCGACGGAGGTAGACCACTATGCGAAGCAGACTGATTCTGAATGGCGGCGCGCCCAGCACACCCGCCGCCAGCACGGCAGAAGGCGCGGACGGAGCGCAGGCCGGAGCCACCACGAAGGCGGCCGGGCCCGCGGGGGCTCCTACGCAGCACGTACGAGGGGAGAACCGGGCGGCCGACGTCGAGGCGCTCATCCGGGCGGCCGAGGAAGCCGACGCAGCTGCCGCTGACGGAGAAGGAAATGACCCGTCTTCGTTGACCGTGGATGAGGCGGCGACGACCCGCAAGTACAAGGTGGTCATCGACGGAGAGGAGCAGGAGGTCGGACTCGACGAACTGCTGAAGGGCTACCAGCGGCATTCGGACTACACGCGCAAGACGCAGACCGTCGCTGACGCGCGCAAGGATCTCGACCGGCAGCGCAGTGCGCTCTTCGACAGCGAGGCGTACAAGCAGCTGAAGGCCGTCGCTGAAGCCGACTCGGGCACGTTCGACCCGTACGACCCCGACAGCTTCCTCAAGAAGATGAAGCAGGAGGTCGCCGCCCAGCTGCTCGAGACGCTCGGCCCCGCCGAACAGGCGCTGCACCAGGAGAACGCCAGGGTCAAGGCGAAGGCGTTCATCGACGGCAAGCCGGAGTTCAAGGACGCAGCGTTCAAGTCCGGCGTCGCCGACCTGCTCAAGACCAACGCGAACCTCGGGCTCGAAGAGGCGTACTGGATTGTCAAGGGACGGCGCGCCGACGAGCAGCTGACGCGCAGCGAGAACGAGCGCGTCGAGCACCGACGGATGCTGAAGGAAGCCGGGATCAACATCGGCAGCGGACGCGGCCGACCCGACACCGGCAGCGTGCCTGACCACGTGAAGAAGCGGGGCGCGTTCGAGATCTACAAGTACCTGGAGGCGCAGCAGAAGCGGTAGGGCATCGAACAATCACCCGTGTATTGACACGGCCATCGGGCGCTGCTACTGTCACATGTAGCGGCGCCCCGTTCGTTCGGATACGCGCTGGCAACCGCCCCCGGTCCACGGGACACGCGGCAGGAAGCGACGGCAACAATCCTCCCTGTCCCTGAAGGACCGCGACCATGACCATCTCGAACGACATCCTCTCCAGCACCCTGCGCATCCTGCGCGACAACGAGATCGACAACCTCCACCGCACGACCCCGTTCCTCCAGCGCATCGAAGAGCTGGGCGGCGTGATCGAAGAGGACGGCGGACAGAAGATCGACCACCCCGTGCTGCTCGTCGAGCACTCCAACGTCGTCGAGCTGGCCAGCGGCTACGAGCCCGTCGGCCTGAGCACGGCCAACCCCGCGCGCACCGCGAGCTACGAATGGTGCGACTTCACGGCGCCCGTCGTGATCACGAAGAAGGAAGACCTGAGCAACAAGGGCCCCCGCGCCATCATCCGCATCGCCGAGTTCCGGCTCAAGAGCGTGATGGGAATGCTCAAGCGCGAGGCCGAGAAGGAGCTGATCGCCGGCTCGTCCACCGTCCTGACCGAACTCGAGACGCTCAACGGCTTCGGCACGGCCACCGGCTGGTTCGAAGAGCTGGCGTTCGGCTCGCAGGCCAACACGGTCGGCGGCCTCGTCAAGAGCACGTACGTGACGTCGTGGCAGAACCAGGTGGCCGATGCGGCCAGCAACTTCGCGACGAACGGCCTCCGGAAGATGAGCAACCTGCACATCAACGCGATGACCTACGCGCCCGAAGGCGACATGGACCTGGTGCTCGCCAGCCCGCTGTCGTACGAGCTGTACAAGGACACGCTGCAGAGCCAGGAGCGGTACATCGACGAGAAGGCAATGCTGGACGGCGGCCGCCTGAGCCTCGCGTACAGCGGCGCCCGCATGTACGTCGAGCCGAACCTCGGCTTCACCGCGTCGACCGGCGACAAGGTGTCGATGTACTTCATCAACTCGAAGCTGCTCAACCTGTACTACGACAAGGACGCGAAGTACGAGCTGGAGGACTTCGCGAAGGTCTCCGGATACGCGAGCCGCTCGGCCAACGTCTACGTTCGGATGCAGATCGTGGCCTCGCACCTGGCCGCTCACGGCGTTCTCCTGAACGGAGAGGCATAGCCGACCCAGGGTAGCCCGGTGAATGCCGGGCTACCTCGCCCCTTCTTCGCAACTCCAACCGCAGAGAATCGCCATGAGTTTCCCCAACCTGAACGACGCCAAGGGTCTCCTCAACGTCGGCCGCGACGCCGACGTCCGCATCTTCACCGCCGGCGGCACCATCACGCGCGCCGGTGACTGGGTCAAGTTCGACATCGCGCAGACCGGCGAGACCCGGTCTGACACCGTCGTCGAGGGCACCGCCTCCACGCTCACCTTCGGCGTGGCGCTCGAGACGGCTACCGTCGGACTCAAGGTCCGCGTGCTGGTCGGCGGCTACGTCGAAGGCGCGCAGACGGACGACTCGGTCGTCAGCGGCGGCGCTGTCGTGGCGAAGGCCGCTGGCGAAGTCGGTGCGTACGGCGCGGCCGACGTCACCCCCATCCTGGGCGTGGCGCTCGAGAACGACGCCGGCGCCGACCCCTTCCTGGTCGACATGATCGTCTTCAAGCACATCGCGTAGCCTACCTCCGCGCGCCCGGTCGGCTACCATAGTGGCAGTCGATCGGGCGCTTCTCTTTGCCGGCAGGAGGACACATGAACCTGAAGCAGCTCCGCGGCTTTGTCGCCAACATCCTCGACTACGACCCCGACAACGACGCGTACATCGAGGAGATCGACGCGCTGCTCAACGCGGCGCAGTCCGACCTGTTCGCGCTTCAGGAATGGCCGTTCGCCGAGAAGACGGCCGACGTGCTCATCTACGCCGACGACACGGCGGACGATGGCACGGTCACGCTCGGGTCGACCGCCATCAGCACGACCGCCGCGTTCTTCCTGTCGTGGCACGCCGGGCAGGTCATCGAGATCGAGGGCGTCGAGTACGAGGTCGCGTCGGTCACCGGCACCACGACCGCGAACATCACGGACGTCTACCAGGCCAACAGCGTTGTTGGCACGGCGAGCTTCACCGTGAAGCAGCGGTACGTCGACATGCCGGCCGACTGCGACGTGCTGCTCGAAGTCGGGAGCCGCTCGGGAACAGCTGCGCAGTCGTCGAACCCCGGCCACTTCTTCCCGTTCAGCCGACGGCTCGACGAGGAGTGGGAGCTGCCGCTCGACGAGGTCGGCACGCCTGACGCCTGGGTGCCGTTCGACGACACGTACATCCCCGCGCCGGTCATGGGACCGAGCGCCGTCGCTGCCGTCGCCGGCGGACCCCCGTTCTGGGCGGCAGGCGACTACTCCTTCAAGATCGCGTACAAGTACGCAGGCCGGTACTCCGCGCTGTCCGACGCCGTGAACGTGCAGACAGCGCCGGGAACGAACATCCTCCAGGCCGACCTGACGGGCAACAGCTCCGGGCTCGGCTCGGGCTACAAGCTGAGCCTTTGGGTGCTCGACCCTGGATACCGGGCGTACCGGATCATCGTCGACGACGTGGTCGAGACGGGCGCGATCATCCTGCTCTCCGACCCTCCGTCGTCCGACTGGTTCTCGAAGGACCGGCCGGAGCCGAACGGCGGCGTCTACCAGCGCATCAGGCTGCACCCGCGCCAGTCGAGCGACGGCTCCATCCAGATCCGCTACAAGCGCATCACGGAAGACCTCGTCGAGAACGTGGACAGCCCGCACATGCCGCCGCCGTACCACCAGTACCTCGCGTACCGGGCACTCGAGACGGCGCTGAGCAAGCACGAGCAGGCCACGCTGAGCAACCTGTACGCCGGCAAGGCCGACAAGATGCTCACCCGCATGGAGAACGCGTACACCCGCAAGCCGCGGTCGCGTCGATGGGTCAAGCGCGGCATGTTCGACGACCCGCTCTACACGCGGAACAAGTGGGGTCCGCTCTCTTCCTCGGGGTAGAACATGAGCGTCAGTGGCGACAGCATCTCGGTCGAGCGGCTCGGCGGCGTCGACGAGCGCATACCCCAGCCGGCGACCGCCGCCGACGAGATCACGAACTTCACGCGCCACCAGCGCACCGGTGGGTTCGACAACCGCATCGGCTACGAGCGGTACTTCTTCGATCCGGAGCAGCTCTGGCAGCCGTTCAACGCGCTCGGCCGCATCGACTCGCTCTACATCTGGAGTCGGCACCAGGGCGCCCTTCGATGGACGCTGTTCGAGAGCGGCGGCACGCTCTGGCACCTGATGGACTGGGGCGACACCTTCCGCATCGACTCGGTCATCACCGGTCGGACGCAGCCCGCCGCGAACCAGCCGGCCGCGGCGTACGTCCCGTTCGGCCGCTTCCTCTGCGTCGTGAACGGCGAGGACCAGCCGCTCAAGTACGTCGGCTGGCCGAGCCGCACGACCTCGCCGAGCATCCCCGTCTACCCGCTCGGCTGGTACGGTCTGCCGGCTGCCCCAGACGCATGGGAGGTCGACGTCTCACCGAGCAGCACGGCCGGCGTCGGCGACATCATCGGCATCTGGGCCGGAGACACGGCGCAGGAAGTCGGCCTCGGGTCAGGCAAGGACAGCACGACGAACAGCTACAGGTGGCGTGTCGCATTTCGCAACAACGCCGGCAGCCTCAGCCCGCTGAGCGAGCCGAGCAACCGGGTCGAGTGGATCACGCCGGCGGCCGGCACCTGGCAGGGCTCGCGCTTCGTCGTCGGAATGCAGATCCCGACAGGCCCGAGCGGCACGCTCAGCCGCGTCATGTTCAGGACGAAGAACCTGGGCGACGGAGATGCGGACAGCGAGACGTACTACGAGGTGATGGAAATCCCGAACAACGACGAGGACTTCTGGTACGACCACCTTTCTGACAGCCAGCTCGGCGCGCAGGCCCCATCTGAGTCCGATTCGATCCCGATGCCAGCCCCGCAGGCCCGGTTCGGCGAGGTCTTCAAGAACTGCCTGTTCCTCGACGGTGGTGTCGGGGAAGAGACCCGGATGTACTGGTCGAACCCCGGAGAGCCCGACACGTACTCGGCGCTCGACTTCGCCGACGTCGGAGGCCGCGACAGCGGCGGCATCACCGGGTACCGCGCGCACTACAACTTCATGGTGGTCATGCGCGAGCGCGGCATCGACATCGTGCAGGGCGACTACGTCAACGGCTTCCAGGTCAAGCCTCTGGCGCAGGGCATCGGCGGGCGGGCCGCGCACACGATGACGACCATCCCCGAGCTTGGCATCCTCCTGCTGGCGACCGACGGCGTCTACCTGGTGTCCGGTTCCATCGACGGCGGCGGCACGGTCAGCATCCGCAAGCTGTCCGACCCGGTCATGCGGACGATGGAGCGCATGAACCTGGACACGATGGCCCGCGCGACAGCTGCGTACTCGCACAAGTGGCGCGAGTGGCACTGCTACTTCCCGGTCGACGGAGGCGAAAAGCCGGGGCTCGGCCTCGTGCTCCACCTGGACAACGGCGACTGGTCCATCCGCTCCGGCTTCCCGGTTTCGTGCCTGGCGACCGACTACCGCGGCGACCTCATCTTCGGCCACCACACCGGCGACAACGGCGCAGGCGAGCCCGACCAATCCGGACTGTTCGTCATCAGCCGCCGCCGCAGCACCGGGGGCTCCTACGTCGCCGCTGAAGAGCAGGTGCCCGCGTACGTCACGGACAACGCGCCGCCGGTCAGCCGCTACCGCAGCGCCTGGCACGACATGGGCGACGCCCGCGCGAAGAAGCACATCAAGCACGTCTACCTGCGCGTCCTGACCATGGGCGACAACGCCATCACGATGAACGTCTACAAGGACGGCAGCTTCGCCGGCACGTCGACCGCGGCGTACCGGATGCAGCGATCGGAGCACGCCGACCAGGGCGTGTACGGCGTGGCGGCCATCGGCACGGCCGAGTGGGAAGACCACCTGGTCACAGAGATCAGGTACGACATCGCCGACAAGTCCTGCGGCACGTTCCTGTGGGAGATTGAGACGAGCGACGACATCGTCATGCTCGGCTACGTCATCGAGTACACCGTCGGCGGCGTCACCAAGATCATCCAGGGCAAGCGGAGGTAGGGCATGTCGAAGAGCTGGACCCGCGAGTATCCACGTACGGCCAACCTGCCGACGACCGACTCGTTCAACAAGGACTACGACGCGCACAAGGGCTCGCTCAACGGCGGCGTCGACCGGACGAACCTCGGCCAGCAGGCCGTCGGCAGAGCGCAGTTCGTCGCCAACGCGTTTCACCGCGTGGTCCTTCAGACCGACGTCAAGCTGCCCAGCGAGTTCACGACCAGCAACGGCGGGTCCGGCGACTTCAAGTGCCTGGAGTACGACTACTACGTCGGCGGTTGGCGCAACGTCGCCGAGTACACGTTGACCGGCCTGCACGAAGGCATGATGTTCGCCGAGTTCTCGTGCTGGGCATGGGTCTACCCGTTCAAGAGCGTGCTCAACCCGAAGGCGGTGGCGTGGCGGCTGCTGTTCAACGGGCAGATCGTGTCGAAGGGGAACGGCTGGTACCCCGAGTTCAGCAACCCGTACATCAGCGCGCAGTTCCCGGTGCCCGGCGGGTCCGGCACGCTGACGCTCCAGTGGAAGTACAGCGCGCCGGACAGCGCGGTCGACGGGGTCAACTCGAACCAGATGTACTTCAACGGCGGCTCGCTGCTCGCCATCATCCGCTGGAGGTAGCGTGTCGATCATCACGAACACCAGGTTCACGCCAGGCCAGACGCTCGACGCGGTCGCCCTGAACACCAAGATGACCGACATCGTGACGGCCACGACGTCCGGCCTGTCTGGGCTGAACCTGCGCAATGAGGCGGTCGACCTGCCGAACTGCGACTACGACACCAACAACGGCGAGAGCGGCATCATCCTGACGGACGCCCGCCAGCAGACCAACGGCGTCGGCGTCGGTGCCGGCACGGCGTACGAGAACACGGCCGACGTCACGCTCACCGAGCTGGCCCACGGTAGCGGCACGCGCATCACGTACGGACCGACCGGCCTGTCGCTGGTCGACGGTGACCTCCTTCGCTACACCTTCGGCGCCCTCTGCACCGACTTCTCCGGTTCAAGGATCGTGGCGCCCGGCACCTACGTCCATCCGTGCTGGGTCGTCTGGGTGCAGTGGGACATCACCAGCGCGGCGCTGACCGACTGGGTCGCCGTGCCCGGCCAGGGCGACTGGGACAACGCGTACACCGACGTCGCGAACACGCACGGGGAGTCAGCCGACAACACCCTGTCCACCGCGGTCATCCCGCATGGCTCAGCGTACGACGACGGCTCGGCCAACCAGTACCACTACCACAGCAACTTCTCGCTGCGTCGGGTCTACAACTACATCGAGGCCGGCGGAGGCGTCACCATCTACGGGATTCGCCTGGTCATCGACGGGCTGTACTACCCCTGGTACACCGCAGGCACGGCCATCAATCGTCTCGTGCACCGTGACTCAGACCCCACCGCGGGCGATTTCAGCGTTACGATGAATGGGGCATATGCCATCGCGCTCATCATGAGGACTTCGTAGATGCCGTTCACGCCGCCAGTCACGTTCGCGAATGCCGCTGCGTTCACGGCGGCCGATGTGCTCGCGTCGAACGACGCCCTGCGCGAGTACGTCGAGAAGCTCGAAGACAGCGCGTTCTCCGCTGGACCGTTCGTCGACACCCAGCACATCATGCGCGGGCAGTTCCTGCCCACCATCAACCGCGCGCACATGGTCAGCGGGATCTACGAGGGGCACGTCTACACCTTCGGCGCCAACAACTTCACGTACGCGACGACGTTCAACACGCTGCGGCTCGGCACCAACATCTCCGAGTACGTGCCATTGACCGCGATGACGCTCGACATCCGGCACCCTGCGACGCTGCTGCACAACTGGTGGGCCCATCCGATCGGCCGCTACAACGCAGACGGCTCGGCCACGGGCGTCGCCAACATCATCCCGTTCCTCGGCAACGCGACGCTCGGGCAGGTCGACAAGACCGTGCGCTCGATCGAAGAGGCCGAGGCGACGGCCAACTTCCCGTACCGCAACCAGCGGTACAGCCTGTCCGGTCAGCAGCTCGTCGAAACCGTCGGCCCCGCGCTCGGTTACGGCGTCGGCCTGCTCGCCCGAGTCACACCGTCGTTCGCCAAGTGCCAGTTCATCTCCTGGGGCGTGTCTTGCGAAGTTTTCCACCTGTGAGTAAACATGCTATGCTCGTACCCCAAGGAGGTACGAGATGGCCATTTCAACCGAGTTCTGGAGCAGAGTGACCGCAGCCGGCCAATGTCAGACCATCGAAGTAGACGCCCGAGGCCGGGTTCGTCTGAGCGGTGGGGTCCGCGTTCACGGGATGCGGTTCACCTACGAGGAGGCCAACGGCGCCCTGCCGCGCAAGGCACAACTCCGGCGCACCTGCGACACGGATGGGTGCGTCAACCCCAAGCACATCGCCTTGGGCCGAATCGATCCTGTCTCGACCTTCCGCGGCAAGGTCCGGACGGGTGCCGCCGACGATTGTTGGGAGTGGTCCGGCTGCCGGGACGACGCAGGCTACGGTCGCTTCCGGTACGGCTGGGGGGATTTGGCCCATCGGTACGCATGGTTCCTGTCCCACGGCGCGCGCCCGGATGGCCTCGTCCTGCACACCTGCGACAACCCTCCCTGCTGCAACCCGGCTCACCTGTACGTCGGCGACCACCAGGCCAACTGCGACGACCGGGAAAGGCGTGGTCGAGGCAACCCGCCGGTCGGGACGCGGGCGCGCACAGCAAAGCTGACGGAGGACCAAGTGGTCGAGATCCGTCGAAGGTATACTGAGGGTGATGTTTCTCAGAGCGCCATTGCCCGCGAGTTCGGAGTCACCTCCGTCAACGTATGCGCCATCGTCAACCGACGTACTTG
>ERZ890953.271-NODE-271-length-30685-cov-7.228077_pt1 | contig 30685 bp, 33 predicted proteins | sample MGYA00521264_ERZ890953 | MGnify/ENA primary metagenome ERZ890953 (study PRJEB32303, sample SAMEA104408629) | aquatic metagenome | biome: Brackish water; feature: Chemocline; material: water | place: Baltic Sea | collected 2014-10-26T21:54:00 | depth 200 m ...
TTTTACTGTTTAGATGCTTATTATTCGATGATTGGAGTCCGACAGACTCCTAGAGCAATTCATTTCACAAGTGTTACATTATATACCAATAAAATTGTTCGTCTCAGTAAAACATACCCTATTAGTTCTGATTTACCGTGGCAAAAAAAGCTAAATAGAATTTAGAAACCTTAGTATATGGTATAATAAGCAACTTTAACTATCTTGAATCTGGAGTATTAATGATTTACGAATTTTGGAAAGATTATGAAGAGTTGCTTTCTCATGAACAGGCTTCTCTTCTTGATTATCGACTGGATAATATAGCAATCAAGCTCAACACATTTTTTCAAAGATTGATTATCCAAAATATAAAAAAAAGAGAGATTAAATTTTTTCTTGCTGGTTCTTGCTTAAAATCTGATACATTTAGAGATTTAGACATATTCTTTCCTCACAATGAAGATCGAGAACTTATCAACAGTGCTATGAATCAAGATTATTTTGAATATGAAAACAACTCATATACATATAGGTACAAGAGTGAACTTTATCAACTTGTGTATCGTGAAAGATTTAAAGGAGCTTCTCTGAAGGAAATTGTAAGCGGATTTGATTTTGATTCAACTAAGATTGCTTTTGAGTGCAACTACGACACTAAAAAAAGACTTTTTACTATTACAAAGTGCGATATGCGAATAGAGTTTGTAAACTATATCAACACAAGAGTAAATCATTTATCAAAAGTTAGTATTAATCCATTTGTGTCGCTTCAGCGAGCTATTCATTTTTTAAAACGGGGTGATGATGTTCCTTATGATGTGTTTCTCCAAGTGTGTTCAAAAATTGCAGATTTAAAAGTAGAAGAAAATAAAGATATGTCCGTATATTTTAAAAATTTGCAAGGAAATCCAAATAAACTCACCAATATTAAAGATGCTATAACACATTATATTGAAGAGCAAAATGATAACCACTAACTGAGGATTCCAAGTTTTTATATTTATTGTATGAAGCATAAAATTTTTCTTTGCTTCGTTAATATTCTATTAAACTTGTATTAAAACCTTATTAAAATGAGAGGTATATACTTCTCATATCAAAAATAAGGAGTTCATTATGAACACGAAAATAATTTTAAGTTTAGGTACTTCAGTACTTTTAGCATCATCTCTTTTAGCAATTTCTCCACAATCAAATATGCAACAAGGAAACCGTCCTATTTGTAAACAAGACAAAATGATGAAACAAGGTCCGAGTAGAGGAAGAGGACATGGTTTAATCAGCATGTTTATGAAACTTGATTTAAGTGATAAACAAAGAACAAAAATAGATGCCATCATAAAAGAAAGTATGCAAAATATGCCAAATCCTCAGACAGCATTTAGTGATAATAGTTTTAACAAAGAGCAGTTTGTAAAACTTGCAAAGCAAAAACGAGACAATAAAATTGAGCGTAGAGCAGAAATCATAGAAAAAGCTTACAATGTTCTAGATAGCTCTCAGAAAAAAGATTTAAAAACGATGTTAGATATGCGAGAGATTATGAAAAAGAATCATATAATGCGCAGATGTTTTAACAAATAACTTAAAAATAATATAAGAGGAGAAGGTGTGATTAATATTTTAATGATTGAAGACGATACTGAATTGGCTCAAATTCTTACTCAGTATCTTTCTAAGTTTAATATTATTGTCACAAACTTTGAAGATCCATTTTTGGCTCTGAGTGCGATTCGCTTAGAGCCATATGACTTGGTTATTTTAGACTTAACTCTACCTGGTATGGATGGCTTAGAAGTCTGTAAAGAGTTAGTTGAAAAACATGATATTCCCATCATTATCTCAAGTGCTAGAAGTGATATTACCGACAAGGTTATAGCCTTAGAACTGGGTGCTGATGATTACTTACCAAAGCCTTATGATCCAAGAGAATTAGAAGTTCGCATAAAGACTATACTCAGACGTTTTAATAAAAGTGTAGAGTCAGCAAATAAACAGATGAACGAAGTCTTTCATTTAAATGAAGAAAAAAAAGAGATTACTAAAAATGACACTCCTTTAGAGTTTACCTTTGCTGAGTATCAGATAATGTCTCTTTTATGTAAAAACAAAGCCTCAATCATCTCACGATATGACATACTAGAACATATGGATATTCACTCAGACTCCACAGCGGGAAGTGTCGCTGTTCTCATAAATAGAATCAGAGCAAAAATCGAAGAAAATCCAAAAAGACCTCAATACCTCCTTACAATTAGAGGTATGGGGTATAAGTTAGTAGAATGAATAAAAGTTCAATATTCTTCTCAATTACCATCACTTTTATCGCTCTTTTTATCTTTATAATTATCAGCTTTGGTGTTTTATATAAGAGAAGTCACACAAGAGAAGAGTTTTTTGAACACAAAAGAGCTTTCGAGATATCTCATAATATAAAAAATGAGATACGAAGAGAGGGATCAATAACGCAAGAGCTAAAAGATTATCTTCAAAGTATGGGTTTTGCACTTATTGAAGATAAGCACAGTATCCTAGAAAGTCGATATATACATACAGAATGGACGGAAAACAGAAGAAAACTTTCTCTAAAGAGTTTTGAGTTAAATGGTGAACACTATCTTTACATACATAATCATAGAATTGATATTTTACTATTAGATAGACATGCGTCTGATGAATTTAGAACTCTTCTTATTCTTTTATTTTTAGCCATGTTAGTAGCATTTACTCTTTTATATTTCAACACTATACGAAAGTTAAAACCACTTAAAATACTTAAAGAGAGAGTAAAAAATATAGGTGAAGAAGATTTTAATACACTCTGTGCGACTACTAAAAAAGATGAAATTTCACAACTTTCAAATGAATTTGACAAATCAGCTAAAAAATTAAAAGCTCTTAAGGAGTCCAGAAATATTTTTATCCGAAACATTATGCATGAACTTAAAACACCAATTACAAAAGGGCAATTTTTAACACAACTTCCAAGTACGGATGAGAACAAAGTGAGTATGCAAAAGGTGTTTTACCGATTAGAGTCTCTTATAAATGAGTTTGCCTCCATAGAAGAACTTATATCAACAAAACGTAAAATCGAAAAAAAAGAGTATCGTTTGTCCGACATAGTTGATAATGCCCGCGATTTACTTATGAGTAACAAGGAGAGTGTAAACCAAGAGTTTAATGAGCTAATGGTAAAAGTTGATTTTAAACTCTTTAGTATTGCAGTGAAAAACCTTATGGACAATGGTATAAAATACTCTAGCGACAAACAAGTAAGTATAAAAACAGAAGGTTCATCTATAGTTTTTGAAAATAGAGGAAAGAAGCTAACTCATCCTTTAGAAGAATACTTTGAAGCATTTTTTAAAGTGGATGGCATCAACTCAAACCAAAGTTTTGGACTAGGTTTATATATTGTAAAACATATTTTAGATGCCAACGAGCTTACCCTTAAGTATGAATATGTAGATGGAGTTAATCGGTTTATTATTTAAGTATCTTTAAATCTATACTTTAGCATACTCCACCTTTTCTTTAGCAATCAATACATCTGCTAAGAAAAAATATGCCTCTTTCCATGCATCAATAATATCTGGTGTAGCGGCATCACCAAGAACTTTTTTAATGGCTTCTAAGAGTGAAACACCTACTATAGGATAATGTTTTGGCTGTATATTTGTACGAATATGTGCACTTACTATCTTCTCTATTGCCTTATCCAATACAGCAAGATTATCTATATTACTAGCATAAGCACCAATGGCAACTGCTAGTTTTTTATGCTGATCAGGCTCTGCATTTTTAAACAACTCTTTTATTTCAGGATGATTAGTAAACATTATCTCATACATTGTTGAAGTAATAGCCTCTGCATTTGCAGCAACAACTGGAGCTGTAGCTTTTACTATATCTATACTTTTTTGTGATAAACTCATATATTTTTCCTTTTGTTAAATTATAGAAATATTATATAGTCATATCAAGAAGATTTATACATATAATTGTATAAGTATTATACAGTTTCCTTAAAGCTTCCATCTTCGTTTTGAATATTTTCCATAATAGTGACAAGTGTAGAACCAACAGCGAGAGAACTACTGTTTAGCATATTTACAAAGTTATTTTTCTTACAATTTTTATAATGGGTCTAGTTGCCAAATGCCATTTGATGTATTTGAAAATCGGATATTTCCAAAGGAAGTGATAGAGAATTTTGTGTTTTTGCAATCTTTTAGATATAGATATATATAATGAATTATCATAAAACTCACTATAAAATACCATCAAAAAAGTGGCTACACATAGGCAACTTATTCTCTAAAACTTAATAAAAAAGGAAGAGTTACATCCCTAAATAAGGTTTCAAAACTTCAGGAATATCAATACTTCCATCTTCATTTTGATTGTTCTCCATAATAGCGACAAGTGTACGACCTACAGCGAGAGAGCTACCATTTAATGTATTTACAAAGCTATTTTTCTTTCCATCTTTGTATCTTATTTTTGCACGACGAGCTTGGAAATCTCTTGTATTACTTATAGAAGAAATTTCACGGTATTGGTTTTGTCCTGGTAGCCAAACCTCGATATCGGTTGTGTATGCTGCACCAAATCCTAAATCTCCTGTACATAATTGTACTAAACGGTGAGGAAGTTCTAAAGCGCTAAGAATATCAGAAGCACAGATGACCATATTTTCAAAGACTATATGACTCTCATCTGGTGTTGTAATCGCTACAAGTTCTACTTTGTGAAACTGATGTTGTCGAATCATACCACGAGTATCACGTCCAGCTGCTCCAGCTTCTTTTCTGTAACAAGAAGTGTATCCTGTCATCATAATAGGAAGCTGGTCTGCAGAGATTATTTCATCTTGAAAAAGATTTGTAAGAGGTACTTCTGCAGTAGGGATCATAAACATATCTTGTCCCTCAATTTTGTATAAATCATTCTCAAATTTTGGAAGTTGACCTGTACCCTCTAATGCAGTTCTGTTCACCATATGTGGAACACTGACTTCTGAAAAACCTCTGTTGCTATTAAAGTTAAGCATAAAGTTAATCAAAGCACGCTCTATTTTGGCACCCATATCAAAAGAGACACTAAAACGACTTCCCGATAGTTTTGCTCCACGCTCAAAATCTATCCAACCATTTTGCTCTGCAAGTTCCCAATGCTCTTTTGGAGTAAAGTCAAATTCACGAGGAATGAGTACCTTTTTAATCTCTACATTATCATTTTCATCTTCACCATCAGGTACATTGTCATCCGGTATATTTGGAATTGCCATCGCGATTTTTTCTAACTCTTCTTGACGTTGGCGTTGTATCTCTATGGCATCAGCTACTTTGATTTTGTTCGTATCTACACGAGTTTTAAGCTCATTTATATCTTTACCTTCTCGTTTATAAACACCAAACTCTTTACTCATTGCATTTTGTGCAGCTTGAAGAGTTTCAAACTCTACTTTTGCAACTTTAAGTGCTTCAAATTTTTCTTTTAAAGTTCCTAAAAGTTCGGTAGTTACACCTTTTCGCATAAGTTTTGCACTTACACCATCAAAATCTTTTTGTAGTAGTTTTAAGTCAATCATTTTATACCTTTATATTAATATATCTTTTGCAACTTGAAATTGGTTTGCCGTCATTAAGTGGATTTTTGGGTGAAGTATTTTTAAATCTTCAAAAAGATTTTTACTTAGTTCAAATCCAACTTTGTACTCTTCATCTGCTCCACCTTTATCATGTGCAATTCTAAGAGCTTCTATCCAATGATTAGGAACATTGATTCCCGGGACATGAGCCGATAAGAATTGTGCTGTTCTTAGTTTTGTAATAGGAAAAACACCAAAGATAAGTTCACCTTTTTTCTTGTCCGGACAGCATTCATAGTTTGCTTTCTCTTTTAATTCTAAAAGAAGCTTGGCAGTTTCTAAATCATAAACAGGTTGTGTTATTATACCTAAGGCACCATGTTTAATCTTTTTCTGTATCTTTTTTTGAAGTGTTTTTGGATTTTTAGCAAAAGAATTAACAACCGCAAATGGGTAGATAGGTTTAGGATAGTGCCCTAAAGGTTTTCCTGCATAATTCATGCCTGAGTTAAAAGCAGATATAATATCAAGTAACAGAGAACTATCTGCTTCAAAAACACCTTTAGCATGTGGCTGATCACTTATGGTGGCTGGATCTCCTGTAAGTGCTAAAATAGCACGAACATCTACTTCATTAGCACCAAGTAAATCAGATTGAAGGGCAATTTTATTTCTATCTCTCATACTCATAGTAGCAATAACTGGTTTGTTAAACCTATCTTGCAACATTTTTGCTGCAAAAAGAGCATTGTATTTTAGTTTTGCAAGTGGATTATCAGTTGTTGAAAATCCATCTACATATTTATCCAATTCTAAATCTGCTATTTTTTCTATAATAGGTGAAAATACAGGTGAGTGGGGTGGGGTGGTTTCAAGGGTAATATAGGTACCATTGTTTAGTTTTTCTATTAGTTCATTAAACAAATACAAGTCCTCTTTGGATATAATTGCGAAATTATAACAAAAGAGAGTAAGTATGAGTTTAAAACTAGCCATTTTTGACTTCGATTCTACACTAATGGATGGTGAAACGATAGATTTCTTTGCCGATGAGTTAGGAATTGGAGAAGAGGTAGCAAAAATAACCGAAGAAGCGATGAGTGGAAGACTTGATTTTTTTGAGTCCCTGCAACAACGTGTAGGACTTTTAAAAGGGCTTGATTTTTCTGTTGTTGAAAAGATTAGTCATAATTTACCTTATATGAAAGGTGCAAAAGAGACTATCTTAGAGCTAAAAAACAGAGGCATTAAAGTTATCTGTTTTAGTGGTGGTTTTAGAACAGCAACGGGTTATGCAAAAGATATTTTGGGTTATGATGCTGATTTTTCAAATGTACTACATGAGAAAAATGGCAAACTTACTGGTCTTGTGGGTGGCGATATGATGTTTTCTCATTCAAAAGGTGATATGCTTGTAAGATTACAAAATATTTTAGGTGTAAGCGAAGAAGAGACTTTAGTGTGTGGAGATGGAGCAAATGATTTAAGTATGTTTGCTCATGCAGGAACAAGAGTGGCATTTTGTGCTAGAGAAATTTTAGAAAAAGAGGCAAATATAATCATAAAAGAGAAAGATTTGACTCAAATTTTGGAGAAAATATAAATGTTAGAAAGTACAGTGTGGAGACAGTACCACAATGAAAACAATTTTAGAGAAAAACTAAGCGAATTTTGTAAAATGGATGTTTTAGAAATTATCGCTGATGATAAAACTTTATATGGTGTTCTTAAAGCAAAACTTACAAAAAAAGAGTTAAAACTATTTGCAATGGATACAGCGGACATTGACGATGAAATTATGAAAAAAGAATTTACTTATGATGATAAGCAGTTAGAACAAGCAAAATTTAAACTCTATAAAAAACTTAAACAAGATAAATTACGATTAGAACTTCGTGAGACTGCTGCAAACTCTTACGAATAACTATTTTAAGAGTATTTTAAAAGATACTCTTCTTGATTTAACTCTATCCTCAGAGTTATTCATTACTACTCTTTGTGAGTAGTTTAGCCCACTTCCTTTGAATTTTTTAGCTAGTAAATTTTGTGTTTTTCTATTTTGAGTTTGAAATATATAACTTAAAACTGAAAAAGAGCGTTCAAGTGAGAGCTTTTCGTTGTGAAGGTAGTTTGAACTAAAATCAACATTGCTCCACTCACTAGAGGTATGCCCGTTTATCTCTAAATTCTCTATAAACTCTTGATTGTTTTGTAGAAAAGGTATGAGTTTTTTAGCAAAACTATTTAAGAACATTTTTTGTTTTTTGGTGAGTGTATAAATACCTACTTGAAAGTATAGATTTTTATCTAAAAACTCTATACTCAGGTCTTCATGGATTGCAATCTGTTTGTTTGCTATTTCTACATGATAAATATCATGTAGAATGTCATAGAAACTTTTTGTACTCTTTATTTGAGCCATTGAAGCATCTTTATTAAGTTTTACAAGCCACATATTTGACTCTTGAGAAGCATCATCTGTATGTAGACCAACGACAGCTACTTGAGAATTGTTTAGAATGCTAAGGGCATTAAAAACATCATAATTTTCTCCTCCATAATGTTCTTGATTTAGCATACTCAGGTGAGAATTAAAGAGCATCACTAAGCCATCAGTATTGTAAGTGTCTTTTACATACCCTACACCCATTAAAGTACCATCAGAAAACTCTTGAATATCATGTAGAACACTAGGATATGTTGTAAAGATTGTTTTATCTTCATGCACATTTTTATAAAGATCAAATTTTATGAGTCTTATCTGCTCTTTTTGCATATTGTCGTATTGACTGAGTGAGACTAAAAAGTTATTATCACGGAGTCGAATAATCTTATGAGGAGTAACTAGCTTTTCTCCTTCATAATGTTTGAGCCACATTTTATTACCATTTTCTGTAATGCGCATTAGTGTGACATCTTTGTGCTTGTCATACGATGTTGTACTAATTACTACAATTGAGCCATCTCTTGCTTCTACTGCATCTATACCACTATCATCATGAGTTGTACCATATTTTTTACTCCACAACTTTTTGCCATTTTTAGAAAACCGTGTGAGATAAATATCGTTCTCTCCTAAACCAGTTTCAAACTTATTATCATGTAGAGACCTTGAAGTAACAGAAGAACCAACTGCTAAGACACCTCCATCGCTTAAAAGTACAAGATTATTCATTCTATCGTAGTTTTTAGTGCCAAAAGTTTTAATGAAATTTATCTCTCCAGAAGCATTAAGGTTTAAAACAAGAAGGGAGCCATCCATAGTATAACCACCAACAAAATAACCATTAGATGGAGTTTTTACAACTGCAATAGCTTCACTAAAACGAGAAAGTTTAGAAGAATTTGAGAGTATGACTTTTGCACTATTGTTGACTTTGATTAAATGCATCTGTGTACCAGAATGAGCAGAAGTGTTGGCCAAATACTCAAAAGCATCAGAATAAGTTCTATTGTCATTAGAGTCTTGCTTAAAGTCTTTGGAAAAACCAACGGCGGTGATACTTCGGTCATAATCTTGTGTAACATCAAAAAGAACTGCATTAAAAGGTTGTTTAATTATGACAGAAAAATCTGTTGTTTGAGAATATATGGAAGTTATAAAGAGAAGTAAGAGTAAAAGAGCTTTTTTCATTAATGTACTTTTTATTTTTTATAAAGCAAATAATATTCCTAAATTTAAAAATAAATATTGATACTCAAAGCTATGCTTTAATAAAATTTGAGTACACTAAATATAAAATAATATTTAAGGTAAATCGGATGAAAAAAAGTTACTTAATAATTTTGATATTTCTTGTTAATATATTTACAGCCTGTGGAACTTCTGATAGTAATTCATCGACAATAGTTACTGAGCAAAATGAGACACCAATCAGTAGTGTGGTGAGAGTTGGGCGATTTATTGATGCACCAGTTGACGGATTAAGATATAAAACTCCAACTCATAGTGGTATGACCAATGCTTTGGGACAGTTTTTATATAATGAAGGTGAAGAGGTGGAATTTTCTTTAGCTGATTTATCTTTAGGAAAGGCAAAAGCATCAGCTATTGTTACCCCTTTAACTTTGGCGGGTGATACAGATATAAACAATATGAGTTTACAATCTACAATAATTGGACAACTTTTACAAACATTGGATGATGGCTCATCTAATGGTGCATCACTAAGAATCCGACCGCTTTTAGATGATATGAATATTGCAGATTTTAATTTAACTTCACAAGAAGGGATAGATAATATTCTTTTAAGAGCAAGGTGGCAAACAGGTGTTTATTATACATTAAAAGATGCTGCAGCCGCTCAAGAAAATATGAAAAGAAATATAGAGTTTTATCAAAGTTATGAGCCTTTGGTCGCTGGAACATATAGTGGAAAAGGAGAAAAGTCTTATCTTTTATCTATGCCTATTGAGGGGAATATTGTGCTAGATTGGAAGTCCGCAACTACTTCTATTTATGACACAGATATGAACAGAGTTTTCGTAAATAGTAGTGGAGGAAATTATCTTTATGAGTCTGAGTCTATAAATTTAGCTGCTGGTAATTATATTGTTAAGGCTAATTATTTAGGTACGGGAGGTTCTATTAAAGTTAATTCTAATGTTTTATTAGACCAAAATACTCTAACACCTATCTCTTATGGGAAATATACAGGTAGTGATAGCTTGTATTATCTCTTAAGTATGCCAAGTGCTGGAAATGTTATTTTAGATACACAAAATGCTTCGGCACATCTTTATGATATTCAACTTAATCCAATAGGCGGTGCGGGTGAAAATGTATTTACTGCTTCTGAGCCTCTTGCTTTATCAGAAGGAAAATATGTTTTAAAAATTGACTACACTAGCAGTGCAAGTTCGGTATTACTTAATTCAAATGTACTCTATAATCAAGAAAACTTTCCTAATCTTTATTATGGTAAAAGTTATGGAGGCGGAGAAACTACATATTATAAAATCGATATGACAACAGATGGAGGAATTGTAATTAATAGTACAAATGCTATTGCTTACCTCTATGATATAAATTTATCTAAAAAAGATACTAATGCAACTTCAGGAAGAAATAGTTTTATGAACGATGAACGTAGGTCTTTATCTAAAGGTGTTTATGTTGTTAAAGTTGATTATGACAGTGAAGGCGGTATCATAACTCTTGAATAAAATGAGAAGTGTCCCCATATGATTTTTTAATTTAAAAATTGCACTTCAAGTTTAAAAATGCTAAAATTGCGAACATACAAATAAATTAAATATGGAATTTTTAATATGACATTTTCTACAAATGAGAAAAAAGAGAACTACTTTCTCTCACAGGTTCACCAACCATTTTTTGTGTTGGGCGTTTTTAGTGCAATTATAATGATGCTTATTTTTGCACTTAGTTATAAGGGTATAGTATCTCTTGAGATGGATAGTCTACTTTTTCATGTATACTCACTGATTTTTATACTCTTTAGTAATGTTTTTACTGGTTTTTTGTTCACAACATTCCCACGCTTTTGTCAAAGTGAACTTGTAGAGAAAACATATTATAAAAAACTCTTTTTTGCAACTGCACTTGGAGTGGTGATATTTCTTCTTGGAGCATTTATAAATCTACAACTTTTAATAGTTGGAATGATTGTACTTTTTATTTCACAAGTTTTTATGTTTTTAAAATTACAAACTATGTACAAAAATGGGACAACAGAAGATAGAGAAGATCCTTTTTGGATTTTGATGGCACATAAGTTTGGGCTTTTTGGACATTTTCTATTTATACTTTCTATGTTTGGTTTAGGAGTTGATGATGTTGCTATAAATATATCTTTTTATATGTATTTGATTTTCTTAACTTTTTCAGTAGGACAGAGAATGATTCCCTTTTTCTCACACTCTATTGAAGCTAAAGATGAGAGGTTTATCACAACAGTTTTTATACTTTTTATATTAAAAACAGTTCTAACACTTTTTGATACTTATACTTTTGTCGCAATTACTGAGATAATTATAGATATACTTTTAGGATTATATCTTCTAGGTGAATTTTTGAATTGGAAACTCTCACCACGACAATCTCTCCCAATAGTTTGGGTGCTTCAACTTGGGCTTTTTTGGCTTCCTGTCGCCTTTATAGCATCTGGAATAACTTTAGCCCTAGAACTTCTTTTAGATGTAGATTTTTACTTTTTAGGGATGCATCTGATTGCTTTGGGGTTTTTAACAACTATACTTATAGGTTTTGGAACAAGGGTAACACTAGGACACTCAGGACAAGCTCCAAATGCAGATAAATTAGATATCTCACTATTTTATTTTACTCAGGTTGTTGTTTTAATGAGAGCTATTTATAGCATGAATTATGCATTTGATTGGAAGCTAAACTTTTTGTTTGATATCTCTTTTAGCCTTTGGTTATTACTCTTTTTAGTATGGAGTGCTAGATATGCTAAAGTACTTATTTTTGGAACAAAGTTATAGTTATGAGAAGAGTGAGAAAGTAAGTCCCTTAAAAAGGGACTTATGAAAATCTATTTAAGATTTTCAAATGGTGCAGTTACAACTTGCTTACGAGTTACAGTATATGGAACTAGAGCAGCCGCACGAGCACGTTTGATAACGATAGAAATCATATCTTGGTGACGTTTACAGTTACCTGTTAAACGACGTGGCATGATTTTATATCTTTCTGAAAGAGAGAAACGTAAAGCTCCTACATCTTTATAATCCATGAAGTCAACTTTTGCTTCACAGTACTTACAATATCTTTTTTTGTATTTTCTTTTTTCTGACATGTTATATCCTTTATAATCTATTTTCTAAAATGGAATTTCATCTTCATCAATATCAATCACAGGAACTGAGTTGCTACTTGGCATCTCTCTGCTTTGTGAGTTAGCTTGTTTGTTATAACTTGGCTGTTGATAACTCTGCTGTGCTGGTTGCTGATAGCTCTGTTGCTGTCCCGGTTGTTGATAACTTTGCTGTTGCCCTTGAGCTGGTGCAGAGTAATTATCTTGTCCACCCGTTGGTGCTTGATTATATCCAGCACCTTGGTTATCGCCCTTAGAGTCTAACATCTGCATAGTTGCTACAGTTACAGAGTGCTTTGATCTTTTTTGTCCACTTTGGTCTACCCATGAATCAAGTTTTAATCTTCCCTCTACTAGGATTTTACTCCCTTTACGAAGGTATTGGTTTGCTACTTCAGCACTTCTACCAAAAAAAGTAATATCTACAAAACATACTTCCTCTTTTTTTTCACCATTTTGAGTGAATTTGTGACTAGTTGCAATAGCAGTACTTGCTATACCCATTCCAGCCTGAGAATATCTAAGTTCGATATCACGTGTTAGGTTACCAACTAAAATTATTTTATTGAACATAAGTTTTCCTTCAATTGTTAGCTTTTGCTAATTACTCAGCTGCTGCTTCAGTTGCTGTTGCTACTGGAGCTTCTTCTGTTGCCGGAGCTTCTTCTGCTACAACTGGAGCTTCTTCTGCTGCTGGAGCTTCAGTTACTGCTGCTGCTTTTGGAGCTTCTGCCGCTTTTTTAGCTTTTTCAACAAGACCGTTAAATGCAGCTATTTCACGATTTGAATCGTATTTAATAGTTACAAAACGAAGTAAGTCTTCGTTGATACGGAAACGTCTTTCAATTTCAGCGATCGCAGCTGGTGCAATTGTGTGATAGATTACATGGTAATAACCACGTTCATTTTTATCTATTGGATATGCTAGTTTTCTCATTCCCATTGCAGTTGTTGCAAGGATTTCCCCGCCGTTTGAAGTAATAACTTCCTCAACAGCTTTTATGCTAGCTTGGATTTCTTCTGCAGTAAATGTAGGTTTTACAATTACTAAGTTCTCGTAGTTTCTCATATAGTATGATCTCCTCTTGGTATTTGCCTAAATGGCGTTTGTTTCCCCCTCGGATTTAAATATAATGTTACTATAACATCACAAAGAGAAAGGAATTGAGATTATATAGAAAAGTTACTTAAAATTCATGTAAAGTGGTAATATAATTTTTTTTAATTTCAAATAGATGACAAATTGTAATGAAATTTTCTATCTTTATTATTTTTAGATATAGTTACGAAAATATGAAAAGAAGTAGTTTATGCCTAAGAAAAAGACACACAAACAAAACCATACTAGAAAGAGTGCAAACATTCTGAAATATATTGCTTGGATTTTAGCAATAATCGCTTTGATTCTTAGCTCTGTTGTAATAGGCTACTACTTTGGATATGACAAAGCAAGTAGTGATCTTAAAAAGAAGACAAAACAAGAGAGTGTAAAACGAGTAGATGCTATAGCTAAAATAGAACATAGTTTAAAGAAAACAAATGAAAAAAGTGTTAATAAAAGACTACAAGAGGTCCTAAAAAAAGAGGTAAAACAGACTTATGTCTCTGCTTCTCATGAACTTGATGACAAAATATCAGCCATGGCTCCAGAAGCAGTAACTCGTCCTATTGTTCTTAGCTCTTCAAAACCAAAGTTAGCTATCATTATTGATGATGTTGGAAGATTATCGCAAGTTAAAGCGATTAATAGCTTACACCTTACTCTTAATAAATCATTTTTACCACCTAGTGCAAATAGACCAAATACACCAAAACTTGCCAAACGTGAATCTTTTTATATGATTCACTTACCGATGGAAGCCATGAGTTTTAGTGCAGAAGAACCTAAAACCTTACGGATTACAGATTCACAAAGAAAAGTCACAAATAGAATAAAAGAGATAAAAAAACTTTTTCCAAAAGTAAAATATATAAATAATCATACAGGTAGTAAGTTTACAGCTGATGAAAAAGCTATGAACAAACTAATAGCAGCACTCAATGAGAATCACATCTATTTTGTTGACAGTCGAACAACTGCTCAAACGAAAGCTCCCGAAGTTTTAAAGAATTTTGGACAAAAGTATGTGGCACGTGATGTATTTTTAGATCATCATATGGAGAAAGATTATGTCAAAGCACAACTAAAAGATGCAATTAGAATAGCTAAAACACATGGTTCATGTATAGCTATTGGACATCCTCATCCAAATACATTAGCGGCTCTCAGGGAGTCTAAAAAACTTTTAAAAGAGGTGGATTTGGTTTATATTAATCAAATTTACTAAAATGAAAAAACTGCAAGAGAAAATTCCTGAACTGGCTTTTATGCAAAAATATCCAAAAGAGTTATATGTGAGTGGAAATGAGACTCTTTTAGCAAGAAAAAAAGTCTCTATTATTGGTGCTAGAAAAACATCAAAATATGCAAGAGAACTCACACATAAACTCTCCTCTGCTTTAGCAAGAGTGGGTGTCTGTGTTGTAAGTGGTGGGGCAATGGGTGTCGATGCTGTAGCTCATGTGGGTGCAGGGAGTGCAAATACTATAGCCGTTCTTCCTTGTGGTATTGATATTAAATATCCAGCAGTCAATAAAAATCTTCTACATGATATTGAGAAAAATGGTCTACTTTTGAGTCAGTTTAGTGCGGGTTTTCGTGCAACTCCATGGAGTTTTGTAGTACGAAATGAAGTAGTCGTTGCACTTGGTGATGTTTTGGTTGTTGCTGAGGCAGAACTAGGGAGTGGCAGTATGCGAAGCATTGAGTTTGCTTTAAAAATGGGCAAAGAGATTTTTGTTTTTCCTCATAGATTAGGGGAGAGTAGTGCAACCAATGGGCTTTTAAAAGAGAAAAAAGCAGAAGTTATTTACGATATAGACTTGTTTGTCTCCCGATTTGGAGATCTTGCACTTAAAGAAATGCCAACAGATGATTTTTTAGAATTTTGTAAATTTAATCCAACTTATGATGAAGCTCTTGCAAAATTTCCGCAGAGAATTTTTGAAGCAGAACTAGCGGGGGAGATAGAAGTTCGTAATGCTCTTGTTTATTTGATAGAGTAGGCTTATAAAATGAGCATTGCATCACCATAAGAGTAAAAACGGTACTTCTCTTTTATAGCCTCTGCATAAAGTTCTTGTGTTTTTTCTAAACCAACAAAAGAAGCGACAAGCATTAAAAGTGTTGATTTTGGTAAGTGAAAATTAGTTAGTAGATGATTTACTCGACTTGGTTTATTTTGAGGGTGTAAGAAAAGATTTGCTTCTCCTCTTTGGATATGTCCATGTTTGTCATAAAACTCTATGGTTCTTGTTGAAGTTGTACCAACACTTAAAACTGCTTTATTTGTATCTAAAATCTCTTTTGCTTTATCTGAAATGTCATAATACTCTGAATGCATAGGATGCTCTGTAATTACCTCTGCATCAACAGGTTTAAATGTTCCACTTCCAACATGTAAGGTTACAAATGCATGTGCAAAGTTTTGAGTAATTCTTTTATGTTGTTCTGACGTGAAATGCAGAGATGCAGTTGGAGCTGCAACAGCTCCCTCTTCTCGTGCAAAAACACTCTGATACTCTTGTTCATCTTGCTTTTCATCTTCTCTTTGAATATAAGGAGGGAGTGGAATATGTCCAATTTTATCTATAATAGGAAGTAACTCTTCAAAACGAAGTAACTGATTATTATGTAGAAATTCTACAATTCTACTTCCATCCTCTTTTAACTCTTTTACTCTTGCAACAAGTGCTTCTTCAAACTTTATGGCAGTTCCAACTTTAACCTTACCTCGGATATAAACATTTATCTCAGTAGCATTGAGTGGTCGGTTGATAAGTAGTTCTATTTTTCCACCACTTGGTTTAAAACCAAAAAGTCGAGCTTTTATAACCTTTGTATCATTAAAAATGAGTGCACAATCTTTAGGAATAAACTTTTCTAAATCATAAAAATATGTGTGGGTAATAGTATTGGTCGCTCTCTCATAAACAAGTAATTTTGCATGGTCACGAGGGCTGGCAGGGTAGGTGGCTATAAGTTCACTCGGAAGAGTGAAGTTATAACTTTGTGTAAGTAGCTCTTTGTCTTTCATAACTACTCAGAGATCTGTTTTTTTAGTTCTTCATAAGGGTTTTCATCGCTGTCGTCTTCTTCGTCTTCGTCTTCTTCTTCAGCAGGGTTTACAAATTTAACAATTAAAATAGAAAAACCATAAAGAATAATAAGTGGACCTGCCATCAGCATTTGAGTTAAAACATCAGGTGGAGTCAAGAGTGCTGCAACAACGAAAATAATAACAATCGCATACTTGAAAAAGGCTATCATCTGTTTGTCATTGACTAAACCTAAAAGTGCTAAAAAGTATGCAAATACAGGAAGTTCAAAAGCAACCCCAAAACCAAACATGATTTTAGTAAAAAAGCCTACATAATCCTCTATGTTAATAAGTGGAGTAAATTTAAAACTACCAAAGGTAATTAAAAAATCAAAACCAAAAGGGGTAACTATGTAATAAGCAAAGAGTACACCCATAACAAACATAGTTGTTCCACCAAGGATAAAGGGGATAATCATTTTTTTCTCATTAGCATATAAACCAGGAGCGACAAATAACCATATTTGAGAAAGAATAATAGGTAAAGCACCTACTATTGCTGCGAAAAATGATACTTTAAGTGCTACAAAAAATGCTCCTCCAACTTGAGAGGTAGTTACCATTCCCTCAGCAGCATGAACTGATTTTTTCCCAACTTCTATAAGAGCATTATTGAGTGGTTCTACCATCCAGTTAAGAATAATTTCATGAAAATAAAACATCGCTAAAAACATAACTATAAGACTTAGAGCCGAGATAACTAATCTTTTTCTAAGCTCTACTAAGTGTGGTCTGAGTTCTTTAAACATCTACTTCATCTTCTTTATTTAATTTCTTTTTTTTAGGTTTTTTAGCAAAAGTGACTTCTTGGGGTTCTTTAGCTACTTTTGGAGTTTTTGGTTCATCATCCATACTTAAAATATCATCGTTTAAGCCAGAAAGCCCTGTGGTGATACTGTCTTGAATATTACTTACCTTATCTAAGCTGTCTTTAGCATTTAGCAACTCTTCTTTGTAAGCAAGAGCTTCTCTTCTAATGTCACTAACATTTATTTCTTCTTCAAGAGACTCTTTAACTGTACCTATTGTATTTTTAACATTTCTAAAAAATTTTGCAATATCAACCATCATACTCGGTAGCTTGTCTGGACCTATAAAAATAATAGCCATAACTGCGATAAGAAGTATTTCTGTAAAACCCATACCAAACATATGTAACCTTTAAAATCTATAATTTAAGAGGTGCATTTTATCTAAACTATTATCAAGAAGAGATAAAAAGTGCAATTTCATCAGCTAAAAGATAATCTTCATTGTAAAAAACATCCTTTTTGTTAAAAAGTTTTTTTTCATCAACTAAAAAATTCGCTTGTTGTAACTCGTATGTATTTAAAAGTGAAGCACTAACACCAACAGATGAACGCATACCTAAAAAGATTTTTTCTATTTTTATATCTTCTTCACTGAGTGTTTCTATTTTTACTTCACAAGGACTTTTTATATACTCTTCGACTATTGTTGCAGGATAAAATCTTTGATTTTTTAGTTTTCCTACAGCACCACACCCTACACCCATATAATCTTTGTAAGTCCAATACCCAAGATTATGAGCTGAATTATAAGTACCAAAATTACTTATTTCGTACTGTTTAAAACCTTTCTCTTTTATGGTTTGAAATATCCAAGTAGTTAAAGAGAGTTGTTCTGCAGACATTTGTGGTTTTGATTCAAAAGCAGTTCCCTCTTCAATAGTAAGAGCATAAGCACTAATATGGTTAATTGGAAGTGAAAAAGCAGTGTTAATATCATGTAGAAGTAACTCTTTTGTATCGCCTAAGGTAGCATAAATTAAATCAAGAGAGATATTTTCAAATCCTACATGATATGCATCCTTAACAGCTCTAATCGCTTGTTCTGGTGAGTGAGCACGGTTGAGAATTCTGAGCTTCTCTTTGTTAAAACTTTGCACTCCAAAACTTATGCGATTCACCCCTAGCTCTTTCATCCCTTTTAACCACTCTTTTGTAGCACTATTTGGGTTTGCTTCACTTGTTATTTCTAAATTATCATGTAGAAATGGTTGGAGCAGTTCAAATAGTGGTGCATAAAGTTCTGGTGAGACGGTAGAGGGTGTACCACCTCCAATAAAAACAGTTTCAATACTTTTTTCCTCGGCATTAAATCTTTGTAGTTCATGTTGTAGTTGGATTTTTAAAGCTATCATGTACTCAAGTTTAAGATGAAATTTATCAACATAAGAGTTAAAAGCACAGTAAGAACATTTAGAATCACAAAAAGGAATATGAATGTATAGTAGCATGAATAGTATGGACTCCCTAAGACTTTATGTTTATTAGTGCTGAGTATAGCATATTCTCTCTCAAAATTTTTTTTATTTTAGAATGATATAATTATGTTTTAGAAACAGGATTTGGTATGCGCAGAGATAGAATGGAAAAATTTGAAATATTCCCTTGGGATTATAATTTTGAGACAGGAATACAAATAATTGATGAGCAACATCAACAACTTGTAAACATACTCAATCGCTTGGCTTCGCATTTGGCGAATCTTTCTACTGTGGAGACTCTTAATGATATTTTTGATGAATTGGCTAATTATGCTGATTATCATTTTAAAACAGAAGAGGGAATTTGGAGAAGACACTTTAAAAATGATGTATGGTTCCTCGAACATGAAAAAACACATGCCTCTTTTATTAATGATGTTGTAAGTTTAAAAAATAATGAACATAATAAAGAGTTTGATGAAGTAATTTATGATGTAGTACTATTTTTATCAAAATGGTTAGCATATCATATACTCGATACTGATAAAAGAATGGCAAAAGTTGTTTTAGCTCTGGAATCTGGATTTTCCATAGAAGCAGCAAAACAGCACTCTATAGATGATATGAGTGGTTCAATGCAAACTTTGATTGAAACTGTTTTAAAGATGTATAGTGACATTTCAACTCGTACTTTAGATTTAATGCGAGAACAAGCTTTGAGAAAAAAAGCCGAACAAGCACTCAAAGTGAGCCAAGAGCGACTAAAATTTATACTTGATAGTAGTAATGAAAATATTTGGGATTGGGATATACAAAATGATAAAGCAAAAAAGTCATCCAAATCTGTAGAGTTTAACGATATACTCAAAACTGAAATGAAAGAGTATGATGGAGAGTCAAATATTCATCCAGATGATATAGAACAAGTTAAGGCTGAGTTTCAGGCTCATTTAGATGGAGAAACTGAATTTTATAACAATAAACATAGAGTAATTAGAAATGATGGCAGTTGGGAATGGGTATATAGCCGTGGTAAAGTTATTAGTAGAGATAAAGATGGAAAAGCACTTCGCATCATCGGAACTCATAGTGATGTTACTGAGAGAGAACTTGCCTCAATTATATATAACAACAGCTCTCAGGCGATGTTTGTCTCAGATGGGAAGAATAAAATTATAAGTGTTAATCCCTCTTTTTCTAAGATAACTGGGTATTTCATAGAAGATGTTATTGGTAAAGATCCAAAAATACTTGCTTCAGGGGAAGTAGATAGAGGATTATATAAAGAGATGTGGACTGAGCTTAATAATACAAAAAAATGGTCCGGAGAGCTTATTAATAAACGCAAAAATGGTGAACTCTATGTTCAAGAGTTGATGATAAATGTTGTAAAAAACAATGAAAATAATATTGACCATTATGTAGCACTTTTTTCTGATATTAGTGAAAAGAAAAAGGCAGATAGCATTATTGAAAAACAGGCTAACTATGATTCATTAACACAGTTAGAAAATCGTCGTATGTTTTATACTCGACTCACACAGGAGATACAACGCTCTAAAAGAACAAAATTTCCTTTCGCAGTACTTTTTATTGACCTAGACCATTTTAAAGATGTTAATGACACATTAGGGCATCATATTGGGGACAAAGTCCTTATTGAAGCAGCACAACGAATTCATAGTATGATAAGAGATATAGATATATTAGCTCGTTTTGGTGGAGACGAATTTACGCTTATTTTATCTAATATAAAAGAGACTATAGCTTTGGAAAGAATTTCAAAAAGTATTATTGATAGTTTAGAAGAAGCTTTTATTTTAGAAAATAGCACTAAAATTTATCTCTCTGCTAGTATAGGAATAACTCTTTATCCAGAAGATGCTTTAGACGAAAATAGCTTACTTAAAAATGCTGACCAAGCTATGTATCAAGCAAAAAAAACCGGTCGAGGGCGATTTAACTATTTTACTAAGCATATGCAAGTGTTAGCTCAAAAAAGACAACTCTTACTTGGTGATTTACATATAGCATTAAAACAAAATCAATTTCAAATGTATTATCAACCTATTGTTGATTTGAAAAGTGGTGATGTAAATAAAGCTGAAGCTTTGATACGATGGAACCATCCTTCTCTTGGTCTGATTAGCCCAAATGATTTTATCTCACTTGCTGAAGAGTCTGGATTAATTGTAGAGATAGGGGATTGGGTATTTAAAGAAGCGACAAATCAAGCAAAAGAGTGGAAGGAACAATATAGTGCTGATTTTAAAATTAGTATTAACAAATCTCCTGTTCAGTTTAAAAAAACAAATAATCTTGATACATGGATGGAATATTTAACAAAAATAGCACTCTCCGGTGAAAATATTGTAATTGAAATTACTGAAAGTTTGTTAGTTGAAAATGATCATCATGTTGTGCAGAAATTGTTAAAATTTCGTGATGAAGGGATAGAAGTTGCTATTGATGATTTTGGCACAGGATATTCATCTCTCTCTTATCTCAAAAAATTTGATATAGACTACATTAAAATAGATAAATCATTTGTAGATAATCTGGCAACATCTTCTCCAGATACTGTTTTATGCGAGGCTATGATAGCAATGGCACATAAATTAGGTATAAAAGTGATTGCAGAAGGGATTGAGGATAAGACTCAAAAAGAGATACTTCAAAGTATGGATTGTGACTATGGACAAGGATACTTCTATGCAAAACCTCTACCTGCTGATACCTTTGAGAGTATGTTTTTTCATCAAAATAACTCCTGAATTATCTTATTTTAATCACATCTTCTGTATAATCGCGACAATAAAAAAGAGGCAATTAAATGAGCAAAAAAGATTTATATCGTCCAAATGTGGCGATGATTATTGTATCAAGCAATTATCCCCAAAAAAAAGAGATTTTTATCGCACAGCGTAATGATTTGGCAGATGTTTGGCAGTTTCCTCAAGGTGGAATTGACAAAGGTGAAGAGGTTAGAGAAGCACTTTTTCGTGAGATGGAAGAGGAAATAGGAACGGCAGATGCAAAAATTGTAGCAGAGTATCCTGAGTGGATATCTTATGACTTTCCATCTAAGATAGCTAAAACTATGAAACCTTACAAAGGGCAAACTCAACGATATTTTTTAATGAAACTTAAAAAAAATGCAGAGATAAGTATTGACACAAAACATCCAGAATTTATAGATTACAAATTTGTAAGTGTTGCAGAAGTCTTAGATTTAACAGCACATTTTAAAAAACCTGTGTATGAAAAAGTTATTAATCATTTTAAAAAAGAGGGGCTACTCTAAATGTTAATCGTTCAAAAATTTGGTGGAACTAGTGTTGGTGATTTGGAGCGAATCCAAAATGTTGCTAACCGTGTTAGTAAAACAGTAAAAAAGGGTAATAGTGTTGTTGTAGTTGTCTCTGCTATGAGTGGTGAGACAAATAAACTTGTGGGTTATGCAGAACATTTTTCAAAGAACCCTTCTCGTGCTGAAATGGATATGCTTTTAAGTTCAGGAGAGAGAGTAACGGCATCACTTTTATCTATTGCACTTCAAGAGATGGGGCATAGTGCTGTTGCTATGACTGGTAGAAAAGCAGGGATTTTAACTGATAAACATCATACAAAAGCTCGCATTGAAGATATTAACCCTGATCATATGAATAGTGCTCTTGCAGATGGAAAAATTGTTGTTGTTGCTGGTTTTCAAGGTGTAAATGAGCAAGGAGATGTGACAACACTTGGTCGTGGTGGAAGTGACTTAAGTGCTGTTGCAATTGCTGGAGCACTCAAAGCAGATTTGTGTGAGATATATACTGATGTAAGTGGAATTTTTACAACTGATCCTAGAATTGAGCCAAAGGCGAGAAAACTAGATAGAATCTCTTATGATGAGATGCTGGAGTTGGCATCTTTGGGTGCAAAAGTATTGCAAAACCGTTCAGTAGAAATGGCAAAAAAACTCAATGTTAATTTAGTAACAAGAACAAGCTTTTCGGATGAAGAGGGAACATTAATAACTAAAGAGGAAAATATTATGGAAAAACCGTTAGTAAGTGGAATAGCATTAGATAGAAATCAGGCACGTATCTCCTTAATGGGTGTAAAAGATAGACCAGGAATTGCATCAGATATTTTTAATGCTTTAGCTCGTGCTGAAGTAAATGTAGATATGATTATCCAAAACAAAGCACATGATGAAACAACAAATATTGACTTTACTGTTACTGTAGGTGATCTAAATGATGCTAAACGTGTAGTAGATAGCTTTGCAAGCAGTGGTGAAATTAAGGCGGATTCATATAATGAAGATATATGTAAAGTTTCTGTTGTTGGTGTTGGAATGAAATCACATGCTGGTGTTGCTGCAAAAGCATTCTTGACAATGGCAAATGAAAATATTAATATTAACATGATTGCTACTTCTGAGATAAAAATTTCTATGGTTATTGATGAAAAGTATGCTGAGTTGGCTGTAAAAAGTCTTCATAATGCATATGAGTTAGATAAGTAAATTTTTATGCATGAATTTGCACAGTGGAGCTTAGATGCTATACGAGAGGAGGGCGCTACTCTTAGTTGGTTAGAAGAACAACGTTTTGATTGGACAACCACAACGGCACATGCATTGGAGCAGATTCTTACAGGTAAGACAATTATACTCATTACAGATGAAAAGCGAAAATGGTTTGAAAATTATATTGTAAACTCCATAAACGGTATGTCTCTTGAGAGACCTCCTATTTCTATTGTAAGTATAGATAGTATTTTTCCTCATTTTAATAATATTAGTGGAGGAGAGATGATTGATATGCTTGATGATATGATAAGTCAATCATATAAAGATGATTATTTCTTTTGGTACATTGGTAAGGGCGAAGATAAGCGTAGTGATATTGCAAAACGCCAAGACAATAGCTACTTCTGGATATTTGATGAAGAGTTTAATAATGCATTTACTCTCAAATCCTATGATACATCTTTAGATATTAAACTTTTACAACTCTATAAACTTTTTAATGCCTCACTGAATGCTACTATGTTTGGGGAAGTTGATGCAAGTTCATAAAAAGGGTCATATCATTATCGCTACTGATTACGAGAGTGAGATAGAACGACTAGAAGAGGAACTGAAACCTTTTCGTATAGTTAAATTTGTAGAAGAAAATTTTAAAATTGAGCATGCAAAAGCCGTTGTAAATGAAGCATATATTAGTGAATCACAAACTAAGTATATTATTTTAGCTGCATTAGAGTTTACTGCTATTGCTCAAAATTCTCTATTAAAACTCTTTGAAGAACCACCTTTACATATTGAGTTTATTCTCATTTCTCCTACTAAGTCTAATCTATTAACAACTGTTCGTTCTCGTTTGCCTATTTTAAAAAATAGCACATCTCATGAAAATTTAAGTGTTGATTTAGCTCTAGCTAGGGTTGATTATGCACAGGTATTTCAATTTTTAAAAGAGAATGTTAGGGTGAAAAAAAATGATGCTAAGGCTTTAGTTGAAGCTCTTTTTTATAGAGCTACTGTAATAGATAAGCTTATCTTAACTCCTGCTCAACTCGATAACTTTGATAAAGCATATAGACTGCTTGATTTAAACTCAAGACCTCAGAGTGTTTTAGCTATGCTTATTATGAGTTTTGTAAGGGAAAAATAGTATGCAAATTTATCAACTTTCTAGTAATACAGATATAAAAAAAGAGTTAAAAAGACTTGGTGTTGATGGTGGTGGAGTTAATATTTTAGCTTCAAAAGCAAAACATTTTACAATTTATATTAAAGATTTACCAGTTGGTGGAGCAAATATTCTTAAACAAGATGCTCTCTCAATTGGTGCTGATTTAGCAGTTCCTAAGGGGACAGTAATTGCAGCAACTCCAAAGGTTGATTGCATTTTAATAGCTACAGAGCGAGAGTTAAAGATACTTAGCAAAAAAGAGTTAGCACAACCTTTTGGTCTAAAGAATCTAGCACTTGAACTGGGTAAAATTCTCAAAATAAAAAAACCTCAAAAAACGGAAATTATGGGTGTGATAAATGCTAATGATGATAGTTTCTTTAGTGCTAGTCGATTTAAAAATAGTGATGCTATCTCTAAAATAGAACAGATGATAAATGATGGTGCAGATATTATCGATATTGGAGCGGTATCTTCTCGACCAAATGCTCCTAAGGTAAGTGCTAAAGAAGAGCTAGAGAGAATCAAACCAATACTAAAGATTATAAAAGAAGAAAAATTACATGATAATGTAAAATTTAGTTGCGATAGTTATGAACCTATTGTACTTTCTCAGGCATTAGAGTCTGGTTTTAGTATTGTAAATGACATTACAGGCTTTTCTAACGATGAGGTGTGTAAACTCACTGCTCAGTACAATGCAAGAGCCATAATTATGCATATGCAAGGAACACCTACAACTATGCAAGAAAATCCAGAATATGGAAATATTCTACATGATATTTATAGTTTTTTAGAACAAAAAATCCAAAAAACAGAATCTTTTGGTATTAAAGATATTGTTTTAGATGTAGGTATTGGATTTGGTAAAACTCTACATGATAATTTGATGCTTATTAAACATTTAGAATATTTTTTGGGTTTAAATAAACCACTATTAATAGGGGCTTCACGAAAATCAATGATAGATAAAATCTCAAGTTCTAAGGTTGAAGATAGATTAGGGGGAACTTTGGCACTTCATATTGAAGCGCTTAGAAATGGAGCTTCAATGCTGAGAGTTCATGATGTTTATGAACATGCTCAAGCATTGAAGGTTTTAGAAGCATTAAAGGCTTAAGCCCCTTAAATCATGATACCTTTTATCATGTAGAAAAGTAAACCAGCTAAAGTTGCTGCTGCTGGAACAGTAATAAGCCATGCCGCAATAATTTTTTTAACAGCATCACGCTTAACATACTCTATTTTTTTAGTTTTCTTAATATGCTTTTTTGTTGATTTAATGATTTTTTCTTCTTCTTCTTTGAGTTGATAAAGTTCAACAATTCTTTGATACTCTTCTTTAGATTTACCACTTTTTGCTTCAAGTTTTTCAAGCTCAGCAGTGTAAGCATTGAGTTTACTCTTCTCATCAGCAATAATAATTCTATCTTCTTCTATATTATTATGACTATCTTGGAGGTGTAAAAATTCTCGTAAAAAACCAACACCAAAAACACCACCAATAGCAATATGGGTAGAACTTACAGGAAGACCTAGTTGTGATGCAATAATAACAGTAATGGAAGCTGCCATAGCGATAGAGAATGCTCTAACTTGATCGAGTTCAGTGATCTCAGAACCCACAGTTTTGATAAGTGTTGGACCATACAGTGCAAGTCCAAGTGCAATACCTAAAGCACCAACACCCATAACCCATAATGGTATACTCGCTTTTGAAGAAATTCCACCATGGATGATAGCATCATTGATTGCAGCGAGTGGACCAACAGCATTAGCAACATCATTTGCACCATGAGCAAAACTTAGTAATGCTGCTGAAAAAATAAGAGGAATAGTAAAGAGTGTATTTACTGAATTTCTACTATTTTTTAATCTAGTTTTATTTGATAAGAGTTTATTTCTAACTGAAAAATAAACAATTATTGCAACTACACCGCCAAGAATAAGAGCAGTTGCTAATGATGGTTTTTTTGTCATTTCTAAAGAAACAAAAGGGATAAAATTTAAAATATCAACAACATTTGGCCAGATTTTTTTAAGACCTTTAAGTGTTAAGTAAGTAATAAAGGCCCAAGACATTATAGCTACAAAAACGGGAACCCACTTTTTGGCGGCTTTTATTTTATCTTCTTGAAAGACTATGGATTTTTTAATTGAGTATAAAAATAGAGCTGCTATTATACCACCAAGAACAGGAGATATAACCCAAGATGCAGCAATTTTAGACATGGTAGTCCATGATACTATACTAAAACCTGCCGCTGCAATACCAGCACCCATAACACCACCAACAATAGAATGAGTAGTAGAAACAGGAGCACGTAGTAGTGTGGCAAAGTTAAGCCAAAGAGCGGCGGCTAAAAGTGCTGCCATCATTGCCCAGATAAATTGGTCAGGATTACCACCAAAAGCAGAGATATCAATAATCCCTTTTTTAATGGTTTTTACCACATCTCCACCAGCGATAAGCGCGCCACTCGCTTCAAAAATCGCTGCAATTATAATTGCCATACTCATAGTCATAGCACGTGATCCAACTGCTGGACCAACATTATTGGCTACATCATTAGCACCAATATTCATAGCCATATAAGCACCAATAAGTGCTGCAATCGCTAAGAACATATTGTTAGGAACACCACCATTACTTAAAAAGCTAAAGGTTAAAACTGCAATCATAAAAAAGAGAGCAAAACCGAGTCTGGTAAAATCTGTACCACTCTTTTTTAATGCTTCTTCTTCTAATTTTTTCATTGTATGTATTTCCAAGTTCTAAACTCCAAAATTGATTATTTATTTAATATATGCTTTTATTATTTCTTGACGAACTAAAGGTCTATCTCCGCCATTTCTTCCTGTTGTTGCTACATCATTTAACTTTTTAAGTGTTGCTAAAGAGTTAGGAGTTATTTTACCAAAAATTGTATGATTTCCATTGAGCCACATAGTTGGTGCTGTAGTTATAAAAAATTGACTTCCATTTGTGTGTGGTCCAGCATTTGCCATAGCAAGAATCCCTGCTTTATCGAAAACTTTGTTTTTAAATTCATCTTCAAAAGGTTTTTTCCAAATACTTTCACCGCCACGACCACTCTCAGTTGGGTCACCACCTTGAATCATAAAATTATTAATAATTCTATGAAAAGCGATATGGTTGTAGTAGCCATTTTTTACATGGGTTGTAAAGTTTTCTACTGCTTTAGGTGCAACGTCGGGAAAAAGCTCCAACTCTATTTTCCCTTGTGTAGTCTCTAACACTACATGCGGATTTGCTGCAAACAAACTTAGGGTAAATGCAAGTAAAATTACTATTTTTTGTATCATTTAATCTTCCTTATCTTCAAAATTTAAACATACTGAGTTTATACAGTATCTCTGTCCTGTTGGTTCTGGACCATCAGGAAAAACATGTCCTAAGTGTGCCTCACATTGTGAGCATATTACTTCTACTCTTAACATCCCGTGAGTTACATCTTTTATCTCAGTAATTGCACCTTCAACTGCTTCAAAGTAACTCGGCCAACCTGTTCCAGAATCAAATTTGGCATCTGATTCAAAAAGCGGTGCATCACAACAGACACATCTGTAAAGACCATCACCCTTGTAATCATAGAATTTTCCCGAAAATGGTGCTTCAGTTCCATGTTGACGAGCTACATAAAAAGCTTCTTCGCTAAGTTGTGCTTTCCATTCTTGAACTGTTTTATTTACTTTCATATTCTTCCTTTAATTTAGTAATTATATCATTATCTTGCTCATAAATAACACTCGTACTTTCTCTTGCTATATTAATAGCACTCATTATTTCATTGCTAGTACTCATCGCTACATCAAGGAGGATGGTATGCTTATAATTAAGGGCATAAATATCAGAGTATGTTGCTAAAACAAGATTGTCTAAATTTTGATTTAGCAAGTTTTGAGAACTATCCAATAAGAGAGTGTTTGATTCTATAAAAAATTCTAAATCATCTCTAAGATTGAGCCTTGTTTGTTTATGACTAATAATTAGAATATCTTTGGCATCATGTTCCTGAAGTAAATTCACAAGAAGATGCATAGCAATGGCTTGTTGATTAGAGTGGTAAAAATTTACTTTTTTTTGTTTTGCAATAAAAGATACAGTAAAGTTAAACATTGGCTCTTTAAAAGAGGAATTTACCAACAACAAGCTAGCATCTTTTTGTATATGTTGTAGATAATGTATAAAATTATTATTGTAAATATTTGCATCATCACACATGATAATGTCAGCAACAGAAAACTTTTTTTGCATGAGAACATTATCAATATATACAATTTCCTCTACTCTGTTTTTATGGAGTTTTGTAAGGTGCATATTTAGTAGTTCTACAGGTGTAAGCACCATAATTGAAGTTAAATCAAGTTCGACAATAGCATGTTCAATAATATCTAAAAGTTTCTTTTTAACAATATCACAAGCTAAAGTAGTTGGCTTTAAAATAATGATTTGTTTGTTTTTATCTTTAAGCTTTTCTAAAATAGCTTTTAAAAGAAGTGATTCTGTTTTTCCGCTACGACTTTTTGCTTGTAAGATTTGAAGACCATCAATTTGAGAGTCAATGAATTCTATCTGTTGGTTTGTGCAAAGATGAGTTGTATTATCTTCATCTAAAATAGTATATTGAATAAGTAAATTACCCATAATTGCATCTTTACTAGGGAGTGCTTTTGGAGAGTTTGGAGCATAGTGCAGTTTTTCCAGTATAGTTTGGACGGATGAATCATTAAATATAACTCTATTTTTAGGAAGAAGTTCTTTGAATGAATTATTTAAATGCTCATATTCATCAGCATTTAAATTTTCCATCAAAAGGTAGTTGAAAATTGGAACAGAATCATGATGTGTAATTTCATTAAATTTTTGATTTATTATACTCTGTGTATTTTGATAAGAGAGAGTATCTTTTGTACTTTTTTGATTTTCTGCTTTTTCGATAGTTGCATTTTTTAAGTCATCATACGACCAATCTTTTTTTTCAAAAATATAAAGTCCTCGTGATTCATCAAGCATTATCAGACCAACATCATAAGCTTTTGTATGATGATACACCATAGCATGAGTGAATAGAGTATGAGTATTTTGCTCGGCAATAGATTTTAATTGTTTAACCAATATTGAATCTGGAAGTACAAGTTTTTTTGTTGTTTTATTAAAAAATGAAGTGAAAAATGAGAAGTTCATAAAAGTAAGATTAAATATTGCCACTAAAGTGGCAATATTAAATGATTATTCGCCAGCAGCAACACGGTCTTTAAGGCCTTTACCAGCTTTGAATTTAGGAACCATTTTATCTTGAGTAGTGTAAGTCTTATCAGTACCAGGTACTTTTCCACTTTTGCCTTTTTGAAGCGCAGAAGCAAAACTACCAAAACCAACTAAAGAAACATCTTCTTTTTTTACGAGTGCAGTCGTTACTGCATCTGTAAATGCTTTGATTGCATTTTCAGCTTCCACTTTAGTCTTGTAGTCTCCACTTGCCTGTACTAATTCAACGAATTCAGCTTTATTCATAAATTTACCCTTGGATTAAAATATTTCCGAACATTATCATGTAGAGTTCATGCACATGAAATAATTCAGCTAAATGTACTTTATAGTTTATTTGCTTAAATTTTTCTTCTTTTTGTAGAATTTAGGAGAAAAATATGAAATCTTTGCCTCTTTGAGTCCATATTTAGCCCTTTTGAGCATCTTCATAAAAAATATAGGAGGATTATTATGAATAATAAATGCTGATAATTCTTTGAATTTTTGGTATTTTTTAGCATCTGGGTGTAGGGATAAAAAAACTTCATCTAAACCATCTCTTTCATTTTTGGTAAGTGCACTCATCTACTTATCCTTCTAACTTATTAATTTTTCTAATAGCTCTTATGATTTCATCATCATCTAATTTACCTAGCATTTTCATTACCACACCTGCAGCTTGGGGTTTTGCACGACCTAACTTCCAATCTTGATATGTACGCATAGAAACCCCTAGGCTATTTGACATATCTTTAAGCGATATTTTTTTGCCATTGTTTTGAGACTCTATTGAGTTATGTAGGATATTAAATAAATCATCAATTTGCATAGCTCGTATTGTAGGGAATATAAACTTAAATATACATTTAAAATATAATAAAATACAATATAACTTCTGTTTTACACAATATAATTT
>ERZ890953.272-NODE-272-length-30602-cov-5.304580_pt1 | contig 30602 bp, 19 predicted proteins | sample MGYA00521264_ERZ890953 | MGnify/ENA primary metagenome ERZ890953 (study PRJEB32303, sample SAMEA104408629) | aquatic metagenome | biome: Brackish water; feature: Chemocline; material: water | place: Baltic Sea | collected 2014-10-26T21:54:00 | depth 200 m ...
CCCAAGCGTTGAGCGACGCGCTAATTGAGCGCACGGGAGGCCTCCACGCCGGCCCCACGTTGGTCTTTAAGCTATTGCCAGACTGGAAAGGATTGATCGCCGCATCGACACTCATCCGCCAGGGGGCCGAGGTCTGTCTCACCGGCATCGCCGACCCCGCCCAGGCACTGGCCCTCTCCGTCCTGCCTGAAATCTCCACGGACGAAGGAGGGGCGCTGGTCACTGAGGGCCCACCGTCCTCGCGCAACCCGCATATGCCGGCTGCCCTGGCCTGCTATATCGGACGTAACGATGATGCGGGTAGAGATGGCACAAAGGTAGTATTGCGGATCAATGACCTGCTGGTGGCCAACAATCGCCGGACCAGAGTTCTGGCGGCCAGCATCCGGACTCCGGACAAGCTCAATGCGTTGGTCCGTCGCCTCTCCCGACGAAAAGTCAACGTGGTGGACGTGACTCTCTCCTTCGAGATGTTGCGGGACGTGGTCCTGGACAAAGTGACCCATGCGGCAATCGGCGAATTCGATGCGCTGGAGGAAGTCCCGCTGTGATCGCACCCATCCCCGTCGACTTGCGCGATCCCTTCGTCAACGCCATCAAGGATTACCAAATGCTTGAGGCAGGTGACCGTGTCCTGGTTGCCGTGTCGGGCGGCAAAGACAGCTTCGCCCTGATGCATCTCTTCGGCCGGTTGCAGGCGGAGTGTTTCCCCGACGTATCTTTCGTCGCGACCAAGATCCGGACGGACATCACGTGAAGCGGCTCCATCCCCGTGGAGGTCCTCCGCGAGCAGGCAGACCAATTCGGCTTCGAATGGGAGGAGGTCTTCTACCCCATCGCCCAGGAGTCGAAGCGCAAAGTTGACTGTTTCTACTGCGCTTTGAGGCGCCGCGCCGCGATGATCAAACTCTGCTTTGACAAAGGGTACAACAAGATCGCTTTTGGCCACCACCTCGACGACATCATCGAGACCCTCCTCATGAACATGGTGCACCACGGCAACATCTCTACCATGCCACCACGAGTGCAACTCTTCGAAGGTCGCGTCACCATCATCCGCCCTCTGGCGTTCATCCGCGAAGAGCAGTGCCGGGACTACGCCCAATCACAGATATTCGTGCCACCCAAATGTCGCTGCACTGGTCTCGACGAGTCGGTCCGCCGTGAAACCAAAGAGTTTATCGCTCGCCTCGAAGAGCAGGTTCCTGCGGTCAAGCAGAACCTGCTTCATTTCCTGCAGACCGTCAGGTCAGCCCCTTAGAACAAGGCTGCCTGTTGCCCCGATCGCTTGCGGAGCGCGTCCTGCAACTCGAGCACCGGTAGTGCCGCCAATTCGCATTCGGCCCAACCCTTGCGTCGGGCAACAGGACCGGCCCCGTTGGGGATCGTCGCAAGAAGTGCATCAGGCCCTTTGCGAAGCAGCAGCTTGAAGGCCTCGAGGGCCAGCGTTGTGGTCCGCTCGGCCGGCGGGACCTCACGGTCCACCCGCCAGAATCCCCGGGGGTCCAGGCGCACCCTGGTGGCGCCATGGTTAAGCGCCGCCACAGACAGATTGCAATCAGCGAGAATACCGGCGAGGTCGTCGACTGTCAGTCCGAGTGCCTCTGCCACCAATGCCTCGATGGCCGCCACCGCCCGCCGGCGCGCCATCGCGTCATGCAGAAAGTGCGCCCCCCATGGCCGCCCAGTCAGCAACGGCAATCGCTTGCGCAGGTCCAGCCAAAGCGGAGCAAACCACGGGTGAGGGCCGCACAACCGCAGCGCCAGCAACGCGACCTCTTCAGTGCGGATGGCACCTGGCTCCGGCAAGGGTAATGCGGCCAGATGGTGGCGGTCGAGTTGCGTTCCCGCACACCTCAGGCGAGCTGATGCATCAATGCAGAAGGAGTTGAGCGCAGCTACCACCAGGAGTTGTCGCACCGGGTCAGCAAGGTGCAGCACCGCGGCCTTGTCGGTGCACGGCAGGGGAGGGACCAGCGCCGCCACAACGGTGCGAGTATTGGTGGCGTTGGTGATGCGCCGTACCGCCACTTTGTACTCCGGAATGGTGCGCGGCCGCGCCTCATCGAGGTCCATGTAGAAGCGGGCCTCCAGCGTCCGTTCCGGCCAACTCCCCGCCGGGCTCCAGCGGCCATTTCCCGGCATACTCCAGTTTGATGCGGCGAAGTCGTAGGCCTGTATCATGGTCCCCTGGTAGACCGGAAGCGCCAATTGCTCCGGCCGCACTTCACCCATTGGCCGCAGAAGCCCCAGCGAGTCAACCAGCCAGCCATGATCCAGCCAGTGCTCGACTGGGAAGAACTGGGTCATGGCACCGCCCGCATCATGCTCACGCAGATAGCTGGCGGCCCAGGCCCCACGCCCGCGCACCATGACACCCTGCCCCCTCGCCTCCACCTTCTCCAGTGCTTGCCGAGCAGCCGCGGTGGCAGTTTCGGCGAATGGCGGCAGTGCAGAACTCCCACGTGGCTTTGCGGCTGGCTCGATAGTCACCCACCGGGCAGCAACACCGTCTCCGTTCAGCCCTTCGCTGTCTGAGTTGAGGAAAGAGGCCCGGATGGCCCCGGTCCTTCCACCTTTGCCCGTGATGACAACCGCGAAGCGGAACCGCCCGTCGATGGGGAAATGTCGCCGTCGGTTGTCCATGCCATAGAGCAGCTCCCATCTCCCCTTCGAAACCAGCATTTGCCGCAACTCGCCGGCCCCCACATCGGCATAGATCCCGGCCGGAACGATGAAGCCCAGGCGACCGCCGGTTCGACAGAGGGCAAAGCCCTGTTCGACAAAGAGCTTGTAGGTGTTGGTATCACCGGCCCCCTGCGCAACAAAGGGAGTCTCGCGGGCTTGCCTCATCAGGGCCTTCTGGAATCGCCCGGCGGGCTCATGACGCCCCCTGAGCCAATTGGTAAGTGCGCGTAGCGGCACGCCATTCGCCTCCCGGTTCCCCCCCTTGATGACCTCCCACGGCGGGTTTCCCACAACCGCGTCGAAGCCCGCCCGGCGGCGGGCAAAAACCTCGGGAAACTCTAGCTCCCAATGAAAGAAGGAGTACTCACGTGCCAGCTCAGAGATTTGCTCCTGCCGGGCGCAACGACCACCATACCAATCATCGGGAAGGAGCCCCTCGCAGGGCTGGTCAGGGGGCCAGAACCAGAGAGCACACCAGGTATCTAGATGGCCCTTCAACTCCAGTCTGGCCGGCGAGTCGAGAAACTGCTCGCGATAGTGGGCACGCTTCAGGTCGGGAAACTGCACGGGGAGCCGCTGCAGCTTCTCCATGCCCCGAGCAAGAACGGTCTGTAGTTCACTACCGCGCGTGGAATCGGAGGCAAATGGAAGACGTGGTTGCCAGGCCGCAGTGGCCAGCGGCGAAAGCTGACGCGACGATTTTTCAAAACAACTGCGTGCCGCAAGTGAGTGTTCCGCCTGCGCCTGCCAGGCGCGCAGGGGGTAGGTCTCCAGATCGGCCAGAGAAGCGCCTACCAGCGAGTCCCCCACCTTTAACTTATGGGAGAGGAAGGTCAACGGGAGGTGCCTGTCCATGGTCTCCAGCCACAGTGAGAATCGGGCAAGCTCAACACTGATTGGGTCGAGATCAACGCCGTAGAGACAACACTCCACCACGTGACGCCGGACATGCGCCAGTAGTATCTCCTGAAACCGGTCATCGGTGCGGGAGAGGGGCACCTCAAATTCCCGCCCGACTCCCCAGCGGATTACCGTCTTTCCTTCGGCCGCAGATAGTCTTCCATGGAAGTCCAGGCTCTGGATGGCGGCCTCGCTGAGGCAGCGCAAGGCAGCCACCAGGAAGGCTCCAGAGCCCATTGCTGGGTCGCACACTCGAAGCTGCAGGAGTTGCTCCGGCGGCACCGGCCCATCACCGTCCTGGCAAAGCGGCCGCAAAGTCCTTTCCACTACCGCCTGCGCAAGTGTGAGCGGTGTGTAGAAGGCACCGCTTGCCTTTCGCTGATGCCGCGAGCGGACCAACTCAAGGGCGCCGGAATCCCTCACCTTGGGAGCTCCTTCCAGGAACGCCTGGTAGAGCTGTCCGACGTAGTCGGCTTCTAGCGCGGCGAAGTCGATTCTCTGCCCCCGACGATTGCAGCAGAGCCGCTGGAGAATCTGCCACACCACGGCATCGCTGGGCCCCCGGGTCGGGTCTTCAAGTACAGCCATCGCCCTGGCGACCCCGTCTGCGGCGGCACTATCACCCGGCTCAAGCAGTTCCCCACCGTAGGGCCGGATGGGCAGGTCCGGGTGGGAAGAGCCTTCGCAGACCAGGCGCACCAGACTGAGGAGACGTGGCCAGGCCGAGAACCGAAGCTCCAGTTCGTGGTCCTGACGGGCGGCAATCTCTCCCAGTTGACGCCACAGACCGTGGAGCGAATATGACCCCACATAGACCGGGCTGTGGACGGGGAGCAACCGGCGACTTTCGGCAAAGCCAATGGCCACTAGCCGCAGAGCCCATCTAACGCCTGCCTGGTAACGGTTCCGCGCACTAACTGACGAAAGCTCAGGGGAGCATGGCAGGTCGTTCCACAGAATTTCAATGGCCTCCCTCGCTCGTGCGCCCATGCTCTTTTCAAACCCCATTGTTCCCCCCCGGCCAGATGTAGATGATTCCCTCGCAGCGGATGGTCAGTGGGGCCAGCAGGCGATGGCGCCTGGCCACGGCCTCATCGGCCCGCTCTGCCTCCCGTTCGATGGCCGCCAGCAAACGCTCCCGCCGCGCCTCAGCCCGCCCCACCTCCTGCCGTAGCTCTGCCGAGCGCAGCGCCAGTTCCGCCGCCAACTGAGGAAATAGAATCCCCCCGCGCTGGCGCTGCTCAAGCCTTGCCAGAGCCTCTGCGGGACCGCGCTCCAGGCCAGATGACAGTTCCTTGGTCCGTTGTTGCACAGCACCACTGAGCCCGGCGAGAAGGTCATCACGGTGGCTGGCAAGTGCCGCCTCCAACTGACGGTTTCGTTGGCCACCAAAGTGCTGCAGGTGCAATGACACCATCTGCGCCAGTCTCTCGCGCGACTCCGTGGGAAGGCCGCTACACAACTCTGTATGGCCGGCGAGGACACCGTTGACCAATCCTCGTCGGGCCGGTTCAAGGGGTCCTACCCGTAGCTCTTCCGGAGGGTGCAGCAACGGCAGCCAGAGTGGCAGTAGAGCCTGGTGGAGACTCGGGTTGCCCTGGGCCACCGCTGACTCCAGGGCAAAAACCAGCAATCCGGGGTGCAGCCCTGCCGCACTATCGGCCATGACGGACAGCCAGGGTATCGTGCTCCTCCCGTCGTTCCTGGCCAACAACCAGCGCAGCAGTGGGTGCCCGGGATGGACACGGGCATTCCTGATAGTGCCGTCGGCGACGAGCAGGTCCCCCTGAAAATCGAGCAACACTGATGAGCCGGGCATTCCAGACGGTCCGGCAGTGAGCGCAGACAAGGCAGAATCAAGGCCCCTCCCGCCTTGCACCTCAAGCGCCCCGCGCCCCTTCATCAGCAGAGTCGCAGCTGGCCAGGAGGCCCGCAGTAGCTCAGCCACAGCCTCTCGCATGGAGTGAGGGGTCGCTCCCAAGGCGGCACTCTGGGCAGCAAGCGCGGCTCGGGTTGTGCGCAACGGACCAGGGCGCGTGCACACCGCCGGGCCACTTTCATCTGCCGGCATCGGCGCAATCCGGAAGAGGGTCGGCACAACCCGGTCGTCGGGCTGCGGCAACGGTGAGAGGAAGGGAACCGCATGGCCGATGTCGCCGGAGATGCGCGTGACCTTGTCCTCCAGCCGCCGCTGCAGCCGCAACTCCTCCACAGCCAGACTCCGGAAATGGAAGGATGTGACCGGGCGGTCCTGCCCGAGCCTGTCCAATCGCCCAACCCGCTGCTGCAACACAGCCGGATTCCACGGTAGGTCGTAGTGGAAGACGAGGCGGGCCTGATGGTGGAGGTTCAGTCCCTCAGCCAGCACGTCAGTACAGACCAGCAGTGCCACGCCGCTTGAGGCTGCGCAGAAGCGGGAAAGCGCCTCTCGCCGCTGAGCCGCGCCGGTCTGCCCGTTGACCCCGTCGTAGCGCCCAGCCAACTCCGGCAGGTGGCAGTCCACCGCCCGCATCAACGCGTCCAGCGTGGCGACGTACTCAGTGAAGACCAGGGCTCGCTCTCCTTCCCTGGTGCCGCATATCTGCTGGCGCGCCCAATCGATCCATGCATCTCGGCGGCTATCGATTCCGCCAACGTCCTGAGGCTTGAGTTGTGAAAGCGCTTCTCCCAGCTCATCAAACGCGTTGAGATGGTGCGGGTAGTAGCGCGCCATCCAGCCGCCAAGCCGACGGGTCACCCGGGACCAGGCCGGCTCGGCCAACTCGGTTCCCGCTCCAGCTGGAAGGCCGAGAGGCAGGGTCTTCACCTCCAACCCGGCGTGGAGCCCCTCCCTGAAGGCCTGATAGCTGGCATCGAAAGCAGCCCAAGAGGAGAGGAGACGGCGGGAGAGGACCTCCATACTGAGGAGGGCACCGGACTGCCGCTCCCCGCCCACATCAATGCCCCAGCGCAGAACACGCTCTCGGAGCTTGCGAAAGCGCTCAAGCACGTCCAACTCGGCCGGCTGGAAGTGGATTTGAATCGCCTCTGTCCCAGCCGGAGGAACGCCCCGGCCGGAGAGGCTTCGCCGGGTCCGCCTGATGACCACATCTCGCTGCCGACGACGCTCTGCCACGGTAGGAGCCGCGGTCTTGCGAAAGCGCACGGGGTCTAGAATCTCAAGGAGCCCGGTGTAAGAAGACGAGTACCCGTCGTGGGGAGTCGCAGTCAGGAAGACCCTGTGTTCGAACCATGGCGCCACTGTCCTCAGCATCCTGGTAAGAAGGGTCTCCGGGCCATTTGCTGACGGTGCCAGATGGTGAGCCTCATCCACCACCAGCAGATCCCACGGGGCATGCGGATGAGGCGGAGACGAGCATCCAGCCATGAATGCCTCCAGCGGCCCACCGCCTTTCAGGTAGTGGGGGGATGCGATAATCCGAGGATAGAGGGACCAGGGGTTGCCCTGGTCACCAAGCTCCTTGCTGAGCCGGCCAGCCTCCGCACCATCAACGATGCGAAAGTCCAGTGCAAACCGTTGCCACAGCTCTCGCTGCCACTGTTCACGGAGTCCCGGGGGAGCCAGCACAAGGATACGGTGGATGCGGCGCCGCACCAGCAGCTCAGTCATGATGAGACCTGCCTCTATGGTTTTGCCAAGGCCGACATCGTCCGCCAGCAGGAGACGGACGTTGGGTTGAGCCAGCGCCCGCTCCAGGGGTACCAGTTGATGAGGCAACGGACGGATGCCAACATAGAGTGGGGCCACCGGGGTGCAATCCAGGCTTACTCCAGCCTGCTCCATACCGGGAAAAGGGATTCCCGTCGCCCATTTACGAGCCTGTAAGAGTGCTCGCATGAGTCGTAGGTCGGCTGCGCCAGCGGTCAGGCGCAGTCCCTCAGGGGGAAGCGTGAGTTCGCCTTCGAGGCCCCAGAGGATGGACTCGCTGACGGGAGCCTGACCATCGCCGTAGACGACCCGCACGAGCCTGCGGGCGGGGGCGCCGGAGAACTCGAAGGGGTCCACTTCCACGACTACGGCTCGGCGATTGCGCACCGTCACAGCAGCCCCCGGAGCCGGCACCCGAGCCACCATCGCCTTCTCGCCTGCAGCCAGTTTCAATGCCGTCGATGTCACCAGCGACCTCCCAGCCGACCCCTTCTATTTCCAGGACCACCTACTATCTATATCGGGAGGAAGGAGCGCGATGACTCGCCTACAGAGTGTTTTTTCTGTAACTTTGTTGCTGCTTCTGGCTCTATCAATTATTGGAGGCGCCCGAATCGGGTGACGCGTATGAACGAGAACTGGCTGCTACTGCTCTTCCTGGTTGTCTGGATCTTCCTGCAGGCCTACTTGCTTCCCCGCCTGGGAGTCTCTACGTGAATGAGCAACTCCTGCGATCTGGATTCAGATCGCACACGAAAGGCGCCCATCTCCACCAATGCCGATGGCCAGACCACAGACCCGGTGGATTCGCCTGGCGAACCATCAGGTCGTTAGCACACAAATCCCCTGGTGGTGTTTCCTGTAATGCCGATTGTGGAATGTCTATCAACTGCTTGTCCAACTACAAGGAATATCCCAGACCAGCGATGAATGCAAAACTTTTTTTGTATTACGCTGAAATGCGCCGACGTGGACTAGAAATTGGTTGATGCGGAAGTGCCCGCCTGGCCATTCTTGCCGGCGTTACCAACGGAGGGTCCGCCGGCACCGCCAAAGCCTGATGCGCCCAGTGCAAAGTCATTATCATTCTTGTAGGCGGCGAGATTCACGCCTCCCTGACCGGTAGCATAGATCAGGTAAGAGACCCCGCCGCAGCCACCGCCACCGCCGCCGCCATGACCGCCATGACCACCTTCGCCACCAGTACCGCCACCATTGGCGCACCATGAACTCCCGGTGCCAGGATTACCGCCTTCTGCGCCCCCACCGCCAACGCCGCCAATGCCCCCGGAACCACCAAAGCCGCCCGAGCCACCGACTCCACCCTCCAGGAAGTTATCCGTCAATTGTGGAACTGAGGCGGGGCCTGAAGTATAGGCCAGGAAGATACCAAAGGAGCCGCCTCCGCCAGTGGCGCCCGTGGCACCAGTGCCGGGGCAAGCCCCGGAGCCACCACCACCACCAGTGCCGCCGATATGGTCGTTACAGCCGAGATAGTAGTATAGAACATCGGCACCACCTCCGCCGCCGCCACCACCACCGCCACCGCCCGGTGCGCCGTTTCCTGCATTGCTGCCGGAATAGGCCTCCCAGATCCCGTTCACCACGTGGCCAGACGGTTGCACACAACCGGCTCCGGCAGTGCCATTGGCACCACTGGTACCCTTACCGCCGTCAGCCCCTTCCATGGCATGGTTGGAGGTCGGCACGTTGCAGGTTCCGCAGGAAGAGGAGAAGCGTCCATCCCATCCAGCCGCACCGGCAGAGCCAGCCCCACTGCCACTACCCTTGGCACCATTTTCGTTGGCCCCGGGGCTGGTGTTGTAGGTCGGGCAATTGCTGTCGCCGCCCTTGCCCCCCGAGACGGCTACGCCATTACAAGACATATTGCCACCAGTACCACCGTCCTTCACTTTGCCGCCGCCACAGTTGTACGAACTGTAGTAGTACGCGTTGGCCCCGCCACCGCCATCTTTGCCGTCCAGACCGTCACCACCGGCATTCCCGGACGAACCGTTGCCGCCATTGCCTGAAACCACGTGATTGTTGCTGAGCCGCAGCGCATTGGTGCAGTTCCTGGCATGGATGGCGTAGCTGCTTCCGCCGGCAGTATTGTTGCTCTTGCCAAAGACCGTGAACCCATCGAAAACAGTGGTGCCAGCATTGCCGTTGATGCCGCTGGCGTTCACCGCACCCGGCTTCTGCTGGGAGAAACTGCCTCCCATGACAACGGTTTCGTAAAGGACCACGTTGCGCTTCAGGAAGTCCGAAGAGTACCCACCATAGACACCGATTCCCTCGCTGAGGACGATGGAACCGGAGTACACGCCGGTGGCAACATAGACATCCCGCTTGTTGGAGGCCTTGGCCTTGTCGATGGCTGCCTGGATACTCAGCATCGGCTTGGCAAGGGTTCCCGCATCGCCGTCGGAGCCATTCTTGGCAACAAAGATGGCATTGTTCAATTCACCATCCACGCCATCACAATTCTGGTCCTTCACGACCTGATTGCATACCGGGAAGTCAGGGCAATCGACATCGGGCACATCCGTAGCTGACACATACTTGCATTCACAACCATCCGACGGATTACTGTTGATGTCATGATAGCCGTTGTTGCAGGTCATCATGCAGTCGGGACTAGCGGCATCACTGTCGCAGACCCCGCCGGCGTTGTCGTACTGCAAGAACGTACAGTTATTGCCGCACTGACCGCAATGCTGGTCGGTTATGTACTTGCCGCCCACAATGAACCCGTCATCGACGATGCCGTTGCAGTCATTGTCGATAGTATCACATGCCTCCTCGGGCAGGGCGCAGTCTGACCAACCTTGGGCACCACAGAATTGCGTACCGTAGCAGGTAGTAAATGGCTCCCCCTGGGCCGGTTCTGGCGGCCACGTGGCAGAACAACTCTTGGAGAGGTCAGGATTAGACCCGTCACAAGTGCAGGAGTTGGTCACGGGGAAGCACTGCTTATCACCATCAAGCGGACTGCACTCGTAGCCTGACGGGCAGTCACCGTTGGAATCACAGTGCTTGGAGCAGTAGTTGCCGTCGGCCAGGGCAATGCACTTGGCCCCCTCAAGCACACAGTTGTCATCAGTGGAGCAGGGTTCGCACAGGCTCGCCACGTTGGGGATGCACTGGAACTTGTTGAGTTTGAAATAGCCCTCTTCACAGCTTTCCACTACACATTGGGGCGTCTCCTTCTCGACGCTGCATGCCGCCACCGCATGTGGGAAGCCTCCTTCGCAAGAGATGGTGCAGGAGCCACAGTGGGTGAACTGATTGTACTTGCCATCCACATTCAGGAAGTCTTCGTCAACACTGCCATCACAGTCATTATCCACGTAGTCGCAGATTTCCGGTGCGGGGACTGTTGCCTGGCAGACCCAGCCGGCATTACCTATGCAAACTGCCTGTCCGCTGCACTCACCAAACTCATTTGATGACGTGCAAGGCTTGGTTTGAGGCAGGTCATCGTCGATGAGGCCGTTGCAATCGTTGTCAACGCCGTCGCAGACCTCGAGAGAGGGGGGCAGTGCTCCACAATCCGACCACCCAATCACCTTGTCGCAGGTCTGGAAGCCATAGCAAGTGCCGATGTCGTTGCTGGTTGAGCAGCTCCGCTTGCCGCCATCGGTAAATGAGTTGCACTCGCAGCTTCCAGAGGGGGGCAGGCAGAGAGTACCCTGCCCTGCGTAGGGGGCGCACTCCGTCTCGCCCTCGCAATCGCCATTGCCGACACAGGGGCTGGCGCAACGCTGCTTGCCATCAATGAGGACACAAAGCGAGCCGATGCAGTCAGCATCTTGTTCGCAGGCCTGGCAAGAGGTATCGGGGGGCACGACGCACTGGAATGGCGAAACCTGGAAGAACCCGTCGCTGCACTCATCCACCACACACTTGGGCACCAGGTAGGTCGAATCACAGGTGCCGCTGGCATTGGGAATCGCTTCGAGGCACTCATTGTTACAGGTGCCACAGTGGACATCCAGGTAGTACTTCTCGTCGTCGTTGCGGAAGTCCTCATCGATGGAGCCATCGCAATCGTTGTCTTGATAGTCGCAGGCTTCCTGCGCTGGCACGGAAGCCTGGCAGACCCAGCCCTTGGTACCCTGACAAACCTCGACTCCGGGGCAGCTTCCCCACTCGTTGTCGACTGCGCAAGGCTGCGAACCGGGCAGACCATCATCGATGAGTCCGTTGCAGTCATTGTCCAGCCCGTCGCACTCTTCCAAGGCCGGATTGAGGGCGTCGCACTCAGTCCAGCCCAGCTGGAGGTCACAAGTTTCGAAACCAAAACAGAGGCCGAAATTGTTGGTCTTGGAGCAACTCCGTTTGGCCCCGACGTTGTCGGCATTGCAGTCGCAAGAGTTGGTATCCGGCACGCAGACGTTGCCGGCGCCGCCCTTCTCCTCGCAATGGTAGCCATCGGCACAGGCCCCCGCCTCGCAGTGGGAGAGGCAGAATTTGCCCTGATCTAAGCCGACGCAGACATCGAAATAGCAATCGGCATTATTGTTGCACTCCTTGCACTGAACATCGGGGGGCAGGATACACTGAACATCGTTTAGCTTGAAGAACCCTTCGTCGCACTTCTGGACCTTGCATTTGGGACTTTGCAGGGAAGCATCGCAGAAAGCCGTGGCGTTGGGCAGCGACCCCTGGCAATTCTTGTCGCAACTGCCGCAGTGGTTCAGGGTTCCGTACTTGCCGTTGATGATAAAGTCTTCGTCAACAGACTCGTCGCAGTCGTTGTCCTGGTAGTCGCAGAGTTCCGGCTCCGGCTTGGCCGCGCTGCAAACCCAGCCCTGCATACCCAGACAGGTCTCGACACCCACGCACGTGCCCACATCAGGCTCCGTTACCTCGCAAGGCTTGGCTATGGGAAGGCCATCATCGGGCACCCCATTGCAGTCGTTGTCCAGTCCATCACACACCTCTACGCCGGCCGCCGAGGCCGAGCAATCAACCCAGCCAATTTCAGGGTCGCAGGTCTCGAGGCCAAAGCAGAGTCCCAGGTCAGATTCGACACTGCATGGACGGGTGGCACCAGCATTCTCTTTGCTGCAATCACAGGTACCGCTCACGGGCACGCACCACTTGCCGGGAATCCCGTCAAGGGCCGTGCATTCGAAGTAGTCCGGGCACGCGGATTCGGAGCAGTCCTCGGTGCAGAATTCGCCACCGGAGAAGGAGAGGCAGGCCCCGCCTTCGCATTGCAACTCTGCAACACACGGCTTGCAAAGCTTCTGGCCAACGGGGAGACACTGGTACTGGTTGAGGGCATAGTATCCGTCGAGGCACTCTTCGACTACGCAGAGGGGAGTCTGCAGGGTCGCGTCGCACTTTGCGGTGGCGTGGTCGATGGCCCCGGTGCAATCCTGGTTGCAGGTACCACAGTGATTCTGCGATCCGTACTTGCCGTCAACCTTGAAGTCCTCGTCAACCTGTCCATCGCAATCGTTGTCCTGGAAATCACATTTCTCCAACGATGGCTCCGGGGCTGTGCAAATCCAGCCCTCCGGCCCCAGGCAGATGCTGCTGCCGACGCAAGAGCCGACACCTGGAATCTCATTCTCACAGGCCTGGGCCTCCGGAAGATCCTCATCAAAGAGACCGTCACAGTCATTGTCCTGCCCGTCGCAGACCTCTTCGTCGGGTTCACCGGCGGAACAATCCACCCAGCCGCTTTGCGGGTCGCATAGCTCGAACCCCTGGCAGGAGCCAAAGGCATTTTCGATACTGCAGGGCCGCATCTGGCCACCAGTCTGGGCGGTACATTCACAAGAACCACTATCGGGCAGACAAACTGCTGTCGCCTCACCGGAGCGATCTACGTCCACGCAACTGAAAGTCCCGGGGCACGGAGTCAGGTTGTCACAGCCGAAGGTACAATAACCGGTTCCTTCCATCTGGACGCAGAAGCCACCGCCGCATTGGGAGTCCTTCTCGCAGGGATAGCAGAGCTTCTTGGATTCCGGCACACAGAGGAATACAAGGTCCGCGCCAAAGCCAGTGATCCCCTTGCAGTGCCAGTTCTCCGGGCATTCCTCGAAACACTCCTCGGTGCAGACGAACCCCTGTGGGCCGTCGACACAAAAGCCTCCAATGCACTCCTTGTTCTCGTCGCAGGGGCAACCGAATGGGGATGGTTTAAACTGACAGGGGTCGGAGCTATCGGGCGACCCCGTCTGATCGGTGGGGAAGGGTGTAAAGTCGCCCAGATCGGTATAGCTGATGACCTCATCTGGCAAAGCTTGATAATCGGTACCCGACTCTTGATCGCCGCCAATAATGCCCGGCTTGGTCTTGACGCCCGTAGTTCCTCCAGAAGAGCAACCCGGCAGGACTCCTGAGAGAGAGAGGATAGCGGTGAGAACAGCCAGCGTCGCGAAACGGTCAACTCGGATCATTTTGCTCCCTCTGTGCGCGCGTTGGTGTGCACGCCCGCGGCCTGCACGCCACGTATTATAGAGACATTGTGCGGCAACTGGAAGGAAATGGAAGAAAATGTGTTGCCTGCCTACAGCTTGACGGTCTTAAATTCGCCAGTCTCGTGGGCCGCCTTGCCGACCTCAATGAAGGCATCGTAAACCATGGACAAGGTGCGCCCCGGGTTGGAGAGCAGCTCTTCCAGCAACCGATTGGCCTGGCGCTGTCGCCGACTCAGGTCTGTAACCACGAAATCGAGGATTTTGTAAGCGAAAGTGTTATTGGCAAGAAAGAGGCCCTCAAATTCAGCACGACCGCACTCAAGCAGCACCACTGGGGATGAAGCCTCCAACGTATTGGGTCGACGGCCGCCGTCGATGAGCGGAACCTGGCCTAGCATGCGATTCTTACCGATGCTGGCAAGCCGCTGCCGCACACGCGGGGAGACCTCTTTAATGACGTTTATTACTCCAGAGACAACGATGAAGAAGGAGGGGGCGGCCTCACCTTCACGGCAGAGGACCTCGCCCGGACTCAGGTGGCGCACTCGGAGCGCCACAGAAAGCATCTCAAGTTCACCATCACTGAAGTCCTCAAAAACGGAAACCTGCCTCATGTACGCTAGCGCGTCGTAGGGACGGTGGGAGTTCATTGGACACCTCCACTCGGCCCGGATTGCCCGCCGCCCATGGCCGACCCCAAAAAACGCCTCTCGATGGAGGAAAGATCCTGTTCCGGATTCTTGAAAAACTCGCCGACCCGCTCATCAATCGTACGCAGCCGCTCGCACATGAGCGGCGCAACTGCCCGCAAAACCTTGAAAGCAGCAGGCGCATATGCGCGGCGCAGCTCATTGAAAGACTCAAGGTTGATCTGGAAAAGCACCGCATCTGAAGTGGTCGCCACCGTCGCACTGCGGGGATGGCTATCGATAAGTGCCATCTCGCCAAAGACCGTCGGGGCCTTCAATGTCGCCAGCCTGGTAATGTCGCCACCGGGCAGCTCCTTGTTCACCTCGGCAGTCCCCTCGACAAGTACGTACATGGCACTGGCGACATCGCCTTCCTCCACCACGGTGACACCCTCGCGTACTCGCAGCACCTTCGAGATCTCGACGATCTGGGAAAGCTCATCTGGACTCAAGGTCCGAAAGAGCGGAGCCATCGCCAGAATCCTCTGATATAGCCGTTTATCCATTATCCAGGCACTCCCGTCCAAGGTCCAGAGCAGTCTAGCATAGGCCTAGAGAGCCTGCAACCGTGTGCGACGCGCAAGCCCTTGACAGTAACTTCGCCAGCTTCCATGATGGAGCCAACGTTACCGTTCAACACCTTAACCGGAGGAAATCTTATGAAGAAACTTATCACGCTCATGGCAGCCCTTTCGTTGGCACTCGTGCCGTTGACTGCATCGGCCCAATTCGGATTGGGGAAGAAGAAGAACAAGTTTGACACCAAGCCAATCAACCAGCTCCTCGGTGACATCGACAAGGTTGTCGACGAGTACGAAGGGGCAACTGAGAACGTCCGCACCGCCACCGAAACCGTGCAGAATATCATCAAGGGATACGCCGACGGAGAATTCCCGGTCCTGACGAAACCATGGGCAGAAATCCGCAAAGAGATCAACGAGGCCAAAGACGACGCAGCCAGAACTGCTGCGGTTGAACTCTCCAACAAGTACCTCCTCGAAATTGAAGAACGCAAAAAGGCAGTCGAGGCATTCCTGGCAGACCCGGCCAAGGCCGCAGATATCCAGGGGAAGCTGCAGCCCCCGGAGGTCGAGCAACTCAACCAGATCGTCGCCAGCATGAAGCCTGTTCCCGAACAGGACGCCCAGCTGATCAAGCGCTCCACTGACCTCACCGCCAAAGCCGCCACGGGAGTCGCTGATCTGACCAAGCAGATTGGTAGCAACCCCTTGAAAGCAAATGACTACAAGAAGCTCATCAACAAGCTCAACACGGGCATGGAGAAGCTGAACCAGATCCCCACTGAGTTGAACAAGCAGGTGGACGCCATCAAGACCATGCTCGCCAACCTCGACAAGCTGCTCATCAAGTAGTCTGCCGCCACGCGTCATTTCCGAGTAGGCCTCTCCAGAAATCCCTTGATCCTGTTTGCCTCGTCGGTACAATGTCCCAGGACTAACGTCCTACACTAATACTCCTTAGCAGCAGGATCGGAGGCTTCATCATGAAAACTTTTCGGTTGTTGGCGTTCCTCTTCGTCAGTGGTCTTCTGGGAGCATGCTCCAGTTCTGACGCTACCCAGAAATGCGATACCCCGGTGGACTGCGACCAGGCCTACACATGCGTCGAAGGGAAGTGTGCCCAACTGGAGTGCAAGACTTACGAAGACTGCCCCGGGGAGGAGGAGACCTGCCTGCCCGGTGTGGACGCGAGTCAACCAGAACTGAAGTTCTGTACCCCGGTGGCATGCAGCACCAAGTCCCCGTGTGACACCGGCTACACTTGCAACGAATTTTACCAGTGCGTCCCGACTGGGGGAGACGTGACAGGGGGCGACGCCCTCGACCCTGACGTGACCACCCTCGACGTCACCAAGGACGTGGGCGAGGTTCCAGGCACCGTTGACGGCTGCACAGCTTGCAGCTCTGATGGCGATTGCGACGGGCTGAAATGCACACCGCTTGGTGGCGGCGCCTTCTGCTTTGGCGCATGCGAAAGCAACGATGACTGCGCCTCTGGTTGGTACTGCGAAGAACTGACCAACGAGTCCAGCCAGTGCATCCCTATGGCCTACAATTGCGACGCTGGTTGCCACACCGCCGGCTGCCCCGATGGCCAGGTCTGCAACCAGGAATCCGGAGCTTGCCAGGCCGGTCAGGCCGAGTGTGGCGCCTGCCAGAAGGACTGGGATTGTGCCGACGGCCTCCGCTGCTACACCGAGGGCAAGTACTGCGCTCCGGCATGCGGGGACGGTTGCCCGGCCAACTCCACCTGCCAGACAGTCAACGCCATTGAGGTGAGCCTCTGTATCTCCGGCAATGCCGCCTGCTGCATCGGCGATGACTGTACGAATCCCTGCCAGGCCCCCACTCCATTCCTCAACAACAAGGGCGAATGTGTCGAGTGTCTCGCCGACGCTGACTGCGCTGACGGCGAGTACTGCGAGGAACTTTCGCAGTCCTGCATGGACGCCGCCTGCCAGGCCCCGACGCCCTTCCAGCTTGAAGATGGGTCCTGTGTCGAGTGCAAGAACGACTCACACTGCACCGCCAAGGGCGAAGGCTACAAGTGCAAGGTCAACGTCTGCGTCTTCCAGGGCGACCTCCCCGAGGAGTGCTCACTGTGCGTCTCTCCCTACCCGGCATGCGCCGAGATCAACGGCATCTGGGCCTGCGTCCAATGCGCTGCCGATGCCGACTGCGGCAACGGCACCTGTGACCTGAGTCTTTACGCCTGCGACAACGGCGGCGTCGGCCCGGGTTGCGGGTCCTGCAACAACGATGGCGACTGCGTCTCGGCCATGGGTGACAAGGTGCTGGCCTGCGACGCAGCCTCTGGCTGCTGCTACGATACCGGCGGCTTCTGTGACAACGTCGAATCCATGTGCGACTCTTCGTCCGGCTCTGAATGCAAGGGCCTGATGGATATGCTCATGGGCGGCATGGGGGGCTTCCCCGGAATGCCAGAGGGCTCCGTCGGTGGTATCTGCACCTGTGACCAACCTGTACCACTCACTGACTTGCTGCTGTGCGTCTTCATGGGCGGCTGCCCGTCCACCGGCTGCCTCGGAGATTCCGTCTGCGTCGACCCCGCAGGCATCCCTATCCTTGGCGATGTCCTCGGCGCTATTGGCGGAGCGGCCGGCATCTGCATCAACCCCGCCTCTCTAAGCGGCCTCCTGCCTATCTAATCGAAGACTTCACCCGCAACCAGAGCAGCGCAACCAGCAGCGCCAACAAGAGCAGACCGGGAAGAGCCACCGGGGCAGTGGCAACGCTACACCCTGAACTACCGCCAGACTTCTCTTCAACTACAGGAGCCGGCTTCTCCTCATCTACCGGGGCGGAAGCATCGGGGCCACTTGAAAGATCCTGCCATAGAACCACGTCCGATGTGGGAGCGGTGACGTCTTCCTGAACCGGCTGGTCCACACACGAGGGGTCATCACAGACACACACCCCGTGATGAGGGTCAGAGTTAATGCCGAGACTCAGGCAGGCCTCGTAACTCGCACAGCCGAAATTCTTCGTGGCATCGCAGTCTCGGTAGCAGCGTTTGCCGGTACCTCCGACGTTGGCGCAGAAGAGATTGGGTCGGCACGGATCGTCGTTCGATTCGCACACATCCCCCTCGTCACCGCCACCATTAGTATCCTGGCAGAGCCCGAGAATAGCCGCTTTCCAACTTACATAATGCCAGGCACAGTCATACCAATCGTCACAGCCCACGTCCGCATAGGGATTGCACGTGGGCAGACAGGAGCCAGCCAACCCGGGGCCAGTCTGATCGCAGATCTGGCTCCCTGGGCAATCATTATCGTCATAGCAGAGATCGCTCGGATCCTGTTGCGGCACACAGTATGACCCGCTGCCACACGCGGCCTTCTCCGGACAATCCCCTACATCATCGCAGAAGAGGCTACAGAATTTGGCGCTCATACCGGCGCAGAAGCCGCTCTGGCAATCGGTGTGGTGAGCGCATTTGGTGCCAAACAGCGACGGCCCTGGAGGTACACAGATGCCGTATGTGCAGGGGTCTTTCGATGGGCAATCGGCAACACTGCCGCAGGTCTGCGAACAGATCTTCTCGCCCCCCCCAAGGGCCATGCACATGACTGACTTGCACTCCATGTCGTACTGACAGTCGGCGCCATAAGGCTTGGTGCCACCCTGGAGGCAATAGCCCAGCGAGCAGGCAAACCCGGTTGGACAATCACCCTTTTCAACACAGGCAAGGGTGCAAACGGCCTCACTATTGGAGATGCCAAGGCACATTCCGCTGGCACAATCGGTGTGGGTCTGACAACTGCCGCCTAGGGGCGTACTGCCGCCAATTAGGCACAGGTCGGCGATGCACTTCATCCAACCAGGGCACTGAGAATCTGCCGTGCAATCCTTCGTACAGTAGGCATCGTCCGGGAGGGCGATGCACATCCCCTCCGCACAGGTTTCATGACCATAGCAGAAGTACCCCACCGGGATGTTGGCGCCAACCTGACCACAGTGGCCGTTAGTGGCCACACATTGGTCGTTGCCACCGGACACGTCGTAGCAGTAGTAGTTCTCGGCGCAGTTCGCGTCGGCGGTGCAGTTCTTGCCGCAGTAGCCGCCCTCATCGTAGCTCAGGCAGTACCCGTTGGCGCAATTGCCGTCCCCCGTGCAGGCATCACAGGGTTGCCCCTGGCTGAAGTTGCCATAGATGTAGCAGATTCCATTCTTGTCATCCTGATCCAGGGAGCGCAGTTCCTCAGAGCCGCCAGAGAAGAACATGGTGGCCTCCCGCAACCGCGAGTGGGCCAGTCCCAGGCAATGACCCAGCTCATGGGTGGCCACTCCTTGGATGTCGGTTTTGAGGGAGAAGAAGTCCCCGGCTTCAGTTGTCGTCCAAGAGAGGTCTTTGCCGTTGAAGACAATGACGCTGTAGTCCGCGTCCCCCCCCCAGGTGGTCCAAGTCTGTGCATACGCCGCCGCGTCTCCCACGGCGGGGTCCCAGGAGTTCTCCTTGAACTGGATGTAGATTCCGTCCTTGGGGTTGGAGCTCTTGTTGCCGCCATACGAGAAGGTCTTGGTGAAGCAGGCCAACTTCTGATACTCGGCAAACGCAGCCTTGAGGGCCCCCTCCAGTTGGGAAGAAGTGACATCGTCACTGCCCGACGGATGGAGATACCACTTGACGGTGCCGCCGCTCCATTTGTGACTAAGCACATCATAGGCCACGGCACCAGTGCCCGGCAGGGCAACAAGCAGAAGGACTGCAAGGAAGATGACGCGCCTCATGGCACCACCTCGCCCTCTCGGGTGGTATTGGGGGGCGGCTGGAGTTGCTCCAACAGTTCACTCAACGGTTTCCCCGAGGGTTGCGAAATGGTCCCGGATAGAGTCGATGGCGGACCGCGCCGGACCACGTCGATGCCGTCGCTCCGCCACACGCTCCATTTCCCCTGGGACATCCCCACCAGGGTGTGGAAATCGCCCTGGTTGCGCAACACCAGCAGCACCCGTTCGCCAACGGCAAAGATGGCATTGCCCGCGACAGAAAGAGTCGTTGGGCCGACGGTTCCACCCATGAGTCGCACTACCACTGTGTCAACGGATAGCCCCTTCCGGGTGCTCTCCACTGCCACCGTGTAGTCGGTGTAGATGGTATCGTGCGCACCATTCCAGAAGGACACCTCCCCAGTAACCTTGCCAAGAACAATCAGGTCAGCTTCTCGAAAGAGTTGGTGCAGAGAAAAGGGGCGCACAGAGGTAGCCGCAGCCTCGGGTGCCAGCAGCACCAGAAGAAGCAGCAGGGGCAGGATACGTTTCATTGGAGTACCTTCGGGTAGTGCAATGGACATCTACTTGGGTTGGCAGAAACCGCCAATACATTTCTCGCCCATGGGACAGTCAACGGCAACACAGTTCAGAAAACCCTGACACCCAAAGGCCAGGGAAGGGGCACACGTCTTGCCACCGCTCTCGCCGTGGTTGGGGACGCAGAAGAGACCGGTGGGGCAACCTTCCTGTGGATACTCATCGTAATCACAGGCGAAAGAGCAGAAGTACTTACCGGCCACGGGGTAATTGTAGCAGACCCCAGACTGACACTCATAATCCAGGTTGCATGGCTCGCAGAAGTCCTTGTTGCCCTTGTAGCAGGTTTCAATGGGAACTCCTTCGATCTCAAGAGTGCAGAGGGGGAAATCCTCCCCCGGCAAATCGTGGCAGCCAAAACCCTTGGGGCAGTCCATCTTCGTCTGGCAGACCTTTGCACAATAGCGCTCGAAAGTAGTAGGGTTCTCGTGGCACTCGTGCCCCTTGAGGCAGTCGTCAGAATCCTGGCAGGGCGTACAGTGACTGCCATCTCCCTTGCAGGTCCCAAACATCGGATAGCAGAAGTAGTCCTCTAGCCCGAGGCCGACCTTGTTGCAGAAGTTGCCGGCACCACAACCATCAGGGTCATCCTTGCCACACGGATAGGTGCAGAAAGTAGTTCCCGTCTCATCCTCGACGCAGCGCCCGGTCGGACCACACTGCTCATCATCCTGGCAAAGGTCGCAGAAGGAGGCGGGCCGGCACGCCTTGCTTTCCCCCTTCTTCTTGCACAGCAACATCTCCGGGCAAGCATCATCGGATTCACAGGATTGTGAGCAGAAAGCGTCCTGGTCAGCGGCGCTCTCCGCAATACACTCAAGCCCCCACTCGGCACAATCACCTTCACTCAGGCAGAATTCCAGGTATCCCGGTGGCAGGCCTATATCCGGCTTCGTCGACTGGATGTCATCCGGTTGACTGCGCCCATCGATCTTGCGCGCCGGAATATCGGCCGGCGTGATTTGCACATCGCCGCCAACAACAGTGTCTTCACCTGCTCCATTGGTACTTGAGCAGGCAAACAGGATAGCTAGCAATAGCGTTGCCCAGAATGTTTTCATGGTTACCAACCTCGTCTTCCGTCAACAAGCGGCGCTAGAATACCAGAAAGCTCGCCCAAGGCCAAACCATGTCATTCAGCCACCGGCATCGTGTCCGACAATTATGTTGCCTTCCGGCGGACCATCCCCTTACAATTCTCGCAACGTTGATTCCGCACGGAGCTTAGCCATGTCACTTCCCGCCTCAAAAACGCGAGCAAACTGGGGCTCGCGCATCGGGTTTGTCCTTGCCGCCACAGGCAGCGCCGTAGGCCTGGGGAACCTCTGGAAGTTCCCCTACATCACGTGGCACAACAACGGCGGCGCGTTCGTTCTGGTCTATCTGGTTGCCGTGCTGTTGATTGGGTGGCCAATCATGATGGCCGAGATCCTCATCGGCCGACACACCCAGGAGAGTGCGGTCCCGGCCTTCGATAGGCTGGGCGGAAAGTGGTGGAGTCTGGTTGGCTGGCTGGGGGTCACCACCGGGCTAGTGATCCTAGGTTACTATGCGGTCATCGCGGGGTGGACGCTCTCTTCCTTCGTCTCTTGCATCCAGTGGAGTTTCACTCAGTACGAGGAGCCCGCAGCGGGGTCATTTAAAGAGTTTCTGGCCAATGGCCCCCTCCAACTGCTCCTCTCCTCCCTCTTCCTCATGGCCACCATGCTCATTGTCATGAAGGGCATCAACAAGGGCATCGAACTGGCCACCAGGATCCTCATGCCCATATTGTTGCTGATCGTTGTCTATCTCGTGGTGATGGTTCTCTTCCTACCCGGGGTGGGCCAGACATTCGAGTTTCTTTTCACCCCGAACTTCGCCACCTTCCCTGCCAGCGGCGTCCTGGAGGCAGTCGGGCATGCCTTCTTCACCCTCTCTCTGGGAATGGGGGCAATGTTGACCTATGGCTCGTACATGCCGCGCCATGAGTCCATCGCCAAGAGTGCGGCCATGGTCGTCCTGCTCGACACTGCCATCGCGCTGTGCGCATGTATCATCATGTTCACCATCATATTCTCCAGCACCGCGGGGGGCGCAACTGTCTCCGGTTCTACCATCGGCATGTTGTTCATCACTGTTCCCCGTCTGCTCTACACCAAGATCCCCTTTGGGGCTGTTGTCGCTCCCATCTTCTACGTTCTGGTAGCTTTTGCCGCGCTTTCGTCAACGATTTCTCTGCTGGAGGTCCTAGTCGCGCTGCTCGTGGACAAGCTGAAGTTGGCCCGAGCCAAAGCAACTCTGGTGGCCGGCGGAGCCGTCTTCACCATCTCGATCTGCTGCGCTCTCTCATTGGGCAGCCTCTCCTTTCTCTCTGACTTCACCTTCTTTGGTGAGGGCAAAGAGGGAGTACTCAGTACGCTGGACCACCTGGCAGCGAACTGGATGTTGCCCATCGGCGGTCTCTTTACCACGGTATTTGTCGGCTGGTTCCTGGACAAGAAGATCTGCGCTGCGGAGATCGGCATGCAAAGGCCCAACGGCTCGCCGACCGTGCTTTATCAGATCTTCCGGTTCTGCCTCCGCTACACCGCCCCACTGGCCATTTTGGCAGTGATTGTCGCGGTTATCCTGGGGAAGGACTTCGCATAGCGCTACCGGTCCATTAGCTGCGAAAGAGCTCCTCAACCAGGTCCTTCCTCCCCGCACGCCGCAGCGCGACTCGCAGCTTCGGGTGGAGGTCGCGACGGTGCCAGAGGATCAGCGTCTTGTGGAGCTCCTTCATGGCATCGTTACGCTCCACAAAAACCTCGTCTCCGGTGGCCGGGTCAAGACCCGTGGCATACATGACCGTCGCGGCCGTGCCTGGCGTAGGCGTGAAGATCTGGCACTGCTCCGCCTGGATATTCCGGCTCCGCAGCAGACGCGCCAACTGTACCATGTCGTCTAGTGTGCAGCCTGGGTGGGCGGCCATCAGGTAGGGCACAATGAACTGGCGCTTGCCAGCCTGCTGCGAAAAGTTGCGGTGGGTCGAGACCACCCGCTCGAAGTCATCCCCGGCAGGCTTCCTCATATGGCTGAGCACCGCGGGCACAACGTGCTCCGGGGCGACTTTGAGGTGCCCGCTGGTGTGACGCTGGGCAAGAGCCCGCAGGAGCGCGCCATTACCCGCCAGCAGGTCCATGCGGACCCCGGTCGTCACAAAGAGGTGGCGGACCCCCGGAATCGCCGAGGCCGCAGTCAGCAAGGCCAGATAGCCGTCCTGATCGTCGGCAAAGTCAGGGCAGCGCTCAGGCCACAGGCACGAAACGCGTCGACAACCGCCCGATCGAGTGCAACTACCTCCCCACATGTTGGCCGTCGGTCCACCAATGTCGTTAATGGTCCCCCGGAACTCCGGGTGCTCGGCAATCTTGCACACCTCTTCCAACACGGAGTCCGCACCACGACTGGTGATGCTTTTGCCCTGGTGCGCGGTAAGGGCACAGAATGCACACCCTCCGGCACACCCACGATGGGCAGTTACCGAAAAGCGCACCTGCTCCAGCGCGGGAATGTGGGTATCCCCATACATCGGATGTGCGTTCCGGGTGAAGGGAAGCCGGTAGAGCGCCTCAAGGGCCTCAACGTCAAGGTGGGCCAGAGGATTGGCCACCACCCGCATACTTCCAGATACCTGCCAGAATCGCTTCCCAATCCCCGTTTCCAGGAGACGATGGGCGCGAATGTGTTGGCGAGGGTCGCTGGCCACAACCTCCGCATCGGGCAAGCCGATGCCATCGGACGGAGGTGCAAGGGATGCCGCTTGCCTCCAAACCACGCCCGGAACTTCACGGAGCAGATCGCGCCAGACCACCGTCGACTCGGGTCGGTGGTCTGATGCCGCGGCGTCGAGACGACGGGCCACCTCCAACACGGGGCCTTCCCCCATGCCGTAGATGGCTACGTCCGCCCCACAGTCCATAAGGATCGGCCGGCGCACCGAATCGCTCCAATAGTCATAGTGAGCGAACCGACGCAAGCTCGCCTCGAGACCCCCGGCAACGATGAAAACCCCCTTGCCAAATGCCTGACGCAAGAGATTACAGTAAACCGTCAGGGCACGGTCGGGGCGACCGCCGGCCTTGCCATCCGGCGCATGGGGATCATCGCTACGACGGCGCCGCGAAGCGGTGGTATTAGCCACCATGGAGTCAAGAGCTCCGGCCGTGACGCCGGCAAAAAGCCTGGGTCTCCCCAAGCGACGCACGGCATCAAGGTTGCTCACATCCGGGCGTGCGAGAACGGCAACGCGATACCCTGCAGACTCAAGCACCCGACCGATGAGAGCCGCGGGAAACGCAGGATGGTCAACATGAGCATCTCCGGTAACCAGCAGAACGTCTATGGTATTCCAGCCTAGGGCGGTCAGTTCTTCGGGAGTCGCTGGCAGATGCGGCATGGTGACGAACCGGGCTAGTCCTCGCCCGGGCCGAGGAGGTGCTCCAACTCGTCCATGACGGAGACGTAGATCTGCGTGTCGATGTCCTCAGCAGTCCGGCACTCCCTCAAGACATTCTTTCGAAAGACATAGCCCTGCTGGACCCGTGGGTCATCGGAATCGTCCCGCTCGGGGACGAGGAAACAGAACATCATTGGCGAGACGGACTTCAGGTCGGGATGCTCTCGGTCGACCATGTCAGATATCGTCCAGTTGGAATCTTTCAACGCGCGGGCGAAGGCGTCGACTCCAAGCAAATGCTCCATGGCAGCATCAAAGCAACCCTGGAACTCCTCGTCGGTGCAAGCAACCGGGGGAAAGTACTGGTCCGGCTGCAACCGACGGGCGCGGTGGAAGAAGAAGCTGGCCACCTCGTCATTGCCTTCCAATTCGTAGCAGACTGCACGCACGTATGACGCATGGGGGAGGTCACGCTCACGCTTGTAAGCTTCATCGACCATCTCTCGGGCCCGCTGCACATTGCCCAGCATCAGATGGACCTCGGCCCTTTTGGCAAAGGGAATTGCCCACTCCGGCTCAATCTCTGCGACCCGCCGAAAAGCCCGATCCGCCTCATTCAAGCGGTCGGAATCAAAGAGAGAATCCCCCAGGAAGAGCCACAACTCTGCGTCCTTCGGATAGCGCCGCAAGCCCCTCTTGCAGAGCATCCAGGCGCGCTCCGCCTCCCCCTCATTGAGGAGCCACTCTACATGTTCAAGTAACTCATCGCGGTCGAGCACGATCCCCCCTGACCTTACGCGGTGCATCACAGTTGGCGTCATTATAGGCAGACCGCTCAATCAAACGCAACTTGGATCGGCTAATCAGGCGTCTTTTTCGACGGTTGTACGCAAGGGTAGCAATTCAGCTAATCTCGGATCATGCTGCGCAAAAGACTCCTGCGCTCGGCGATGGCTGGAGGTGGCGTAGCAGTAAAGGCAGCCGCCCAAGCAGGTATGGGGGGCCCCAATGTCATAACTAGGTGCGCACCGGCAAGCGGGGCGCTGGCCGGGATCGGTCAAGGATTCTGCCTCGAAGCCAAAGATCTCCGCCGCGGCGCGGCCATCGATGCAGGCAGCCGACTCTACCCCTGCGGTGGCCCAGCCTGGCTCGCAGCAGGCCACCGCCCGCATGCCGTGGGCGGCAGCCAGCGCAGCCAGTTCAGTGGCCAGAGCAAGTCCCTCCAGAGAACTGTCGTCGACTCTCGAGAAGGGACCATATCTGGCCTCCGCCGGCACCAGGCGGCGCTCGGTCTTGCGGTACCAGTCCACGAGGGAGAGGGTGACTCGGTGCGTCGCCCCCTGCAATCGCTCCGCCAGGGAAGCAAAAGCCTGGCAATGCCAATGGGGAGTCCAAGCCCGGCCAATGATAATCGGATCGTAGCGCCACCAGACCCGCTCCGGGCCCACCATGTCGGCTAAGCGCCAGAAGGCATCGAGCCGCCGCTGAAGGGGGGGCAGGCCGGGCTCCAACTCGGCTGGCAGCGCGGTGACGGTGAACTGGAATATGGTGCGGTGACCTCGACTATGGATCTCCGCCAGATAGGGTAACAGCGGTTCTGGATTCCTGGTCCAGAAGAAGATGGCTTGGACAGCGTCGGGGGAAAGGTCGACTACCCACTCCTGGGAGGGGCGAAAAGGATTGCGAACGCGACAACTGCCGGCCCGAATTCGACTGATCAGCCATTCGCTGTACCAGGCCGGCAGATCTGTGCGACGGCTCGCCGAAACAAATGGGCGAAGAGTCACTGGCAGCTATTCCGCAGCCCGTTTCTTCTCGCCAATAACCCGTACCTGCTCGACCAGATCGGCCAGGGAGGAACCTGGCGTGAGAATGGCCTTGACGCCGGCCTCATTCATGGCTGCAAAATCATCCTGGGGAATGATCCCCCCCAGCACGATGGGGATATCTCCGGCCCCTTTCTCCCTGAGCAGACGACCGATCTCTGGCACCAGATGGCCGTGGGCCCCGGACATGATTGAAAGGCCCACCACGTCGACATCCTCCTGGATGGCCGCATTGGCCACCATCTCCGGCGTTTGGTGGAGCCCCGTGTAGATGACCTCCATGCCGGCATCCCTGAGCGCCCGGGCAACAACTTTGGCTCCCCGATCGTGGCCGTCGAGGCCGGGCTTGGCAACAAGCACCCTGAGTCTGGATTCGGTCATCACTATTCTCCCTTGAATACGGCGTTCCGCTTTTCCAGGAACGCAGTCATTCCTTCGCGCTGGTCACTGGTGCCAAAGAGGGACATGAAAGCCAGCTTCTCAATGGCCAGGCCCGAGTCCAACGCCAGGTCTGTCCCCTTGTTAATGGCCCGCTTCGCCTGGGCAACTGCCAGCGGCCCCATACGGCCGATCTTGTTGATCATGCCTCTGCAGTAATCCATCAACTCAGCTTCAGGCACCACCGCCTGCACCAACCCGAAGGCAGCCGCGGTTTGGGCATCGTACATGTCCCCGGTGAAGATGATCTCCCGAGCCCGGTTCTTGCCAACCAGCCGAGCCAGACGCTGAGTCCCGCCAAAGCCCGGAATGATGCCCAGCTTCACTTCCGGCTGCCCCAACTTCGACTTGGGAGAGGCGTAGATCATGTCGCATGCCAGAGCCAACTCCATGCCACCCCCAAGGGCGAAGCCGTTGATGGCGGCGATGACTGGCTTGGAGAGGTCTTCAATCTGCTGCAGCGTGGACAGACCCAACTCCGCAAAGCGAAGTCCTTCCGCCGGAGGAAGGTCTAACATGGAAGCGATGTCAGCTCCGGCCACAAAAGCCTTGCCCCCAGCACCGGTGAGAATTACTCCCAGACACTCCCGGTCAAACTCAGCCTCTTTCAGGCACTGACTCAGTTGGACCAGCACCTCTGGATTCAGCGCATTCAGAGCCCGGGGGCGGTCGATGGTAATAGTCCCAACCACTCCGTCACGGCTGTATGTTACGTACGTTTCGCTCATGGTCCCTCCTCCCTCCTAGACCCGCTCAATGATCAGTGCGACCGCTTCGCCACCGCCAATGCAGAGGCTGGCGAGGCCGCGCTTCAGACCCCTGTCTTCCATGATGTGCATCAGTGTGACGAAGATACGAGCACCAGAAGCACCGATGGGATGACCCAACGCAATCGCACCGCCACGCAGGTTGATCTTGCTATTGTCCAGCTCGCACAGGCGGTTCACCGCTAGAGATACCACTGCGAAGGCTTCGTTGATCTCGTAGACGTCGATGTCCTTGTCGGTGAGTCCGGTCTTTTCGAAGACCTTTTTGATGGCATATGCCGGGGCCGTGGTGAACCACTCCGGTTCATGGGCGTGACCCGCATAGCCAACAACCCGAAACTTCGGAGACAGGCCCAGCTCCTTGCACTTCTCACCCGAGGCCAATACTACGGCAGCGGCTCCATCGTTGATGCTGGAAGCGTTGGCCGCGGTCACCGTGCCGTCCTTCTTGAAGGCCGGGCGGAGCCCAGGGATCTTGTCCAGTTTGGCCTTGAACGGCTCCTCATCTGCATCGACGATGGTGACCGCACCGCGCCGCCCCGGAACCTCGACGGGCACGATTTCCCGCTTGAACTCACCTGCCTGGGAGGCCGCCACGGCTTTGTTGTAACTGGCGATGGCAAACTCGTCCTGGGCCTCCCTGGTGATATTCATCTCGCTGGCACAAAGTTCCGCCGCAACGCCCATATGGTAATTGTTGTAGACGTCCCACAGACCATCGTTGACCATCAAGTCGATGATCTCGCCATTGCCCATACGGTAGCCAGCGCGAGCCTTGGGCAGGGCAAAGGGGGCCAGGGTCATGTTCTCCATGCCGCCCGCGACCACCACCTCGGCATCTCCTGCCTTGATCGCCGAGCTCGCGGCCATTACCGTTCGCAACCCGGACCCACAAACCTTGGCCAGGGTGACACAGGGAACCCCGTTGGGGAGGCCACCGAAGATGGCCGCCTGCCTCGCCGGCGCCTGACCCTGGCCGCCCAGGAGCACGTTGCCCATCCAGAGTTCGTCCACGGCCTCGCCGGGAACTCCGCTGCGCGCCATCACTCCCTTAATCGCAGCAGCCCCGAGACGAGCTGCAGGCACCGTTGACAGACTCCCCTGGAAGCTCCCCAATGCCGTCCGCATACCGTCCACGATGAACACATCTCTCATAGCTCCCCTCGCTCGTTGTGCTTGTAGGTGCAGGCGTCGCCTTCCGCCCCAAGCGTTCGTCCCACTGTCAGACGATAGTTGTCTATCAACTAAGGCGGGCGGTGTCAACGTCGCGCTGTGCGCGGGTGCGCGACGCACATGGGCCTCCTCAAGCTTAGTTCTTGAAAGATCGCCCCACGTGGTTTATAAGGGGAACCATATTCCGTGCTGTCTACTACAGCCAGGGTGAGTCGTGAAAGTTTGCCCCAAATGTTTCTCCGAAGCCCCCGAAGAGACCCGCTTCTGCCCCAATTGTGGGGAGGGACTGCCGGCGGTAGGAGAAGAAGAACCCAAGGGTCTCGTGGGCCGCACCATTGCCGGCAAATTCCTCATCCTGTCGGCAGTGGGAGAAGGGGCCATGGGGAGCATCTACAAGGCCGAACAGACCACTCTGGGAAAAATGGTGTGCATCAAGGTGCTCCATCCCCATCTCTCTGGGGATCGCACCATCTCAAAGCGCTTTCACCGCGAGGCACGAGCCGCCAGCAGGATCAAACACCCCAACGCCATCAACATCATCGATTTTGGCACCGCGGAAGATGGCACGCATTACATCGCCATGGATTTCATCGATGGGCAGGACCTGGCACACCTGATCCGCGGTCAGTTCCCGCTGGAAACAGAGCGGATATTCTTCATGACCGATCAGGTTTGCTCAGCCCTTGATGATGCCCATGCCCAGGGCGTTATTCACCGCGACCTGAAGCCCGAGAACATCATGGTCGAGGACCGGCGCCGCCAGAAGGACTTTGTTACGGTGCTGGACTTCGGCATTGCCAAGATCACCGATCCCAGCGGCGAATCTGCCGATACTTTTCATACCATGGCCGGAATCGTCTGCGGCACTCCCGAGTACATGTCCCCTGAACAGGCCCGCGGCGAATCCCTTGACGCCCGCTCGGACATCTACTCCCTTGGCGTGATCATGTACCACATGTTCACGGGCAAACTGCCTTTCACTGCAGATACGCCCATTGGTGTAGTCACCAAGCATCTCACCCAAGAACCCATCAAACCACGGGAGATTCGCCCCGACCTTCACCCTGCCGTAGAGAAACTGATCCTGCGGCTGATGGCCAAAGACCGCGACACACGCCCCACCACCTGTCACGAGGTCAAGGACGTTGTTGAAGAGGTGCGCAAAAGCATTGCCTCCGGCGAGGCCTTCGACCAGACCGCACCGATGGCGCGACCCACCACCGAAGAACTGGCCGGGACCGCAGAAAAGAAACTGTCTACCTCGCCCTATGCAGAGGAGTTTACGGAAGACTCACTGCTGCCCGGGGGCAAATCTCGGACCGGGCTCTGGCTCTCTTTGGGATTCATTGCGCTTATTGGCGTGGCAGCCGCACTCTACTTCTTTGATGTCTTTTCGCCCTCCCCCGCCGAGGACGCAAAAAGCGAGGTCGCACAAACCAAGACCGCACCGGAACAGGCCAAAACCACGGCCGGGCAGCCCGCAGGCGGAGCGAGCAATCGCGCTGAAAAGGTTGCAGAGAAGAAGCAAGCCGAAAAAGCCAGTATGACCTCCGAGCAGATGCTGAAGCTGGCGGGTCAGATGGCTGCCTATACCCGGACCCTCGGTGAATATCAGGTCGAGTACGCACAGAACGACCGCATGCTGGCTATGCGACTGGCGGAATGGCAAAAGCTGGAGAACGCCGAGAAGACCGCCGAACTTGAAGCGGTACAAAAGGCCTGTGCAGAGGGTCGGGAACGGGTGACGCAACTTC
>ERZ890953.273-NODE-273-length-30381-cov-5.203126_pt1 | contig 30381 bp, 20 predicted proteins | sample MGYA00521264_ERZ890953 | MGnify/ENA primary metagenome ERZ890953 (study PRJEB32303, sample SAMEA104408629) | aquatic metagenome | biome: Brackish water; feature: Chemocline; material: water | place: Baltic Sea | collected 2014-10-26T21:54:00 | depth 200 m ...
GACTTCCATAAAACTGAAAAGCCAGGCGTCAAAGAGACGCACAAAACAAGTTCAGCAGATGACATTTTTAGCCGAATTAAAAATCTTGTCAAACAGCAAAATGTCACCAAATCTATCATTCTCAATACCTGTATTAATGGCTTATTTGAAGATTTTTCGATGAGTAAAGTCAGTTTATTGCTACTTTCACAGGATAAACATAAACTGCATAACCGCATGTCCAGAGGCATTCCAAAAGAAGCTGCTTTTAATCAATATCAAATTGAAACATCGAAAGCCGGTCTATTAAAAATCTTACTCAATAAACCGCAGGCTATCTGGATAAATGAAACAAGTTTAAAAAAATATCATAAAATCATACCTGCCAGTTTATTAGCGAGCATAATGACAACCGATTTTCTCGCTATGTCACTTTTTATTGGCGAAAAGCCAATTGGCATCATCTATGCTGACCGCACTGAAACTACTGATAAGCTTGATGAAAAGGCATTTACTCAATTCAAACAACTAATTAGCTTAACCAGTAAAGTTTTGACTGTTATATCTAAAAGATAACAGACTTAACTTTTGACAAATCTGCTATCTGTATTCTTCATACATGGTATCGTTTATGAATTCCCTGTCATTAACAGGGTCTCATTACATATAAATATCTCAATATAATGGAATTTGATTTTCTACAAATTAGCGCCTTATTAATCCTCGGATATATCGCCGGCATTATTAACACACTTGCAGGTGGCGGCTCAAATCTGACCTTACCAGCATTAATGGTGATGGGTTTACCTGCGGATATTGCTAACGCCACTAATAGAGTAGGCATTTTTCTACAAACAATCTGGGGAGCCAAGGCGTTTCATGGGCATGGAGAGCTCCCTCTACATGATGTTAAAGGCATTTTCATCCCTTTATCGCTAGGTGGTATTTTAGGAGCATTGGCGGCTTCTTACGTGCCTGTTTCTTTTTTAAAGCCGGTATTGTTAACCACCATGATTAGCATGTCCTTAATTATTTTAATTAAACCATCCGTAATCATGCCTGAACCTGGCACCATTCCAAACAGGGTTATCAACTCACCCTCTTCCTGGTTCATGTTATTTTTTTCTGGACTGTATGGTAGTTTTGTACAGGCAGGTGTCGGATTTGTATTAATCATCGCATTAGCAGGATCTTTACGTTATGACCTGATCAAATCAAACGCACTGAAATTGCTGTGCACTCTCGGATTTACCAGCATCGCGTTAGTTATATTTATATTACGCGATCAGATTGCCTGGATTCCCGGATTGATTTTAGCCTCAACGATGATGATTGGCGCTCACCATGGCGTAAAATTAGCCATCAAAGCCAAAGCTAATACCTTGAAATGGTTTTTATTTATTATGACCATTTGTGGTAGTGCTGCTGCTTTTTATTTTTAGGTGTAAATTTAAACGGCTAAAACTACTTTATTACGCCCACTTTCCTTAGCTTGATACAGCGCCTTATCTGCTTCACTAATTAAATCAACCTTCGGATTAGAAGCATCAAAAACTGAAATTCCAAAGCTGGCAGAAACAGGGTGAAACTGTATTTCATCGATTTGCAGTTTCATTATTTTCAACCGAATATTATTGGCAAGTTCTCTGGCTTGATCACCGCCAGTTTCTGGCAACAATAAAAGAAACTCCTCACCGCCATAACGCCCACAACTATCTGACTCTCTTAAAGAATGTTTAAGTATATCGGTAATGGCATGTATGACCTTATCTCCTGCAGGGTGTCCGTATGTATCATTTATATCCTTAAATAGATCTATATCCAGCATAACGACAGATAAATTATGCCCATAGCGTTGAGCCGTTTTAGACATAATACTGAGACGATCAATCGAGGTGTTATGGTTCAATAAACCTGTCATGCTGTCACGTAAAGCCATTTCACTGAGTAATTTATTTCTCAGTTCTAGTTCGCGTGTACGTACTGACACCTTGGTTTCAAGTCCTTCATTTAACTGTCTCAAATAATCATTGGCGACCTGTTTAGCAAACTCCTTGTCTTTATGAAGTTGTTTGACATTATGCATCAATACATAGCCTAATATTAAAATTTCAATCAAGGATGCTATTTGCATGGAATTATGCGTATAGAAGTTTCTCTCAATCAATCCGAAATAAACCATACCGGCAAAAAAAACACCGAGCAGGAATATTCCCCAGGCCAACAGAAAAAACCGGGCCGGTTTATAACCCTGTTTAATCGCTATAATATTAGATATCAATACGACTGGTGGTAATAAAATACCGGCAAAAGCTGCCATTTTGACTGCTGTTGAAAATTCCCCGAATATACTCATCAGCATGCTGAAAAGGCCTAGCCCGATCATAAAGTTGTAAAAATACTTGAAGCGATTCTGCTTTTGCCAGACTCGTAGAAAAACACCACAGAAAATAAACCCGCATACCACCACAAAACCGATGGATGATGAATTAATACGATTAGTCCATTGATTTAAATCTGACCACAAATATTGATAACCAAAGCCATTTAAAGATATCTGAAAAAATAGAAAACTAAAGAGATACAAGGCATACGACAGGAATAATATATCTCGCAACAGCAGATAAGCAACTGTAGCAGCTAACATCAAAATCAACATCACCCCGTAGTAGAAGCCATAGGTTAAGCCAGATGTATCGGCGAATTCTATAAACTCAGATGAGGATTGCAATGACAGTGGAATTTGTACAGAACCCCCGGTCTTTAATCGAAAGTAATAGACTTGAGTTTCTCCGGCAAGCTGATCCAGCTGGAATAAAAAATTGCGAAATTTTATTTCTCTTTGAGAAAAGGGAACAGTATCACCCGTGTCACTTTGAATAAAACCACCCTGTCTATCTTCTTTAAAAAATGTGACTTCATCTAATAGTGGATATTCCAGATGTAACAGGATTTTATCAGCCGTAGCAGCATCTATTTTTAGCGTAAATTTTAACCAGTAGGTGGATTTGCTGAAACCAAAACTATTGCCTGTTTCTGATAATAATCTAAACCCCGGAGGATCAACAGCAGTGTTGATCTCATCAAATGTTAATTTGTGGTCAGGATCAGCTAATACCAGAATGTAAGGTGTTAAATCCAGATACCTGGAATTTGAATTAAATTCAGCTATCAGTGAATTCCCATTTCCTGTTACTTGAAAAGTAAGCGCTAACCCGAGCAAAAACAACAATACTCGCATATTTTCAAAACCCCAGTTGTATAAAACTAGCATAGACCCTTACACAGGGACTCTCAATAAATATATTAACAATACCTGGTTAAACTAAGGCTGACTTGATCCAGGAAGACATAGCAACTAAATAATTTACAGGTTAGTATTAAGATAATTTGTGAAACTCTAAGGTGAATAACATGCGTGGAGCTGGTGGAACCACAGGCGGCATTGGCCAGTTTTTTATTGGCATGGTGATGCTCTGTGGAGGACTTTATCTATTACTAAACGCCATAGTCGTAACGTCTCATTTTGGTATTGGAATGCGTCTCTACGGCATCGGAGGATATGGTGTAACCAGTGGTATGATACTGATACCATTTATGTTTGGTGTGGGTCTTATTTTTTATAACAGTAAAAGTTTAATCGGCTGGTTTCTGTCTGCAGGCTCCTTAGTTGCATTAATATTTGGTGTTATTTCTTCCATTCATTTTACTTTTCGACATATGACAGCTTTTGATTTAATCACTATCCTGGTTCTCACCGTTGGCGGCCTGGGCTTATTCCTGCGTTCACTTAAAACGATTGATGCAGCTTATCCTGACAAATAATCGCTACTGTGAAAATTGTTTTTTCAATAATTCAAATTTTTCACTGAAAGCAATGACCAGTTTGTATTCCATTGTCACCAGAATATTTTCTTCGTTAACTTCGGAAGCGCTCCTGGTCCAGTTAAAACTTCCGTTTAATAAAATCTTTTTATCGAACAACGCAAACTTATGATGCATATGGTAAGGCGAATCATCCAGTAGAACATTGACTCCCCTGTTCGACAATAGATCGATATCACTACCCCGGTCATTCGACTTATCATTATCACTGATGATGGTTATTTTTACGCCTCTTTGATGTGCCTCTAGAATAGCTTTGGTAATTTGATTATCTGAAATAGTAAACACACAGATTTCAATTTCTTTTCTGGCCTGCTTCAACAGACGAACGATTGCATTTTTACACTCCTGTCCGGGACTGAAATAAGCACTCGACTCTACTGTTACGATTTGTGTAACAGGCTGTAACACTTTTACCACTCTTTGCAGCCAGTTTAGTGCTCTAAATGCCTTTTCACCTCCAGCCTCAATATAAGAACGGCATAAATCGAATGATTTATTTCTCATAAAATTAAGCTGGTCCTGAGCTAATTTTTCTGCCACTTGCTGCAACAGGTATTTTTCGTCCTGATCCAGTTTAAAATCGGACAAACTATTGACTAAAATCGTTTCCAGCTGTGAGTTATTCATCAATATAAAATAGTTTCGTCAGAGTCTGTCTCATCATCACTGATTCAGCATGAAAATTTCTACGGAAAAATACTGCTCATGACCTTACTAATTTCAAGTTCAGTCTGTTGCATTATGGACTCACAATCCTCTAATGAAAGCCCCGTTTGTTGCAGAGCGTCAGGATGAAACCGGGCATCTTCAATATTGCCATTCTGAATTGCGGTCAATTGTACCGCTATATTCACAAGGTAGGTTTCCAGAGGAAATGATCGTGATTGTTCAGGCGTCACATGAAATTCTGTAGTTTCCCGTAAACTCCCAGGTAGTTGCCATTGTCGTGCTAATGCGCCACCCACGCGGGCATAATCCAGGCCGATTATATCCCTCTCCACCAGATACAATGGTTGTAGTGATTCATTTGACAGGATTATGGCCTGTTCACACAGTTCAGGGATACTCTGGTACATGATTAAGTGCCCGATATCATGCAATAAGCCGGCAACAAATAATCTTTCACTGTTGAGTAAATTACAGGCCTTCGCAAGATTTTTTGCCGCTAACCCGCAATAAACACTATTACACCAAAAACCCGGCATATCTATAATGCGATTACCCATACCATCAAACGTCTGGGTTACCGCCGTCGCTAAAGCCAGCTCATAAACCTGCCGAGTTCCAATCATGGTCACTGCACGAAATACGGTATCAATTTTTCCGGAAAATCCGTAAAAAGATGAATTGACCAGGCGTAACAAACGAGCCGTTAATGCAGGGTCCTGGCTGATAGGCATGGCAACCTCTGCCATCGAAAAATCATCCTGATCTAGCACTGACTTTAGTTGTAAGAAAGCTTCCGGTAAGGATATCAACTGAGCTTCAGCAATTACTTTTTCCCAGTTAGACATCACAGATAATATCCTGTTAAACCGTTTTTTTGCCGTTGCTGTGATCTAGTCAAAACTTAATTATCCGCTTTGAGAAGTTGTTTCACTTGTAGCAGCGACAAAGGTTTACTAACCAACTGTCCTTGAATCTGTTGACAACCCAGCTTTCGCAATATTTCCATTTGATCACTACTTTCTACTCCTTCAGCGACTGAAATTAAATTCAACCCCTGCGTTAAAATAATAATAGATTTTATGATTGTTATATCTTTCTGGTTGGTGGCAATATCGGCAATAAAGCCTTGATCGATTTTTAAGCTGTCTATAGGAAATTGTTTAAGGTAATAAAGAGAAGAGTGACCGGTTCCAAAATTGTCGAGTGACAGCATAAGGCCTAAATCCTTGAGCTTTTTAAAGGTTCTCAGCGCCAGCTCCATATCTTCGACTATAGCAGTTTCATTCAGTTCTAATTCCAGATACTCTGGATTCACTCCACTGGTTTGCAGAAGCTGTTGAACCATTTGCACAAAATCTATCTTTTTATATTGACTATTTGACAGATTTACTGTCATTGTAATCGGGTTAATATTCGACTCAGATAAACTTGTTAAGGTATCGCAGGTGGTCCGTAAAACCCACTTTCCTATTTCATTCATTAAACCGCAATCTTCTGCGATCTCAATAAAATGCTCTGGAAATAATATTCCCCGGGTAGGATGATTCCAGCGTATCAGAGCTTCTACCCCTGTAATTTTACCCGAAGAAATTTCAATTCTGGGTTCGTAGTGCAACATAAATTCATTATTTTCTAACGCGTGCTGTAGCTCTTTCTCTGTATCCATTCGCAGCTTGACCTGTTCGTTCATCGAACTGGTAAAAAACTGGAAATTATTTTTACCACTCTGTTTAGCATGGTACATAGCCATATCAGAGTGCTTTAATAATGAATCGATATCTTCTCCGTCGTCAGGATAAATCGCTATACCCATGCTGCCAGTAACTGTCAAATTCTGTCCGCCAATTTTCATCGGTAGCCTTAATTGATCGAGCACTCGATTACACACATGAGCAGCCACATCGACTTCTTTAAGGTAAGGTAATAAAATAGTAAATTCATCACCACCCAGACGAGACAGTGAAGCTTCCGAATTATCATTAACACCCGCAAGGGTAAAAACATCTGAAGCACGAATACTTTTGGTTAAATATTGGGCAATATTTTTTAATAGATCATCACCTGCATTATGCCCCAACGTATCATTAACTTCCTTGAACCGATCCAGATCAAGAAAAATCAGCGCCAGTTTAGTGCCATCCCGTTGACAACTAACCATCGCCCTTTTCATTGTTTCGTAAAACATCTGGCGATTCGGTAAACCCGTTAAATGATCATAATAAGCCAGTTGACGAATTCGATTCTCGGCCAGTTTACGCGAACTTACATCCTGAATGGTGCCATACATTCTGACCGGGACACCCTGACTGTTACAAACTACCTCAGCCTGTTGTTCAACGGTTAACTGTGTACCATCAGTTCTAATAATTTTAAATTCAATATTGTAAGGTTTATTATTATTTAAAGCAGAATCGATGACTTCTCTGACATTTTGCTGTTCATCAGGATGTACAAAACTCATAGATTGATGAAAAGAAAATTCAGGTGTATCTAATGGTTGTTTAAAGATCCGGTACAATTCTTTTGACCAGTGAATACGGTCATTGATAATATCCCAGTCCCAATTTCCCATACTCGCAACACGCTGAGCCTGAACTAAACGTTCTTCATTTAAACGTAACGCCTTGAATGCTTTTCCAGCTCTTAGCAGATAACGCACACGATGACTTAAAATAGTCCACACAACCGGTTTGGTGATAAAATCGGTTGCACCAACCTGATACGCTCGCTCTATTGAATCATCATCTTCCAGCCCGGTTACCATAATAATGGGGGTTTCCTTACCATCAGCTCGTCGACGTATCTGCTCGCACACTTCATAGCCATCCATTTTTGGCATCTTTACATCCAGCAGTATTAACTCAGGACTCTTTTCTGCGAACAGGTAGATTGCTTCAGATCCATTTTTTGCTTCTATAACAATCAGCCCTGCCTGCTCTAATGATTCACGCATTAATAAGCGAATTGCAGAGTCATCATCTACTACAAGAATTAGTGCGGAGTCAGCTGTTCGTTTAAGATTATTCATGAGCTATCTGTTCTTAATCCTGTAAATAAGCCTGGCTTCCAGATTGATAGGAATTAAATTTCTGACTTCCAAAAAAAACTTCTACCTCTTTGACGGGTAGCGGTCGACTAAAATAATAGCCCTGAATAAAATCACAACCATTTTCTCGAAGAAAGGATAATTGATCCTGTTTTTCTACTCCTTCTGCAATTGTAGTTAACCCCAGGCTTTTTGCCAGGGTAATAATGGCCCTGGTTATAGCAGCACCGCTGACATCACCAGGGATATCTGTAACAAAACTTCGATCAATTTTAAGCGTATCCAGCGGAAACCGCTTCAGGTAACTCATGGATGAATACCCGGTTCCAAAGTCGTCTATAGAAAGTGTAATGCCAATATCTTTAAGCCTGTTTAAATCGGTAATAGTTTTATCCAGTTGTTGCATAATGACAGACTCAGTCATTTCGAGTTCCAGGTATTGTGCTGCCAAACCTGAACTATCAAGAATGTTTCGCACCTGTTGAATAAAATTCTTTTGATGAAACTGATGACTGGATAGATTGACACTCATTCTTATCGGTTTAAGACCTTTTTGCTGCCAGATGCGGGCCTGTTTACAGGCTGTTTGCAATACCCATTCACCAATCGGTTTTATCAACCCTGACTCCTCTGCAACTGGAATAAATTGACCCGGTGGCACCAGACCCTTTTCTGGATCCTGCCAGCGAATCAGCGCTTCCAGACCCATGACCTCTCCGCTGATAGCTGATACCTGGGGCTGATAATGCAGTACCAGCTCATCCCGCTCTAAAGCCTTTCTCAGCTTTGACTCCAGCCCTAATCTCTCACGTGTATGGTTATTCAATTGCCTGGAGTAGAATTGAAAATCATTCTGTCCTCTTTTTTTAGCCTGATACATGGCGATATCTGCATGTTTAAGCAGGGTATCGACATCTTCTCCATCTTCTGGGTAATTTGCTATACCCATGCTGCCTGAAATAAAGAACTCCTGATCATTTATATAGACTGGCTGACCCAATTGATCCAGCAAACGGCGAGCCACACCAGCTACCTCATTTGCACTATTAAATCCATCCAGTAACAGAGTAAATTCATCTCCTCCCAGCCGTGACAGACAGGTAGCATTAACTAAATCGGTTTTACTTACACTATCTGTTACTCTCAAATGGTTACGCAGGTTTTTGGCTATACCTTTCAGTAATTCATCGCCCGTATCATGTCCCAGAGTATCATTGACCCGCTTAAAAGCATCGAGATCAATAAATATTAACGCGACTTTATGCCCTTCTGTTTTAGCTTTACCTAAAGCACGTTTTGCATGCTCTTTAAAATGAGCGCGGTTTGGCAACCCGGTTAAAGTATCATAATAAGCCAGTCGTTGAATCTGATGCTCAGCCTTCTTACGCTGCGTAATATCCTGCACTGTTCCCTGCAGACGTACAGCTTGCCCCTGACTGGATAAAACCACTTCCGCCTGTTCATATATTGTTCGCTCTGAACCATCAGGAAGTATGATCCGATGGTCAACATTGTAGGGTTTAAGCTGGGTTAGTGACTTTTCGATAGCCTGAATGACACTTTGTTTATCATCTGGATGTACTAAATTGAAAAATGTTTCTTTAGTTACTTCAAAAGTTTTTTTATCCAGCCCGAAAACTTTAAATACCTGATCAGACCATTCCATTTTTTGATTCACTACATCCCAATCCCAGTTTCCCAGAGAGGCAATTCTTTGTGCATCGGACAGTCTGGTTTGACTTTCTCGCAAGGCATAGAAATTTTCTCTTGCTTTGAGCAGGTAACGTACCCGGTGAGTTAGAATGGGCCAGTTAACAGGCTTGGTAATAAAATCAGTCGCATCCGCATCAAATGCCTGCTGGATTGAAGCATGATCATCCAGACCGGTTATCAATACGATCGGAACATCCTTGCCATTCGTTAACTGTCGAATTTGCTGGCAGGCCTGTAAACCGTCCATCACCGGCATTTTTATATCCATTAAAATAATATCAGGGTTACTTTGTTTAAATGAATCTATAGCTTCGGCTCCATTTTTTGCCTGATTCACCCTCATACCTGCCTGACTCAGTGTTGCATCCAGTAACAATCTCTGTGCTGGATCATCATCAACCACCAGCACCAGTGTTTTATATTGCTGTTGGGAATTATCCGACAAGAGATTTCTCCTGTGTTTCTAATTCACATTCCAGAGCTTCATAAGTTACTTTAAACTGCTCATCCAGTTGATCGAGCAACAGGCTGGCCTGCTGAATATTATTCTCTTTACCCAGACTTTCCAGTTCACGACAAAGTCCAGACAGTTGCCAGGCACCCAGATTAGCACTGCTTGACTTAAGGCTGTGTGCTGCTTCCAGTAAAGCTTTACCATCTGCATCAGCAATCGCATCATTAATTGACTTTACTATTTCAGGTGATTCACTCAGAAAAATATTAATGACCCGGTCGAGAATACTGGGTGAACCGGGTTGTTGCATGGCACGAATATTATCAAGCGGTTTTTGCTGTAAAACGGGTTCTTCTTTCATTGTCGGTAGTTCGGTACTTTGCAAGTCGATGCTAACTTCATTCAGTTCATCATTCATTTTTTCAGTAAAACCTGTTAACCACCGGTTTAAAGTCCTCAGCAATTGCTTCTGTTCAAATGGCTTACTCATGTAATCATCCATACCAGCTGCACGACAATCATTTTCTATGCCTTTCTTAACATCAGCGGTAAGCGCTATGATCGGTAAGTGCTTTTGATCTACCTGGTTAGTACTTTTAATCTGTTGTCGTATTTCTCTGGCCGCCTGAAATCCATCCATAACAGGCATGTGACAATCCATTAAAATTAAATCATAATTATTATTCTGTGCAAGTTTAACTGCCTCCTGACCATTAGATGCAACCATGATCTGACACCCCAGCACTTCAAGCATATTCCTGGCAACTTCCTGATTTACATGATTATCTTCAGCTAACAGTATATGAGCATTTAACTGTGGAACCTTAGTAGCAGACTGTTTAGCATTAGACCTTGCTTCAAGCTGTTCCATCGGTGTATTGATCATTGCTATAAGGCAGTCAAACAAAAGTTTCTGCCTCACTGGTTTATTTAAATATCGATGAATACCTACCTCAATTGCTCTCGAGGCTTCTTCGTCAAATGCCGCCGAACTAAGCATCACCATGCGTAGTGAAGATGTTATAGATGGATCATCATTTATACACTGCGCCAGTTCGATACCGTCCATATTTGGCATATGCCAGTCCAGTAGAACAAGTTCATAGGGCTCACCTTTTTGTTCTGCATAACGCAGCATTTCAAGTGCTTTAAACCCGCTATCGGCACTACCAACATGCATTCCCCAGGCAACACATTGATGATGCAGGATTTCCCGGTTAGTGGCATTATCATCCACGATTAAAGCACGTTTATTAAGCAGTTCCTGGGTAAACACGGGGCTCTCATCAATAAATTCTGCTGTGGGTAATGTTAAGGTAAAATAAAATATAGAGCCTTTCCCCAGTTCGCTTTCTACCTCTAACTGACCGCCTAATAGGGTTACCAGCTGTTGGGAAATAGCCAGCCCCAGACCGGTGCCGCCAAATTGCCTGGTTGTAGAGCTATCGGCCTGAGAGAAAGAGTTAAAAATTCCTGATTGCTGATCACGGGTCATACCAATACCGGTATCGGATACTTCAAACCGAAACGATTGTAATTCATCGGTTTGCTCCAGTTTTACCAGCCGCAAAACAATTTCACCTACTTCTGTAAATTTGATCGCATTACCAATCAGATTAACAAGAACCTGTCGCAACCTGTTCTCATCACTTTTTATCATTAATACCGGTTCAAGCGGTAACACGGGAATAAGATCCAGTCCTTTATTATGTGCTCTTTCGGCGAGTATTTCGGCGGTATCTTCCAGCATTTCACGCAAATTAAAATCGCGTTTCTCCAGATCCAGTTTACCCGCTTCGATTTTAGAGAAATCAAGAATGTCATTAATGATTGACATCAGAGAATCACCCGAACGCATAATCGTTTTAGCAAAATGGTGCTGACGTTCTGTCAGGTTACTGGACAGTAAAAGCTCTGTCATACCCAGTACACCGTTCATCGGAGTACGAATTTCGTGACTCATAGTGGCTAAAAACTCACTCTTTGCACGGCTGCCAGCTTCTGCCGCATCTTTAGCTTCCAGCAGATTCTGAGTACGTTGTTCTACCTGCAATTCGAGATTATCCCGATAATGTTCAAGCTTATTATCACGCTCTTCAATTTGCCCCAGCATGTCATTAAAATTTTCAATCAACAGTCCAACTTCATCTTTTTCACCCGCTTGCAGGCGTATATTAAATGTCTGGTGCATGGAAACCTGCTTCATGCCTTCCAAAAGGTTATTAATCGGGTTTGATATGCGTTGCTGTAATCGATTTGAAACAAAATAAATAACGCTCATAATGCTTAACCAAAGCAGAAAAACTATCAGCAGAAATTTAGCCTGGCGTTCATAAAGCAGGTCATAAGTGGCTTCTATCTGTATAAAACCAATGACCTGATCATCCAGCATTATGGGGAACAAGGAATCAAAACCATCAATTTCTTCATGAAATCCTCCTTTCCCCGACCTGATCGTGGCTTCACGCCAGCTTGCATCGGCATCAAACATCTCCTGTTCAATTTCAGCTTCAAGTGAATAGATTCTAAACAGTTCACCGTTTTCCCTGTAAATGGCGACGCCGATGATAATTTGTTCTGTCACCAGTGATTGAAGCAGGGTATTAGCCGTTTTTTCATCATCAAAAACCAATGAAGCTGTGACATTGGTTGCGATAAATTTTGCCATGACTGTTGTACGATCTATTAAGCTGTTCCGATAGGAAACCAAATCTATCGCTATATAGGCCAGCGATGCTACCAGCAGAGCTATTCCACTCGTTAGCAGCAACATACGTCTGAGTTTTTGGGCAATACTGAGATCTTTCAGGAAATTCATTTTTTTAATCCTGTGATTCCACGATTGTAGCTAACTGCAACAATGGGGCTGCTATTTTTAACCCGTTTTCTCTGGCTCTTTTAATATTGATTTTAAAACCGATGCGATTGCCTGAAGTCAGTTCGATAACTCCACCCTGATCAGAAAATCCACTAGAATCGCCCACCGTTAAAACAGGTTTTCCCTTTAGATTTTCCAGAATAGATTTTAGAAATGCTTGTTTTGAATAACTGATAAAAACCAGGTCGCAATCATCTTTAACTGCCTCTGACAGCTCAAAATAGTGGACAAATATTGCCTTTTTGGCAACTTTTCTACTTTCCAGTGTCTCCAATAACTGATCGAATGGATTATCACCCAACACACACAGGCCAAAAACTTTTTTATTCTGTTGATCAGCAGGCCATTCAACAAACTTTGTCAGCTTATACAACAATGCTGCTTTCAGTTTATATTCTGAACTCACATTACCCGCACTATTAGCCAGTGACGATATAAGCATAGATAAAAACAGGATAATATAAAAACTTAAACGAAAAAATCGTTTACAGCCGGATACACCCATTATGAATAATATTAAATTCACGGAAGTACTCGTACTAGAAGTCCCAACGTAATTTAGCGTATATCGTGCGCTCGACTTTAGTTGAAACGTTAAAAAATTCTCCGACAAATTCGGTATGTCCTGTACCCTGAAGATTTAACATAGCCACTGAAAATTCCAGATTTTCTTTGGCTCGCCATCCAAGCCGGGCATTTAAGCTGGTATAACTGTCAATTTCCGCCCCTCCAAGAAAAGAGGTAACACTCGGAGCTGGAATTTCATCAACGTAATAAGCCCAGAAATCGAACTCCCAATTTTGATTCAAATCCATAGTAGATCTGACAGAAAATTGATGGTCAGGGCTGGATCCTTCTCCAACATTAACCGCACTGCCAGAATCAAGGCTATTTTTATCAACTTCCAGAGATAAATTGATAGTGGAATAACTTGTTTGAATTTTCCACCACTGGGCAGGATGCCAGTTCATAGAAAGTTCCAGACCCGATGCGTGCCCGGAGGTTTTATTGCCAAATACTAAAGTAATCGAATCAAGGGATTCGTAAGAGAGTAAATGTTCATATTGATTGTAAAAGGTTGCCAGGTCTATAGACAGGTTTTCTGTGGGTTGAATACGATAACCAATTTCATAGGCCAACGTATCTTCCGCAGTAAAATCTTCACTTCCATTCACCGTACTTGTTAGAGGTACTATTGGCAACAGTGGATTACCGGTGACAACAACAGCAGAAAACGGGATAATTAAACCAGTAGTTTCGATCCTTGAGGGAGTTCTGACAGCTCGTGAAACAGAACTCCATATTGAACTTCTATCATCCAGTTTCCACAAAGCCCGAATACTCGGCTGCAGTTCAGACCCGGTATAATCATTTTTTTCAAATTTTGACCCTATAGTCAGATAAAATTGTTCAGGGATAATTTCAATTTGATCCTGCATAAAAGCACTCAGCAAATCCGTAGTATTACTATCCGGATTTAACGAAACGTTATAAGTATTATCAAATTCATCTTCTATCTGGCGATATCCCAGACCCCAGATAAGCTCATGCCCTTCTGCAATACTCAAATTGTGTTGAAAATCCACATCCAGAGTATTATGTGACTGAGTTGAATAAATTTCTTCTCGCTTTATCTGGTCAACATAAATTTGTAAAGCAGTACTGGACTGATCGCTAAGCTGGAAATTCCAACGGGCCAACAGGTTCCAGCCTGTGCTCAAAGTCACGTCTTTAACATTACTTAGTAGAGTCGGAATAACGGTTCCCGGAGGAGTCAGAGGATCAAGAGTGGCAGGGTCGAAAAGTAGCGGATCTGTCGGCAGGGCATTAATATACTGGTCGCTTTCTACTTCATAGATATCACCCTGTAATGTCCAGCTATTTTTCTCATCAAGCTCTCCGTCTATTCGAAATCCTGTGCGCACACTTTCCCAGGAATCATTTGCATCGCTATCGTCAGCATCCTGACTGAAACTATCCCGATCAACCGCTTTAGCATAAAAACGACCGCGGGAATCTTCATTGATGTCCAGACCATACCGAAAACCGACAAATGCTTTCTCATGCACACCACCGCCTGCAGTAATCAGCCCTCCCTGAGTATCACCGGCATATTTCGTGATAATGTTAATGACACCATTTACCGCATTAGCACCCCACAGGGTAGCACCGGGACCTCTTATAATTTCTATCCGTTCAATATCTTCCATCAGGGTATCCTGAGCATCCCAGTAGACCCCGGAAAATGAAGGTGTATAAATACTGCGTCCATCGATCAGCACCAGCAGCTTATTGGCAAATTGCCCATTAAATCCGCGTGTTGATATAGCCCATTTATTAGAATCTATTTGCGCTACCTGTACACCGGGTGCCATGCGCAATGCCTCGGGAATACTGGTGACACCAGAGCGTCGTATATCTTCCTGTGAAATAACAAACACGGCAGCTGCGGCTTCGGTCAGTCTTTGTTTTTTCTTGGAGACAGAGGTAATTTCCATGGACAGTAAATCTTCCAGCCCTAAATCAAGAAAATCTTCCACCGATTCCTCGGCATGCACCATTTGCAACATCGAAAAACAGGATATTAAGGAGAAAATCAGGGTGTTTTTTCTATAAATTCTAGCCTTTGCTAAATTCATGTCAGGTTCTCTGGATTATATGTTAACTGCTTTAATTACATTGTCATGCTGATTTGAAGTTAGAATTCAGAAAATATCATTAAGATAGCTTTATAAAAAAATCAGACATTAAATAGCCACCGTTTACTTTGAAGTGGAGATCACTATCTTTATATAGCAGATGGCTCAAAAAAAGTGATGGAAATGACAATCCAGAGAGTGGCGATTTAATTCTGATACTGAGGATTTTTCTATCAGGTAGCTTTAAACAGGTAAATGTTTTAAATTTAGTAGCGATATCAGTGACAGTGTCATTCTTGCGGTTGCGCCCCACAGCGTTTCACCATCATATTTATCAAAATAGACTACGGGGAAAGCTTTGTTTTTTTCGTGTTGATGCTGCTTGATCTGGTAATGAGCGGGGTTCGCCAGCCAGTTTAACGGAATCGTAAAAACTCTGGCGACTTCCAGTTGATCCAGTGTCAGTGGATACGGCCAGGGAACAGAAGCCACCACTGGTGTTATTCTAAACCGGCTGATACTGTGATGATAATTGAGCTTGCCTAATACCGTCACATCCTCAGGCAATAAACCTATTTCTTCCCGGGCTTCTCTTAATGCAGTTGCCAGCAAATCATTATCATGCTGTTCAAACTTTCCTCCGGCAAATGCGACCTGACCGCTATGTATATCACTTACATGTGTTGCACGACGTATAAACACTAGATGCCATTGTTGATGAATTTGTACAAAAGGAATTAACACGGCAGCCTGTTTACTCTCGGTATCAGACCAGTTACCGGCTAAATCAAAAGTATTAGCTGTACGTCCTGTTAAACACTGACGAATTTGATCAACAGTTAATGAATTAAAATCAGCCATGACATAAAATTGAGTTTCAAGCTATAAAGTAACGTGTTATTAAACCAGAACTCCTGACGCAGATGAACAGTTATCCAGGATTTCCAGGTAATTCGCCCGTTCATAAGCAGCCGGATTAATCGCATGTTGATAACTCAAACTGCCTTTCAGTTGCTGCACTGACTCATACTCCTTATCCATCATCCACAGACTCATCTGTTCCAGTACGCGACTGATATGCTGCGGCCCATTTTCAATCAATGCACTACACATGCAGGTAATATCTGCTCCTGCCAGCAACCCTTTGATCGAATCTTCAGCAGTGTGCATACCGCCAGTAATGGCTAGCGATAACTGTAAATGACTACGTAGCATGGCTATCCAGCGTATCCGTAACAGGGTTTCAGAAGATCGTGATAGTTCAAGTCTGGGGACTATTTGCAGGGTTTCCAGATCTATATCAGGCTGATAGAACCTGTTGAATAATGACACCCCCGCCGCTCCTGCCTGCTCCAGTTGCTTTACCATCGATATAATGGAACTAAACTGATGGGTTAATTTAACTCCTACAGGGATATTAATACGCTGTTTGATCGCGCTAAAAACATCAATATAACGTTGCTCCACCTGCTGCGATGTTTCACTGGGATTAGCCGCCACATAATAAATATTCAACTCCAGAGCATCCGCTCCAGCCTCTTCCAGTTCCTGAGCATTCTGCACCCACCCCCCTTCGCTGATACCATTCAGGCTGGCTATAAGCGGTATATCCAGTTCACTCTTTAGCAGCTTTAATCGATTCAGGTATTTATTCTGATAATCCATGTAGTCATTTAACTGGGGATGAAAACTGTCAGTTTCAGAATGCCCGATAGACTGCTGATGAATAAAACGATCCAGTTGGGCCTGTTCATGCTCTATCTGTTCTTCAAACAGCGAAGGCATGATAAGCGCAGCAGCTCCAGCCTGTTGCAACGCCAGTGCGCTATCCAGTTCCCAGGTTAAGGGGCTGGACGAAGCGACAATAGGATTTTTTAATGCCAGCCCGAGATATTGTGTTGATAGATCCATGTTAAACGTCTCCCGTAGTTTCTTTGGCTTCGCCCAATCTGGAACGAGCCGATTTCAACGTCGTTTGATCATCCCAGTCCAGTTCGGATAACTGCTGATAATAGTGATATCGGTGATCAACTTCCTGTTGCGCCTGCTGCAGAAATTTTTCTGCATTTTGCGGATGAGTATGCCACAACATATTGAAACGTGTCTCAGTCATAATATAGTCCCGATACGCTATAGCAGGTTTCTTAGAATCCAGCTGTAAAGGGTTCTGCCCCTGTTTAATTTTACCCGGGTCAAAGCGGAATAAAGGCCAGTGACCACTATTAACAGCCAGTTGTTGTTGTCTATGGTTATTCGATAAATCCACCCCGTGTGCAATGCAGGGAGAATAGGCAATAATGATTGAAGGTCCATCATGTGCTTCGGCTTCTATAAAGGTATGCAGGGTCTGCACATCTTTCGCACCATAAGCCACATGCGCCACATACACGTTTTCATAATCCATCGCCAGTAGAGCCAGGTCTTTTTTAGCGGTAGGTTTTCCGCCTGAAGAAAACTTGGCAACTGCTCCACGAGGGGTAGCTTTAGAAGTTTGCCCGCCGGTATTGGAATACACTTCAGTATCCAGCACCAGAATATTGACATTACGACCACTGGCTAATACATGATCCAGTCCACCATAACCTATGTCATAAGCCCAGCCATCTCCGCCTATGATCCAGACTGACAGACGACACAGGTATTGTGATAATTGACTTAATAATTTCGCTTCTGCCGATTTAAGCACTGCCAGCTTAGCGTTCAAACTTTTCACGCGAACTCTTTGTTCGCTGATACCTGCTTCGCTAGATTCATCGGCATTGATAATAGAGTCAACCAGGTCTGAATCGAGCTGTGCTCTTAAACCCTGTAATAATTCAATAGCCTGTTGTTTATGTTTATCAGCCGCTACCCGCATTCCCAGTCCAAATTCAGCATTGTCTTCAAATAACGAGTTGTTCCAGGCAGGTCCCCTGCCATCAGCATTTTTAGTCCACGGCGTGGTCGGTAAATTACCACCATAAATTGAAGAACAACCGGTGGCATTGGCGACCAGCATACGGTCACCAAATAATTGTGAAGCCAGTTTAATATAAGGTGTTTCACCACAACCTGAGCAGGCGCCCGAAAATTCAAACAACGGCTGCAGCACCATTGCGCCTTTTAAGGTATTCGTTTTTAATTCTGCCCTGTCAAAATCGGGCAGTTGCAGATAAAAGGCCCAGTTTTCTTTTTCCTGCTCGAGCAATGGTTTGACCGGCTGCATATTCAACGCCTTACGGCTGGCATTGGTTTTATCCCGAATAGGACAGATGTCCACACACAAACCACAGCCGGTACAATCTTCAGGTGCCACCTGGTAACTGATATGAGCACCTTCAGGGAAGCCTTTGCCTTTCATCGGAACGGATAAGAAATTTTGTGGAGCATTTGTCAGTTCTTTTTCAGAAAAAATCTTGCTGCGAATGGCGGCATGCGGACACACCAGCGGACATTTACCGCATTGAGAACAGAGTTCTTTTTCCCACACCGGTATTTCCAGCGCAAGGTTGCGCTTCTCGTAAGATGCTGTACCAGTCGGGTAAGTGCCATCTGCCGGAAAAGCGCTGACTGGCAGAGAATCACCATGACCGGCAATAATTTGAGCCGTGACCTGTTGCACAAAGTGCGGAGCATCGGCACTAACGGGTAGACGAATATCAAACCCGCTGGAGACTTTGTCTACCAGTTTTACCTGTTGCAGACAGTCCAGTGTTTCATCGATTGCCTTAAAATTTTTATCAACAATACGCTGACCTCTTTTACCATAGGATTTAACTACTGCATCTTTGATCGATTCGATTGCCTGTTGTTGTGGCAACACGCCTGAGATGGCAAAAAAGCAGGTCTGCATAATTGTGTTTATTCGTTTTCCCATACCTGTTTTTGCAGCCACGTCGTACGCATCTATAACATACAGTTGAATTTTTTTATCAATACATTGTTGCTGCATTTTTGCCGGCAAACTGCCCCACACACGGTCAGCTGGGAGTGCTGAATTTAATAAAAAAACCGCGTTATCGGATGCCTTATCCAGCATATTGAAACGCTGCAGGAAAACCGACTGATGACAGGCGACAAAATTAGCATCGTTATTACCTATCAGATAAGTCGAACGAATAACCGAAGGCCCAAAGCGTAAATGCGACACCGTAACCGCACCCGATTTCTTAGAGTCGTAAACAAAGTATCCCTGTGCTTTTAAATCAGTGCTTTCACCGATTATCTTAATACTGTTTTTATTGGCACTGACTGTACCATCACTTCCCAGGCCATAAAACATGGCCTGAAAAGTTAGTTTATTGGCATCGGTACGAAAAGAGTCATCCCACGCTAAACTACTGAAAGAAACATCATCGTGAATGCCGATGGTGAAATTATTTTTTGGCTGTTGCGACAACATGTCAAAAATCGATACCACCATGCCCGGGGTAAACTCCTTGGACGATAACCCATAACGGCCACCGACGATTTTAGGCATCTGCTCAAACAATGGATTTTCACCAGATAACTGTTCGGCAAAAGCCGTCACCACATCCTTGTACAGAGGCTCTCCTGCCGACCCCGGTTCTTTGGTACGATCCAGCACTGCAATGCTTTTAACCGAAAGCGGGATGACTTTCAGCAAACTTTGTACATCCAGTGGGCGATATAATCGAACTTTAAGCAATCCGACCTTATGCCCTTGCGAGTTCAGAAACTCAACGGTTTCATGTGCAGTTTCAGCGCCGGAACCCATCAAGATAATAATTCGTTCGGCCTGAGGATGACCCAGGTATTCGAATAGTCTGTATTGTCGCCCGCTTAGACTGGCAAACTGATCCATCACCTGCTGCACAATACCCGGCATTTTCTGATAATAAGGATTAACCGATTCGCGTGCCTGAAAAAAGACGTCCGGGTTTTGTGAACTGCCACGTAAAACCGGGATTTCCGGGGACAGGGCTCTTGCACGGAACTCACTCACAAGATCATCATTGATCATCGCGCGTACGGTCTGTAACTCGATATTGTCAAGCCTGGACAATTCGTGTGAAGTTCTGAAACCATCAAAAAAATGCAAAACAGGAATACGGCTCTGCAAACTGGCAGCCTGGGCGATTAACGCCATGTCCAGCACTTCCTGAGGAGAATTGGACGCTAACATGGCAAACCCGGTGGCACGTGCGGACATGACATCGCTGTGGTCACCAAAAATAGATAAGGCCTGACAGGCCAGTGAGCGCGCGGCAATATGAAAAACTGCAGGCGTCAGTTCACCCGCAATCTTGTACATATTAGGCAGCATCAACAGCAAACCCTGGGAAGCAGTAAATGTGGTAGTTAATGCGCCTGCCTGTAATGCCCCGTGAATAGCACCTGCTGCACCACCCTCGGATTGCATCTCAATGACTTCGGGTACAGTTCCCCACAGGTTTTTCTGCCCACGCGATGACCATTCATCTGCCCATTCTCCCATTGGAGAAGCCGGTGTGATTGGGTAGATAGCGATAACTTCGTTACATAAATGGGCAATCGAAGCAGCGGCCTGATTACCGTCGATGGTTATGCTTGAATTTTCCTTTGGCATATCGGCATCCCCTAAGTTAACGCAGTTTATTTATAACGCAGGGGCAGTATTAAAGGCATGATCTATATCAAAAAATTACAGAGGTGGGGTAATTAATGACAGGCCGGCTTGATAAGTTTACTATTAATGCAGGTTTAATAGATCCGGTGGCTAAAATGCTTACTCGTTTACTCATCATTGCCTTAATTGCTTTACCTTCCTGGTACTTTTCCGACATGGACAGTCCATCCCGTTTTTTCGCCTATATTCTTCCACTGTTAACCTTTGCAAGTTTTATCGCCTTTTGCTTCTGGGTAATCGCTGTATTTGCGCATATGGGTGAGCATGAAAAACGGCAAGACAGGTAAAACTCTTTAGCTATATCACCACAAAATGCCAGGAAAATAATTTTTCTGACTTTTAAGCCTAAAATCTCTCCATATTCTGCTATAACCAATATTATCCTCGATTCAATTGCATGCTTTCGGGGAAATATTTATTCGGATATGAAAACCCGGATAAGAAAATATGGAGTCTCCCAAATGTTAAAAACACATACTGCCTATTCTCTTATTGCCCTGTTATTGTTGGCCATAAGTTATCCGCAACATTTATTTGCCCAGACTGACCTTGCTGCTTTAGATTCATCACTGGGTGATGAGGACTTATTTTTCGGCGACATCCCTTCGGTTTTCAGTGCATCAAAATACGAACAGAAAATAACCGAAGCACCAGCCCGGATCAGCATCGTAACGGCAGATGAAATCAGGCATTATGGATATAGAACTCTGCTCGAAGTCCTCAATTCCCTGCCCGGTTTCCAGATCAGCTATGACCGTAGTTATTCATACGTTGGTGTTCGAGGTTTTGCAGTACCTGGAGACTTTAACACCCGAGTTCTAGTGCTGGTTGACGGTCACCGCATGAACGAAAATATTTACGATGGCGTGCTGGTTGATTATGGATCAGTGATTGATATCGACCTCATCGAAAGGGTAGAAGTGGTTCGAGGCCCTTCGTCCTCTCTGTATGGCAGCAGTGCATTTTTTGGTGTTATCAATATCATCACCAAAAAAGGGCGGGATATTCAGGGCGCAGAAGTTTCTGTTTCAACGGGAAGCCAGGCCAGTAACAAACTACGCCTAAGTTACGGTAACCGACTCGAAAACGGCCTGGAGATGCTCATCTCGGCCAGTGCCTATGAAACGGATGGAGACAACAGCATTTACTATGCAGAATTTGATGACCCGGAAACGAACAATGGCATTGCACAGGATGCTGATGCTGCAACCAGTGATAACTTCTATTTAAAATTAGCCTACGAAGAATTCACCCTGGTTACCTCGTATGAAGAATATGATGAACACTTTCCCACCGGATCTTATGAAATCCTGTTCAATGACCCGCGCGCGCATACGCTTGAAGGCCATGCTTATGTCAACCTGAAGTACCAGCACCTGCTGGAAAACGGCGCCGATGTGACGGCTCGTTTATTCTATGACGATTACTGGTATGACGGGTTTTACCCTTATAACTATGCAGAAGCTGGAGATCCACCTGATGAAGTTGTATTCAATGAAGAAGCCAGAGGTAACTGGTGGGGTGCTGAACTCCAGGTAAGTCAGCAGTTTTTTGATAACCATCGAATGACTTTCGGTTTTGAATACCGTAACAGCCTGCATGAAAAACAACTCAATTACGACATTTATGATGTCTACATGGATTCAGATGAAAATAGCACAGTGACGTCGCTCTTCCTGCAGGATGAATTTCGACTTAGTGATAATGTAATTCTTAACATGGGTCTGCGTTTCGATGATTTTTCCACCTTTGGTAACAATACCAACCCCCGTCTGGCTGCAATCTGGAACCCACAGCAATCCAGCACAGTAAAATTTCTGTATGGTACGGCTTTTCGCGCACCGAATGCTTATGAACTTTATTTTGAAGATGGAGGTATCTCGCAAAAAGCACCTGAAAGTCTGGACTCTGAAACCATTGAATCCTATGAAATAATTTTAGAACAAAAATTTAATGAAAATTTAAACCTGGTCGCTTCCCTGTATAGAAATAATATTGAAGACCTGTTAGCCCTGGACACCGACCCGGCGGATGATTTACTGGTATTTGTAAATATCGATAAAGCTACCGCTGAAGGCATTGAACTTGAGTTACAGGGACACTGGCAAGATGGCCGCTCAGGTTCAGTCAGTTATTCTTATCAGCAGTCTGAAGATGATTCAGGTTCAAGGCTGGTTAACACACCACGCAATATGGTTAAACTCAATCTGACTGTTCCCGTACTCAACGATAGTTTTAATACAGGTGTGGAGCTGATATATGAAAGCGGACGTAAAACCCTCGGAGGCGATCAAACCGACGCACGCGTGATAACCAACCTGACCCTGTTCAACGCCAACTGGGTTGACAATATGAAACTCTCCGCCAGTGTTTATAACTTAATGGATGAAGACTATTCAGATCCAGGCTTTGAAGAACATGAGCAAAATCAACTGGTACAGGATGGACGCACATTTCGACTCAAACTTGATTATTTATTCTAGGTTTTAACGTTACTGCACAAAAATGAAACCTTCTGGTTTAATAATGATCAACTTGTTTCTACCTGTATGCCTTTTACTGGTCAATTCGGCCATAGCTGCTTTGGCTGTCGAAAACCCGGTCATCGCAATTGTCAGCAGTAATCAGGCAATTCCCTATAAACAAACCATCGAAAGCTTCACATCGGCGATTAAACAGGTACACCCTCAAGCCACGATCAACCTGACTGATTCCATACAGCAGCAACAACAACCGTTGATAACACCCTCGGTAGTATTTGCACTGGGTTCCAGGGCTGCCGCAGAATCACTTGCTAAAATGCCTGACACCAACTTGCTGGCGACCATGATACTGAACGATAAGGTACTTGAAGGAAGCTCTAATGCTACCTCTATATTACTCCACAGCACTGCTCTGAAGCAGCTTGAATGGCTTCATCGAATCATGCCAGAAGCCAAACGTGTCGGGGTACTTTACGATCCTGAACTTAATCAACAATGGGTCGATGAAGCAAAAATTGCAGCCGGAACACTGGATCTGGAAATCATAGCCGTGGCAGTAAATTCTCCCAGAGATTTACCAGCGGCGTTAAAATCACTTGGCCGACAGGCCGACAGCATTCTGGGTATCGCAGATAAAACAGTATATTCCGGCAAAACGGCAAAATCTGTGCTGTTATTTTCATTTCGTAACAAACTACCTTTTGTCGGTCTTTCAGGGGCCTGGGTTAAAGCTGGAGCCCTTTATGCGCTGGACTGGGACTACACCGAGCTCGGGCAACAAAGTGCAGCTACAATCTTAAAAATTCTGGATGGTACCAGGGCTTCAGAAATTAAAACACAGTTCCCCGACGGAGCTGTTTATTTACTGAATTTAAAAACCGCAAAACATATGAAACTAAACATCAGGCAGGAACTGATCGATGGCGCTTCAAAGGTATACCAGTAATGAAACTATCTAAAAGTTTCAGCCTGACCGCAAAGTTCAATTTACTGTCCTTCATGCTGGTGCTACTTACCGCAATTACCGTCTCTACCATTCAACTAAATCGTGACCGCGAAAGTCGTCTTAAGGGGTTACTGAATCATGGATCGGAAGTATCTAATGTTATTGCCAATTTAAGTGAATATGCTCTTTTTACCGCCGATCAGGAATCCCTTAAAACGATTCTTAACAGTGTTAAAAATAATGAAACTACTTATCTGGGGCTATTGGATTCAAATAAAAAAATTGTAGCCGAAAAATGGTTAAAACGTGTCCAGCTTAAATTTCCTGACGATAAGATTGACCACGGTATGGACGCAACGCAACCTGTCTTCAGCGCAGATGGGCAATTCATCCAGTTCATACAGCCCGTCATCAGCAGCATGAATACTGAATTCGATACATTTCCAGCGGTGGGTGAATCCGCTTCACCTCAGCATGAGCTGGTAGGTTATGTGCGCCTGATATTCAATACCTATCAAATTCAACAACAGCAACAACTGGCTATCCGCTCCACCCTGCTCACTACTGCGTTAATCATTGCCATAGCGCTTCTTCTTACATTACTACTGACCAGAAGAATCACCCAACCAGTTGCTCAACTGGTGCGGGCTACCCAACTAATAGCCGAAGACAATCTGAATGAAAAAATAGCGGTAACGATGGATGGAGAACTGGGTCTTCTGGCGAGTAACTTTAACAACATGGTTAAACAGTTAACTCTTTCACGTAAAAAACTCGAAGTGTATCAACAGACACTTGAAAAACGCGTAGAAGTACGCACCGAAGAGTTATTCCATGCATTAAAAGCTGCTGAAGCCGGCAGTCGGGCCAAGAGTGAATTTCTTGCCACCATGAGCCATGAAATCCGTACTCCAATGAACGGCGTACTGGGCATGACAGAGCTGCTATTGTCGAGCGAACTGACTGAACGCCAACAGCACTTCGCCAAAACAATTTTACGCTCCGGTGATTCATTGATGTCGATTATTAATGACATTCTGGATTTTTCAAAAATCGAAGCCGGTAAACTGGAACTCGAACAACGTGATTTTAATCTGCGAGTGCTGCTGGAAGATACCGCCGACATTCTCGCTGAACGGGCCCACAGTAAGGGGCTTGATTTGACTCCTGTATTACCACTTGAGCCGGTGTTAATGGTAAACAGTGACGAGAATAGAATACGCCAGATTCTGATTAATTTGATTGGTAACGCTATCAAGTTTACAGAGACCGGAGAAATAATTGTGCGTCTGATTAATTTTGGCGAAGCGGATGGGCGTGTCCAACTTCGTTTAGAAGTGTCCGACACAGGCATAGGCATGAGTCGTGACCAACAGTCCAGGATTTTTGACTCTTTTTCCCAGGCCGACAGTTCGACCACCAGAGAATTTGGTGGTACCGGCCTGGGGCTCGCTATCTCTCAGCAATTAGTGTCTTTGTTAGGTGGAAATTTAAAGGTAGAAAGTGAACCAGGTAAAGGCTCAACTTTCTATTTCAATATTTCATTAGCAACCGCCGATCAAAATCATGAAGTATCCGAGTTCACCCAGGAACTTCACGGTAAACGTGTTTTGATTGTGGATGACAATTTGACTAACAGGGAAATTCTGCATAACCAATGTGAAGCATGGGGAATGATTGATGGCAGCGCAGATAATGGATTAAAAGCACTCGATATGCTGCGCCTTGCCGAACGAAAAAATCAACAATATGACCTGATATTACTGGACTGGCATATGCCCAATATGGACGGAATTGAACTGGCTAAACTTATCCAGCAAGATCCTGCCATTTCAACACCCCGTATGGTGATGTTAAGTTCTGCCGCATTTGATGAAGAAGCTACACGAGCTTCAGAGGTAGGAATTCAACGTTATTTAAATAAACCAGTCAGACAAAAACCATTGTTTGACTGTCTGACCCAGGTAATAAACTCTCCTGTTGTAACACCGTCCAGTATTATTAAGCCGAACCCTGAGTCCACAGAGGCAACTCTTATTAATGCCAGTATTCTGCTGGCGGAAGATAATCTGGTTAATCAGGAAGTTGCCAAATTAATGCTAGAGATGCTGGGTTGTCAGGTTACCGTTGCCTCAAATGGGCAGGAAGCTATCGATAGCATTTTGCAAAAAGAGTTCGATCTGGTTCTAATGGATTGTCATATGCCAGAAAAAGACGGTTTTGCCGCTGCAACAGAAATTCGACAGCATGAAAAGACCAATGCAAATTCAAAACATTTACCCATTATCGCTTTAACGGCTAATATTCAAAAAGGCATACAGGATGAATGCCGTAAAGCGGGTATGGATGACTACATGAGTAAACCGTTTGATCAGCAACAGTTGTCAGAAGTATTAAATCGATGGATAGCTGGTGAACAATCATCGAAGGAACTGAAAACAGAAACTAAAAAAGTCAGTCCAGATCATGAAGATGATGAAGACATTGAATCAGTATTGCAAAGAAAACCTTTGGACATAATTCGATCCATGCAAAAACCCGGTGTTCCCAGCCTGCTTGGCAGGGTCATTAAAATATACCTGGGTGAGTCTCCTGATTTAATGCGTTCTATTCACCAGGCTGTGTCTGAGGGCGACTCCAGTGCATTATCAGAAGCGGCGCATAGTTTAAAATCCAGCAGTGCTAATCTGGGTGCCATGCAAATGGCAAATATCAGTAAAGAACTGGAAGCACTGGGAAGAGATGAAAAAGTAAAAGACGCCAGTATTTTATTAGACCAGCTGGATAGAGAATTTGAGTCAGCCTGTTCAGCTTTAAACAGAGAGTTAGAAATTGAAGCGCTTGTAGGATAGTGTTTTAATTCGCATTTCTCACAGGAGGGCTAGTCATAGCTGTGAGAAATGTGGGTTAACACTATTTATGTTTGTGCCGACTCGATAGTAAAATTGAACTGTGCCCCTTTACCTGGTTGACTCTCAACCCACAGTTGTTGTTGATGCATTTCAATAATTTTCTTTACAATACACAGCCCCAGTCCCGCATGACCATCCTTGCGCTCCGGTGTATGTGCCTGATGAAAGCGCTCAAAAACCAGTGCCTTTTGATCTTCTGCAATTCCACAACCTGAATCACTTACAATAACGCTTAATTTATGTGGCTCAGAATCACTAATACTGATCGTTATTTCACTGTTGTCATGACTATAATAAATGGCATTATCAAGTAAATTATCCAGTACTCTTTCGATCAAACCCAGGTCAGCAAAAACGGCGGTATTTTCGGCCAGTTTCAGTATTTTTAATTGAATATTTTTTTTCCGGGCTTTCATTTCAAACTTGGCGATTACATCATAAATGAGTTCCAGTAGGGAAAATTTTTCCAACTGCAGCTTATGTTCCTGGGCATCCAGTTTGGCCAACTCAAATAAGCTGTCTATTAGTTTCTGTAAACCTTTTGACTGCTTAACTGCAGTTCGAATATATCGTTGTTTATCGTCATCGCTTAAAGTTCCGTACTTTACGGAAAGCGTTTCCAGATAGCCCTGAATCGAGGCTAGCGGTGTGCGTAAATCATGAGAAATATTGGCAATCATTTCTCTGCGTAAACTATCCTGTTGCTTCAATGCCAACCATTGCTGTTGAATATGCTGAGCCATTAAAGAAATATGGCTTTCCAGTTCATTTATTTCATCATTCAATAACAGCCTGGGCGGTTCCATTAATTTTGATTCGGTATTCGAAAAGTCACTTTCGACAAACTCTTCTACCTTATTCTGCAGGTTTTTCAGTCGGCGGTTAATCCGGTAAAAAAGAAAAAGACCAATCAATAAACCGGCCAGTAAACTACCGGCAAGTACTATGCCCCCTAAATAAATAATCGACTGCTGAGATTGCTGATCCAGAACCCTGGTCAATTCTTCACCCTGTAGCATGACATATAAATAACCCTGCGGATTTTCAGCATCGGGTACAGGTGTTACCGAAAATGATTTCTGTCCGTCAAGTGAACGCGGGTCATCACCCTGGATATCCAGTTGACTGTGTTTACTTAAACGTTGCTTTATCGGGACTATATTGACCGATTTACGTTTCACCTTGCCAGGGTCTGCAGAGTAATCGAGAATTTTTCCCTGTAGATCAAGATGGTAAATTTCGATACTGGGGTTAATTCTCATGTATTGCATGAAAGTATCCTGCATGACTTTTTTATCAATATGACCGTCATGTACAATTTTATTATCCTGCACCAGGTTTAGAGCCAGGTTACGATTGATTTGCTGCACACTCGCCTGGTTTATATTGTGCACCATATAACTGGCAAAAATGGTGTAGGAAAGGCCGACAATCAACAGGATGATAGCCAGCCCTGCTGCGGATTTAAAATACAGACTATGAATAAAAGGAGATTTCATTTTTCCTCAGGCTTCGCATTAAACTGATAGCCGACACCCCAGACTGTTTTAATAAATTCAGGCGATGACGGGGCGGATTCGAGTTTTCCTCGCAATCGATTTATATGTGAATTAACCGTATGTTCATATCCTTCATGACCATACCCCCAGACTTTATCAAGCAACTGCATACGATTAAAAACCTGGCCTGGATGACGAGCAAAATACAGCAGTAAATCAAACTCTTTTGCGGTCAGTTCCAGTTTAATTTTAAGTTTAAGTACTTCTCTGGTTTGAGTATCTATACTTAACCCATTAAAAATTATTTTTTGCTGCTGAGGTTTTGATGTGTTCATTGCATCCTGTCGACGCAGTAATGCTTTCACTCGTGCTACTAACTCCATCAGGCTAAAAGGTTTGGTCAGGTAATCATCTGCACCCAGTTCCAGCCCTAACACCCGATCCATTTCTGATGAGCGTGAGGTCAGCATTAATATGGGGCAGTAGGTTTTTATGTTTTGCCGTATTTTTTTTAGAATTTCCAGGCCATCCATTCCGGGCAACATGATATCCAGAATGACAAGGTCATAGGGATGTTGCTGTATGCTGGACCAGCCTTTAGAGCCATCAGCAAACACATCCACAGACAGTCCGATATCACTCAGGTGTAATTTAACCAGTTGAGAAATATCTTTATTATCTTCAATTAGAATAATTTTTTTTGTAATCATAAGGTTAATTCCGTCTGCCAGTGAGTCTCACTGTCAGACGGATTATAGTCCAGAAAGTTACAACGCCAGTACTTCAATACGTAGCGTCGGGTTATCAAATTTATCAGCCTCGCTTAAGGTTGATGTTGCATGATTATCATCCACACTCACTATACCAGAATGCAAAGTCACTACAGAAGTCACATCATCACGAGCTGCATTGAAGCCTTCTCCACCATCTGCAGGTCCGGGAATTGTTCCTGCTGTTTCGCTGTTCATCTCTGTTCCCGCATCAAACGTATAACTGAACAACGACAGCTTTTGTCCCGGATCAAGATTGCCCAGTGCAACACCACTGATACCACTGAAAGCATCATTGGTATTCACCAGCATTCCCGCTACTGACAGATAATTATCATCAATATCTTTCATTTCAAGGATAAATTCTGTACTCGCTCCCGGTGCCAGGGCTGCCGTATCGGCATGTTGTGGATTCGCAACTGAAAGCGCCAGCAGTGCACTGCCATCGCCACCTTCAGCCATGGTTTCCAGAGCCACACTGGCGGCTTCACCAACTTTCCAGAAACTGAACCCGCTATCATGCAGCAAAGCTACCGGCGGAGAGAGTGGTTGTGCATTAGTTAAATTGGTAATTTTAATACGATAACTCTGATGCTCCATACTGTCCATGTCATCATCATTATCGGAGCAGGCTGATAGTGCCACAATGAATGCACCACATAGCAAAGTTTTATAGCTTAATATACTCATGAGTTTCTCCTAATTCACTTCGACAACCAGACGTGCAACAGGATTTAACCAGCGATGTACCCGACTATCCAGGTCACTTGCTCCGCCCGTTGCATCGGTATCTCCGATAACTCCACGATGTATATGAACATTAGCGTTACTATCGACACCAGCTACACCCGTGGCACCCGTACCACCTGAACCTAAAGGATCGGCCGGGATACCTGC
>ERZ890953.275-NODE-275-length-30272-cov-7.574974_pt1 | contig 30272 bp, 32 predicted proteins | sample MGYA00521264_ERZ890953 | MGnify/ENA primary metagenome ERZ890953 (study PRJEB32303, sample SAMEA104408629) | aquatic metagenome | biome: Brackish water; feature: Chemocline; material: water | place: Baltic Sea | collected 2014-10-26T21:54:00 | depth 200 m ...
ATTCCATCCATAACTGGCATATTTATATCTATAAATATAATATCATATAATTTATTTTCTGATTGTTTTACGGCATCTAATCCATTTTTAGCTTCATCTACCTCAAACAAAACACCACTGTTTGAGTCCATATAATCATCTAAAAGTGCATTTAATATCATTCGATTTGTTGTATTATCATCTACAATTAATATATTCATATTTTTTCCTTCGTGGAAAGTTTTGCAAGTAATTCATTTACGCAATTATTATAATCTTTTAAACCTTTTGAGCGTTTTGTATCTAAAGTAATAGGTGAACCAGATTCAAACTGTTTTGCTAATTTGATGTCAACACCAATAGGTGATAAAAGCTTATCTTTTCCAAAGGATGTTTTTACCTTCTCAACAGACTCTTTGTGTTCATTGAGATGTGGATTAAACATTACAGGTAAGACATACACTTCTGCAATTTTACGATTATAATCAGATGCGGTTTTATATAAAGCTCTCATCATTTGTCCTACTGCTACAACTCCTAGATGATGAGGAACAAAGGGAATAACAACCATGTCTGCTACTTCTAAAGAATTTTTCAATAAGGCATCAAAAGTTGGAGGAGTATCAATCACACAATAATCAAAAAAATCCGCAATTTGCTCTTTTTTAAAACGATTTTTAAGAACACCGCTCAAATCTGAGTATTCGTACACATCAAAAAAATTAAGTGCTGGAGATAGTGTCAAATTATCATGTACTGTTGGAATAAAAGTCTCACTCAGAGTCTTACCCTCAAATATTGAGTGAACACCTAATGTCTCATTTAAATCACAACCTACACCGATTGAAGCATGTCCTTGTGTATCAAAGTCAAGCAAAAGAACTGAACCATACTTGGCTAAACCACTTGCAATATTAACAGCAGTTGTAGTTTTTGCTGAACCACCTTTTCGGTTACTAACTACAATGGTCTGCACTAGTGTCAAATCCTTCTAATACTGTTTGAAAAAGCTTTTTTGCTTCTCCAAACTCATAAACACACTGATAATTTTTCTGATATGCCATAATAAGTTGCATAATAGCTAAATGAATATCATCACACTCTGTAAAATTAAACTTTACCTCATCAGGAGCTTTTTCTTGTAAAAAATCTCTCAACGACACCACTTCATCTTCATAAATTACAGATATAAAAGTTGCTTCACTATTTTCATATGTTATTGCCATTGTAACTCCTTAACGTGGTAAATCCACGTGTTTAATTATATTTATTAAAACACCATTAAGTTCTAGTATACCATTAAGTTCTAAATAATTATTTTCTACATTCTCATTTGAATTAATAATACTACTCTCATCTGCATGTATAATATCTTCTATGTCATCTACTTTTATTGCAAAAACTTTCTCTTTATATTCATATATTATCAGTTTTTGTAAAGAGTTTGCCACCGTATCTAGTTCATTAGTAAAAACATCTAAAGCACCCATTGTTTTAGCATATATATTGTTAATATCAACATCAAACATATTTTTAGCAGCCACTTCATCACTCTTTTGTATATCTAAAATATCCTGCCCCTTATGATGTAACTGTTTATGATTTTCGACCAAATCATTAAAAATCAAAGAAAGACTATCATCATAAGAAGTAAAAGCATCTATCCATTTTCCAAGTTCACACATATGAGGATTTGTGGTTTTTGTAAATTCACTTTTAGTTTCAACTGCCACTCTCAGTGAATCCACCCAAGCACTATGTGCAGCTTTAAGCTTTATAAAAAGAGTTTTTAACTCTTCATCGTAGCTATCCATACCAATAAGCTTTCGAAAATTTAGAACTTTAATCACTTTTTTCTCATGACTCATCATACCATCAATAAAGATATTTGAATTAGGTATATTTGTCAAAGATTCTGCTTGAATTATTCTTTGGATATTTTCAATATTAATAGCATATCTATTTATGCCTATTCTAAAAACGATTAAATCAATCATTTAAGTACTGTCCCCTTTGTTTTAACATTTTATGCAACTAGTATATCTTTTTTTAATTTTTGAGAAATACCTAAAAGTCCTAATGGATCAATTGCCATAATTATCTGACCATTCCCAAGTAGTGCTGTTCCACTAAAAAGTGGATGACCTTCCATAATGCCTACTAATGGTTTTTGTACTACATCGAGCTGACCAACAAAGTCATTTACAACTACAGCAAGTAAATTATCTTTAATATTCAGCACCACTATAGAGAGTGGTTCATCTTTACTAATTACATCATTGTACATTGATTTTATAAATAATAGAGGGATTACTTCACCTCTAATATAGATAAACGGTTCATTATGTAGGTACTCTATTTTATCACGTTCGAGTTTAACTGTTTCAGATACACTATCCATTGGAATTCCATAATGAATCTCGTTCATTTGAATGTGAAGTAGTGAAGTTACAGCGAGTGACATTGGGATAGCTAAAGTAATAACTGTTCCTTGATTAGCTTTTGTACTAATATTTATAGTACCGCCAAAACTCTCAATAGATTTTTTTACAACATCCATTCCAACACCACGACCACTAAATTCTGTAATCTCTTCTACAGTTGAGAGACCAGGAAGGAGTACTAGTTCTGCCCTCTCATTCTCATCAAGGGCATCAATCTGTTCTGGAGTCATCAAACCTTTTTCTAAAACTTTACTTGCAACTCTCTCTGTATTAATTCCTGCCCCATCATCAATAATTTCAATAATAATTCTATCAGATTGTGCATAAGCTTTTAGAGTAACTGTTCCATTAGAACTTTTTCCTTTTTGCTCACGTATATCTGGTGTTTCAATACCATGGTCAAGTGAATTTCTCATAATATGAATCATTGGATCAGCCAACATCTCAATCATGTTTTTATCTAGTTTGGTATCACCACCAGACATATTAAGTGTCACTTTTTTTCCAAGTTTTTTAGCAATATCTCGTACAAGTTTTGGATATCTATCAAAAACATAAGAAATTGGTAACATACGCATTCCCATAATTAAGTCTTGAAGTTGTTCTGAGAGACGATTAATGAAAATGTATTTTTCCATAATCTCTCGTTTTATTGCATCATGTGTCATAGCTACTACATTATCAGCTAAATATGGAAGTGAGTTTTTAGCTACTAAAAGTTCACCAACAACATTCATCAAAGAATCAATAGACTCTTGATCAATCTTAACAGTTTTACCTACAACTGCTTTTTTAGGGTCTTCTTTAGAAGCTACTTTTTTAGCACTCTTAACTACTTCTTTTGTCTCCTCTTCAGCAACTACTTCTACTTTTGAAACTACTTTTTCTATTGTTGGTTCTAAATTTTTTTCTTCTGTAGAAACATTTAAATATGACTCTAAAAAGCTAACAATAGCTTCTTTATTTTCAAAACTACTTGGAATATCACTCACAAAATTAGAGACTTTAGATAACATTTTTACAACTCTTTGCATATCATCATCTGTTTGTATATAAGGAAGTGCTTTATACTGTTGTTCTATAATGACTTGAGCGGTTGCCCTTAAGGCATCTGTTACTTCAATTGAACTAGTTGTTTGTGCTTGTACTTCTTCTTGAACTACAAGAACGGGGTCATCTGCTTTCACAACAGCAGTTTCTTCTTCTTGTACTTCTTCCTCTTGAACAATAAGAACTGGTTTTTCTTCTTCAAGAACAATAAGAACTGGTTTTTCTTCTTCAAGAACAATAGTTTCTTCTACTTGCACTTCTTGCACAACTGGTGTTGAGATTTCATCCAAATCAGCACTATATGCTTCACCTTTATATAAATTTGCAAAAAAACTATTTAATTTTGTAGTATCAGTATCACTAATAAAGCCAACAATATTTAAAAATCTTTGTAGTTGTATAGCCTGTATAGTTTCTGGACCTATTAATTTTAAAGAGTCTTTCACTTCATCTACAATAGTTACTAAATCAAATTTATCAGCGATACTCATTAACTCTTTTAAAGAGTCTATTTGGTGTCCACTCTCACCACTATTTACACTTAGAAGTGTTTGAATATCAAGTGGTAGAAGTTGAATCTCATCAATAAAGTTAAATAAAGAATCTTCTATATCTTCATATGTAGCATACACATAAGCAACTATATGAGATTTTAAAAGAAGACCATCTTCATCCTCTGTACCACTTAGAACTGATTTTGCATTATCATCACTCATACAAGAGTAAGTTCCTAAAACCTTATCACCTAACAAAGAGAGTGTATATACAGGATCATTACCATATACCATACATGAGTCATCAACATCAAAAACTATTGCATAAAGATTATTTTGTTGCAAAAATGCTTCATCAACTTCTGCATTTACAAAAGGTATTTTTATACTATCAATGCCTTTTAAAGTTTTTAGTGTTGTATTGATTAGAGCTTGTTTATCTTCTACAAGAAGATATGGTACTACCCAAGCCTCTTGGGCTTCATCTTCTTTACCCATCTGTTTTGTGAGTTCTTTAACAATTCTTTGTAGGGTTTCTTCATCTGCATCTACAATATCACCACTCTCTTCAGCTGCTTCAACAAGGTTCATAACTTCATCAAAAGCATCAAAAAGTGCATCTTTCATTCCATCTACAAACTCTAATTTCCCAGCACGAAGCATATCAAGTAAATCTTCTGCATGGTGTGTAATATTTTTAACCGCTTCAAAGCCTACAATACCACTTCCACCTTTAAGAGTATGTGCAGCACGAAAGACAGAGTTTAAAAGTTCAGGATCATCACCACCAACTTCTTCAATATTTTGATCAATAAAGGCTAAGTTCTCTCTTGCTTCACTTAAAAACTGTTCTAATAATGGATCCATACTATCTCCTTAACTCTTTACTAATATATCTATATATGATTGAAGTTGATCAGGTTTAATTGGCTTTGTTTCAAAAAGATTAGCACCAACTTTATAAGCACTTATTTTATCTTCTTCTTTGGCTTGCGTAGTTACCATAATTACCGGAACAAATTTGTTAGCCGCTTGTTTTCTTAAGTCATTTATAAAAGAGTACCCATCCATAATTGGCATATTTACATCTACAAGGTATAAATCAATAACATTATCTAAACTTTTTTCCAATGCTTCCATACCATTTTCTGCTTCTACAATATCTAAGCCTATAGACTTTAGTATTGATCCATGGTAATTTCTTACTGTTTTGGAATCATCTACAATCATTACTGTTGCCATCATACCCTCCTAAAAAAACTCAATTTCATCATTATCTCTATCTGAACTTGCAGTTTGACCTGCAAACCTCTCTTTCTTCTCTTTAGCTTCTTTAAGTATTACATTTAATTTCTCTTGGAGTTTTAACAAACTACCATTTGCTAAATCTTCATCACTTTTAAAAGCATGAGAAAAGATTTCAATACTGCTTCTCATACTATCAATTGCTTCTATACTAGCATCTAACTGCTGTGTTATAATATCTTGGTATTGAAAAGCTATAGCAATCTCATCATCTACCTCAAGTCTGTTTTTTTCCATAAAAGCACTCATATTCATCAAAGAATCACTAGACAATGATTTTACACTAGTTTGCACATCTTTTATATGTTCTAATAAGTCATCAACCAATTTTAAAATAAGCATTTATCAACCTTTTCTACTCTTATGCCGGTAATCTTAAAACTCTAGTAATAGCCTGTTTTAACTGTGCCGGATTAAAAGGTTTTACAATCCATCCTGTTAATCCTAAAGCTTTACCTTGTTGTTTTAATTCGGCTTTTGTTTCAGTTGTAAGCATCAGTGTTGGTGTTCTACTTGTTGAGGCTACAGCTCTCAATGCTTTTAAAAATTCCAAACCATTCATTACAGGCATATTAAGGTCTGTAATAATTAAATCTGGTGTCATCCCAGCTTTAATCTCTGCTAAAGCTACTGTTGCTTCTGTATACTGTTTTACTTCTATTGGCATACTATTTGTTACCATTCTTGTTGAAGCTAAGGCTGTCTCACTATCATCTACGAAAATTACTAAAGGCATATTATTTCTCCTACTATTTTTGATATATTAAAGTTGTATCAACTTTTTTAGCATTAAAGACCGAAACAATTCGGCTCATATATTCAGCATGTCCCAAAAGGACATACCCACCTGGATTTAGCATGTCATAAAATGTCATAGCAACTTCTTTTCTTGATGCATCATCAAAATAGATAAGCATATTTCTTGAAAAGATAACATCAAATTTTCCGAGTCTTCTCATTTGAGTTTTATCAAAAACATTACAAACTTGAAAATCGACACTTCCTTGTAAATCTACACTCAGTTCATACCCTAAACTTTTTTTTCTAAACCATTGATTTAAAATCGGTTTTGGGACAGCATGGATAGAACGGTCTGAATACTTTGAAGCTTTTGCTTTAGCAATTACAGTTGAATCAATATCTATACCCACAACTTCTATATCTCTCTCTTCTACAACAATTCCCTCTTCTAAAATATGTAAAATCATAGAGTAAGGCTCTTCGCCAGTAGAACAAGGAGAAGATAATATACGGATAGGTTTCCCTGCTGGCATTTTATTATGAAGCTCAGGAAGTATAACATTTGCTAAAACTTCAAACTGCTCTTTCTCTCTGAAAAAATATGTTTCATTGACTGTCATGCCATTCATTAGCTCTTGAAACTCTAAGCCCTCTTTATCTTCAAAGCGCAATTTAAAAAAATACTTTCTAAAACTATCAAGACCTAAATCATTTGCTCGTTTATCTATAAATTTGGCTAATTTATCATAGTGCTTATCTGCTTCAAGAGAAATACCACTTTTTCTATAGATAAATTCTCCTATTTTAGCAAAATTTTCTGTTGATAATAAATATGCCATCCTTATTAGCCTCTTATCATTTTTACAGCACCATCAACGGCAAATGCTGTATAAAAATCATCAGAAAATCTCTCTTTTAAGGATTCTAATAATTCAATATCCTCTTCTTCACCAATTTCACCCATATAATCTACCGCTGTCATTGCTACATTGATATCATCTTCTGTTTCAAGTAATTCAACAAGCATATCACGTGATTCTGCAAAATCTACATCACCTAAAACATTGATAGCAAAAATACGTAAATCTTTATCATCGCCAATTAAAAATTTTACAATATAGTACTTAATAGAATCACCAAAATTTCTCAATATTGAGATACCAAGATTTCGTATATAAGCATTATGAAGTTTTAAAAGCTCCATAATCTCCTCTATAGGAACAGTATCTGCATCCATATTAGAAATCACAGAAGCAATTTTCGTACAGATTTCTTTATCAGCATCTTCATTATTCATGTAAGAGACTAAAAAATTCCCACCATCTAGCTTAGATATTTCTTCAACGGCATAATCTTTTTTTTCTCTATCATTATTTTCATTAAAAAAATTAATTGCATCATCAAGAGTTGAAAAATGAGGTAACTCTTCTAGGACTTGTTCTACATGTTTTTTTATTAATGCCATTTACTTCTCCTTTACTTTAATGTTGCAAGATTCTTAAGTATGCTTTTAAAATCTAATTGTTGCATAATGCCACCTCGTTCATAAGCTTCTCTTGGCATACCATAAACTGTAGCACTCTCCTCACTCTCACCAATAGTGTAACCACCGAATTGTCTAATTTTCACAATAGCATCAGCACCATCATCACCAATACCCGTTAAAATAACACCTACTATATTTTTGGCATCAAAAATATCTAAAGCACTATTCATCATATCATTTACACTTGGTTGAAAAAAGCTCTTTCCTTTTACTTTATCCTCTTTTACTACAATTTTTCCTGATACTTTTTTAGCAAAATTCATGTGAACACCACCACGAGCAAGATAAATATTTCCAGGTAAAACCTCCATATTTTGCTTACTTTCATGTACAGGCAAAATACTTGCATTATCTAAACGCTCAGCAAATGCTTTTGTAAATTGTTCTGGCATATGTTGCACAATACAAACAGGATATTTATAGTCTGCAGGTAAGGAAGAACATATCTGTTCAATCAACCCTGGTCCACCAGTAGAAGAACCTATCAACACAACTTTTGAAATATCTAAAGAGCTTGTAGGAGGAGCAAAAACTTCCTTCTTTAAAGCTACTCGTTTTCTCTCTCTAGTCATAGGTCTTAATGCTATTCTTCTCTTGAGTCTACGCGGTGATATTCGACTTAGTGCTTTAACCTTAATAATAATATCTTCGCGATTTTCATTTTTACCAACATTCATAGTACCCGGTTTAGCTATATAATCTACTGCCCCTAAAGCAAGGGCATCCATAGTTATAGTTGCATCTTCTGTTGTTAGCGAACTTATCATTAATATGGCTGTTGGTTGTTTTTGCATAATCTGATTAACAGCTTCTATACCATCCATAATTGGCATGTTAATATCCATAGTTATAACATCGTACTGTACTGCAACTGCCTTTTCTACAGCTTCTTGTCCATTTTTTGCTACATCTATCTCAAATCCGAGAGTACTAATTATCTCTGTTAATTGTTTTCGAACAAGTGCTGAATCATCTACAATCAATACTTTTTTTACCATTATCAGCCCTCTTTCGCAATGATATTATTTATATCCATCGCCATAACCAATCTCTTACCATCATCAAGGTATAAAATACTAGAAAAAAGTTCATCATCCTCTTTACGAATTTCCGACTCTTTTATATGAAGAATATCACTTACACTATCTACTGTAAAACCAATTCTTATATCATCAATATTACAAATTATAATTTTAGAATCTTCATTAATTTTTGCATCCAATCCTAACTTTTCAAACAGAGACATAAGAGTTACTATTTGCCCTCTTATATTAATAATTCCTGAAATTGCAGCATCTGAAAAAGCAACATCAGTTGCATCAACCATATCTATAATTTCATCAACACTATCCACTTCAAAAGCATACTCTTTATCTAATAGCTTAAATACTATAACTTCCATTGCATCATCACTATTCTCTTCTTTAAAATCAGCAACTACAACATCAATAAAAGAATCATTATTCATGAAAATATCTTCTAATGTGTTATGATCAAAAAAAGATATAATAGAATTTTCTGCATGAATAACACCTGCAATATTATAATCTTCTAAAGTATCACTCATATATTCTACATCTGTAAGTGCAAAATTTTCTATATCTACAATATCATCTATTAGTAATCCAACACGTTTACCTTCATACGATGCAACTAGGATTCGATTTTTATCACTTCTGTTATTTTCAAAATTATAATAGACTCTTAAATCTATAACTACAATAAGTTCATCTCTTAGTGTAATTAAGCCTAAAACTTCTTTTTTACTGCCATTAATTTCTGTGATTTGAATATCTGCTAAAATAATCTCTTGAAGATACTCTATGTTAAGTGCAAATGTCTCTGCAGCCAAAGCAAAAATCAAAAAGCGATTACTATCTTCTTCTGTAACTATGTCTTGTTGCACTTTGCCATTTTTAATTTCACTTGACTCTATTTCAACTCTCTTGAGCATAGAAAATAGAATTTCTAAAGACATAACTTGTATCAACATATCTTTGTATTTATAAACACCTATAACCGGGTTATTTTCTTGATTTAGGTACTCAATATTATCTTGATTAATTACTACTGTATCATATACTTCACTAACTAAAAGTGCATTGCTTGCATATTCTTCATTAAGACTTAATAGTCGTGATTTACTATCATTATAATTTACTTCCTTCATCTCTAATAGAGAGTTAAAATCAAGCAAAGAGACAATGCTACCTGAAACAGCACACAAGCCTCTTACAGACTTTGGACGAAGAGGTAAAGGCATAAGAAGAGGTACACGAGAAATTTGGTTAATATTCTCTATAGGTATTCCATAACTCTCTACACCATTTTTAATGATTAGTATTTCATGAATATGCATATTGACTACTATCCTTATCCCTGTTGCAATTCGTCTGCCATAACTGCCAACTCTTCAACACCTTCTCCAATGCGAGATACAGTATCAATAATGAGTTCGCTTGCTTTACGAGATTCCATAGCATTTCTTGCACTTAACTCAACTGCTTTTTGCACCTCACTAATTCCAATTGTAACTTGATTAATACCTTCTAAATTCTGATCATTAACCGCTTTTAATCCTGCATATCTATCAAGTAAATCTACAAGCATATCTGTAATTTTAACAGTTTCTGTAATTAAACCATCAAGTAAATCTTGTTCTGATTCTTGGGAGTGTAAAAGATTATTCCAATCTGTTTCTACAGTATTTATTTCAGAATTCATCGATTCGACAATATCATTGATTTTTTCTGTATTTGCACCAGAATCTTTTGCTAAATTTCTAATATCTGAACTTACAACTGCAAAACCTTTTCCAAATTCTCCTGCACGTGCTGCTTCTATAGAACCACTAATTGCTAGCATATTAAGTTGTACAATTGAATTCGAGATATTACCTACTGTTTTATCAACACTTTTGGTCTCTTTAACAATTACATGTAATTCTTTAGCAGCTTCATTTCCTTGTTCTATAGACTCATTAAAAGATGCACGAATATCTACAACAGTTGCTTTTACTGTATTAAAAGAAATTTTAAGAAGATCAAAGTTTCTTCTAGCTATATCAATTAAGGCATTAATATCTTCTGCGGCTGATAAACTCTCTGCAACTAAATCTTTATTATTGAGTACACTTTGGTTTGTTGAGTGAGATGATGATTCTATTTGATTAAGAGCAGTAGTTACATCTTCTAAAGCATTTTGAATATCATCCATACTGCCACCAATGTTATCAGCTGAAAGGGCGATGTCTTCTGCTGACTTTGTTGAATCTGTAGAGTATTTCAACTCTTCTGCAAGGTTTGAGAGTTCTTTAATATCATCTTCTGTTTGAGCTAGAGCATCAGATTGTACTTCAATACCATTAAGTGTTTTTTCAACAGACAATGCAATTTGACTAGAGGCATCAGCAATTTCTTGAGAACCCCTGTTAATTTTTTCAATAAGCCCATCAAGTGAATTTGTATAGGTATTAACACTTCTTGCCGCTTCAACAGAATAAACAGCAATTTTAGTTAACTCTTCCATTTTTAGACTAAGTTCATTTCCCCTAGTTCCAGTGCCTGAAATAATAACTGTTGTGGCACCTATGCTTTTAATAATACTATCAATACTCGATTGAATCTTATTTACAAGTTCAGAAATAAACTCTGCATTTTTTTCACTCTCACCAGCTAAAGCACGTGTCTCATCAGCAACAACTGCAAAGCCTTTACCATGTTCTTTTGCTCGTGATGCTTCAATTGCAGCATTGAGGGCTAGTAAGTTTGTCTGATCTGCAATTTTAGCAATAAAACCAACTGCATCACCAATATTTTGTGAAGAGACTTTCAACTCTTCACTTTTAGTAGAACTTGCTTTTGCAACACCTACAGCTTTGTCCATTCTGCTAACAGATTCATTAACAGTTTGTACGGCAGACATAATATTATCTCCAGTTGCTAATGTAGAAGATATAACAGTATCTATACTAGCATTCATTCTAGTAATATTACTTGTAATTTCTTTTACATTTGAGAGAGCTTGTTCACTCGCCCCACTATTTTCTTCAGCAGCAGTTGCAATTTGTTCCATTGATGATTTTAGTTGTTCTATTGCACTTACACTCTCTTGTGCATTTTCAAGTATAGTCATAGAAACACCAGCGATACTTTCACTTATCTGTTGTTGTTTTGCCAATGTTCTTTGTTTTCTTTTATCATTTCCAGAAGCTACAGTCATAGAAGCTGAAGCCGAACTACTTTTTTTTACGAATGCCATTATAAAATCCTTCTTCTTAATCTAATGTTACATAAAGCTCTTGAGCTTTTTTGATATCTTCACGAGATGGTTTAACCCTTATAGAAACATATTTAGTATTACCATTTTTATCTACAGAGCGAAGTACTGTGGCATAAACCCAGTAGTATCCTCCACCTTTACGAGCATTTTTAACATATCCTGTCCAAAAACCTTTTCTTTGAACATCATCCCAAAGTGATTTAAATGCAGCTCTTGGCATATCAGGGTGACGGACAACATTATGAGGTTGACCAAGTAAATCAGATTCTTTCATATTTGCCACTTTTAAAAAAGAGTCACTTGCATATTCAACAATACCTTTATCATCTGTTTCGGACAAGAGATATAAATCAGTGTATAATACTTCACCATCGTCTAAAAATGTTAAACCTTCAGTACTTACATCATTGTTATTTTTCGACACACTAAACCTCCGAGAAAAATTAATTGTCGTTAGAATACTCTTAAAAAACTAAAAGTAAATTTAAATTGTAAAGATTTGAAGATATTTGTAATTTTTATTAATATGCTAGAGGTAATTATAATTTTTAATTATATGAATGATAATTTTTAAAGAGGTAAGTTCCCAAATATTGGGAACTTAGGGGAAGAGAAATTAGATATTATCGCGAATACCTAAATCAGATACTAATTTGTTGTAAGCATCTTTTTGTGTTCTTTTGAAATACTTCATAAGACGACGACGCTTTCCAACTAATTTCAGTAAACCTAATCTTGATGCATGATCTTTTTTGAATACTTTTAAGTGTTCTGTTAACTCTGCAATACGTGCTGTTAAAAGTGCAATTTGAACTTCACTTGAACCTGTATCACCTTCTGTGCGACCATATTTCGCAACTATCTCTTGTTTTTTAGCCGAATCTAAAGCCATATTGGCCTCCTGATGGGTATATTATCTAACGTTTATGCTTAGACATAAAGTTGAATTAGAATTTTATCTAATTAATCTTTAATTAATATAATTATCACTAGAATGTGTATATGAAAAAAATCCTTGTTGTAGATGATAGTAAGACTATTCTCTCTCTTTTAAAAACCGAAATCAACTTACATGATAATTTCAATGCTTATTATGCCCAAGACTATAAAAGTGCTGTAAAACTTATCCGTGAACATCAAGGTCAATTTCATGCAGCACTACTTGATCTTACCCTTCCTGATGCACCAAATGGAGAAGTAGTAAAGCTTGCGAATGCCCATAAAATTCCAGCTGTAATTTTATCTGCTACACTTAATCAAGAGTTGAAAGAATCTATTATGAAAAAAGATGTTGTAGATTTTATATTCAAAGAAGATCATGCAAGTATTAAATTTGCTGTAAATGCCATACAAAGAACACTGAAAAATTATGACACAACGATTTTAATTGTTGATGATTCTAGTACATATAGACAAACATTAAAAGAGACACTCTCAAGAATTCACCTCAACGTACTCGAAGCTACTGATGGATTAGAGGCACTTGAAGTTATCAACAATAACAATAATATTTCACTTGTTATTACAGATTATGAAATGCCAAATATGAACGGAATAGACCTTACATATCATTTAAGAACGAAGTATAAAAAAGATGAGCTGGCTATTATTGCAATGAGCAACTTAAATAAAGAAGAAGTTGTAAGTTCATTTTTACGCTTTGGTGCCAATGATTTTATCAACAAGCCTTTTACTCACAACGAGGTTGTCACTAGAATTAATGCAAACCTAGAGTTAATTGACCTTTTTAATACACTTAAAGATTTAGCAAATAAAGACTTTTTAACAGGTATGTTTAACCGTCGCTACTTTTTTGACAGTGGTATTCCTATTTTTAAAAAGAATAAACGAAAAATGTCTCCTATTGCAGTAGTTATGATTGATATTGATAAATTTAAAAATATTAACGATACTTACGGTCATGATATTGGTGATGACGCTATCAAAGGGATTAAAGTTGTTTTGGATAAAAATTTAAGAGAATCAGACTTAGTCGCTAGGTTTGGTGGAGAAGAATTTTGTATTATTCTTGAAGAAATCAATCTTCATGATCTTAAAAAACTTTTTGAAAAAATACGAAAACTTTTTGAAATAAACATTATAAAAACAAATGATGTTGAAATCTCTTATACTATCTCTACGGGCATCTGTTTTGGAGTTGCAAATTCATTAGATGAAATGATACAGATTGCTGATGAAGCTCTATATGAAGCCAAAATGACTGGCAGAAACAAAGTCATAATAAAAGAAGTCTAATTTTTCAACTTCTTTAGCTATAATAAAATTTTAAAATACAAAATAAAGTTTGTCAATTATGTTAATAACCCGTGCTAGTGAATATGCCATTCTTTCTCTTATACTTTTAGCTAAAGCAAAGACTCCCCAAGACAGTGAAACGCTCTCTCGTGAACTCTCTATTTCTAAAAGCTTTTTAGCTAAAATTCTTCAATCTCTTGCTAAGAATGGGATTTTAAAATCCTATAAGGGTGTAAATGGTGGTTTTGTTCTTGCTCTTGAGCCTAGACAAATTAATATGCTTGAAATAATGTCTTGTGTAGAGGGTAAAGCACCAGCAGTATTTGATTGTGTATCATCTCTCAATGATTGTCCATCAGACAAAGCAAATATCTGTTCTATTTGGCCATTTTTAAATAAACTTCAAGGAAAAATAGACCTTTTTTTAGCAGAGTTAACTCTACATGATATTTTAAAAGAAGATTAAATATTGGCACGAAAACTCACCCTTAAACAACAAGTTGGTACTACATTAAACTTTCTTTTAGGGCAAAAAGATCTGAGTGTTGTAATATTTGTAATGGCTATTCTAGCTATTATTATAGTCCCTCTACCATCAGTTTTTTTAGATGTTCTCTTAACTATATCTATGTCTATAGCAATTTTAATCTTACTTATTTCACTCTATATTCCTAAACCAACTGATTTAACGACATTTCCAACACTCATACTTATAATAACCCTTTTTAGACTCTCTTTAAATGTTGCCACAACGAGAATGATTCTAAGTCACGGGCATGAAGGCACTGAAAATGTAAGCAGCATTATTACCAGTTTTGGTGACTTCGTTGTAGGTGGTAACTTTGTTATTGGTATTATTGTTTTTTCTATTTTAGTACTTATTAACTTTATGGTTATTACTAAAGGTTCTACAAGGGTTGCAGAAGTTGCAGCAAGATTTGTACTAGACTCTATGCCAGGAAAACAAATGGCGGTAGATGCTGACCTTAATGCTGGATTGATTGATGATGCAGAAGCAAAACAACGTCGTGCAGAAATTCTTCAAGATGCTAACTTTTATGGAGCTATGGATGGTTCTTCAAAGTTTGTAAAAGGAGATGCGGTTGCTGGTATTGTTATTACTCTTATTAACATTATAGGTGGTTTTTTAATTGGTGTTTTTCAACATGATATGAGTGTAAGTGACAGTGCTTCTGCATTTACACTCTTAACTATTGGAGATGGACTTGTTGGGCAAATTCCAGCACTTATAATCTCAACTGCAACGGGTATTATGATTACTCGTTCTTCAGGAGATGGTGATAACTTCGCTGAGGGCACAATTAACCAAATGATGGGTAATTCAAAGATTATGATGATTGTTGGATTTATCATGATTATGTTTGCACTTGTTCCTGGTTTACCAACTGCTTCTATGGGATTTGTCGGAATTATGTTTGCACTGCTTGGTTGGTCTATTTATAAATTTGAAAGAGGAGAACTGAGTATTCTTGATGTGGAAGATATTGTAGGTAACAAATCAAGTAAACAGTTACAAAAAGAAAAATCAGCTCAGAAACCTAAAAAGACAAATGAAGAGATAGCTCAAGAAGAAGAACATGCATTAGAAGACATACTAAAAGTTGAGATGCTAGAACTCACTTTGGGTTACCAACTCATACGTTTAGCTGATGCCTCACAAGGTGGAGATTTACTCGAACGTATCCGTTCCATGAGAAGAAAAATTGCAAGTGACTTTGGTTTTTTAATGCCACAAGTAAGAATACGAGACAACTTACATCTCGCTCCACAACAGTATCAGATCCTACTCAAAGGTGTTTCTATTGGTGAGGGTGAAATTATGCCAGATAGATTTCTTGCTATGGATAGTGGAATGGCGACAGGTGAAATCAAGGGTGAGCCTACAAAAGAACCTGCTTTTGGTCTTGATGCTCTATGGATAGACCCTGAACTTAAAGAGGACGCTATAATTAATGGTTACACTGTTGTTGACCCTGCAACTGTTATTTCAACGCATATGAGTGAGCTTATAAAAAGAAATTCTGAAGATTTACTCACTCGTCAAGAAGTGCAAACTCTTATTAATAAAATTAAAGATGATTTTCCAGTTATTGTTGATGATGTTCTTAAGGTTGCTAGTATCGGTCTTATTCAACGCGTTCTCAAAGCACTTTTACATGAAAAAATACCACTTAAAGATATGCTTACTATCCTTGAAACAATTGCCGATATTGCAGAATTTACAAAAAATATTGATGTAATTACTGAACAAGTGCGTGCTAAGCTCTCACGTATTATTACTCAAATGTATTCTAGTGAAGATGGAGTAATAAGACTTCTAACATTCGATACAAATAGTGAACAACTAATGCTTGAAAAATCACAAGAACAAGAAGGAACTAGAAACTTACTACTCAATGTTGGCGAAATAAATGCCCTCATTCAAGCAACGAGTACAAAAGCGGCAGAACTTTTACAAAAGGGAGTTTCACCTGTTATCATTATAGTAGACCCTGCACTTCGTCGTGGAGTTGCAGAAATATTTGAACGATTTTCTCTTGATGTTGTTACACTCTCTCATGCAGAAATAGATTCTAGTGCTACCTTTGAAGTCATGGGTTCCATAAATATAAATACACAATAAAAAGGTTTAGAAAATGAAAGAAACAATCCACCATTTGTCACATATAGATTTAGATGGTTATAGTTGCCAACTAGTTATGAAATACACACCTTATGAAAAATTCAACTACAATGCCAATTATGGTGCAGAAGTAAAATCAAAGCTAGATCTTATACTTGAAAATATCAAAAATAGCTCTAAAAGTGCATTAATCCTCATCTCAGATTTAAACCTCACGGCAGATGAATCACGCTGGCTAACTAATGAAGTGGCGAAACTCAATAAAAATAAACAAGATATAAAAATTACACTCCTTGACCATCATGGAAGTGGAGCGGAAAGTGCTAAAAAACATGACTGGTATTATTTAGATGAGAGTAGATGTGCTACTAAAATAGTCTATGATTATGCAAAAGAGCATTTTAACCTTGATGAACCAAGTTGGATGGAACATTATGTTAATGTAGTCAATGCTGTTGATTTATGGAAACAAGAAGAAGTCGCTAATTTTGAATATGGCAAAGTATGTATGCGTCTTGTTACAGAGACAAGAGAACTTAATCGTGTAATGTTTGCTAATGAAGACTCACACTACAAACTCTCCCTTTTGATGGAAGCGACTAAACTATTAGAAGTTGATAATGCTCCTATAGTTTTAGACGAAAGCATCCACAAAATTAAAAAAGAGTTTTTTAAAGAAAATGACGACAATACACTTGATAATTTAGCTACAAAATATGTTGTTAAACTTCTTGGTGATAAACGGGTTACTCATACTATTTACTACAAAGGGTATCGTGGATACCTAAGTTATGGTGTTGGAAATACTTCTATAGTTGGCAATGGTTTTTTACTCGCTTACCCTGAATATGATTTTATTGTTGATGTAAGTTATAGAGGGGCTATGAGTCTAAGAGCAAATAATCAAGTAAGTGTTGCTCAAATATCTAAAGAGTGGGCTAATGGTGGTGGTCATCCTAATGCTGCAGGAGGAAGAATCATGGGCTTTAAAGAGCAATACCGTTACGATAAAGTTAAACAGCAAATAGAATCACTTATCAATGACAAAGAGTCACGTGCCGGTGAACTAGAGTACAAAAAAGAGGAGTAAAATCTTCTTTTAATTATTTAAAAAATATCTCTCGACTCCATTTGCCAAGCCTGTAGCCAATCTTTTTTGATACTTTGAGTTCACTAATCTTTTTGCTTCAGCTGGATGAGAAATAAACCCCACTTCTACAAGGACAGAAGGCATTTGAGCACCAACAAGAACCCAAAATGGTCCTTGTCTAACACCGGCATCTACCACTTTTTTATAATGTTTATTAAGTAACCCCAATGTTCCACGCTGTAAATCTATTGCTAGTTTATTTGAAGCTATAATATTATGAGAGTTAAGAGTATTTAAGAAGCTCTCTTTACCATAAAAATCCATCTCACTTAAATCTGCTTGATTCTCTTTTGCAGCAGCACGTTTTGCTCGACTCGAACGTGATTTATCTAAATAATAGCACTCAATACCTTGTACATTATTAGCATCTTTTTGTGAAACTGCATTTGCATGAATACTTATAAAGATATCTGCATCTTTTTTATTAGCAAATTTTGTTCTATGGCTTAGCTTAACAAACCTATCCTTATCTCTAGTCATATAAACTTTGTAACCACGATTTTTTAGTATATTTTTTAAATACTTTGCTATTTGTATAACAACAACTTTCTCTCTATAATTCTTATATCCAATTGCCCCAGGGTCTTTGCCCCCATGACCAGCATCTATTACAATTACTTTGTTTCTATCTAATCGTTTAGGTACAGTTGATGTAACTTTTTCTACATGATAATCTGCACTATCCATACCAATTATCAGCTTTGAAAGTTCTCTTTTAAAGCTGATTGTTAGTTTTTTAGAGTTCTCTATAACTAATCGTAGACTATTTGTATTATGTTGTGATAATTTAATGCTATTTATATCTGCTTTTCGTAATTGTTGTGATTGCTTTAACATTGAAGCATGTACATCAAAAATATAATGATACTTTTTTGTTTTTGTATCATACTTACTAAAATAATTTATTTGATTATTTTTCAGTTTTTTGTCAAATTTTAGGACTAATTTACTATTTTCCCATCGTACTGATTTGAGTTTATGTGAAGATTTTACTTTGATTTTTTTATTTTGATTTTGTTTAGTTGTTTTGACTTTCGTTATTTTTTTATGTTTAGATGCTTGAAGTTCATCTCTATATTGTGAGACCTCAATATGAAGTTTTGTTCCGCTATTTACAATGCCCTTGAGTGCTCTTAGTTTTAATTTACTATCCTCTTTCATTAAGGCTTGAAGATACAAATTTTTATAGTCATTATAAGCACGAAACTGATTACTTTTGTTATTTGTTTTCATAAAACCATCAGCTCGTTTTATAATCTCATTTGTACTGAGTGCATCCAAAGAAAAAACAACCAAAAGGAGAAAGACTAAAGTACGAAACATCTAAAGGCTATTCACCCTCTACTAGTTTTCTTATAAGTTCTTTTACAGAAATAATTTCTTTAAGTTTATAACCATTTGTTCCAGAGAAAAATAGTCCTGTTTCTAAATTACCTTCATAAGCATCACTCAGTCTATCTGCTATACAAAATCCAACTTCTTTAGCTTCAACACCACGGTTACAAGGAGCAACACAGTTAGATATACATTTAATATCTGGACCTTCACGTTTTGCTACTAAATGCGTAAGATTTGTAACTACACCCTGCGCTGGATAACCAACAGGAGAACCCATTAGCTGTATATCTTCTTCTTTACAATCAATAATAACTTGCTTCAGATTATCATGTGCATCGCACTCATGTGTGCCGATAAAACGAGTACCCATTTGAACGCCACGAGCACCAAGACTCATCATCTCTTCAATATCAGATTTATCCCAAACACCACCAGCAGCAATAACTGGAATGTCTCCCCAAAGTGCAGCTTCTGCTACAACTGGTGCTACAATATTTTCTAACTGGTTTTCAGGTAACTTACACTGCTCATATGTAAAACCTTGATGTCCACCAGATTTTGGACCCTCAACAACTACTGCATCAGGAACTCTGTTGTAACGTTTTTTCCAACGTTTACATATAATTTTTAAAGCTTTTGCTGATGAGACAATCGGAACTAGAGCAACATCAGGATACCCTTCTGTAAACTCAGGCATATTTGTAGGTAAGCCCGCACCTGTAATGATAATATCTATGCCTAACTCACAAGCATTTCTAACGACATCACCATAACCGCTAATAGCATATAAGATATTTGCTGCAAGCGGCTTATCTCCAGCTATCTCTCTAGCACTTTTTATAATTGCTTCAAAACCATCTTTAGAGTAGAAATTTTGTTCACTTAATGGTCTATTTGAGACTAACTTTCCAGCAAATTCTTTATTCTTATAATATCCAGTACCTACAGAACTTATAACACCAAGCCCTCCCTCTTTCGATACATTTCCAGCGAGTTGGTCCCAGCTTATACCAACACCCATTCCACCTTGAACAATTGGTACCTCAATTGTGTATTTTCCAATTTTTAAAGAGTTAAAGCTCATTAGTTTACCTTTAGTTTTGCAAATTTTCTTTTCCCAACTTGGAGCAAGTACTCACCCTTTGTTAGTTGTAACTTTTCATCAGTCACTTTTTCTTGGTTTATTTTAACACCACCTTGCTTAATATCTCGCCTTGCTTGTGAAGTAGATGGCTCAATGTTACATTCTTGCAAGGCTTTAGCTATCCAAATTTCTCCATCACAACTAAATTCGGGGATATCTGTTGGAATTTGACTTTTTGCATGTACTTTTTCAAATTCTTCTTTAGCTAAAGATGCTGCAACTTGAGAGTGAAAACGTGTTGTGATTTCAAGAGCAAGTTCTTCTTTTACTTTTTTAGGATGTAATTTTTCATTCTCAACATCTTCTTTTATTTGAGCAATTTCTTCTAATGTTTTATTACTTAAAAGTTCAAAATATCTCCACATCAGATCATCACTAATACTTAACACCTTACCAAACATGTCATTAGCTTCATCTGTTACACCGATATAGTTACCAAGTGATTTACTCATCTTTTGGACTCCGTCAAGCCCTTCTAAAATTGGCATCATTAAAACAGCTTGTTGCTTTTTAACTTCATAAGATTTTTGTAATTGTCGACCCATTAAAAGATTAAACTTCTGGTCTGTCCCACCAATTTCTATATCACTTTTTAAATGTACACTATCGTAACCTTGCAATAATGGATACATAAATTCACTAACAGCAATAGGAGTTTGTGAAGAAAAACGTTTAGAAAAATCATCACGTTCTAGCATTCTCGCTACTGTTAAATTAGATGCTAATTCTAACATACCCAGAGCACCTAGCTTGTCTAACCATTCATTATTATATACAATATCTGTTTTACTCTCATCTAAAATTTTAAATGCTTGTGATGTGTAACTTTGGATGTTTTTAGCGATATCCTCACTTGTTAAAACTTTTCGTGTAGCACTTTTACCTGTTGGATCTCCAATAGTTGCTGTAAAAGTACCAATCAAGAATTGAACTCGTCCACCATACTTTTGAAAAATAGCAAGTTTTTGCAACAGAACAGTATGCCCTAAGTGTAAGTCTGGTGCAGTTGGGTCAAAACCTGCTTTTACCGTATAAGTCACACCATTTTCATAATAATTTTTTAATAACTTTTCAATTCTCTCTTCATCAATTATTTCAGATGTCCCTCTTTTTATCTCGTTTAAAGCTTCATTTATCATGTAAATTTTTCCTCTTATTAATCTAACAAATTATTTATAAGCATCATCTGTTCGTATAAGATGAATTACTTTTATTTTTTTATCTATTTTAGAACGTAAGACATTAATATCACCATCTTTAGACTCAAATCCTAATTCACAGTACTTTGTATACTCGCCACTATTTTTACCTAACTCAACACTATTTAAATCAATTTGCATTTTTGCTAAATATGTTAAAAAGTTTGCCAAGGCACCTTTTTCGTTGTGTAAAGATGCTATAAGTTTATAACTATATGTACTTTTTCTCTCCCATCTCACAAAAATCATTGGAGCATGTTCTTCAAGAAGTTTGTTTGCATTTTTACACATTTTATGATGCACATGCACTTTAGACTTCAGTAAAAAGCCCATTATTTCATCCCCAGCTTTGGGATGGCAACAATAATCAAAAACAACATTACCCACATTTGATGGTGAAAATATTTCCACACCTGAGATAGTATGTGACTTTAATTTAAATTTATGTCGCGATAAAAAATTACGAAATCGACTATTTTGACTAATATCTTTTGTATACTGACTAATTGCTTTTTTAAAATAATCAACATCTCTTGGAATATTTGTCAAATAGTCACTATTTTGTTCAGCAAACCACTCTTTGACACGTGCTACATTAAGATTCATAACAGTAGACACAATATTAATACTTGTTTTAGAGTCAATTTCACGAATTCTAGCATTACAGTTGAGTCTCATATTGGTTTGTGCACGAGAAGTTTTTACAGCATCTATCCATGAACATCTTGTTTGTAATTTATCAAAAGTAATAATTTTGATGATATCACCATTTTTAACTTCATGTAGAAGAGAAACTTTTGTCTTATTTACAAGTGCTGATTCCGCTTTATTTCCTACTTCTGAGTGTACTGCATAGGCAAAATCTAGTGCTACTGCTCCACGAGGCAATGTAAAAGCATCTCCTGTTGGAGAAAAAACAGATATATCTTCTGAATATAAATCATTTTTAATTAACTCATAAAAATCTTCAACGGACTCATTTTGATACTGTAAGTTATCTAACCAATCAAGCTTAATATTATTGCCGCCACTTTTATACTTCCAGTGTGCCGCTACTCCAAGTTCTGCTGTTTTGTGCATGTCAAAAGTTCTAATTTGTACCTCAAATATTGCACTATTATAAAAGACGGTTGTGTGAATAGTTTGATAGCCATTATCTTTTGCGACAGCGATATAGTCTTTAAATCGTGAGCTTAGTGGTTGAAAATGAAGATGGATTAGACCTAAAATATTATAACATTTCACTGCATCGCTTGTTAAGATACGCACAGCTAAAAGGTCAAGTACTTCATCAATACTTACACCTTTTCTTTGCATTTTTAAATATATTGAATAACCATGTTTCACTCGAGAGAGTATTTCAACATCATCTTCATTAAAACCATTGTTAACTAAAATTTTATAAATACTCTCTCTGAAATCATTAAGTTTCATCTCAATAGCATGATAATTTGTATCTAAATAGTTATCTATATGATGTTTTTCTTCTTTAAACAAATAAGAAAAACTCAAATCTTCAAGAATATTTTTTAAAAAGCTAATACCAAGACGATGGGCAATAGGAGCATAAACAACAAGAGTCTCTTCCGATATACGTTGCTGTTTATGTTCTTCAAGAGCATCAAGAGTAAGCATATTATGTAACCTATCACATAATTTTACAACAAGAACTCGAACATCACCAATACTAGCAAGAAGCATTTTACGAAAAGATAAAGCTGAAACAACTAATCTTTCATTTGAACTAGAAGGAATAAGTTCAGCATCACGAATTGTATCAATTTTTGTTAATCCCTCGACGAGATGAGCTACATCTTCACCAAAGAGCTTAACAACATCTTCTATTGATATATCTGTATCTTCAACAACATCATGTAAAAGTGCTGATATTGCCATATCTTCATCATCAGTAATAGATGAGACTATTGAAGCAACAAGGATAGGGTGAACAATATATGGCTCTCCACTTTTGCGGAATTGCACTTGATGAGCATCTAATGCATATTGAAGAGCTTTTTGAAGTCGTGGGGTACTATTTATTTGGGTAAATAAATAGCTTGTTGCTGAGTCAACATCTTTTAAATGTTTAACTTTATCGATATTTACTTGACTCAGTCCCATCAAGGCTACTTGATAATGTCTGTAAAGCCTTTGATTGTAACAAGACCTTGAGCAATTTCCATTAAAGCTAAATCAGCAGCTTTAATACTATTTGGATCAATATTTAGTTTACTTGTAGCACCATTTTCTAATTGATCACATCTTGCCGCCACTGCTATAGCAATTATATAATTATCTATAGTTGGATTGTCATTTAAAATTTTAGCTGTTAATTCTTCTGTTTTCATTTTTAACCTTTTTTTATTATTTTACTATTGAACATTTACTCATATCACCATTAAGGATGGCTAAGAGGTTACCTTTTATAGACATATCACAAACAATAATTGGTAATTTATTGTCTTTTGCAAGTGCTATAGATGTATCGTCCATAACTTTTATATTATCTTTGAGTGCTTCATCGTATGAAATCACATCTAATTTAACTGCATCATCAAATTTAGCAGGGTCTTTATCATAAACACCATCTACCTTAGTTGCTTTAATAATAACTTCTGCACCAATTTCAACTGCCCTTAGTGTAGCTGCCGTATCTGTTGTAAAAAAAGGATTTCCTGTTCCTGCTGCAAAAATCACTACACGACCTTTTTCTAAATGACGAACAGCTTTACGATTAATATATGGTTCTGCAATTTGTTCCATTTTGATAGCTGTTTGCATACGTACCTGAAGACCAGCATGTTCACAAGCTTCTTGCATTGCAACGCCGTTAATTACCGTTGCTAACATTCCCATGTAATCACCTGATGTGCGTTTAATAATTCCATCTTTAGCAGCTGTAACACCACGAATTATATTTCCACCACCAATGACAATTCCAACTTCAATTTCAGCATCAACTAAAGACTTTATCTCTTGTGCAATGTATTTTAAAATTTTTGTGTCAATTCCATGACCGTCTTCACCCGCAAGTGCTTCACCTGAAAATTTTACTAAAACACGTTTATTAGTCATGTATCTACCTTTTTATAAAAATCTTTGTATTATATATAAATATCTCTTTAAATATGCTTTGGATATATTAAAGAAGCTATTATTATTTATTTGAATTATATGGTATATAAGAAATGGGTATAAATAAGAATACATTGATTATTTTTTATTATCTTTATTATAAGCTATAATTAATATATATCCTACTATAATTCCGTTCAAGTTCAAAACAATGAACTCAAAACAAAAAATTTTAAATTAACAAACCATAAGGAATATATTATGTCAACAGAAACAAACACAGAAGTAAAAGAAACTAAAAAAGTAGCTACACCTAAAAAAGCAGTAGCACCAAAAGTAGAGAAAAAAGCAACAGCTCCTAAGGTAGAAGCTAAAGAAGTAGCAACAAAAATAACTGATGCAGCTAAATCTGCTGTAACAACAGTTGAAGAAACTGCTACTAAAGCAACTACAGCAATTACTGATGCTGCTACTAAAGTATCTGATGCGGCTAAATCTGCAATTACTTCAGTTGAAGAAGCTACTACAAAAGCAACAACTAAAGTATCTGATGCTGCTAAATCAAGTGTTGATTCAATTAAAGATACAATTACAGATGCTGAAACTGCAATTAGTGATGCAAGAGTATCTGGTAACAGTAGAGCTAAAAAAATATTAGCTGCATTCTTTGATGACAAAGCAAATGACAAAGTAGCTAACTTTGTTGGTTATATCGGTGAAGCTAGTGCGGTATGTACAACTATTGGTTGTGCTCCAATGACTATTCCAGCTGATAAAATAAACACTCTTTATAAAAAAATTACAGCATAGTTTTTAAATTATTCCTCCATTTGGAGGATACATTTTTACTCCGAAACATAAATTTAACATATAGACTTCTTGTAGAATCTCATAAACTCTACAATAAGTCTACCCCTTCTTACTTTTCTCATTATTAAACTTATTTTTAATCTCTAACATTTCATAAATAGAAATCTTTGGCATTGACTTTTCAATTAACAAATCAACTTCTTTATAGTGACCCTTCAATTTTTCAATCTCTGAATAACCTTTAGGCTTGATTTCACTCATAGCCATATTTATTGCTGCAGCCCACAGCAAAATTATCATAACCCAAACCGTTTTCTTAGCACCTGCATAGACACCTACAAAATGAAAAGCGATACTTAATACAAGAGCTGATAAAAGTACAATAAATAATGTCATAAATTAACCTTTTGAGAAGTTGTCATTACCGTAATGTTGGCATCTTCTAGTATTTGATCTCCAAATCTTTCAACCATGATAGTAGCTACTAACATTAAAATAATTACAAAAAGAAGAAAGGATATAGCAAGTGAATATCGTTTTAAAATTTCAATCATTTATCGTATATATATTCCACACATCTTGACACATGGAAATCTCTTACATAATCATCAGATTTTAATAAATCATTTTCAATTCTCCAACCTAAATTTTTTGAAATCAGAATTGATTGAGAGATTGTTCTACGCATTTTATTTTCGCAGATAATTGTTTCATTGTTGTTAAACATTTTTTTTACTTCATTCATGCGAGAAGTTGTTATAGAATAATGTATAGCAATCAAAATTGAAAATGCGACAAAAACACCTATCATTCCTCTTTTAAAAGCGACACGAGGCATAAAATCTCTTGTTGTCACAAATAGTGTAATCAATAAAAAGAAAACCCCGATAACTATATAAGCCCCTTCTAATTCTAAAAAAAGTGACATTACAATTCCTCGCTTATATTTTTATATTTATTTTCCCACTCTTGAAAAGCTGGTGTAAAATACTCTATTCTTACTTTTTTAAACTCTTTTGATGAGTAAAGAGGCATATGTGCTTTTGATTCTATTTCACTTGCTATATCTTTGATGATAGCAGTTGTCTCTTCTGTCGTTTTACCATGAACCATCGTAAAAAGATTATAAGGCCAGTTCGGATATTTAGGGCGAAGGTAACAGTGACTTACTGCACTAAATGCAGCAGCAGTCTCTCCTATCGCTTCTCCATTTTCTTCATCTACATCCCAAACAACCATTGCATTTGCATTAAAACCAGCTTTTCTATGGTTTAAGATTGAAGCAAATCTTCGCATTATTCCAACTTCTTGTAACTCATTTAAGATACTGAAAAATGTTTCATAATCAATGTTAAGCTCTTCAATTATCTTTTTAAATGGCTCACTAACCATATTAATATCATATTGTGCTTTACGAATGATTTGATGATGCAATTCGGATAATTCAAGCTCTTTATGTTCAACTTTATTCACTTTCTCTTTTTTATCATCTTTTCCAGTTGTGTTGAGTTTCACTGAAATCTTAAATAGTTTTAGAGTAGGTAGCATAATATGTTCATCAGCACCTGTAAGTTTAGCAAGTATCTCGATTGTCCCTTCAAGTCCCAATATAGAGTCAGGTGCAACAGCAAGTGTAAACCATACATTAAAGTCATGATTTCTTTCATAATTGTGAGAAATTCCAGGATGTGAGTTTATTATTTTCACTGCATCACTGAGTTTATCTTGAGATATTTTAAAAGCAACCAAGGATGATTTATATCCCAATCTTTTCGTATCAAAGATAGCAGAAGTTTGACGAATAATATTTTTACTTTTTTCCTCTTGCAATATTTTAAGGACTTCATCTTCACTTATATCCAATTCATTTGCTATAACTTCAAAAGGTTTAGCAACTAATGGGAATTTTTTTTGTATTCGCGATAAAATTTCTTCTCTCATATGTTAATCTCACTTGTTATTTAATTTTAAGATTGTAATCTAATTTGAAGTATATCCTCTTGATGTAAATCAATAAGAATAAAACAAAGAATATGGTATCATATTAATATCTAAATCACAAAGAGGTGTTATGAGTTATTTTCCTGCTTTTTTAAAACTTGACAATAGAAAAATACTGATAGTTGGTGGGGGTAATGTAGCTTATGAAAAACTAGAACATCTCTTGGATTTTACAAATGATATTTATGTAATTTCCCCAGAAATATCTCAAGAAATGCAAACACTTATAGATATGAAGAGTTTAAACTTTGAAAAACGAGTCTATCGTCGGGGTGATATTAAAGATTATGCCGTTGTGATAGTTGCCGTTGACAATCTTGATATACAAGCAGAGATATTTCATGAATCTAAAGAGTATAACTGTTTATGTAATTCTGTAGATTCAGTAGATTATTGTGATTTTATCTTTCCCTCTTATATTAAAAATGGAGATTTAACTATTGCAGTATCTACTTCTGGTGCTTCTCCTGCAATGGCAAAGCATTTAAAACTTTATCTAAAAAATATTATCCCAGATGGGATATCTCTCTTTTTAAAAGAAATGAAAGATTTAAGGAAAACACTACCCAAAGGGAAAGAGAGAATGAAAATGTTAGATGAAAAAGCAAAAAATTATATAAAAACATGGAGTAAATAATGAATGTAAAAAAAGCTTTAGGATTGGGGGCTGTATTTGCCTTTTTTATATTAGGTGTTGTTGCTATAAAACAGGCATCACCTGCACATAAAGAGGATAGAATCTATAAAGCTATCTCTGTCTATAGTCCGTACAAACTAGAAAAAAGAATCGGTGGTTTAACGATCATTGATTCAAGAACAGGTAATAAAGAAAAACCTAATAGTGCAGATGTCCTGCTGCGTTTTGATGAAGTAAATAAAATATGGGGTCAATCACATTTAAAAGTTGAGGGGTCTGATGTTCTCATCACAGGAGAGAACAACCAAAGTATTGTAAAAATATTTATCCAAGATCAAAATGAAAGAAATTTTCTCAAAACATTTTATGGCATCTAATCTTTTAATTTAAAGGATAAAAAAAGTGCTATTAGTAAAACAAAAGATGTAAAACTATACAAGATAGTGTAGTTAAAAAAATGTAAAATTGTTCCACCCAGAAGTGAAAAGAAAAGCCCAAACGAGATTACATTCACTTGTAGTGCGATGTAAACGGCTCTTTTTTCCGGTGGTGCTAATTTTAAAATCAAATTACCAGATGCTATTCTGTTTCCATCAATCGCTCCACCGATAATAAAAAATATGAACATATACTCGTATAGAGATGTAGCATTAAATGCAACTATAATGGCAAAAATATATAACATGATAGAAACATTTGCAGTTAACTTGTTCTTTCCTTGTCCACTCAGTCTACCCCATAAAAAATTACTTAGCATTGCCCCAACCATTTGTGTTGTTATCAAGCTTCCTATGGCGATACCACTCAGATTTATTTTTACTTGTGCATCTAATATGATAAAAGGTAAAGATATAAGATACCCATAAGCCAAAAGAAAAGTACTCAATTGTATTTGTAATTCTCTGTCATCTTGTAAAGTAGCTAAAGAGTTTTTCAAAAACTTTTTAAATGAGTCCTCTCTAACAGACACTTCTTCTTTGTATGGTTCATCTATAGTTCCAAATGCAATATATCCAAATCCCATCAAAAAAGAGCTAATAATGAAGAGAAAACCATAACTTTGAGGTGCATCAAAGTGTTCTAAAATAAATGCAGCAAATACACCACTTATAAGACCACCAAAAGCACTAAAAAATTGTCTATATGCCATTGTCTTACCACGAAACTTATGAGAGAAAATCTTGGCAATAATATCTTTAAAATATATTGCCCCAAAACCAGCACTAAAAGAGAAAATAAAAAGGCCAACCCCCATGGAAAAGAGTGTAAAGTTTGGATAATCTGTGCCAAAGAGAATAATAAATAGACCAATCAGAAACCATGCTACAAACCTAATGAAAAAGACTCGTCTTATATAGGGGAGCATACGATGATAACTTTGTGCTTGAAAAGCTGCGAAGAGTTGTACTAAGATTGCACCCCCACGAAGTAGGGATGAAAAAAAACCAACAAGCATTGAACTACCACCAAAATAGTTTATAATAAGTGGTAGTATCGTTGAGGGTTCAGCTATTGTTGTACCTATAGATAAAAAAAAACCATGCAGTATATTTCTTACATGGTTAGAAAATTTATCCATTTAACATTTCATAAGCTTCATCTATACTTTTTGCTTTTTGCGTTACAAAAAGAAACACAGCTGCATTTAGAGTAGCTAGTTTAAGATATTCAGTTGAAGGATTATTGAGTTGATCAAGGGAATCTTCAAGTGTAATGGTGTCCCAAGATTTTGTATAGTTGATTCCATAGTGTGCAGGATCTACAATAATTTCATCTACATTTTTGCCATCTGCTATCCATAAACGCCCTTTACTAAATAGTTCAGGAGTCCCTTCATTTCCTTGAATAAGTGCGAATCTTTTATATCTATCTGAAAATATTTCCACATACTTATCAACATAAGGCTTATGAAATACTCCTGTAATTGCATATTCACTATTTGCAACACGAGGTAATTTTTCAATCGTGTTAAAACCAGTACGAAGTCCAAGTCTCATTCGTATATCTGTCAAATCATGAAGCTCTTTAAAAAATATTTCTCTATCAAAATAGTGTAAATTAGAATCAAGTTCTATCTTTGTGCAGATATCCTTTATTGTTATCCCATCTTTTGCTGGTTGCTTATCATCACCTATTACCACCAAGCCAAGCCCAGATTTTTTGAGGACTTTTGCTACA
>ERZ890953.276-NODE-276-length-30179-cov-8.082160_pt1 | contig 30179 bp, 13 predicted proteins | sample MGYA00521264_ERZ890953 | MGnify/ENA primary metagenome ERZ890953 (study PRJEB32303, sample SAMEA104408629) | aquatic metagenome | biome: Brackish water; feature: Chemocline; material: water | place: Baltic Sea | collected 2014-10-26T21:54:00 | depth 200 m ...
GTCGATCATGCAGTCGACGGCGGCCTTCGGGCCGCCCTCGCGGCATATCGCCCGGTGGGCTCTTGGGAGTGCGAGGCGCGAGGTCGAGCTGAGACGCGGCTTCGCGCCGCTCACCCCGACTCACAGATGAAGTACAGGTAAGTGCCGTACCACTCGCTGCGATCGCAGTCCATGTCGTTCCAGGTGCCGAGGTCGCCGTACATGTGGGCGCAGTCTTCGGCGCCGAGGTAGTCGTCGGGCTGGCCGGCGTTCCAGTTGGTGTAGGTGTGAGAGCGGCCGTCCGCCCACTCCCAGGCGCTGGCGGGCTCCTCCCAGGACTCGGCGTCGATGTCGTTGTAGCCGATCCACCACCAGTGGGAGCTCGAGTAGGTGCCGATGGTCCCATGGACCCAGGTCTGCTCCAGGGTGCCATCGATGGTGACCAGATCGTAGCTGTCCTGGTCGAGGCAGACGTCCCGGGCGTCCCACCAGTCCGCCACCTGCTCGCAGAACAGGTAGACGTGCCCGAGGTAGCGCTGCACATCGCAGGGGCACGCCGCGGACGAGTCCACGACGCCGTCGCAGTCGTCGTCTACGCCGTTGCAGGCCTCGCTGGCCCCCGGGTTGACGTCCTGGTCGCTGTCGTCGCAGTCCGTGGCATCCGAGACGGCGCCGCTGTACTCGCTGCAGGCCGCGATGAGGACCGCCGCGTCGCCATAGCCGTCCAGGTCGGCGTCCTGGTAGAAGGTGGAGGTGCCTGAGACCCCGCTGTCGTCGTCGTCCACCAGGCCGTCGCAGTCGTCGTCGTAGCCGTTGCAGCGCTCGGCGGCGCCCGGGTAGACCGCCGGGTCGGCGTCGTCGCAGTCGGTGGCGACGGCGGCGTAGCCGCTGGGCCGCACGCAGGCCTTGGTGGCGGTGCTGCTGGTGGAGGCCGCGCCGAAGCCATCACCGTCGGCGTCCAGGTACCAGGTGCTCGCGCCGCTGATCGCGCTGTCGTCGTCGTCCACCAGGCCGTCGCAGTCATCGTCGTAGCCGTTGCAGCGCTCGGCGGTGCCCGGGAAGACTGCCGGGTCGGTGTCATCGCAGTCGCCTGTGGGGATCACCGTGCCGGTGGGCTGGGTGCAGGCGGTGGTCGCAGAGCTCGGGTCACCGAAGCCGTCGGCGTCGCCGTCGGTGTACCAGGTTGTGCCATCCACGGCGTCGCTTCCGTCGGTGGCGCCGTCGCAGTCGTTGTCGACCCCGTCACACAGCTCGTCCGCAGCGGGGTTGATCGCCGCGTCGCCGTCATCGCAGTCCGTGGCGTCCGACACGGCGCCGCTGGGCGCGGAGCAGGCGTCGGTGCTCGAGCTGGCGTCGCCGTAGCTGTCCCCGTCCGCATCGGCGTACCACGTGGGGGCGCCCACCACCGGCGCGTCGTCGTCGTCCACCAGGCCGTCGCAGTCGTTGTCGGTCCCGTCGCACAGCTCGTCCGCCGCTGGGTTGATGGCCGCATCGCCGTCGTCGCAGTCGCTCGCGTCGCCCACCGTGCCCGCGGGCTGCGCGCAGGCGATCGCGCTGATCCCGGGGTCACCGAAGCCGTCGCCGTCGCCGTCGCCGTACCAGGTGGAGGCGCCCAGCACCGGTGCGTCGTCGTCGTCCACCAGGCCGTCGCAGTCGTTGTCGACCCCATCGCACAGCTCGGTGGCCGCCGGGTTGATGGCCGCGTCACCGTCGTCGCAGTCGTCCAGACCGGACCCGGACTCCGCCACGTAGCCCCTGGGGGCCGAGCAGGCCGCGGTGGCGCTGGAGGGATCACCGAAGCCGTCGCCGTCGACATCGGCGAGGAAGACGGAGACATCGATGGCGTCGGCCTCGTCGATGGCACCGTCACAGTCGTTGTCCGCGCCGTCGCACAGCTCGTCGGCGCCGGGATGGGCGGAGGCGTCGTCGTCGTCGCAGTCGCTGGCGTCCGCCAGGTAGCCGCCGGGCTGCAGGCAGGCGGCGACCATGGCGCCCGGGTCGCCGTAGCCGTCGGCGTCGCCGTCGAGGTACCAGGCGCTCCCGCCTGTGATCCCGCTGTCGTCGTCGTCTACCAGGCCGTCGCAGTCGTCGTCGTAGCCGTTGCATGCCTCGCTGGCGGCCGGGTTTATGGCCGCGTCGCCGTCGTCGCAGTCGCTGGAGTCCGCGACAAACCCGGCCGAGGCGTGGCAGGCCGTGCTGGTGTTCCATGGATCGCCGAAGCCGTCGCCATCCACGTCGCCGTAGAAAGTGGAGGGATCGATGGCGTCGGCCTCGTCGATGTCACCGTCGCAGTCGTTGTCCACGCCGTCGCAGCGCTCGTCGGCGCCGGGATGGGCGGAGGCGTCGCCGTCGTCGCAGTCCCCCGCTTCGGCCAGGTGACCGCTGGGCTGCAGGCAGGCGGTGACCATGGCGCCAGGGTCGCCGTAGCCGTCGGCGTCGTCGTCCGGGTACCACGCGCCGCCACCGACCACCGGGCTGTCGTCGTCGTCCACCAAGCCGTCGCAGTCGTTGTCGACCCCATCGCACAGCTCGTCCGCCGCCGGGTGGATCGTCGGGTCGTCGTCGTCGCAGTCGCCATCGTCGGCCACGTACCCGCTCGGGATCGCACACCAGGCGCTCGCGGCAGAGGGGTCACCGAAGCCATCACCGTCGACGTCGGCCCAGGAGGTGGTCTCGCCGATGCCGCTGGGGTCGTCGTCGTCGACGAAGCCGTCGCAGTCGTTGTCGATGCCGTCGCAGAGCTCGTCGGCACCAGGGTGGACGCTGGGGTCGTCGTCGTCGCAGTCCGAGGTGCTGGCGTAGCCGTCCGCGTCGGCGTCCACCGCCGGGTCCGCTGCGCCGGTGTCGATCTTGGAGTCAGCGCCCGGGCAGCCCGCCAGGACCCACGTGGCCGACAGAATCAAGGCGCAGCGCCGCATCGCTCCCTCTCCATGGCTTGGGGGCCCAAGGTAGCACAGGAGCCGACCCATCGGACGAGGCGAGGCGGGTGGACGTCACGCCGCCTGGAACTGCCGCTCCACCAGCCTGCGGTAGATGCCGTCCTTGGCCACCAGCTCGTCGTGGGTGCCCACCTGGGCCACCCGGCCCTCGTCCAGCACCACCACGCGATCGGCGTCCCGCACGGTGCTCAAGCGGTGGGCGATGACCAGGGTGGTGCGCTGCTGCATGAGCCGCTCCAGCGCTTCCTGTACCAGGTGCTCGCTCTCGGCGTCCAGGGCACTGGTGGCCTCGTCCAGCACCAGGACCTTGGGGTCCTTGAGCACGGCACGGGCGATGGCGATGCGCTGCTTCTGGCCGCCGGACAGGCGCACGCCCCGCTCGCCCACCAAGGTGGCGTAGCCCTGGGGGAAGCCTGACACGAACTCGTGGGCGTTGGCGGCCTCAGCCGCGGCCTGGACCTCGGCGTCGCTGGCGCCCGGGCGGCCGTAGCGGATGTTCTCGGCGATAGTGGTGGCGAACAGGATGGGCTCCTGGCTGACCACACCCACCTGCTCCCGCAGCCAGTCGGGGGACAGCTCGGTCAGGGGGGTGCCGTCCAGCAGGATGGCGCCGGCATCGGGATCGTAGAACCGCGACAGCAGCGCGGCGATGGTGGACTTGCCCGCGCCGCTGTGGCCCACGACGGCCACGGCCTCGCCGGGCTCGAGCTGCATGTCCAGGCTGACCAGCACGGGCTGTTCCTTGCGGCTGGGGTAGGCGAAGGCCACGGCCTCGAAGCGCACACGACCCTGGACATTCGCCGGCGTGCCGTCGCCACCGGCCACCTGGGGCTGCCTGTCCATGAGCTCGAAGACCCGCTCGCTGGCCCCCAGGGCCTTGGCGAAGTCCTCCCACAGGCCCGCGAGGGCGCCGATGGCGAAGGCCACGGTGAAGGTGTACAGCAGGAAGCTGGTGAGCTCGCCGAAGCTCATGTCGCCCGCCGAGAGCAACCGCCCGCCGTACCACAGCACCGCGGCGATGCTGCCGTAGCCCGCGAAGCTGACCGCCCCCTGGAAGCTGGCGCCCAGCCTGGCGCGCTTGCGGGCCAGCTCGAAGGCCCGCATCACGGCGACACCGTAGCGCTGCTCCTCGTGGCGCTCCCGGGCGAAGGCGCGCACGGTGCGCACGCCGGAGAGCGTCTCCTCGGCCACGGCGGTGGACTCGGCCAGGGCGTCCTGGACGTCCCGGGAAACACGCCGGATCAGCCGCCCGTACAGCCCGGCGCCTGCCGCCACCAGGGGCACCACCGCCAGCATCACCAGGGCGAGCTTCCAGTTGATCCAGAGCAGGATGGACACGGCCCCCAGGGCCTGCACCAGGAAGCGCAGGGCCATGGAGACGTTCACGGTGACCGCGTTCTGGATCACGGTGGTGTCGGAGGCCAGGCGGTTGGTCAGCTCGCCGGTGCGCTGGGCGTCGAAGAAGCCGATCTCCTGGTGGATCAGCGCCCCGAACAGGGTCCGGCGCAGGCGGGCCACGACCCGCTCGCCCGCGACGGTGAACAGGTAGGCCCGCGCCGCGGTGGCGAAGCCCAAGCCCGCGAAGACCAACACCAGGGTCAAGGCCCAGCGGTCCACGACCTCGTTCCCCCCCCCCTCCAGCACGCCGTCCACGAGCTTGCCGACGATCAAGGGGTAGGACAGGCCCAAGCCAGAAGCCAGGAACAAGGCCACGGTGCCCACGCCCAGCCAGCCCAGCTCAGGGCGGGCCAGCGAGAGCAGGCGGGAAAATCGTACGCTGCGTGCCATGGCTGCCAAGCTTCACGCCGCGACGAGCCGGTCAAGCGCGCGCGCACGCCGCCAGGGCGTAGCCCGGCCCACCAGGGACACAGTCCCCACGACCGATGGGCGCTGGGTGCCTACTCATCCTGCGACCCCCTCCCTGGAGCCCCCATGACCACCCTCGCAGGCAAGACGATCTTCATCACCGGCGCCAGCCGAGGCATCGGCAAAGCGGTGGCGCTGCGCGCCGCCCGCGATGGCGCCAACGTGGTCATCACGGGCAAGACCACCGCGGCCCACCCCACGCTGCCGGGTACCATCCACAGCGCGGCTGAGGAGGTCGAGGCCGCGGGCGGCCAAGCCCTGGCCATCCAGATGGACCTGCGGGACGAGGACCAGGTGGCCGCCGCGGTCCAGGCCGCCGTGGAGCGCTTCGGCGGCATCGACGTGCTGGTGAACAACGCCAGCGCCATCCGGCTCACGGGCACACTCCACACCCCCATCAAGCGGCTCGATCTGATGTGGCAGGTCAACGCCAGGGGCACCTTCGTGGCCTCCCAGGCGTGCTTGCCGTGGCTTCTGCGCTCCCCATGGCCCCACGTGCTCACCATGAGTCCGCCCATCGATCTGGACCCCAAGTGGTTCCGCGGGCACTCGGCCTACACGGTGGCCAAGTACGGCATGTCCATGTTCACCCTGGGCATGGCCGCCGAGTTCGCGGGCAAGGTGGCCTTCAACAGCCTGTGGCCCCGCACGGCCATCGCCACCGCCGCCGTGGAGAACCTGCTGGGGGGCAAGGCCTCGCTCACCCGCAGCCGCAAGCCCACGATCGTGGCCGACGCGGCCCACGCCATCCTGTGCCGCGACCCGATGAGCCACAGCGGGAACTTCTACCTGGACGACGAGGTGCTGGCCGAGGAGGGCGTCGTGGACCTGGACGCCTACGCCGTGACCCCAGGCGTTCCCCTGCTCACGGACTTCTTCGTGGCTCCTGTCACCAGAAGTCAGGCCGCCAGCTAGCGTAGGCGTACCCACAGCCACGACCACCGGGGCTTGGAACTTCCCTGTCTGGCGCTAGCCTGGACCTCAGCAGCCACCCCGGCTCACCAGAGGTCCACCATGCTCGCCGCCCTCACCACCTTCGCCTTGCTCACCATCAGTGCCGCCTTCGCCGACGAAGCGGCGGACCCCACCCTGGCGCCAGCAGGCGAGCCCACCGCCGAGCCCGCCCCCAGAGAGGCCGAGCCCGGTGGCTTCCCGGTGGTGGTGTTGGGGCAGCTGGTGTGCATGCCCTGCCTGCTCAACCAGCAACAGGGCGCCTCGGATCTGTGCGAGCTGATGAACCACGGGCACCAGATCCTGGTGGAGGTGGCCCAGGATCGCGCCGGCAACGAGCTGCCGGCCATGAAGGGCGAGGTGGTGGACTACCGTCAGCCCTTCGACGCCCACGGCATCGTGCTGACCGAGGCCCACCACGGCCGCAGGCTGCTGCTGTACGGCGCCATGGAGGCGGACGGGCTGCACATCGAGAGCGTGCGCCCGGTGCGCGCGCCGCACCGGGAGAAGACGGACTTCGCCGGCTGACCCACTCCCCAGCGGATAGCGGGGAGACAGGGCCGACCGCGGCCCTGCGGGAGAGCCCATGGGCCAGGACCACATCGAGATCCGCGGTGCGCGCGAGCACAACCTCCAGGGCGTCGACCTGGACATCCCCAAGAACAAGCTGGTGGTGTTCACCGGAGTCTCGGGCTCGGGCAAGTCGTCCCTGGCCTTCGACACGCTCTTCGCCGAGGGCCAGCGCCGCTATGTGGAGTCCCTGTCCTCCTACGCCCGGCAGTTCCTGGGCCAGATGGACAAGCCCCGCTACGACAGCATCCGGGGCCTGACCCCCACCATCGCCGTCTCCCAGCAGGCCGCGGGCCGCAACCCCCGCTCCACCGTGGCCACGATGACCGAGATCCACGACCACCTGCGGGTGCTGTTCGCGCGGGCCGGGGTGCAGCACTGCCACCTGTGCGGTCAGCCCGTGCAGAGCCAGTCGGCCGCCGAGATCGTGGGCTTGCTGGCGGCCCTGCCCGAGGGCACGCGCTTCTCGCTGCTGGCCCCCCTGGTGCGCGGTCGCAAGGGCGGCCACGAGCCCGTGCTGGACGAGGTGCGCCAGGCCGGCTTCACCCGGCTGCGGGTGGACGGCGAGGTCCTCACTCTCGATGACCTGGCGCCCCTGAACCCCAAGAAGCGACACCACATCGAGGTGGTCGTGGACCGCCTGCGCAAGCGCGCAGGCCTCGAGGAGCGCCTCACCGATTCGGTCGAGACCACCCTGAAGGTGGGCGGCGGCATGCTGATCTGCACGATCCCCGACCAGCCCGACCAGCTGTACTCGGAGCTGCGGGCCTGCCACGCCTGTGGCGTCTCCTTCCCGGAGCTGACCCCCCAGAGCTTCTCGTTCAACAGCCCCCAGGGCATGTGCCCCGACTGCAACGGCCTGGGCTTCCGCAACGAGATGGACCCCGCCCTGGTGGTGCCCGATCCCAGCCTCACCCTGCGCCGTGGCGCCATCGCCCCCTGGGCCAAGGTGCTGGCCAACAAGAAGAGCTGGAACCACCGCATGATCGCGGCCCTGGGTGAGCAGCACGGCTTCGGGCTGGACACCCCCTGGAGCGCACTGTCCACCGCCCACCAGAAGGTCCTGCTGTACGGCAATGCGGGGAAGACCTTCGAGGTCCAGATGAACAGCGCCCGCATCGATGGCACCGTGACCATGGACTGGGAGGGCGTCATCCCCGCCATGATGCGCCGCATGCGGGAGACCAGCTCCGAGCAGCAGCGCAGCCTGTACATGAGCTTCATGACCGACGGGCTGTGCCGCAGCTGCCGCGGCCACAGGCTGCGGCCCGAGTCCGCGGCGGTGCGCGTCGGGCCCCACACCTTGCCAGCCCTGGTAGCCCTGCCCGTGGCCGGCGTGCGCCAGGCCCTGCTGGGCATCACCCTCGAGGGTGCCCGCGCCGCCATCGCCGCCGAGCTGATCCGCGAGGTCGCCAGCCGCCTGGGCTTCCTCGAGGACGTAGGGCTGGCCTACCTGGGGCTGGATCGGGCCGGCAACACCCTGAGCGGCGGCGAGAGCCAGCGCATCCGCCTGGCCAGCCAGCTGGGGGGCGAGCTCACCGGGGTCACCTACGTGCTGGACGAGCCCAGCATCGGGCTGCATGCCCGGGACAACGCTCGGCTGGTGGCCACCCTCGAGCAGCTGCGGGACGCCGGCAACACGGTGGTGGTGGTGGAGCACGACCGCGACACCATCCTGGCCGCCGATCACATCTTCGACTTCGGCCCCGGCGCCGGCTCCCTGGGCGGACACGTGGTCTTCGAGGGAACCCCCGACGCCATCACCGCCTGCCCCGCCTCCCTCACCGGGCGCTACCTGGCCGGCGAGCTGAGCATCCCCTCACCCCCTGCCCGCAGATCCCCTGGGCCCCGTCACCTGCGCATCCTGGGTGCCCGGGCGAACAACCTGCTGGGCCTGGACGTGGAGATCCCCATCGGGCTGCTGGTGGCCATCACCGGGGTGTCGGGGGCGGGCAAGTCGTCCCTGGTCGAGGGCATCCTCTCCCCGGCGCTGCACAACGCCCTGCACCACGCCCGGCGGCCGGTGGGCGAGCACGACGCGATCCTTGGACTCGAGCACCTGGGCAAGATCATCGACATCGACCAGAAGCCCATCGGCCGCACGCCCCGCAGCAACCCGGCCACCTACACCAAGGCCTACGACCTGATCCGCGGCATCTTCGCCCAGACCCGCGAGGCCCGCATTCGGGGCTTCGGCTCCGACCGCTTCAGCTTCAACAAGAAGGGCGGCCGCTGTGAGGCCTGCAAGGGCGACGGCTTCAGGCGGGTCGAGATGCACTTTCTGCCCGATGTGTACGTGCCTTGCGACCTGTGCAAGGGCCTGCGCTTCGAGCAGGCCACCCTCGAGGTGCGCTTCAGGGGCCACACCATCGCCGAGGTCCTGGCCATGTCGGTGGACCAGGCCCTGGGCCTGTTCGCCAACCACCGCAAGCTCGCCCGCATCCTGCAGACCGTCGCCGACGTAGGGCTGGGCTACCTGCAGCTGGGCCAACCCTCGAACACCCTCAGTGGCGGTGAAGCCCAGCGCATCAAGCTGGCGCGGGAGCTGGCCAGGGACAGCCAGGGCGACACCCTGTACCTGCTGGATGAGCCCACCACGGGCCTGCACTTCGACGATATCCGCAAGCTCATGGAGGTCATGGATCGCCTGGTGGCGGCAGGCAACACCGTGGTGCTGGTGGAGCACAACCTCGAGGTGCTGCGGTGCGCCGACTGGATCATCGACCTGGGGCCCGACGGAGGCGAGGGTGGCGGCCGGCTGGTGGCAGTGGGCACGCCCGAGGCCGTGGCGGCCACGCCGGGCTCCCACACGGGTCGGTTCCTGAGCGCCCTGGTGGCCTGAAGCAGGAGCACTGCCCGTCGACGCACTTCACCCCGACGCCAAGCGGCGCCGGGGCGAAGGCGAGCAGTGCGGGCGAACCCGCAGATGCTCTAGCGGGCCTTTTCGCCGATCATCGGGGCCGAGTAGTCCTCGCCCTTGCCGATGGTCAGGAAGCCCATGACGCCGAAGTACAGGCCGGCGATGTAGCCGAGGCCGCACAGGCTGGAACCGACCCAGCTGATGATGCCGGAGTAGAGGTTCTGCTTGAGCTGCCACTGGAACCAGGTGTTCTCGTCCTGGCCTTCCACCTTGCCGATGTAGGCGCCGAAGACCCAGCCCCAAAGGCCGAAGATGCCCGAAATGATCCACATCAGCTTGGCGCGGTCCTGGAGCTCCTTGGGGATGCCCTGCTGGTCGAGTGCGCTCATGGTGATTCTCCTGTTCTGAACGGTGACGTTCTGGGAAGTGAAAGGGGTGTCCTCTTCTACCAAAGGCGATGGCCCTGGGCAATGGATGGACGCAAAAAGCCCGTAGGGATTGCAGCGGCGTCTACGAACCGTAGACCGCAGTCTCGCATCCGTAGGCCCCTCCTGGCACGAATGGCCCAAAGACCCTCGTTTCCACCAGAGTTGGCCTGGCGCGACCCTTGCAACCAGGTACGAAGAGCAGCCGGCGCACCGCCCTGTGCCCGCCCCGAGGAACCGCCATGTGCTCCCGACCACAGCCCCCTTCCCCCTCGACGACCCACTTCCTGTCCGGGACCCTGCTGCTGGCCATGATCCTGGCCCTGCTGGGCATGCTCCTGGCGGCCGAGCTGGCCCACGCAGCGCCAGCGCCCAAGCTGGACGCGGCGGCGCTGCCCGCCACGGGGACCCAGCAGACCCTGCTGCACACCGAGCGCTTCGGCCGCTACGCCGTGCTGGCCAGGTCCCGCCAGGGCGCCGCGCTGCAGCTCGTGGATCGCATGGCCGGCCCGGGCGCGGTGGCGGGCGAGGTGGGCCAGCGCGACGGACGGCTGGACGTCTTCCTGGATCAGGGCACCACCAAGCTGCTGGTGCACGGGCACCCCGAGGCCCAGGGCGAGGTGCAGCTGGAGGCCCACGGCTTCGACGAGCTCAACACGGGGCTGGCCCCCATCCTGGACGAGCTGCAGCTGGTGGAGAGCGATCTGGGTGACTTCCAGCAGCGCTCCTGGTGGCTGCCTGTGAACCAGCGCCAGCGCGTGGTCCTCGAGGCCGCCGGTCGCCACCTGGCGGACCTGCGCATCTGGCGGGATGGAACCTGGCTGATCGAGGCCACCCCCAGCTGCACGGTCATCGACCCCTCGGAAGGCAAGCCCCTGCTGCGCTGCCAGCTGACCGCTGTGCTCGAGCCCGGGCTGTACCTCCTCAGCGCCTACGGCGGCCCCAGCCAGCCCTGGTCCGAGGCGGGCGCCGAGCGCCCCCTCTGGCTGCGCTCCGGCACCCCGAAGCTAGGGGACGCCGGTCGCCAGCGGGACGAGCTGGGCCCTTTCGGTGAGGACCGCTTCCTGGTGCCCGGCAAGGCCGATCTGTTCCGCCTCGAGCTGCCCGAAGCCCGCGAGGCGGGCATCAGCGTGGTGAGCTGGGACGAGGACCAGCCCTTCCGCACCGGCGGCTACACGGGGCGCATCCAAGAAGAGAGCGTGCCTCCCGTGGCCCAGGTGACCACCAGCCGCCACGAAGGCTGGAACCTGGTGACCATCCGAGGCCAGGCCGGCCAGCCCTATGTGCTGCAGCACTTCCCCGTGGCGCGAAGCCTCGAGACCATCACCGCCCGCGAGCCCTTCTGGCTCTCCACGCTCCACGCCGGCGCCGTGGACGACAGCCTCGAGCCCACCGCCATCCTGGTGCGGGAGCACCGCCGCGAGCGCAAGGTGGAGCTGGTGCATGCCGAGGTCGTAGAGCTGGGCCAGGGCCAAGCGTTCCAGCGTCGCTTCAACCTGCTCGAGACGGCCACCCTGTTCGTGAAGATCGACCAAGACGGCTCATGGGCCGTCAACATCGACGATCCCAAGGCCCGGATCACGGTGGAGCCCTTCATGGTGCGCTACCCCGAGCACTACCAGCGCCCGGACTCTCAAGACGGGTCGAGCCGCTGGAGTCTCGACGCGGGCTACCACATCGTCACCATCGTGCCCCACCGCGTGGGCGTGGCCGAGCTCACCATCAAGCCCCACGGCCTGCTGGACTCGGTGCTGGACGTCGTGGGCATGGAGCGGGGCCGTGAGCTGCGCGCGAGCCGCGCGGGGGCCCGCTTCCCCGAACTCCAGCTGGACCCCTCCTGGGACTACAGCCTGTACAGCAACCTGGTGCCCGGTGTGCGCATGGGCCTGATCCAACGAGCCCTGCCCCTGGACCTCAGCCAGCCCCTGCCCGTAGCCCTGGCGCCGGGCGAGGTGCTCCCCCTGACCATCACCCTGGCCGAGGCGGGCACGCTGCGCCTGGTGGATGACGCCGGCAAGCTGCTGGACATCGCCACCGACGGCAAGTCCTGGATGACCCAGCCCGAGCTGCGCCGGGGCAACCGCACGGTGAACCTGCGCAACCCCGGTGCCGGCGCGGTGGTGGCCACCCTGCGCTTCGAGCCCGCTTCCAAGCGGTCCGGAGCGCCCCCCAACCCCATCGCCATGGACGAGCTTGCGCTGATCCCGGAGTTCCCGCTGATCACCGCCGACGCCCCCGCGACCTTCGACCTCGAGCGCGACGGCCAGGCCACATTCCGCCTCCGCGTGGACGAGCCCGCTCTGTACGTGCTCGAGAGCACCGGCCTGCTGGCCACTCAGGGCTGGGTGCGCACCCGCACCGTGCTGTCCTTGGCCTCGGCCAGCGAGAACGGCACCGGCCGCAACTTCCTGATCCAATCCTACCTGGGCACCGGCGAGTACCAGGTCACCGTCCAGGCCCGGGGGCGCAGCCGCGGGCACGCAGGGCTGCGCCTGCGCAGCACCGCCCTCGAAGACGGTGGCGAGCTGGCGCACGGCCTGCCCGCTCGGGCCACGGTGCCCGCCGGTGACGGGCTGGTCTACGGCTTCTCGGTGGCCGAACAGGGGCTGTACGAGATCAGCGCCATCGGTGAGCAGCGGGGCTTCCGCTGCCGCCTCGAAGACAGCGACGGCTGGCCCGTGGAGCGCCCCGGCGGACAGCTGCCCAGCACCCGCGCCCTGGACCCGGGGGACTACCGCCTGGTGCTGCTGCCCGAGCCGGTCCAGACCCGACGGGTCACCAGCGTGGCCCCCGTGGCCCAGGAGCTGAGCTTCGAAGGGCACGGCCCACACGCCCTGCCCCTGGGCCGCACCGTCCAGCACACCTGGCTGGAGCCCCAGGACGGCAGCGAACGCACCCCGGATCGCTGGCGCTTCACGCTGCCCGCCCAAGCGCCCCTGGCCATCCGGCTGGGCCAGGACGTCGCCGGCGAGATCCGCCCCCTGGACGGCCAGCAGCTCGACACCGGAGCTGCGCGCATCAGCCCCGGGCAGGCCTGGCGCGCCGAGCTCCCCATGGGGGCCTACGAGCTGCAGGTCCGCGCCGCCCGCAGGGACCACGGGCTGCCCTACAGCGTCCAGGTCCAGCCCGAGCCCCTGGTGGTCGGCACCAGCCGGCAGCTGCGGGTTCCGACCACCATCGACGTGGCGGTGGGCGCCGACGGCCTGGTGGAGCTGGCGTCGGTGGGCGACCGCGACGTGCGCGCCCGCCTGATGTCGCTGGATGGAGGCCTCCTGGCCTCGAGCGACGATCGCCCCGAAGACTGGAACTTCCAACTGGTGGAGCGGCTCGAGGCTGGCACATACCGGCTGAGGCTGGATCCGGTAGGGGCCAGCCACGCCCGCACCACGGTGTCCATGAGCGCCCCGGCCGAGCGGCAGGTCGAAGCCCTGCGGCCCGGCGTGGAGCGCAGCCTCGAGCCCGGCGACGAGGTGCTCCTGGTGCCCCTCGAGGGCCTGGACCGGGTGGAGATCATCGGCGTGCGCGCCACCAGCACCGAGTCCGTGGGCCTGGCCCTCGAGGCCCAGCGCGACGGCGCGTGGGTTCACGTGGCCGAAGACGCTGGGCGCTCCGCCCTGGCCCTGGCCCGCAGCGGCGAAGCCCAGGCCTGGCGCCTGCGGCTGTGGTCCCTGGATCGCCGCGGCAACCCCGTGAAGCTGGCCCTGGCCCCCCCCACCGTCCGGCGCGCCAGCGAGTCCCAGCTGTCCCGCGGCGCCACCCTGAGCGCCAGCCGGGCCACCCTGCCCGCGGCCGCCGCCCTCAAGGTCAGCCTGGACCGCCCCGGGCTGGTGGCCATCCAAGGCGACGCCCTGAGCTGGTGCCCCTACCCAGGTGAAGCCTGTGTACCGGTCGACAACGGCCTGGTGGCCCCCATGGAGCCCGTGCTGTGGCTCGTGGCCGCCCTGCGGGAGCCCGGCATGAGCGCGAGCGTCGTGGGCCAGCGCGTTGCCCTGGCCAGCGCCGCCGAGGCCACCGCGCCGGTCCACCTTGGCCCTGGGGCCCAGGTCACTGCCGACATCGAGCGCGACCTGGCCGGCCCGGTCCTGGTGTTCGCCAGCGCCGTCGTGGGCCAACCCGGGGTGCAGGTGTTGGACTGGTACGCCAGCCCCAGCCTGCCGCAGCCGGGCGAAGGCATGGACGTCGGCGACCGCGCCGCCGTGGCCGTCTCCCTCGACGCCCGCGACCCGGCGCTGCTGGCCTGGGACGCCGACGGCGCGCAGGCCGACGGCATCGAGCTGCGCCTGCAGGCCACCCGCTTCGTGGAGCCCCTGCCCGAGGTGGCGCCCCCCGGGAGCATGGACATCGCCATCCCCGCCGGCGCCGCCCGCGCCTGGGCCCTGCCCGGCCAGCCCGTCCTGCTGCGGATCTCCCTGTCCACCGGAGTGGTGGCGGTGCTCGAGGGTCAGCGCGGCGTCGAGGCCACAGCCTGGGCCCAGCGCGCCCCGCGGGAGATCGAGCTGCGCAGCGACGCCACCCGCCTGCTGGTGCTCAACCCCTCGGCCATGCCCGGACGCGTGGCCCTGGATGTGATCCCCGGCGTGCCCCCCGCCGAGGCCATGCGCTTCGGCAAGCCCTTCGAGCGCCGCTCCATCCGCGCCGGCAGCTTCAGGCTCGACCTGCCCCCCGCCTCGCATGGCGACACCTTGCACCTTCGTGGCGCCGTGGCCCAGGGCGTCATCGTGGACGCCGAGGGCAGGGTTCAGCGGGGCCTGGACCTCAGCGTGCCCACCGTGGGCGGCACCGTGGAGATCCACCACCGCGACGGCGACCTGCTGGCCTGGATCGACCGGCCCGGCCAGGAGGGCGAGGGCCTGTGGGGCGAGCTGAGCTCCCCCTGGGTCGTGGACCCCACCACCCCCAGCGTCACCGAGCTCACGGGCGCCTCCGCCCTGCTGAGCTTCGAGCCCCAGCGCCCGGTGGCCCTGCACCTGCGCTCCGCCCAGGCCCTGGTGGTGGGCGTACAGCACGGCGACGGCCCCCTCCGGGTGGAAGCCCACCCCGTGGCCGATGCCGTCGATCTGTTGCTCCCCGGTGGCCCCAGCGTGGTGCAGCTGCGCCCCATGGGCGCCTCGGAGCTGCGGGGGACCCTGGAGATCTCGAGCAGCCCCATCGCCACCATCGGTGAGGGCCTGGGGCCCGAGCTGCTGCTGGCGCCGGGCGACACCCGCTTCTTCTCCTTCCAGGTGGAACGCCGAGGCCCAGTGGGCCTGGGCGTGCGCGCCGAGGCCGACACCGTGGAGCTCCGGCTGCTGAGCGCCAGCGGCCAGGAACAGGGCCGGGGCCTCGCCCAGATGCCCACCCTCGAGCCCGGGACCTGGCTGCTGGCGGTCACCCTGCCCCCTGGGGCCGAGCCCGTGCGGCTGCAGCCCGTGGTTGTGGGGATCGAGCTGCCCGACACCGGCCCCCCGGAAGAGGTCGTGGAGCGCTACCAGCGGCTGGCCCGCGGCGGCTCCATCGACGCCGGCACCTGGAGCCCCAGCTCACGGGGCGGCCAGGACGTGTACGACGAGCGCGGCGACTACGACGAGTACGACGACACCGGCGACTACGACGACTACGACGAAGACATGGAGGAGTGGTAGCCATGAAGCGCACACAGCATCGTTCCCTGGCCCTGCTCGCCAGCTCCCTCCTGGCCCTCGCCGTGCTGGTGCTCGGCACCGTGGCCGTGGCCGATCCCGCCGCCTTCCGCGCGGCCCTCAGCCGGCCCTCCGGCGCCGGTGGCGGCACCGTGCTGGTGCCCGACCAGTTCCTGCGCCGCTGGGACCCGGTCACCGTCTTCTTCCCCGCAGACATGGGGCCTGATGGCGGCGGTCCCGAGGACGCCCCGGATGAGCATGCCCAGTTCGCCCCGGATCACCCGGGCGCCTGGACCTGGCTCGACGAGCGGACCCTGCAGTTCCGACCGGCCGAGCCCTGGCCAGCCCTGGCCCGCTTCGCCTGGAAGGCGGGCGGCGAGCGCACCGAGCTGGCCACCCTGATGTCCCCCCCCAGCCAGACGGTGCCCACGGCGGGCGACGAGGGCCTGGACCCGGTCGAGACGGTCACCCTCACCTTCGCCGAGCCCATGGAAGTGGCGGCCCTGGCGCGCATGGTCAGCATCGAGCTGCGCAGCCTGCCCGGCGTGGGCGACGCCCCTGATCGCCTGATCCGCAGAGGTGACTTCGAGATCAAGGCCATGGAGCGTCGCGGCCCCTCGGACAACGCCACCTATGTGATCACCCTGGACGAGCCCATCCCCCTGGGCACCCGAGCCACGGTGCGCTTCCAGCTCGCCCTCGAGGAAGACCAGCAGGCCAGCTTCCACAGCTTCGACTTCGCCACCGCCGAGCCCTTCCGGGTGGCGGGGCTGGGCTGCACGCGGGCGCGCTACCCGATCAGCCCCGATGGCGTGCACTACGCCCCCGAGCAGGCCATCCGCTGCGACGCCAGCCGCGCCGAGGTCCAGGTGGACTTCACCGCCCGGCCGGCCGCGCTGGGCCCTGTGCAAGGGCGCAGCCTGGTGCGCTTCGATCCGGCGGTCGAGGGCCTCGAGTACAGCCTCCAGGGCCAGCGCCTGGTGGTCAGCGCCGACTTCGAGCGCGACACCCTGTACAAGGTCATGGTCGAGCCCACCGCCCTGGAAGACACCCGCGGCAGGCCCCTGGAGATCAGCGGCCAGAGCAGCCTGTGGTTGGTCTTCCCCCAGCAGCGCCCCTACCTGCGGCTGGCCGCGGGCCAGGGCATCGTCGAGCGCACAGGGCCCCAGGCCGTCCCCATGGAGGGCCGCGGTCACGAGCGCGTCGACCTGCGCATCCACCGCATCGACCCTCTGGATCGCAACTTCTGGCCCTTCCCGGCCGACCCCGTCACCGTGAACGAAGACGACCGCCCACCGGGTCCAGGCGAAGAGCCCGACGCCTTCGAGGACCCTGTCCGCACCATCAGCCCCCATCAGCTGGCCCAGCAGATCGACGCCCTGGGCAGCCCCGCCCGCAGCGCCGTGGTGGACCTGCCCCCCACAGCGCGAGAGGGTGGCGCGGCCCGCTTCGGGCTCGACCTGAGCGAACACCTCGCCTTTGTCTCCGGGCGCGGACAGCCCGGCAGCTACCTGGTGGGCATGCGCACCCTGGACGGCGCCTCCACACGGGCCTGGATGCGGGTGCAGGTCACCGACCTGGCCTTGACCACCGTCGAGGAGCCCACGGCCGTGGTGTTCGTGGTCAGCTCCCTGAGCACCGGCCGCGCCCTGGCCGGGGCCGAGGTCCGCCTCGAGGGCCTGCTGCGCGAGCGCGGCGAGCCCGACAGCTGGGACGTCCTGGCCAAGGGTCGCACCGGGTCCGACGGCACCTTCCGCTGGGAAGCGCCGGGTGGACTGCCCCGCACCTCCCGCTACGTGCGCCGCATCGTGGTGGAGCGCGAGGGCGACGTGCTGGTGATGAACACCGACGATCCCCCCGAGCGCTACCACGACAACCTGTGGTCCGGCATGCACTCCACCTGGCTGCAGTGGAGCTTCGAGGAGCTCGAGCGACGCATCGCCCAACCCGAAGATCTCTGCCACGTCTTCACCGAGCGGCCCGTCTACCGGCCCGACCAGCCCGTACACGTCAGGGGCTGGGCCCGACGGCGCCACCAGGGTGAGCTCGAGCCCATCGTCACCCCGGGCGTGCTGGAGATCCGCGGCCCCGGCGATCAGAGCTGGACCACCAAGCTGTCCACCAGCACCACCGGCGGCTTCTACCACCGCTTCGCCGAGGACAAGCTCCCCTCGGGCGCCTACACCGCCGTGTTCCGCTCCAACGACCCGAGCCACGCCAGCTGCAGCGTCACCTGGCAGATGGAGGCCTACCGCCTGCCCCGCTTCGAGGTGGATCTGAGCGCCCCCGAGCGCACCGCCCTGGATCGGGAGTTCGAGGTGGCCCTGGACGCCAGCTACTACGCCGGCGGCCAGGTGGCCGGACGCCCCGTGCGCTGGCGCGTCACCCAGTACCCCTACGACTACAGCCCCTCGATCCCGGCGGAGCTGAGCCGCGCCGACGGCTCGAACGCCGTGGCCACTCAGGACTTCTACTTCTCCTCCGACGGGCGCTTCGGCCGCGGCCGCCGCTTCGAGACCACCCCCGCCCTGGACCGCGAAGAGCTCACCGACGGCGAAGGCCACGTCTCCCTGGTCCTCGATCCCACCGTCGAGCCCACGGCCCATCCCCGCACCTACGTGGTCGAGGCCACGGTCACCGGCGATGACGACCAGACCGTCACCTCCACCACCCGCGTCGTGGCCTTGCCCGCCTTCGTGCTGGGCCTCGAGGTCCCCCGCCACATCGAGCGGGGCGACAGCATCCCGGTAGGCATGATCGCCGTGGGCCCGAACGAAGAGCTGATCGAGGGCCAGGACGTCACCGTGCGGCTGCTGCACCGCCAGTGGCACTCCCGGCTGCAGGCCGGCGACTTCAGCGACGGCGTGGCCCGCTACGTCACCGACGTGGTGGACGAGATGGTCTCCGAGCAGGTGGTGCGCAGCGCCGCCGAGGTCTCGAGGCTCGCGCTGCCTGTGGAGCGCGCGGGTGTCTACGTGGTGGAGCTCGAGTCCCACGACCGCCTGGGCCGCGCCCAGGTGGTGTCCGTGGACCTCTACGTGGGCGGCGACGAGCCGGTGGCATGGGCGCGGCCCACGTCCCAGGTCTTCGCGCTGACCCCCGACAAGGACAGCTACCGCCCCGGCGAGCGCGCCTCCATCGTCTTCCAGAGCCCCTACCAGCGGGCCCAGGCCCTGGTCATCGTCGAGGCCCCCGACGGCAACGAGTACACCTGGCTCGACGTGCGCGGCGGCGCCGCCACCTGGACCCTTCCCATCGAGTCCACCTGGACCCCCCGCGTGCCGGTGCACGTGGTGCTCATGCGCGGCCGCATCGCCCAGACAGGGTCGGTGGGCACTGACCTGGACCTGGGCAAGCCCGCCACCGTAGCCGCCACCGCCTGGCTGCAGGTGGAGCCCGTGGGCAACCAGGTCGAGGTGGCCCTGGACTACCCCACCAAGGCCCGCCCGGGGCAGGTGGTGGACGTCACCATCCAGCTCACCGACCCCGACGGCCGCCCCATGGCCGGCGAGGCCACCCTGTGGCTGGTGGACAAGGCCGTCCTGGCCCTGGGCCATGAGCAGCGGCTGGATCCCCTGCCCGACTTCATCACCGCGGTGCGCTCGCGCCTGGGCCTGCTGGACACCCGCAACCTGGTCCTGGGGCGCCTGCCCACCGCCGAGATGCCCGGCGGAGACGGCGCCGACGAAGAGAGCGACAGCCCCCTGGACAAGGCCACGGTGCGCCGAAACTTCCAGCCGGTGCCCTACTACGAGCCCAGCCTGACGGTCCCGGCCAGCGGCAAGCTCACGGTCAAGGTGCAGCTCCCGGACAACCTCACCAACTTCGAGATCCGCGCCAAGGTGGCCGCTGGACCGGACCGCTTCGGCCACGCCAAGGGCCGCATCGCGGTGCGCCTACCGGTGATCGTCCAGCCCGACCTGCCCCGCTTCGTGCGCCCAGGTGACCGCTTCGAGGCCACCGCCATCGGCCGGGTGGTGGAGGGCGATGGCGGCGCCGGCCGCGCCGCGATCGAGGTCGAGGGTCTGACCCTGCAGGGCAGCGCCCGTATGGACCTCACCCTGGACCCCAAGGCCTCGGCCAGCATCGGCTTCCCCGTCACCGTGCAGACCCCGGGCTACGACGCCCACGGCCTGCCCACCCGCAAGACGGTCAGCCTGACCGTGGGCATCGAGCGCAGCGCCGACGGCGCCGCCGACGCCTTCCAGGTGGATCTGCCCATCCAGCCCGACCGCTACCCCGTGAGCGAGCGCCAGCTGGCCGAGCTGGCCGAGGGCGGCACCCTGGACCTGCCCGCCCTGGCCGCGCAGCCCCGCGAGGGCACCCTGCGACGCACGGTCATGGCCTCCAACGAGCCCGCCCTGGTGCACGTGGCCTCGGGCATGGACTTCCTGATGCAGTACCCCTACGGGTGCACCGAGCAGCGCATCTCCAAGGCCCGCAGCTACCTGGCCCTGGGTCAGCTCAACCGGCTGATCCACCTGGACCGCAGCCCCGAGGAGGTCGACGCCGCGGTGGAGTCCACCCTGGGCTGGATCGGCGACGCGGTGGACCCCCACGGCCTGGTGGGCTTCTGGCCCGGGTCCGACGGCAACACCTGGCTGACCGCCTGGACCGTGCTGTTCCTGGTGGACGCCAAGGAGGCCGGCTACGCCGTGGACGAGAGTGTCATGGCCGTGCTGGTGCGCAGCCTCGAGCAGGCCCTGCGCTCCGACTTCCCCTACTTCCTCGACGGCGAAGCCTGGGAAGAGCGCGCCTGGGCCCTCAGCGCCCTGGCCGCCGCCGGCCACTTCGACCGCTCCTACTTCGCCGAGCTGGGCCGCAAGTCCAGCTACCTCGACGCCGAGGGCACCGCTCAGGTGCTGCTGGCCGGAGCCCGCGCCGGGCAGCAGGACACCCCCATCAGCGATCAGCTGGTGGACAAGCTCGCCGAGATGATGATCGTACGCCTGCACCAGGGCGACGAGATCTACGGCGGCCTGCAGGCCCAGCGCCGCACCCGCAGCGGCCTGATCCTGGCCGGAGAGACCCGCACCATCGCGTCCATGGCACAGGCCCTGGCGCGCACCGCCCCCGACCACCCCCGGCTTCCCCTGCTGTACGACGCCATCGTCACCCTGGGCCGCACCGACGGCTGGGGCAGCACCAACGCCAACTCCGCCGCCATGCTGGCCATCGGCGAGCGCCTGAAGACCCCCCGCAAGGACGCCTCCAGCCACAGCGTAGCGCTGGTGGACGGCGGCGCCACCCAGACCGCGCGGCTGGACGGTGACAACCCCGTCAGCTTCTGGACCGTCGACGGCAGCGGCGCCCTGCAGGTGCTGCACACCGAAGCCAGCGGCCGCGGCGCCGGGCCCATCCTGGTGCGCAGCGACGCCTTCTACCTGCCCGCTCAGGACGGCAGCCAGGAGCAGGCCTCCAGCCGCGGCTTCGTGGTCCAGCGCAGCCTGGATCGGGTCCTGGCCGCCGACGCCCCCAGCGAGAAGCAGGCCCTCGAGCAGGCGGGCCAGACCGTCCGCTACACCGTGGGCGACGTGATCGAGGACCACGTCACCGTGGTGGTGCCCGAGGACCGCTACCACGTGGCCATCACGGTGCCCCTGGCCGCCGGCATGGAGCCCCTGAACCCCACCCTTGCCACAGCCCCCCCCGAGGCCACCCCCTCGGCCGGCCTCACCCGCCAGCCCACCTACGCCGACTACGCCGACGACCGCGTGGCGTTCTTCTACAACCACCTCCCCAAGGGCACCTACGACTTCCGCTTCCGCGTGCGGGCCTTCACCCCCGGCGCCTACATCCAGCCCTCGGCCCGCGCCGAGATGATGTACGACGCCAGCGTCGTGGGCTCGTCCCCAGGCGCCAAGATCGTGATCGCGAGGGAGTAGGGATGAAGCGTGGGCGCCAGGAGAGACGGCACAGGGAGGACCAGTCCAGGTGAACGATCGCACCCGCCTCCCCCTGCTCACCCTGCTCGGTGCCGGCCTGATCCTGGGACTGGGCCTGGCGGGCAAGGTGAGCAACCGGGCGGTGCTCCGCTCGCCCACGCCCACGCTGCTGCTGCAGGATCGCGACGGACGCTTCATGGCCGAGCTGGCCCAGGACCCCGAGCAGGAGCTGGGGTACTGGAGCGTGCACGAGATCCCCTGGCGGGTGGCGGCCGCCACGGTGGCCATCGAGGACAAGCGCTTCTGGGAGCACTCGGGGGTGGACGCCAGGAGCGTAGCGCGGGCGGTGCTGCAGAACGCGCACAGCGGCCAGGTGGTCTCGGGCGCCTCCACGCTGACCATGCAGGTGGCGCGCATGCAGGATCCGGGGCCGCGCAGCTACCGCCGCAAGGTGGTCGAGGCCCTGACCGCCATCGCCCTGACCCTGCGCTACGACCGACGCGAGATCCTGGCCCACTACCTGCGCCTGGTGCCCTACGGCAACCGCATCCACGGCATCGGCTACGGGGCCCGCCGCTACCTCGACAAGCCCGTGGCCGACCTCAGCTGGGCCGAGGTCGCCTTCCTGGCTTCGCTGCCCCAGGCCCCCTCGCGCACCAACCCCTTCCACCCGGCCGGCCGAGCCCGGGCCGCGGATCGCGCCGAGCGCATCCTGGCTGAGCTGCTCGAGGGCGGGGTCATCGGGCAAGCCGACCACGACCAGGCCCTGCTGGATCTGGCGGTGCTCGCGGTCCCGGACCGGGGCGCTCGGCCGCCCGCGGCCCTCCACACCATCCTGCAGCTCGAGGCCGAGCTGCGCGCCGACCCTGGGCGCTGGCAGGCCCTGGCTGCTCAGCCCGTGCAGCGCTGCAGCCTGGACCTGGACCTGCAGGCCGAGCTCGAGACCATCCTGCAGATCCACGTGGCCAGCCTCGAGGAGCGCGGGGCGGGTAACGGAGCGCTGGTGGTGGTGGACCCCCACACGCGGGAGGTGCTGGCGTCGGTGGGGTCCACCTCCTGGTTCGACGCCCGCTTCGCCGGCTCCATCGACTACACCCGCGTCCCCCGCTACCCCGGCTCCACCCTCAAGCCCTTCCTCTACGCCCTGGCCCTGGATCGCGGCGTCCTCACCCCGTCCACCCTGATGGACGACCTGCACCGCGGGCCCGACGGCATCGGAAACGCCGACGAGCACTTCCTGGGGCCCATGCTTCCCCGCCGCGCCCTGGCCAACTCCCGCAACGTCCCCGCCGTGCGCCTGCTGGACAGGGTGGGGCTGGACGAGGGCTACGCCTTCTTCGAGGCCCTGGGCCTGCACGACGGCAGCCTGCCCGCCAGCCACTACGGCCTAGGGCTGGCCATCGGCGGCGCCCCCACCAACCTCCAGAGCCTGGTCCGGGCCTACACAGCCCTGGCGGACGATGGGCGCCTGGGGGACCTGGTCTGGCTGCCCGACGAGCCCCGCGACACCAGCCGTGCCTTCTCTCCCAGCAGCGCCCAGCTCGTGGCCCAGTGGCTGAGCGATCCCCTCGCCAGGCTGCCCAGCTTCCCGCGCATGGGCTTCTCCGAGTACCCCTTCCCCGTAGCGGTCAAGACTGGAACCTCCGAGGACTGGCGCGACGCCTGGGCCGTGGCCTTCTCCCAGGACTGGGTGGTCGGAGCTTGGGTGGGCCACCCCGACTGGCGACCCATGCAGGGCGTGAGCGGATACCGAGGGGGCGCGTCCCTGGTGCAGCAGGTGGTCGAACTCCTGCACCAACACGAGCTGGACGGCATGGCCGATCTGGCCTTCCCCTCCCCCGAAGGCAGCGTGCCCGTGCGCATCTGCCCACTGTCTGGCAAGCTGCCGGGCTCCGCCTGCGAGCACACCGTCACGGAGTACTTCCGCCCTGGAACCGAGCCCGTAGATCCCTGCGACGCCCACCTGCAGCTCGAGGTGGACCGCCGCACCGGCGCCATCGCCACCGCGGACACCCCCACCGAGCACCGCAGCGCCCAGATCTTCGTGGACCTGCCCTCCCGCTACGCCGCCTGGGCAGCCAGCCAGGGCATGGAGCCCCCCCCCGCCCTGGCCGCGCACCCCGGCACCGGCAGCTTGGGCTCCCACGACCGCCCGCGCATCGCCATCACCGCTCCCCAGGACGGCATGCGCGTGGTCCACGACCCCGAGACCCCGCCCGAGCTGGCCACCCTGACCCTGAGCGTCGAGGTGGACCGGGGCGTGGAGCAGGTCTTGTGGACCGTCGACGGCGAGCCCTTCGCGCTTGTCCAGGCTCCCTTCTCGGCGCGCTGGCCCCTGACTCCGGGGGAGCACGTCTTCGAGGCCCGCGTGCCCTTCTACGGGGCGTCTTCGGGGCCGGTACACGTCGTCCTGCACTAAGCGAGCACCGTTCCTGTCCGCGAATTGACCGTGCCTGTCCGCGAGTTGACAGTGGGTGAAGGGGAGTCCTGCTATTCCCCCCCCCTCTTGATCCCCCGCGCCTCCCACCTCGGCCAGATCACCATCACGCTGCTGCTCTCGGGCTGCGGTCGGGGCTGTGGCTCCACGCCGGATGGGCCAGACCCTACAGACAGCGGTCCCGACGGTGTCTACGACACCTCTCCCCCCATCGAGGCCAGGCAGGGGGTCGCGACGCGCCTGGCGGTGCTGGTGCTGGATGGTGCCCGGCTCGAGGAGACCTTGGGGGGCGACGACGACTGGGGCGACGGCTGGTCCGATGCCTGGGACGGCTACACCGATGGGATCCTGCCGAAGGTGCGCAGCGAGGTGATGCCCACCGGCGCCCTGATCCGCCACGGCTACAACACCGGGGTCACCACCACCACCCCCGCCCATGGCGATCTGTTCACCGGGCACCGCGAGCCCTTCCTGCCCCTGGCCCACTTCGACGGCCTGGGCCAGTACCTGGTGCACTACCCCACCCTGCCCGAGGCCCTCCGCAGCGCCCACCAGGGCCAGGAGGGCACGGCCTGGATCGTGGCCAACACAGCTCACATCGAGACCGTGCGCTACGGGCTGTACCCGGGCCTGGGCCCCGACCTCGCAGCCAGCCACGAGCAACTCTACGAGAACGACCTGGAGGCCGATGGCTTCGACCAGGACGACGGCCGCGTGATCGCGAGCGCGCGGGAGCGCCTCGAGCGAGGGGCCACCATGGTCCTGGCCAACCTGCACCAGATCGACCGGGCCGGCCACAACCAGCCCTACATCTACGCCGACACGGTGGCCTCGACCGATCTGGAGCTGACCGCGTTCCACCGCTGGCTCGCCCACGAGAGCGGGTTCAACGACGAGACCCTGATGGTGATGATCGCGGACCACGGCCGCCATCGCACCGTCGAGGACGACGCCTACCCCTACACCAACCACGGCTGCCACTGCAGCGGCTGCCGCGAGATCCCCATGTTCCTGTGGGGCGCCGGCATCCAGCGCAACGTCGAGGTCCAGCTGCCGGTGGTCCTCGAGGACCTCACGAGCACGACCGCCTGGTTGCTGGGCGCCTCCATGCCCTACTCCACCGGCCTGGTGCTCACCGATGTCCTGGTGGGCGAGCCGGCGGTGGCGCAACGTCGCGGCGACGTGCGGGTCGCCGCCTCGGGCCCATTGGTGGCGGTGCAGCGCTGGCAGGACGACCGGCTCCACCGCAGCGGGCTCTCGGTGGCAGGCCAGGACCTGGGCACCCCCGGAGCCTTCCAGATCGAAGAGCCACGGGTGCTCAGCACCCAGACGAGCGACTACGCCTGCTGGCGAGAGCTGACCCTGACCGAGGGCGCCGAGCACCTCCCCTGGCTCCTGGAGTGTTCCCGGCGGGCGCTGGGGGGCGAGTGGCTGGACACCGACTTCCCCGACGAGGTCCAGTGGCCCCACGTGGCCCCCTCCCTGACCTCCCCCCAGAGCGGAGGCTTGGTGCTGGCCTACGACAACTCGATCGGCGAGAAGACCGAGGGCCAGGTCACCGCCGATGACTTCGTGATCGAGCTCGCTCGCTGGTCCGAGGACCAGGGCTGGACGCGGTCCGAGGCTACATTCCCGGACCTGTTCTACACCAGCGAGCCGGAGATCGTCAGCATCGATGACGAGCTGTGGGTGGCCTTCGAGGCCGGGTTGGACTCCGCCTCTGCCCGCTACACGCGCCAGGCCTACATCTACCGGGTCACCTGGCCCCAGGACGGGGACCCGATCTGGGACTTCGCCTACCTGGCGGGCACCCAGGACAGCACCGGCCACAGCTACGTTCGGCAGGCCCATCCGGCGCTGGCGACGCTGGACGGCGCGCTCCGCGTGGCCTGGCATGCCTACGACGACCAAGGCGTACACCTCCTGATCACCCACGCCAACAACCCCTTCCGCAGCACGAGCTGGCACACCCCCAGGGCCGTGGACGACACCGCCATGGTGTTCGGTCACATCGCGCCGATCTGGGACTCGGCGGGCTCCCTGTACTGGGCCAGGCAGGGAGATCTGCTCACGGCCGAGGTCTGCCGGCTGGAGGACCCCACGGCGCTGCCGGACTGCCAGGATCTGGGCGTGCCCTTCATCGACAGCCTGGCCGCCACCGACGCCGGCGCGGTGGTCAGCGCCAGCAGCGGCGACGGGGCGTGGGAGCTCATCGAGCTGAGCTGGCTCGACTAGACCCTCAGCGAAGCAGCGCCTCGACGCACGGCCCTGGCTATGTTGTGGCCATGACGCAGCCCGCTCCCCCCGCCCCCCAAGACCGCCGCCGCTTCGAGGCCTACGACCTCCTCACGGCCGCGCTGATCCTCACCGTACTGGGCGCCCAGCTGCACTTCTCGTTCATCGACGTGCGCCTGCCCCGGGATCCCGGCCTGTACTACAAGCTGGTCCCCTCGCTCTACAACGCTCTGGACGCCCCCGTGGCCAACGCCGCCGAGCTGCTGGGCGCCCTGGGCCAGAGCAGCGGCTGGTACAACCTGCTGCTCGCGGTGGGCCTGCACCTGCTGGGCAGGGGGCCACTGCCCTTCGAGCTGGCCTGCGCCGCGTGGGTCTCCCTGCTGCTCCTGGGCGCCGCGCTGGTGGCCCGACACGAAGGCTCGCCCCTGGCCGGCCTCTGCGCCACGGCCCTGGCGGCGGCCATGCCCATGGTGGTCATCATGGGCCGCACCCCATGGATCCATATCCCCGAGGCCGCCATCGCAGTGCTGGTCGTTGCGGTGTGGCAGCGCGACCGCGGCCTCACCCGCTGGCGCTCGGTGGCGGCCTTGGCCCTGGGCGGCTCCCTGGCGATCACCCTGCGCCACTCGGGCTTGATCTGGATGGCGCCCATCGCTCCCTTGCTCCTGTGGACCGGAGGACCTCCCCGCGCCTGGCGTCGCATCCTGCTGGTGCTCGCCGCCTGGGGTCTGTCCACAGTGGTACCCGCCATGCAGCTGCTGCAGTACCTGGAGGCCAAGATGGGCGCCCGGGACCGCTACGCCACTCAGCTGCCCCAGTTCCTCGAGCAGCTGGTGTCCAACCTGGCTTGGCCCACCTTCATCGCCTGCGTCCTCGGGCTGGTGTTGCTGAACATCCGGCGGCCCAGCCTGCCCCGCAGGCCCGTTCGGCTCCTGCTGGCGATCTGGCTGCTGCTGGGGGGCCTGTTGTGGGTCGTGTTCCGCGCTGGGCTGGACAACTTCACCCCCATGATGGTGGCCCTGGCCATCCTGGGGGGCCTCGGGATCGCGCGCATGGGCCCCTGGGGGCTGATCCCCGCGGTGTTCGCCTTCCTCATCTCCTCGCTGCCCCAGTGGCTCGACAAGAACACAGTGGTGCTCTTCCACGGCATCCCCGGCTTCCCGGACTTCACCGCGGGCGTCCACCCCAACAACCACTACCGCCCGTGGAAAGGCTTCGCCCACGCACAGGTCCGCGAGCTGCTCGCCGCCACCTGCCCCGACCCCTCCGAAGCGGACTGCCTGATCGCGGTCGACCAGGGCCTGTTCTCACCCTTCACCGAAGACCCAGGGGCGCTGGAGCTGTTCCTGATGGACCTCGAGCAGGTCCACCTGCTCTCCCTGCGCGACCTCGGCGCGCTGCCCAGGCTCGACAAGGTCCACGGCGTGTCCACCTACTACTGCCCCGAGCGCGACGCCTCCTGGCGCGAGCGCTACCCCAACTCCCAGGACCTGCTCACGGAGATCCTGGACTCCTTCGACATGCAGGTCGTGTGGTCCACCGATCTCTTCATGGGCTGCACGTACCTGTGGATGGCGCCGGAGGGGGAGATCGAGGATCCGACCACGCTGCCCGCCGGTACCAGCATGAGCGCCATGCCAGGCCCCACGGCCGTCATGCACGGCCCGACCGCCATCGGGCCAGCCCCGACCCCGCGCTGAACCCCGCTCGCTACTCGGCCCCCGCGCCCACAGGCGGCTGACCGCCAGGCTTGCCGCCACCGGGCATCCCCGCGCCGCCGCCGGGCATCCCCGCGCCGCCGCCGGGGACTTCGCCGCCGCCCGCCGCGTGCTTGGCCATCTCGCGCACATGCCCGCTGAGGACGGTGTGTATGTCGAGATCCCCGTTGGCAGGCAGCAAGCCGGAGCGCTCCATCTGCTCGTAGACCTGCCGGGCGGTAGGTACGGACTCGGGGTCCATTCCCGCGGCCAGGGCCTCGGAGCGCACGAACGCGTCGAGCTCCTCGGTGAACACCGACTCGTCGACCTGGTAGGTCCCGCCAGCGGCGCTGGGGGTGACGCCGGCGACCACACCGGGGACCGCCGCAACGGGGACCGCCGCACCGGGCACGGCCTGTCCTGCGATGGGCCCCATGGGCGCGCTGGTGGGACGGCCACCCGCCGCTGAGCCCGCCTGGGCCATGGCGACGCTGTGGTCGACCAACAAGCTTCGGACCCACAGGCCCAGCGCCAGGTCGGACAGCAGCACCACGGCGGCCAGCAGGAGCACAGGCCCCCAGCCCCGAGGGAGCTGGATGCGATCGCTCTGGTCTACTTCGTCGTTCATGGCCTGCCTCCAGGAAGAGCGCGCCCTGCTAACCCGCAGCCCCGAGCCCGTCTTGCGCGGTCCTGGGCAGCCAGGGGTACCAGGTTCAGATAGGTGGGTTTCACGCACTCCAACCGTGACACATGGCCTTCCCGCACTCACCGGCACCCCCACCCACCCAGGCGAAGCAGGAGCTCCTCGAGATCCTGCTGGCCGGGGGCTTGTTGTCCATCGCCCTGTGGGGCATTCTCTACGCCCTGCTGGGCCACTGGGCGGCCACCGCCGTGGAAGGCCTCCTCTTCGTGGTCGCGGCCGCTGGGCTGCTGTGGGTCCGCCGCAAGCCCCAGCACCTGGTCCCGGTGGTGCAGATCAGCGTGGCCGGCGTCTACCTCACCTGCGGCGCCAACACCGTGGTCACCGGCGGCCTGCTCGAGTCCGGGCTGTTCGTCATCTGGGGCCTCATCGCCCCCATGGCCACCCTGGTGTTCCTGGGTCTGCGCAGCACCATCGTGGTCTGCGTGGCCTTCGCGGCGCTCCTGCTGGCGCTGCTGCTCCTGCCCATCGACACCATGGGCTTCGCTGGCTTGCCCCCCCAGGTGCTTCCGTGGCTCGCGGCCGCCAATGTCTTGGGCAGCAGTGCCCTGTGCCTGATCACCCTGGCCTGGTTCCTGGTGCGCCTCCAGCGGGAACAAGCCATCCGCGAGCGCTCCCAACACCAGCTGCTCGAGGCCGCTCGGCTCGAGTCCCTCTCCACCCTGGCCGGCGGGATCGCACACGACTTCAACAACGTGCTCATGGCCCTGTTCGGCAACCTCGAGCTGGCCGCCGCCACCTTGCCCACCCACAGCCCTGTCCGCCTGCGCCTCTCCAAGGCCCAGGAAGCGCTGAGGCATGCCACCAACCTCACCCATCAGCTGCTGTCCTTCGCCAGCGGCGGCACCCCCGTGCTCTCCACCGCATCCATCGGCGACACCATCCGGGACTCCGCCAGCTTCGTGCTCACCGGCAGCACCGCCCGCTGCGTCTTCGAGCTGGACGAAGACCTCTGGGCCGTCGATGCCGATCTCGGGCAGATCAGCCGCCTGGTCCAGAACCTGGCCATCAACGCCTCCCAGGCCATGCCCCAGGGCGGATGCATCACCATCCGAGCGCGCAACGACGTCAGCGCTGGCCCGGGCGCAGGTCCCACCTCCAGCTACGGCAAGCGCTTCGTCCTGGTCGAGGTCCAGGACGAGGGCCACGGCATCTCCGAGCAAGACCGGGCCCGCATCTTCGACCCTTTCTTCTCCACGCGTCAGGGCAACAGCGGCCTCGGCCTCACCACCTGCTTCGCCATCGTCCGCGACCACGGCGGCCACATGCAGGTCGAGTCACAGCCAGGCCAGGGCGCCTGCTTCCAGGTCTGGCTCCCCGCCTCGAGCCTCACCGCCAGCGACCGTGAGGCCCCCACCGCCGAGCACTTCGCCTGCCCCGAGGACATCTCAGGCCAGCGGATCCTGGTGATGGACGACGACCCCGCCGTGCTCGAGGTGCTCTGCGACATGCTCGACTCCATGGGCTTCCAGCCCATCGCCACCGAAGAAGGCGGCGAAGCCCTGTCCACCTGGCAGCAGGCCGAAGACAGCGGCCAGCCCTTCCACGCGGTGATCCTCGATCTCACCATCCGTGGGGGCATGGGCGGCATCGAGACCGCCCAAGGGCTGCGTGCCAGGCAGGCCAAGGTGCCCATCGTGGCGTCCTCGGGCTACGCCAACGACCAAGTCTTGTCCAGCTTCCACGACCACGGCTTCGACGCCGTGCTGCGCAAGCCCTACCGCATGGACGATCTGGCCGCGGCGCTCTGCGGCATCTTCGGCGAGACAGACTAGTCCAACACTCGCCGGTCTGGTGCTATCATGCTCTGGATCCCGCACGCCGCTCCATGGCGTGCGGCAAAGAGGAGAGACCATGAGGCTCACGATCCCCCTGATGCTCCACGCCGGCCTGCTGAGCGTCGGCTTGCTCGGCTGCGGTGACAAGGACGTCGACGACACCGCTCCGCCCGAAGGAGACACCGACACCGACACCGACACCGACACCGACACCGACGCCGACAGCGATGCCGACACCG
>ERZ890953.277-NODE-277-length-30164-cov-5.132286_pt1 | contig 30164 bp, 24 predicted proteins | sample MGYA00521264_ERZ890953 | MGnify/ENA primary metagenome ERZ890953 (study PRJEB32303, sample SAMEA104408629) | aquatic metagenome | biome: Brackish water; feature: Chemocline; material: water | place: Baltic Sea | collected 2014-10-26T21:54:00 | depth 200 m ...
GCGTGAGGGCCTGACGGCCACCATCCTGAGGCCAGACACGACCCTCTTTGTCCTCCTGAAGCTGCGTCGACTCACCGAGACGGACCTGGAGGATTGCATTGAGGTACTGATTGTCGCAGCAAAGCGCGGGGACGAGGTGGACAGAGCAAGACTTACTCAGACCATTGAGTCGCAATTCCAGAATCACCCCTCACAAGAGCGTCTGACCCGGCTCAGGAAGCTACAGGCAGTCCTGGAGAACAGGGGAGGACTTTGACGATGACTGTCATTGCCAGGAAGTATCGTGTCACCGGGCGAGTACAGGGTGTCTTCTTCCGGGCCACGACCCAGCGGCAAGCGCGGCAACTGGGCGTGGTCGGCTGGGCGAAGAACCTGCCCGACGGCAGTGTCGAAGTGTTGGCGCAGGGTACCGCCGCACAACTCGATGCGTTGGAGGCATTCCTCCTCGAGGGCCCTCGAATGGCTCGTGTCGACAGCTTGACCCATGAGTCCGTCCCGGTTACCGAGGCCACCGGGTTTGGCACGGGTTGAGGGGAGGGCTTGCCAACCTCACGCCAGCAGAAACTCCCGAAACCAGTCAGTTACCTTCTCGCGAATCTCTTCCCAGCGCGCTGCGACGGGTGGCGAGAACTCGTTTGAAAAGACGAGGTCCTCGACGATCTCGACGGCGACGACGTGGACCTTATCGGGCACCTGTAAGTTGAGAGCGCGACCCAGTTCGAAGGCTTGCAGGAACGAGATGTCATGAACGCTAGTGAGATGAAGGGCGTTGTCGAAGGACTCATCGGTGAGCCAGTAGACATCGCCGGGCACGCCACCCCGGGTCTTGATGGCATCGACGAAGAGGGCGCGCTGGTAGCCTTCGGCCATTTCGAGAATGGTGAGGCCGCCGGTGGCGGCGACTTCGTAGTCGACCCGCGCGTCCGGGCATTGTGATTCCAGCCAGCGCACGAGCCGGGGGCCGATGGCATCGTCGGTGAGCACTTCGTTGCCCAGTCCGAGGACCAGGATGCGCTCGGCCGGAGCGGCCATGGCTAGCGCCGCACCGAGCGGACGATGTCGCCGTCCGGTGCGTGGAAGTTGACCTCCAGGGGCATGTGCCCTGGCAGGCTGTGGGTGGCGCAGGAGAAGCATGGGTCGTAGGCCCGGAAGGCCATCTCCACCATGTTCAATACTCCCTGGTCTGGAGGTGTGCCTTCCTTGATCAGGGCCTGGGCCGCCTTCTTCAGCGACATGCAGATGGCCGCGTGGTTGTTGGTGGTCCCCACGATAATATTGGCCTTCTCGACGATGCCGTTGGAGTCCGTCCAGTAGTGGTGGGTCAGTGTGCCGCGTTGAGCCTCGACGATGCCCACGCCTTCCCGCGGGGTGTTGGTCAGCGGGGTGCGCAGGTCGTCGCCACAGATCTCTTCGTCTTGCGAGAGCGCCAGGAGGTGTTCTGCGGCGTAGAGCAGTTCCACCAGACGGGCCCAGTGCATGGCCAGGGTGGCATGGACCGGCGAGCCTCCGAGGGTCGCATACATGCGCTCGTACTCCTCCTGAGCCAGCGGGGTGGCCATGCCGTCCGAGGCGTTGAGGCGGCCCAGCGGTGTAGCCTGATAGACGCCCGAATCGGGACCTTCCACGAAACCTTTCCAGCCGATCTGTTTCAGATAGGGGAACTTCAGGTAGGACCACGGCTCAACCCGCTCCTCGATCCAGTCCCGGTATTCGTTGGGCGCATATTTGCAATGCTCTTTGCCTTCCTGGTCCACGACCCGGACCTTGCCATCGTAGAAGTTGACGAGGTTGTTCTCGTCCACCAGGCCCATGGAGTAGAGGTTCAGGGAGTACGGACCATTGAGGATGATGTCGACGTAGGTTTTGTTGGCCAGCACCACGTCGTTGAAGATCTTGATGGAGAACTTGGCGAACTCCAGGCAGCTCTTCGCCTTCTCTTCGATGCCCTTGCGTTCCTCTTCGTTGAGGCCGCGGGAGACGCCGCCGGGCAGATTCATGACGACGTGGGTCTGGTGACCGCCCAGGAGCTTCTGGATTTCCTGGGCATAGCGACGGTGCTTGAGTACCTCGGTGCCCACCGCGGCCCCCACAGCCTCGATAACCCCGATGACGTTGCGTTTGGCCGGGTCAGCGGTGGGGCCCACCACGAAGTCCGGTGCGGCCAGGGCATAGAAGTGGGCGATGTGGCTGTGAACGTAATGGGCCGCGTAGAAGAGCTCTCGCAGCTTGCGGGCCGTGGGCGTCGGCTGGACACCGAAGACGGCATCAACAGCCTTGCCGGAGGCCATGTGATGGCAGCCGGGGCAGACGCCGCAGATCTTGGTGACGATCTGGGGCAGCTCTTCTACCGGGCGGCCTTCGCAGAAGGTCTCGAATCCCCGCAGTTCGGGAATCTGGAAATAGACGTTGTCGACGCCCCCGGCATCGTTGAGGAAGATCTCGATCTTGCCATGTCCTTCGAGGCGGGTGATGGGGTCGATGGTTATCCGTTTCATTGTACGGTCCTCCTCAGCAGTGCACTTGGCAGACTGAAGCGATAGAAGGTCCCTCCGGGATCGACCACGCCCTTGACGATCTCCTGGATCTCCATTGGGTCGTCGGAATCGATCATGGTGCCGATGGCTGACATCATCTTGGCCCCGGGATCTGCCACGTCGGGCGGCGGCCCGTAGCAGCCCCTACAGGGCATGTTGGCATCGATGCAACGGGCGCCGCAGCCACCCCGGGTGGCCGGGCCCATGCAGATGATTCCCTGTTCAAGCAGGCAGGTCTCGCCGTCGTCCTGGATCTGCCATGGTCGGTAGAACTTCTTGATCTTCTTGTTGTCGCTCTTCGTGCGCTTACAGCAATCGCACTGGCCCTTGTCGAAGACGCCGACCACCGAACCGGCAGGCGGCAGGGTGGCCCCGGTGACGATGAGCTTGAAGACGTCGACGAGACGCTCGGTCTGGGGCGGACAGCCGGGGATGTAGTAGTCGACATCCACGACCTTGTCCAACGGCTTCACGTCGTTGTAGAAGACCGGCAACGTCAACTCGCCTTCCGGTACCGTGTAGCTTGTTTGCGGTCGGATATTGTCAGGGTTGACCGTGGATTCCGTATCTTTGTAGACGCGCTGGAAGAGCTTTTCTTTGGTCGAGAAGTTCGCCAGCCCCGGAATGCCGCCCATGTGTGCGCAGGAGCCGTAGGCGACCAGAACCTTCGATTTCTGGCGCAGGAGTTTGGCAATGTGTTCATTCTCGCTGTTGCGGATGGCCCCGTTGAAGAGGGTAAGGTCGATGGATTTGTCAGGCATTGCCTCGACATCTTTGTACTTGGTATCGAGGGCGATGGGCCAGAAGACGAGGTCTGCATGCTCCAGCACCAGAAAGAGCGCCTCGTGGACATCAAGCACCGAGACGCAGCAACCGCCGCATGCAGCCCCCCAATAGACCGCCATCTGCAGTTTCTTCTTGGGCACCGGAGGCGGTGTAGCAACGTTCTTTGTGGAATCGTTCATCTCGTCCTCCTAAGCGTAGTTGGCCATGGTGGCCTGTACTTTGGAGGGCCCCATGGTGCGCAGGGTTGCGGTCATTTCATCGACGATTTGAGCGAAGCGGTTGCCTTCACTGGCGCTGACCCACTCGAGGCGGATGCGCTCAGGTTCAATGCCCATCTGGACGAGGTAGGGGGTGAGCAGATGGTAGCGGCGCAGCGCTTTGTAGTTGCCTTCGTGATAGTGGCAATCGCCGGGATGGCAGCCGGAAATGAGTACGCCATCGGCGCCTTCCCGGAAGGCCTTGAGCACGAAGGTTGGGTCGATGCGACCCGAGCACATGACTCGGACGATGCGCACGCTTTCGGAGTATTTCGTTCGGGAAGTGCCAGCCAGATCGGCCCCGGTGTAGGAACACCAGTTGCACAAGAAGGCCACCAGTTTTGGTTCGTAGCTCATGGCTATCCCTCCTCGGCTGCCAGCAGCCCTTCGAGCTGCTGCAGCACTTGATTGTCGGTGAAGTGCCGGGGGCTGATAGTCCCGGCGGGGCAGGCGGCAGCGCAGGTGCCGCAGCCCTTGCAGATAACCTCTTCGACCCGGGATACGCGGTGCTTGTCAAGGTAGATCACCGCACCATAGGGGCAGACACTGATGCAAGTCTGGCAACCGACGCAGAGATCTTCATTGACCGTCGCAGTGGTGGCCGGGACCTTGACCTTGCCCATGGTGATGGCCGCGAGGACCCGCGCTGCCGTCGCACCGGCCTGTGACATGCAGTCGGGGATGTCTTTGGGGCCCTGGCAGCTGCCGGCAATGTAGATGCCGTCCGTGGTCGTTGCCGCAGGGTCGAGCTTGGGGTGCTTCTCGATGAAGAAGCCATCCTTGTCGACGCTGATGCTGACGAGTTTGGCGACATCCTTGGCATCGCTGCATGCCTCTCTTGCCACCATCAGGACGACCAGATCGGCCGGCACTTCGATGGCAATGCCGGTAGCGATCTCATCCATGGTCACCAGCAGCGGGTAGGGATCGCCAGCCGGGGCCTCACTCACGGTGGGAGGCAGCAACTTGTCGAAGAGCAGGAAGGTGACGTCCCTTTCTGCTGTCCGGGCATAGAATTCTTCGGCATCGCGCCCGAAAGCCCGCATATCTGAATAGGCCTGATAAATGGCTGCATCTGGCAAAGCGTCGCGCAAGATGTTGGAGAACCTCAAGGCGTCCATGCAGCACGTGCGTGAGCAGTATGAATGAGTCTCGCTGTCACGGCTGCCCACGCAATGGATGATCGCTACCCGGCGCGGTGCTTTGCCGCTTTCGGTGGTAAACCGTCCGCTAGCTGCCATCTCCTCAAACTGAGTCGAAGTGACGACGTTTGGAAATCTCCCGTAGCCGGAGCGATGGAGCTTCTTGGCGTCGAACGGCTGTGTACCCGTGGCAACCACGATGGCACCAACAGTCAATTCCCTCGTGCCGTTGGCGAGTCGGACCAGGAAGTTGCCAACGAAACCGGAGACTTCGCCGACTACGGTGCCCGTGAGGACGTCGATGTAGGCAGAGTCATTGACTCTGGTGGTCAAGTTATCGAGCAGGGCGGCCACTGAGTTCATATGTGGCCCAGCCCGCCCCACGCCGATGGCGCGGCCACCCAACTCGTCACTCCTCTCCACGAGGTAGACCTTGCGCCCCTGGCCGGCAATGCGCAGCGCCGCGGTCATACCGGTAATGCCGCCGCCCAGCACCATGGTGGCGCGGTTGACGGGGACTTCGTGCTGTACCAGGGGGGCGTGTACCATGACTCGATGTACTGCCGCACGGGTCAGGTTGATGGCCTTGGCGGTAGCGAGTTCCTGGTTTTCGTGCACCCAGCTGACATGTTCGCGAATGTTGGCCATTTCAAGCATATAGGGGTTGAGTCCGGCCAGCTTCAGCGTTTTGCGGAAGGTCGGTTCGTGCATGCGAGGCGAGCAGGAGGCTACCACCACCCGGTCCAGTCCGAGTTCCTTGATGTCTTTCATGATCAGTTCCTGGCCCGGGTCAGAGCACATGTATTTGTACTCACGGGATACTTCGACCCCCGGTATTCTGGCCATGACGCGAGCTACCTTCTCGACATCCACGATCTTGGCAATGTTAGAGCCGCACCAGCACACATATACGCCGATTCTCTGGGGGTTCATTTCACACCTCCAACGCGTTGGAGACCGCAGGCGGTACTCCCAATGACCCCGGCTGCGTCTTCTGCGCGGCCTGGAGAGCTTTGCTGCGGATATTGGCGAAGTAGATAGCAAAAGGCCGGTAGGCCAGGTGAGACCACTTAGAGAAAGGTACTTCCACCATCAGCATTGGCACGACGATGGCCATGTGGATTACGTACATCACATAGGTCCCTGCTGGCCAGGTCAGGTAGTAGCGGAAGATATGCATGAGAATGCCGGTGAGCGATGTGGCGAAGAGCAGGGCCGGGAAGAGCCAGTCGGAGAACGTGGAGTAACGGTTGACCTCAGCACTCTTCTGCCAGCGACCGCGCAGGAAGTAAGCGGAGGCGTAGAGCAGTGCGAAGGTGGCGAAATAGCCGGGCAGGGTTGTCCAGTTGAGTCCGACATCAGTCTGTAGCGAGGAGAGAAAGACGATAACCAGGAGGAACATGATGGCGTAGCCACTCATGAGCATCAGATGGACCACCCAGTAGGCCTCCTTGTCGTTGCATTTGCCGAATCTGCGCTGGGTTGCGAAGTGCGTCACCAGATGCCAGGCCTCACTCAGGTAGAGCGTAATCGGGATGGGAACCCGGGCCGCGCCCAGGATGCGTCGCCCCATTCTAAAGATATTGGAGAGGAGCAGGAAGGAGAGGAGTCCCAGCATCACCATGTCCCCCAGGTGTACCCAGCTGACCGCGGCGAAGCTGCTCACCGCAACGCCGCCATCCAGCGGCTCCCACTGGATTTGACCGGGATGCAGCAGGTGTGGCACCACGAAGAGCCCCACCACAATCAGGGCCAGGCCGAGAAGGACGCCGATTTCCCAGGCCTTGCTGGTATAGAACTTCCAGGCCAGGCCGGTCCAATCGTAGGCCGCGGTCAGGTAACGGCGCAGGGCCATCATCTGCTCAGCCGGATTGGCATCACGGGGGCAACTCTTGGTGCAGTCCCCGCAGTAGTAGCAGAGCCATGGTTCGACGCGCTCGGTGAGGGCATCGCCAAGGCCCATCTGCAACATCCTGATGTCCTGGCGCGGATAGGCGAAGCCCTCTTCAGTAAGCTGACAGACCGCGGTGCAGTGGCCGCAGTTGAAGCACTTGCTGTTGTCCATGAGGCCCATTTCCCGCAAGCGGGCCGGCAGGGTCGGGTCTAGTCGTCTGCTCATGACTCACTCCTCTGGTCAAGGGCCGGTACGGCCGTCGTGCCGGGGCGGGGCAGCAGGCTTCCCAGCGGGGGCTCGGCGCGCCCGTGGAGGATGCTGCGCAATACCCTGGCTGCGGCATCAGATGCCTGGGCCACGGTATCGGGGATGTCCTTGGGGCCCTGGCAGGCCCCGGCCAGATGGATTCCGGCGTTGCTGGTCTCCGTGGGCGCTGCCCCCATCGAGCTTTCAATAAACCATTTGTTGTGATCCACGGAGATGCCCAGCATTCGGGCCAGCTCACCCGCCTGTGCGTTTGGTTCCAGCCCCACCGAAAGGATGACCATGTCAAGCTCCTGCTCGAGGAGGCGGGCGTTGACGATGTCTTCGGTGCGCAGCTTGAGCTTGCTGCCAGACCCTTCAACGGTAGCCGTCCGTCCCCGCACGACATGGACCCCTTCGCCTCGAATGCGGTCGTAGAACTCCTCGTAGCCTTTGCCAAAGGCTCGCATGTCAATGTAGAACTCGAAGACCTCGCAATCCGGCAGCTTCTCCTTCACCAGATGGGCGAATTTCAGTGAGTACATACAGCAGACCCGAGAGCACCACTGGTTGTGGTTGCAATCCCGACTGCCGACGCAGTGGATGATGGCCACCTGTTCTGGCTTTGGACTCTCGGGTAGGAAGACGCGCCGTTTGCGCTTGTCACGGACCGCCAGGGAGAGGACGCCGCCGGTGGGTCCGGAGGCGTTGACCAGGCGCTCGAATTCCAGTGACGTGATAACATTGTCAAAGCGGCCGTAGCCGAAGTTCTCTGCCCGGGCAGCATCAAATACCTGGAAGCCCACGGCGACGATGATGTTGCCCACCGCAATGGAGACAGTTGCGTCCTCCTCGTCCAGGTCGATGCAATTGGCCGGACAAGCTCCGACGCAGAGCTTGCACTTGCCGTTCTTCGCATAGAGGCAGTTCTCCCGGTCAATGAGGTACTTGTTGGGGACCGCCTGAGGAAAGGGTATGTACGCCGCCTTGCGCATGCCGGTGCCGGCATCGAATTCGCTGGGCACAGATTTGGGGCACTGCTCGGCACACATCCCGCAGCCGATGCAGTCTGCCTCTGTGACCTGCCTCGCCTTCTTCTCCACCGTGACGCTGAAGTTGCCCGGCGCACCATCAACCGCAGTTACCTGTGACAGAGTCAGCAGGTCGATGTTGGGATGCTGGGCGATCTCCACCATTTTTGGCGTGAGGATGCACGCGGCACAATCCAGAGTGGGGAAGGTCTTGTCAAACATGGCCATATGGCCGCCAATGGTGCCGCTCTTCTCCACCAGATAGACCTTCTCGCCGGCGTTGGCAATTTCGAGGGCCGCCTGGATTCCCGCAATTCCCCCGCCGATGACCAGAGTCTCCGGGCGTACCGGACTCTGCCGAGCAGTGGAACTCGCGCCACTCGGACTGCCTTCCCAGTTCTCCATTACTCACACCTCTTCACAAGTTTGCGTTGCCTAATCGTGACGCTATGAAGCGAAGCGCGACGATGTCAATCGAGAATATAATATTTGCGCGAAAGAACTATTATGATAGGTTTGTTGCTATTCGTGCCGGTCCCTCGGCGAGAGTGGTGGAGCTATTTCCTGTGCTCGGCTGTGGCGGTAGCTCTCCCATGGTCGTGGAAGTGGTCTTCGTCTCGAATTGTCTGCAACGCTGTCTCAAGGTACTCCTCGAAGCGCTCTTGCAGGGTTGTCGACAGTTCCATGGATGGTTCCATGCAGGCGGGCTCGATGCCCAGGATTTGCAGCGGGGGGATTGTGTATCCGGTGGCGCGTGCCAATTCCAGGATCTGGAGGAGGTCGCCGTTGTGGGTGGTGGCCAGTGCCACTTGCTTGACGGAGGTTACTTCTTCAGGGGAGAAGACGCGCCAGTTGCCCGGCTTGTCCCCCATCTTGACACAATCGACCACCAGAATTCGTTGCGTCGTCGGTTCCAGGTAAGAGAGCAGCCCAAGGGCATCGTTCTTGAGTTCCAACGCGACATAGTCTGGTGCCGGTTCCCTTGCTGACAGGGCCTCCACGAGATGCAGGCCGATGCCGTCGTCACCCCGGGCGTAGTTGCCGATGCCTACTATGTATTTCATGCACCCCCTCCCGGGCCCGGTAACTACCTGACGAATTTCACGTTGAGGTAGTGGGTGGAGCAAGAGATGCAGGGGTCGTAGGCACGCACCAGCATCTCCAGAGCCAGTTCCATTTCGGCTTCACTCTTGTCGGCTGCAACCAGCTCGAGGACGAGCTTCTCGAAGTCGAGCTGGATGTTGGCGTGGTTCTGGTTGGTGGGGATGACACAGTCACCCTGCAGGCACATGTAGTCCTGGTCGTAGCTGTAGTGGTGGAAGAGGATACCCCGGGGGACCTCGACTGCCGACGATCCCGCACCGTGCTGTGCGGGCAGCCCCGGCTGCTCCTGACGGAGCCCTGTGCTGAGCAGTTCATCAATAAGCTGCAGGCTGGTGTGCATGCTGTGCACTGTTTCAACCACCTGGGCTGCGCTATTAAGATACGGGTTGGCTACAAGTGGGGTCATTCCCAGGGCTTTGGCCACTGCCTTAGCTTCGGCGTGGAGTTGCTGGAAGTTGTTGTTGAAACGGGCCAGTGCGCCGGCAGCATAGCTGTCCAGCTTGTTCCTTGTCCACTTGGCGGTGGATTGGCTGTTGACGTACTCATTGGTGACTTTGCGGTACTCGTCGACTTTCCATTGTTCCTTGGTGCCATCGGGCATGACAGTCTGGATGCAGCCGTCATAGAGGCCGTATTCGGCGGTATCGTGGAGCGCCATGTACTCGGTGGGCCGGTCAAAGGCCGGGAACAACGGGGCCAGGCTCGACACCACTTCCAGTACCAGGTTGATGTCTGGTGCCACTTCATTAATGAGGCGCTCCTGGAGAGTGGCCAATTCCGTTTCCGTGGGCAGTTCCGCAAATCCGCCAGGGACGACTCGGGTGGGATGGGTCGTGCGGCCGGCCAGCAAAGACCCCCACTCATGTCCGAATCGCTTGAGGCGCAGTGCCGCCTTGATTACCTCGGGGTGCGTGGGTAGCAATGGGAAGACTGATTTGGCTCCCAGGAGATCTGGTGCTACCAGGAAGAGAACATGGACAATGTGGGAGTCGAAGTTCTCTGCATGCTTGAGCAGTCGCCTCAGCTGGATGGTCTGCCGGGTCACTGGGATGCCGAGGGCGTCTTCCGTGGCCTTAACTGAGGCCAGTGTATGGCCCACGGAGCAGATGCCGCAGATGCGACTGGTGATGCGCGCCACCTCGGAGTAGTGGCGGCCGCGTACCATGGCTTCAAAAAAGCGAGGAGCTTCAGGGACTTGCCATTCGCATTTTTCGATCTTGCCGTTGGAGACGTTGACCACGATGTTGCCGTGGCCCTCGACGCGAGTGACGTGATTGACATTAACGTTGATCTTTCGGGTCATGACTTGTCACTCCTCATTTCTGAAGCGGGCTGTCCAGAGGCGAGATTTGGTTTCCGCCCGCAGTTGTGAGAGCCCCCCTTTTTCCATCAGCACCTGGAGTAGTGCCGGCTGGTTGGGGGAATCGACCATTCCACGGCAGGCTTCACAGGGGACTCCGTCTGCCGGGCACGGGGCCCCGCAACCGGCCCGGGCCACCAGTCCCAGGCAGTGGTCGCCGCTCTGATAACGGCAGACTGTCTCCCGCAGTTTGCATTCAACGCAGACGGGGTAGTTGGGCACGGTTGGAGCTTTGCCGTGGAGGACGTCAGAGACGATGCGGGCGAACTCGGCCTGGTCGATGGGGCAGCCAGGAATGGCCAGATCCACCTGGATCGCAGCCGAGATGGGCTGGGCCTGAAAGCTATCCAGGTGGGGCATCTCGGCGTCCTTGCCGTAGACAAACTCCCGGTAGTCGGTTTGATGGTTCTTGAGGGCGTTGATGCCTCCAGTGGCAGCGCAAGAGCCGTAGGCGACAACGACATTGGCGCGGGCGCGGATGGATTCGAGGCGCGGACGGTCTGCTTCCCGAGTGAAGCTGCCCTCGATGAAGGCGATGTCTATGCGCTGGCTGGTGGTTTCCTTCATGACTTCTCGGAATTCGACGATTTCAATGTGTTCCAGGAGACCGAGGAAGACGGTATCGCCGAGGTTGGTCAGCTCAATCTGGCAACCCTCACAGCTGGCGAAGTCGAAGAAAGCCACCTTGACCTTTGGTTTGCTCATGAGAATGCCTCCTCCAGGTTCTCCACCTGATCGTAGCTGAAGACGGGTCCGTCGCAGCAGACGTAGAGGTTATTGATCTGGCAGTGGCCACACTTGCCGACACCGCATTTCATACGGCGCTCCAGGTCGACGAAGATGTTTTCATGGGGGATACCGATGGCGTCGAGCCTTAACATTACGAACCGGTACATGATGGGTGGGCCGCAGATTATGACCCGAGTATCCCGGGGAATTTCGTTGCGGTCGATGAGGGTGGTGATAACGCCCACATTGCCTGCCCAGTTCGCATCAGCCCGGTCCACCGTTTCCTGGTAGTCCACGGCTGGGGAGCGGCGCCAGGCGGCGAGGTCGTCGGTGAACAACTGCTCGGCCGGCGACCTCGACCCGAAGAAGAGCTTGAAGTCCCTGAACTCCTGGCGCTTGTCCAGAATGTACTGGATGAGGCTTCGGGTGGGACAGAGCCCGAGGCCGCCAGCAATGATGAGCACTCTCTGGTGGCGTAGCTTGTTGAGGTCGAAGCCGTTGCCCAGGGGGCCGCGAATCCACAGGGTCTCTCCCTCGTTGCGGGCGTTGACGGCCGTGGAGACGCGCCCAACGGTGCGCACCACGATGTCAAAGCTGTCGGTGCGCGTCGGGCTGGATGCTACACCGATGGGTATCTCGCCGTAGCCCGGCACCGAGACTTCAAGGATCTGACCGGGCTGATAGGTGAAATGGGACCCGTCTTTGAGTTGCAGCGTGAACTGCTTCTCGGTTCTGGTCAGTTGTCTGGTCTTAGTGATCAGGCACTCTCGGGGCATGTAGATGTTTCTCTCGGTAGTCGCACAGTTACAGCCCATGTCAGCCCTCCATGATCCGATTGATGATGCGGACTGGATCCGCAATGTCCGGGACGCAGCCGATGGCGCAGCGACCGCAGCCTACGCAGGCGGGCCCACCTAGTTTCTCGTTGAGGTAGGAGGTCTTGCGCATGACCCGATGCCGGAAGCGCTGGGCGGCCTTCTCCCGGAAATTGTCGGTGGCGCCTTCCCCCAGAGAGACCCGGGCGAAGTCATCCAGCAGGCAGCCATCCCAGGTGCGCTCCCTGACCCCGGAGGCCTGGTCCAGGTTCCACTTGTCCTGAACATCAAAGCAGTAGCAGGTGGGGCAGGTGGTGTTGCAGGTGCCGCAGGAGAAGCACTTCTCAGCAAGCTCGTCCCACACCTCGTCTCGGCCAAACGCGGCCCGGACGCGCCGACCAATTTCCCGGGTGGAGTGGTAGATGTGTTGCGGGCATTTGTCCAGGGCCTCTGCGTTTGCCGCATAGGCGCTGGAGACTTCGTCGCCGGTTGCCGCCCGGAAGCTACCATGCTTGATCAAGGCCTCGCCCTTGTCAGTCAAGATCTCGTAGACGTAGCCGCCCTCGATGGCGGTGAGGAACGCGTCGTGGCCCCGGGGTTTGACGTCAGCCCCCACCGACGCGAAGAAGGCGCGCTCGTTGATGTGCTGGATACTGGAAGCGACGATGGTGGTGGCCTCTCGATTGTCCAGATAACGACGGTCGGCGTGTCCGTCAGTGAAGAACTCGTCGAGCATGTCCAGGGCTTTGACGTCGTAGAAATGGACGCCAAAGAGAATCTGCGGCTGCGGCGTCCCAACATCCTCGTAGCCCTCGGGCGAGAATTTCAGCAATGGCTGGGTCTGAGGAAAGATGGCTTTCTTAGGGGGGAGGATAGTGACGTCGTAGTCGAGACGCAGTTCGTCTGCTGAGGCCAGTCTGGCGAAGACGAATTTGTGCTTCTTCGCCACCGGGCCGATGACCCTGGTGGTCTGGAGCAGGGTGCTCACGAAAGAGGGTAATTCATGTTGTGGAAGAAAATAGGTCTTCATTTGTCGCGTCCTCACTCGGCCCGCCAATCATCATCATCTTGGCGATGGCCATACGGCGGGTGAGACGCACCACGGCAAAGGCGTGTCGGTTCGGGTCTGTTGCATTGCCAACTGTTGCGTGCCACCCACCGGAAACCCGAACGGCGCTACCTAACCGGGTTTCCGAGGACAAATCAAGGGGAAAAGGAGTCAATTGAGATATAATACTTTATAACGAATGACGCAGTGCGTCTCATGGTTTCAGTGGCCCAATGGCTCGGAGTTGGTTTCCTTTCGGCATGCGGACATGCGTGGTTTGACTAGAAGCGACAACCTGGCTGACGCATCTGGTCAAAGAGCAAGTGCCACGCCAAACCCGGCATCGAATGCACTGGCGAAGAACTAAAGGATGTCAACGGCACTGGGTGGGTATTAGGGGCTCAGCAGTTGCAGCAGACTAACTGACGACTCGCCTTCGTTGGCGACCACGATGAACTGGCCATTTGCAGTGGCCGACAGACCTTCAGGGCGAACCGTCGAACCATCCTCGTCCTGGCCCCCGGTCTCATTCTGGCCGATGCCAATGGCGGTGGCGAAGAGAGGCGCAGTTGGATCGGACACGTCATAGACTGCCACGGCACCGCTGTGTCTCAAAGTGAAAGCAACATGGGCTCGTCCTTCCCAGGTGAATGTCGCCACCGAGTCAGGGCTGAACCGGGGCGACCCCTCGTCCAGAACCCGGGGGAGGGTCCCCGGAATATCTGCCGGGACGAGCGCCACACTCGCGGCAACAGCCCCGGTCCCATCCACGATGGTGAAGGTATCGTTCCACTCCCCGGCGATGGCGAAGTATTCTGTGCCGTCCACTTCGAAGCGGCCAATGCCGTCGGGCCATGGCCCAGCCCCCACCGAGTCGTCGGGCAGGCGAACGATGGTCACCGCAGGGAAGCTGGAGTCGAGTGCGGGCTCCACCAGGGCAGAGCGGTGAACCAGCAACAACTCGTGGGAGTCCTGGAGGGTCGCGGCGATCAGATCGTTGTCCGCCCCAAAGACAATGGACTCGGGTTCACGTGGACCGGTAGCCCCGTCGATCATGGTGATGCGGTGGACCTCAATGGCCGCGGCCGGACCACCGCTAACGTCGAGGATGCTGAGGGATGCCTCCTCCCCCGCTACTTCGCACTTGCCCCAGGCATCAGGGCCGTCCCGTTCGTTGGCGCTGGCCACCCAGAGGCCGTCATGGGAAATGGCTACTGCATCGGGCATGGGGCCCACCGGTACCTGGGCTAGGACCGTGCCGAACTCCTCAGTATCGGTCACGTCCAGGAAGAGCAACTCACCACCGCAATCAACCTGCGCCCCGCCACCGTCAACCTCGATGAAGGTGCGGGTGCAGACGGCCCAGCTACCGTCCCCTGATACCGCGATGTGAGTAAGCTCACTCTCGCTGGCATCGGCGGGGAAGAGCGCGGCCTCGCGCACGACCACCAGCTGGCCGCTGGCGAAATCGAAGAGGGTCACCTTCCGGGCCTTGGACGAAACCAGCAGGGCCCGAGTCGTCTCGGGGATTACTTTGACTACTTCTGCATTGTCGCCCACGCCCATGAGCAGCGTGTGCACCAACTCGGCCTGGTAATGGGACGACGGTACCACGCGGTCTTGATTGGCGACCTCAGCAGTCGTCGTCACGTCCAGGACTTCCTTGTCTGCGGTGGTGCTGCAGGCGCACAGTAGAAGCGCGGCGAATAGTGTAGGGCAAAGTCTGGTCATGGTTCCTCCAGGTGAGTGTCTAGAACCGCAACTCCAACTGGAGTAGCAGCTCATTGTTGGCGAAAGGCACGTCGTTGAGACTCAGCGCGGCGACCCCGTTGCGTTCCCGAATGAAGTAGTACTCGATGCGTACTCGCACCAGGTCTCGGTAAAGCTGGCTGATGAGAGCCAGCGTCAGGATGTCGTAGTCCCAGCTCACCGCATTGATGGGGGCGGTTGAACGCAGGGCCTGGCCGTTGGATTGCAGGGCGGTGGAGTCCTGGATGCGCAGCGTCTCGACCCGGACGAGTGGCTCCAGTGCAGGGAGCCAGCCTCCGGGAATGGAGAAGGGGATGGCATAGGAAAGCTGTGCGTATCCGCCGTAGCGGGTCAGCATGTCCTCCTGGGCGACGATGGTCTCAGCCCAGAAATGGATGTTGTGATCGTGATAGCCCAGGCGCGCCCCTGCCCAGCGGAAATCTCCGTAGCGGTCGGTCTGGTCACCACCGTCCAAATATCGATAGTTGGGCAAGGCGCTGCGCAAAACATCGGTTCCTCCCTCGGCGGCCATTCTCCCCACGAAGCCGAAGGCCTCCAGGTGAACCCCGAAGCTCTCCAGGGAAAGTCGAGCACCACCTACCGGACCGTTGCCCGAAAAAGTCTCGGCCGGACCCAGCCCCAGGATGTTGATGGTGCCTGCCTCAGTGGTGGATTCCTGGACTCCGGTAGGAGCCAGGGGCCGCATCATGGCGAGGGTCAGCCCTGCCTCAAGCGAGGTGCGGCGGGCAATGTCCAGACGGGCTTCATAGGTCAGGTGCAGCTCCGGCTCCCGCCAGTACGCGGTGCCGATAAGGGGGTAGCGTTCGGTGCGCCGGTCGATCTTGACGAAAGGCGTATGGTAGCCCGCCTCCATGTGGTGGTGCAGCCATCCTGGGCTGGCCATCCGGAAGTCCGCAAAGGCCGCGCCAAGCCGCGCCCCGTCGGGGCGAAAGTCGAGGATGGAGAAAAAACCCACATATTCCCCCAGGCCCAAACGAATGGCCAGCCAGAAGCTGTCCAATTCGACAAAGGGGCTGCGGGTGCCCAAAGTCTTGGTATCGGTGGGGCTGTCGTGGCCCGGCCCGCCTTCGCCCTCGATATCATGGAATTCTACTTCCAGTTCGCCCTTCCAGGTCAGACTCAACCCGTCGGTGCGAAGGATGAAGTTGGCGGGCGAATAGCCGTCCGAGAATTCATCGAAAGCGAATGCCGGGGCGCCGCCCAGAAAGAGAACGGCGGTCGAGGCAATGAGGAGCAGAGAGGGGGCAGCGCGCATGGCGAGGCTCCTGTCGGGCCGGTTGCGCTTGATGTGCGGGGAAAGCCAAGAAAGCTGGCGATGACTCGTCGGCTCGCTAAATCCCTACGCCGGTATTGTCCGGGTCAGGTTCAACGGGTCTACTCTCAGATGGCTGCGGCCGGCAGCCACCACCCCGTCAACAAGCTCTCACATGCTGCTACTCGCTGGGGCCGAAGTCAAGGTTTGACAGGTTTTTGTGTCGTGTGCTACGAATGTTGTGTTCGTGGCACCGGGCTCCGGTGCTTGGTTGATAGTGGGAGGGTTGCGATGCACATGTCAGATGCGCTTGTTTCTCCGGCTGTCGGTGCTGTCATGTGGCTTTCCAGTGCGGGCCTGATTGCCTGGTCCGCCCGACGGGTCAAACAGGACCTCGATGAGCGCAAGGTACCCCTCATGGGGGTCATGGGGGCATTTGTCTTCGCCGCCCAGATGATCAACATTGCCATTCCCGGCACCGGCTCCAGTGGCCACCTGGGTGGAGGTTTGTTGCTGGCGGTGCTGTTGGGTCCCCACGCAGCGTTCATCACTCTCTTCTCGGTGCTGGCCGTTCAAGCCCTGCTCTTTGGCGATGGCGGCCTGCTGGCGTTGGGGGCCAACGCCTTCAACCTCGGGTTCTTCCCCTGCTTTCTCTGTTACCCCCTGCTTTATCGGACGGTGGTCGGGAGCCGCACCACGAGAGCGCGCATCTTCACCGGAGCGCTGCTGGCGGGTGTGGTGGGGCTGCAGTTGGGCTCCCTCGGGGTGGTGGCTGAGACCTCGCTGTCAGGTTTGACCGATTTGCCGCCTCTGCCCTTCCTGCTCGTCATGCAGCCCATTCACCTGGCCATTGGCATCGTCGAAGGTCTGGCGACTGCTGCGGTGCTGCTCTTTGTGACTTCAGCAGGCATCGCTGTCCATGAGGCAACTGGAAGTCGCCGGACGGCTCTGGTGTTGCTGTTTGCTGGTCTGCTGCTGGCGGGTGCGGTCAGCCTCTTCGCCTCGACCCGCCCCGATGGTCTTGAGTGGTCGATTGAATCTGTGTCGTCATTGGCCTCTTCCGTTCCTCCGGTCTCTGAAGGCGTCTCTGCGGAGCCCGCCGGTGCCCTGGTTCAATCCGCCACCGCCATTGCCGGGACCCTGGTCACTTTGCTGGTTGCCGGCTTGATCGCTTTTGCATTGCGTCGGAAGGCCCCTTGAACGTGGGCGCACTGAACCAGCGTGGCATCGACCTGGGACGCACCGATCGCCTGGCCGGCCAGGAGACGCCGCTCCATCACCTCGACCCACGTGCCAAGCTGCTGGTGACGGTGCTCTTCGCGGCGACTGTCGTCTCCTTCGACAAGTACGCGTTGACGGCGATGGTGCCCCTAGCGCTCTTCCCCATGGTTGTCATCGCCACGGGTCGTGTCCCGGTTGGCTATCTCCTGCGGAAGGTGTTGCTGGTTTCGCCTTTTGCGGTGCTGCTTGGGCTGGCCAATCCCTTCCTCGATCGTGGGGTGGCAGTGACCTTCCTGGACGTGCCCATCAGTGGCGGATGGATCTCATTTGGGTCTATCTTGCTGCGCTTTGTGTTGACGGTGTCGGCGGCGCTGCTGCTGGTCGCGGTTACGGGCTTTCAGCGCCTCTGCGCCGGCATGGCTCGGCTGGGCGTACCTGAGGCAGTTGTGGTGCAACTGCTCTTTCTCTATCGCTACCTTTTCGTTCTGCTCGCCGAAACGCAGCGCCTGGTGCGGGCCCGCTCCTTGCGCTCCGCCGGTCCGGCGGCGCAGAGCCTGGCATCATACGGACCGATGGTGGGCCACCTCCTGCTGCGCACTTTGGCGCGGGCTCAGCGCATCTACCAGGCCATGAGCTGCCGCGGCTTTGATGGACATCTGCGGGGCGAGATCCTGCCGGCCTGGAGCGGGAAGGAGACCTTCTTTCTGCTGGGCTGGGCCGCCTATTTCGGCCTGGTCAGAGGCTACAACCTGCCCTACCTGTTGGGGCAGTTGCTTATTGGAGGCTGGTAGTGAGTCATCACCTTGTGGAAGCCCGTTCGCTGTGCTTCTCCTTTCCCGACCAGGCTGAGGTCTTGAAGGAGCTGAGTTTTCGCATCACCCATGGCGAGGCGGTGGCCGTGGTCGGTGCCAACGGGGCCGGCAAGTCAACCTTGCTGCTCCAGCTCACCGGGTGCCTGCTCCCGACAAGCGGCGAGATCAGGGTGGGGGATCTGCCGGTGACCCGCAAGACCCTGGAGGTTGTGCGGCGGGCCGTGGGCATGGTTTTTCAGGAGGCCGATGACCAGCTCTTCATGCCCACGGTCTTCGACGATGTGGCATTCGGCCCCCGCAACCTCGGTCTTGCCGAGGGGGAGGTGGCCGCACGCGTCACCGACGCGCTGGCCACCGTCGGTGCGGCGCATCTGCCCCAGCGCCCCCCGTACCGGCTCTCCGGCGGCGAGAAGCGGGCGGTTTCCATTGCCACGGTGCTGGCCATGCATCCCGATATTCTGGTGCTGGACGAACCCAGCGCCAACCTCGACCCCCGCAGCCGCCGTCAACTCATCGAGTTGCTCCAGGCCTTCGAGCACACCCGAATAATCGCCACCCATGATCTTGACCTGGTGCGCCAGGTCTGCACCCGCACGCTGGTGTTGTACCAGGGCAGAATTGTGGCGGATGGGGAGACGGATGGGATACTCAGCAATGAGGAACTGCTCCTGTCCGCTGGGCTTCTCTAAGCAGAAGGGAGGCCAGAGCTACTACGAGACGGCCCGGATAAACTGCTTCGTAGAGTGCAGAAATCGCTGCCCTCCGGTGTTTCATTCGCTATACTGACGTTCCCCTGCCACTGCGCCCTGGGAGGAGTTGATGAAGACTTACATTTCTGTCCTTGCGGTACTCCTGTTCATGCTTGTCGGTTGTGTGGATAGCCCGGAGCCGTGGAAGCCTGATGGCAAGTCGTTGGACGCAACGTCTCCGGACGTGGTTGGCGCCGATGGCACTGAGCAGTTGGAGGTCGGGGACGAGGAAGTGGGGACGGAAGTGCTGGTTGAGGTCGAGGTTGGCAGTCCCTCCTGTTACGAGGCTCTCGAGTGCCTCATGAGCAAGAAGGAATGGCAGGTTGGCGACGAGTTTCCCGAGGGTGACTGCACCGACAACATGCTCCAGGCCCAGGCCATCGAGACTGATGCCCTCCTGGGCTGCATGTCGACAGAGTGCCAGCCGCAGTATGATGCGTGGCGGGCTGCCGGCCCCGGGGCCCCGGAGTTGGGCATTCTGTATGGTTGCTTGATCAACTCTTGCGCTAAGGCCATCTCGGTTTGCGTTGGTGGCGGTGGGACGGGTGATTGCGGTGATGCCCTCTGGTGCCTCAACGACTGTGCCGGACCCACGGACGAGGCGTGTAATCTGGCCTGCCTGGCCGACACTGACGACTACCAGAGCGGTAAGACCGGCGATTTTCTTGACTGCATTTTTGCCGAGTGCCCGTTTACTTCCGATTTCAGCTATGACTGCGTCTACAAAGCGGCCAGCACGAAGTGCATTGGCAACTGCTTCGAGGCTGCGGGCTGAGCAGGACGGCAGCCGGCCAGGTTCACATTGGTAGCAGTGGGATCTTCTCAGCCGAGAATGAAATCCATAACCGCGTCAGTATCGGCGAGGTCATCGAGGAGCAGGTCGGGGCCGGCAGCGAGCAGCTTCTCCCTCGGGTCCCAGCCGGTCAGCACCGCGATCACTCGGACCCCGTTGTAACGGGCGGCGCGAATGTCCAAGGGGCTGTCGCCGATGACGACCACGCGATGGGCGGCGAAATCGATGCCCGTCAGTTGCTGTGCTCTCTCGATGGCCATACGGGTCAATTCGCCACGGTGTTCGTGGTCCGAACCGAAGCCGCCAAAGGGGAAGTACTGCCAGAGGTCGCCGATAATGAGCTTGCGCATGGCCCCTTCGGCGAGATTGCCGGTGGCCAGCCCCGTGGGGATCTTCTGCTGGCGCAGTCGCTCAAGTAGTTGACGAACCCCGGGCAGGACTCGATAGCGGTCAGGCGTACTGGTCAACTCCTCCTCAAGACGCTTGAGGTAGGCGCGGCGGACATCCTCGGCCTCGGCGGGAGTGGGAACCCTCTGCCAAAGTTGCTGGAAGGCATCCAGCAGGATGCGCCGGTCCACTTTCCCCGAGAAGGAGTAATTGGCGAAGGCGTCGGGAACTGAATAGAGGTCGGCGAAGACGCGCCCCAATGCCCTCATGCCGGCCCCACCTGTGTCTATGAGGGTGCCGTCAATGTCAAAGAGAACCAGGGAAGTGGTCATCAGATTATTTCCCTGGCTTCTTCTTGTCGCCCTGTGGGGCTGAGGCGTTGGTGTAGATGTTAAGCAGGCTTACGGCCGCCGCGGCACGGTAGGCTTCGTCAGGGTCGAGGAGCATACTGCGCAGCGCTTTGGCTTCTTCGCTATCCGGTGCTACGTAGGTGGCGGCAAGATCGATGGCAGCCAACCTCAGGGCTTTGTTGTCATCGGCAAAGAAGGCCTTCACCAGGTCCAGGGAGCCTTGACCGCGTAGCTCCGAGAGGCGGCGCAGAATAGTAACTCTGAGGCTCGTGTCCTTGGTTGAGAAGAGTACCTTCTCAAGGACCTTTTGTTCAAGTTCCGGTTCCATGAAGCGAAAGGCCAGAACAGCTTCTGTCCGGACTCGCTCGTTGATGCTTTCCATGGCGGCCTTGAGGTAGGCGAGGAAGTCGCCCTTGAGCTCCTTGGCCATAGTCCCCAGGAACCCTTCCGGGAGCCAACCCAGGCAGTTCTTAAAGGTGTCGAAGCTCTCTGCCGGCGAAATGCGGATAATCGCGCTGAGGGCCGCGGTTCGTTGTTCCTTGGTGAACTGGGTCTGCAGGACATTGCGGAGAGTGGGAATGGCATCGCGGTGGTTGACCAGGGTCAGCGCCTCAATTGACTCGTCTCGGACCACGGGGTCGAAGATCAGGAAGGCCACCACCGGGACGATGCTCTTGTCGCCGATCATGCCCAGCGCTTTGACAATCTCCTTGCGGACCTGGTTGTCACTATCGTTGCGTAGGGCATCGGCGAGATATGGAACCGAATCGGCCTGGCGGAGTTCGCCGATGGCCTGAGTGGCACGCAGGCGGATGAGCCCACTTCCGTCTCGCAGTAACTCGTGGAGCTGCGGCAAGGAGCGATTGCCCTTCAGCCGGCCAATGAAATAGACGGCTGCAGCCCGGTGCCCCAGATTGGTCGACTGCAGCCGCTGTACCATGCGATCGTAGATGCTGTCGTCCTTGGCCAGAGTGAAGATGTCGTAGACCGCATAGAGTACTTCCGGCTTCGGGTCACCGTAAAGAAAGAGCTTGGCTCGTTCCCGCACAGCGGGGCTAGTGGGCAGACCTTTGACTGCCTGCAGGCAGTGGAGTTGCCGTTGGACGTCGTTCTCGTCACACATGGGGAGCATCATCTCTACTGCAGCTTCTTCACCTCTCGTGGCGAGAATGAACGCCGCGCCGTTACGGATCTGGTCGTCCTTGTCCTTGAGGTAATTGCGGAGGAAGGTGACATCGTACTTGTGGTCCAAATCTTCCAGAAACTTGAAAACCTTGAGCAGTTCGGGCTTCTGCAGTTCCGTGGCCGTCTGCACCAGGAGCGGGTACATCTCGGGGTTCTTGAAGATCTGGAGGTTGCTCATAACCCAGGTCTGCACTGCCGGGACCTTGCGCAGGCCGTTGTAGAACTGCCGCGCCAGCGGGGAGCCTTCCTTGAAGATCTCCTTAAGGATGATATCGCGCACGTCCTCAACCTTGGTCAGCGCCTCTTCGAGCAGTTGTACCGCCTCTTCAAATGGCAGCGAGAGGATGAGATTGAGGGGACTGTGCTTCGGGTTTTTATACAGTACCGAGTTAGCAATAGCTTGTCCCAGAGCTTCCCGGTAGGCGGAATTGTCCAGTCCGATGAGGGCCTTGATCGCCGAGTATCGCACGATCCACTGAGGGTCTTTCAGCGCGTCGATGACGTAGTCCTTGATCGTCTCTGGTCTCACTCGCGCCAGATTCAGCACTGCCAGCGACCGGGTTTCCATATCGGCGCTGCGAGTGGACCTCTCAAGGACTGCGTAGATTTCGTTGGCCAGGTCTTCCTGGAGGGCAGCGGTAGCCGCTTTCCCTTTACCCTTTTTCTCGCGTGCCATGATGGGAGTTGCGATGGCCAGGGCCAGGAGGACAACCAGGAAAGAACTCAAGCGATGCCGGATCATACGGGCCTCCAAAGATTTCAGTCTTCGCAATTCAACACGTTTGACCGCCCTGTGTCAAGGATTGAGGCGGGGGGAAATCAGTCGTGCGACGCGGTGCCCGGAGTAAAGGGTTGGCTGAGCCAATGGAAGTTGTCGAGGATGACCTCGGAATCGAAGATGCCGTCCGAAGTATCGTGAATGTGGAAGGTCAACTCAAACTGCTCACCACCCTGAATCTCGTGAGACGTGACCAGCCAGCCGGTGGAGGAACCGTGAGCGGAGTCAGGAGAACCACATTCATATCCCGTTCCCGAGATGTTGGTTTTGGGATTGCTGCAAGGTTCGCTAAAGGCTGTATTGATGGCGATGTAGCACTTCTTTTCGCCATTCTCGATGAAGTCGTAGTAGGAGTTTGGGTTGGAGCAGGAGGTAGTGTTGACTACCTTATTGGAGTTCCCAGTGGTGACGGGGGCCTTCAGGATCATGTAGAACTTATCGTTGAAAGAGGTGCCGATATACTCTTCGTACTCCTCCGAGAAGAAGATGTAGTCGATGGAGAAGCCCAGCGCATTGGTCGGGGCCTTCATGACGACCTTGAATTCGACGTTGTCGTGGGTCGTGTAGCCGTCATTGGAGTAAGGGTCCGGAATTCCGCCGCCGCCACTCAGGTCACTCGAGTGGGAGGTGCCAGTGGCCGGCCCGGTGGCGAGCAGCCCATAACTGTTTCCACCGTATGGAGCCAGATCGTTGCCGGCGTTGCCGAAATGACTTACCGCCTCCCAGGCGGAGTTCACGTTGTCACCGGTGGGGGATGAGAAGTTGGCCGAAATGATGGCCGGTCCGAAGCACATTTCCAGCGAGCAGAGATAGGCATCGATGGTGTGTCCCGTGCAGAGCCCGGGGCATTGAATGGGTTCGTCGACCTGGCCATCGCAGTTGTTGTCCGCACCGTCGCTGGGGTCTTCCAGCATGCCCGGATTGACGGCCTCAGAGCCATCGTAACAATCGCCCGGACCAAAGGGGCAGATGGAAGGGAAGCCGATGACCGGAATATGGATATTGCACCAGCCATCGCCATCTTCATCGCAGCTTTCGTCAATGATGCCATCGCAGTCGTTGTCCACGTCATCACAGACTTCGGCGGCCCCCGGCGAGAGGTTCGGGTCATTGTCGTTGCAATCGCCAAACTTGATGCAAGTGTCGAGAGTCAAGCCGTCGCACAGACACTGCTTCGTTTCGAAAACACCGAAGCCGTCGTGGTCCAGGTCGATGTAGTAAGGGATGCAGCCCAGGGCTCCGCCCTCGTCGATCTGCTGGTTGCAGTTGTTGTCAATCCCGTCGCACATCTCTGGTACCAGATGGTTAATGAGGGGATTCTTGGGGTCGCAGTCGGTGGCATCGGGGTCGGAATCGTTGTCGTCGTCAGGGTCGCAGGCGTCGCCACCCTCGTCGTCGTCCGAGTTGAGTTGCGAAGGGTTGAAGTCGTAAGGGCAGTTGTCCACGCCGTCTTTGAAGCCATCTTCGTCAGAGTCCGCTTGCGGGTCGGCCACTTCCGGGAGAACGTACCCTTCCCCCTTGGGCGGGTCGAAGGGCAGGTCCAATTCCGGCGCGTCAGAATCAGCCGGGTTGCTGGCATCGGTGACGTCCTGGCCGAGCAGGCTGAGGTCTTTGCATTTGCCGCCGACACACGCCAGACCACCAAAGCAGGTGCCACAGCTTCCCCCCAAACCATCCGGTCCGCACTCCCGTTCGAAGCACGCACCACCAAAGGGTGTAGCATCGGCATCCGACTTGACTTGCAGGGTATCGCCACAGGCGACGAGGAGGGCCGCGGTGCAGAGCACTGAGATGAGATTGATGGGACGAAGCATGTGGTACCCCCCTCGATTCGCGCCCGTATTAAACCAGAGCGGTCCCCCTTATGCAAGAGTTACGCGATCTGCGTCTGCGAGAGTGGTGGCGATACGGCCCTTGTCTTGCATTGGTTGATGGTCCGCGGCACAATGCTGGCGAATTGAAAGGCTCGCCAGCGAGGCGATGGAGGAGGGGGGTACATGGCTCTTTCCAGGTTGATGGGATGGTTGGTAGTGGTAGCTTTGGTGGTTGTTGCCAGGCCCGCGGACGCCGAGTGGGTACAGCAGCATGAGATCTTTGGCAACGGCAACACACTCATCGCCATCGGGGCCGGTACCGACAAGAATGCCGTGGCGTACGGTCAGGAGAGTACCAGCGGCAAGAGTCAGCCGCTCTTGCTGGTGACCAAAGATGGTAAGACCTGGAGCAAGAGCAGCCCCCCCAGCGAGTTCTTTCTGCTGGGGACGCTGGAGATGGTTGACGACCAGAATGTCTTCGGTGGCGGCTTGGGCATGTACCAGAGCAAGAGCGGCGGGACGTCATTTGAGGAGGTCAAACTCCCCGGTGCCGGCGGCTTCTTCGATATGATCATGATCAACCGTATCCATGCCCTGGACCCGGTCCATGTGTGGGCCGTGTCCGAGAAGAACGTCTATTGGACGCCAAACAGCCTAAACTGGGAAGTGACCGAAGCTACCATTGACGATGTCAATCTCAGTGCCCTCTTCTTCGCAACATCGCAGATCGGTTGGGTGGGCGGCGGCAAGGTAGAGGAGATTACCGAAACGGATTGGGATGGCAACGAAGTGGTTGTGGGCTATGATATCAAGCCCAAGGGCATCGTCCTACAGACCACCGATGGCGGCAAAAGCTTCGCCCCCAAAGTGATCGGTGCCAATGAAACCTTCCGCCACCTGACCTTCATCGACCAGAACGTTGGCTGGGCAGTGGCCAGCGCCAACACCAACCCCTGGTATCTCAAGCGCACCGTGGATGCCGGAGAAAGCTGGAAGGATGTGCAGCTGCCGCCGTGCCCGGGAGGAACTCAGTGGTTGTGGCTCTCGAAACTGGTCTTCCCTACGCCTCTCAAGGGCTGGGCCGCAGGCGCTTGCGGTGACCCCGAATATGAACTCGATAACATGAGCAACAAGGCAGTTATCCTGCGCACCGAAAACGCCGGCAGCAGTTGGGAATTCGACCCTGAAGGAGAAGGCAAGGGCGGCTATCTGGATATCGATTTTGCCGGTGAACACTGGGGCTTCGCGGTGGGTACCTTTGCCCATATCATGGCCTTCACCGATGGCACGGAGTGGGTGCCGCCCGATGTCGAGAGCGACATTGTCGAGGTGGATGAGGACCTGCTTGCTCAGGAAGACGTCATGACCTGGGGCAATGTCTTTGGTGTCTTTGGCGAAGAAGTGCTCATCAGTGATGAGAGCTACCCCGCCGGCTCCACCCCTATCAATGTCGGCACAGATGACCCGACATGTACTACGGAAAGCCGTGATACGGGTTGCTCAACCGGGGGGGGAGCGGGACAGTCGGCAGCGCTCGTTCTGGTCCTGCTCATCGCCCTGCTGCTGGTTCGTCGGGTCCATCCCGGGCTCTTCGTTCTGATTCTCCTGCTGGCTGCGTGTGGCGGCACCGAGACCGTAGAGAATTGCTCAGGTCCGGATCTCTCCTCGAATTCACCACCAACGGAGACCGACCTGGCAGATGATGCCGTGGCCATGGCCCCCTTTCAGTGTGGTCTGGCTTCTGATGGAGCGCCCCTGCACTTTGGTGATAGCGTGGGAAGGGTGGTCGCGGCCGGGGGCAGCATCGTCTACGTCGTGCAACACGATGACGGGGGCAGCGACCTCTATCTGCGGGATGGGGCGGGCAGCAATCCCATTCCTCTCACTGAGTTCAACGACCCCGCAGTTCATGTGTGGAACCCATCCTGGTCTCCGGGGCGCGACGCGGTGGCCTTCGTCTCTGACTTCCGGGCGCAGTTCAATGACAAGGGTCAGAACGTCTTCATCATCGCCCTCGACCGAACTGTCTGCTATCAGTTGACCCCGGGTGTTGAAGCGGCTCGATTGATCTCGTCTAAAGGCGCTACGGCCACTGTCACCGGGTCTTTTCGTTATGGGCAGGGGGCCATCGCCAGCCCCGTCGCCGACGCTTTGGTTGCCTTCACCGGTGCCACCGCTGCGGTCACCACCGGTGCCGGCGGTGAGTTCTCCATTGCCGTGCCTCCCGGGACCGGCCGTCTGGTCTTGCGCGGGGCGGTCAATGGGATGCAGGTCAAGGGAGTGGCTGACTATGAGGTGGAAGCAGGGCAGGTCGCCGCGCTTGAGCCCACCATCGGCTTCGTCGAGGCACAGTACACCATCGCCCGACTCCATTGGTCGAACTCCGGAGCGAGGCTCTTCGCCTTTGTCAGTGAGCAGATCGATTCGCTGATTGCCATCGATACCAATTCTGGAGAGGCCAGTCCTTTCATGGCCAATGAGGAGGATCGGGTCGTCGTCTTCGCACCCTTCCCCGACGCGGCCATGGCGGTTGTGGCCTACAATTCAGACCCCGAGAAGTACTTCGTATTTGCCCTCTCAGACCCTCCCGAAGTGATCCACGAATTCGACTTCCCCGGGCAGAGCAATATGTCCCAGGTAACAGTCTCGCCCATGCGCTTCATGGCCACCATTCAAGAGGGCCGCTTGATCCTGATGGGGGCCAACGGAGCCGGTGATTTGTCCACTGTTGACGTTACGCCTGACAACGTTACCGGGCTGGTCGCGGGCCAACTTGATTGGTCCCTGGAGGGCTCCCACGTAGTTACCACCGTTGATGCTGGCGGGAAGACCAACCTGATGATCATTGACGTCAATGCTCGCACTGCCAAGGCTATCACCACTACCGGCAACGCGGCCATGCCTGCATGGTTCGGCATGTAGTCCTTTGCCTCGGTCCACGTCTGCGATACCCTGTGCGTGGCTATGAAACGAACCATCGATAGCGGACTACTGGTCCTAGTGCTGCTTGCCGCGGCGTGTGCCGGTTCTCCAGGCTCTGCGCCAGAGACAGGCCTCCCGAAGGTCGATGTTGGCAGTGTGCTGGACGAAGATGTTGCCGGGGACTCGCACGACCCTGCTGCTGATGGCGAAATGGCCTCTGGGGTCGACAGCCTGTTGGCCACCGATGGCACCGACGTGGGAACTTCGCCGGCAGTTCTTAACCTGGCAACGGATGCAGACCGCAACGGAAAGGTCAGTTTCACCGACCCGGAAGACGAAAAGCTTGAGGAGAACTGGTCCTTGAAGAGTGGTGCTGTCTTCCTGTTGAACCTGGATGATGATGATGGTGACGGTCTGGCCGATGCCTTGGACGAGGTCGTCAACGGCCCCGAAGATGCCCTGGACCTGACACCGGTTTACCTGGCCCCAGCCCCCTGGCTTCCGGTCACAGCCACCCTGGAGTTGACCGCGGAGAATGGGCAGTTGGGGCGGCTCTTCCGTCGCCTTGACGAGGACTGGGAGGCGTTGTCTTTACCCGCAACCTTCTCCGTTATGGAGCTGCAGAACGATCCCATCATACTGGGCTTTGAGGCGCGCGACCCGGCCCTTCTGTTGAGTCCGGCCAAGGAAGACCGAGTGGTCCGCCTGACTCTCACTGCATGGGGGGCTGGAGGTGAAATGCTGGCCGCGGATTCGGCCGTGCTGCATCACGCACCGCTGCTCTTCACGTCGACCCTGTGGCCGGTCAAAGAGGTCTGGACGCTGGAGCAGGCTGCCCCTGCCTCTGCAATGGCTAACCTCTCCGAACTGCTGGCGGTGTCCGGGGTACCCATGACCATTCTGGACGGTGCCGAAGAGGGGCTGGGAACCCTGACCGAGCTGGTGTTGGTGGCCCTGGCGGTACGGCCCGATGCGGCGGGGCATGCGGTCATCTACTACCCGTTGCTGGCCGCTCCGTCGCCGGTGAGCATGGCCTGGCTGAAAGCTCGTTTGCTCGGCGCCGGCGTCGCGCCGCTGCCGGCGCCCAGTGGCTTGGACGAGTCCGCCGGTGTCCCCCATCTGGGCAACATTGAATCGTCCCCGGTGTTGCTGGCTGGCGAGATGTTCCTGCCCTACGGCAGGCTCTACTACGGCTGGAATTCCCAGTCGCAGCAGGGACCCCCGGAGCAGCTTCTGGAGTTGCTGGCCCGGCAGGGGTTGCAGGGTGAGCCGGTGGCAGTGGATACCAAATTTCTCCACAGCGGGCATCTCTCCGAGGTGCTCTCCTGGGTGCCCTACACCGGTGACCCAGGTTGTTGCGGCAAGGGGTTCCGCATGCTCTTTGCCGACCCCGCTCTCGCGCTGGCGCTGATGGATGCGTGGGTGGCAGACGGCCAGGGGGCGGCCAGCCTGGATACGCCTGTGGGGGTCACCTCTCTGGTGGATCTGGCGTCCGATGTAGAGGTCAGGGCGTTCAACGAGGAAACGGCAGAACAACTGGCGGACCTGTACCATGCCTTTCTCCCGGAATTCGGCCTGGAAGAAGACGATGTCATCCGCGTCCCCGCGCTCTTCTTCCCGCATCCGCTAACCGGCGGGGCGGTTCCTCTGTTGCCTGCAATCACCGACGCATTTGTGGTGGGCAAGCACTACCTGGTTGCTGCTCCCATTGCCGGTGGCGAGTCTTTTGCGCTGCTCGCAGCCTGGCTCAATGAAGCGCTGGCCCCCATCAACGCGGTGGTGACCTTCATTCCGCTACCTCATCCGTTGTCTCAACTTGTGCACGGGGAGGAAATCCCCGGCCTGCACCAGCTCCTTGTTGGCAGGCGCAAGCCCGACAATGTTGAGTGGTGGCTCTGGTTTATGTAGTCCGACGGGAACATCCCCCACTCAGTGTTGTCTAAGGCCGTCGCGTTCGCAATGGCGGAGGGGCCTGATGGACTCCAGGAGACGTCTGGAAGAGTGGCTGGCAAGGGGTGAACAGGCCTTCCTGGAGGGGGACCTGGCGACGGCTCGTGAGTGCTTTGACGAGGCTTACTGGGAGGCCGAAGGTCCAGCTTCTGAGGTGGCATCGTGGCTCGGTAAGCTGGAGTTGCGGGACGGCAATCTGGAGGCTGCTGCCTACTGGGTATTCGAGACCCTGGCGGCCTCTCCCGATGATGCGCATGCCCTTGACGCCTTCGCCCAGATAGCCGTGGACAGTCTCGCCGCAGCCGTCTCTGTTGGATGGGCAGAGCGGTTCGCCCATGCCCGCCCGGATCACCCCGCCTGCCGGCAACTGGTGGAGCAGATTCAGGAGCATCGGGGTTGGGTCCGCTCCCTCTTGGCCCAATCCAAACGACTGCGTCGAAGCGGGCGCCACGAAGATGCCGAGAGCCTGCTGGCAGCCGCCCGGATTAGATCCCCCGGGGAGATCAAGTTCCACAATGAGTATGGGCAGATCGTCTTTGAGCAGGCCAGATATGGCGAGGCTCGGAGCCACTTTCTGGAAGGTCATAAGTTGGACCCTACGGACCCCTACGCGACCAATAACATGGCCAAGACGTACGCCCGAGAGCATCGCTACAGCGCGGCCTTGCGGTGGTACCGAAAGACTCTGGAATACCATCCGGAAGATGCCTACGCACTTGCCGGACTGGGGCAAATGGAGTTGAAACGCCATCGTTTTGACCGTGCCCGGGTCTGGTTCCAGAGCGCCCTGGAGAGCAATCCGAAGGATAGCGTTGCGATCCGTGGATTGGCAAGGGCTCGCAAGGGGGAGGGGGTGCTTTCGGTGGTGCGGGAGGCCAAAACCCTGCGGCGCCGGAAGGAGTTTGCCAGGGCCGAGAAGATCCTCTTGAAAGCAGCTGCGCAAATGGACAATCCGGTCCAGATCATCGTCGAGTTGGGGCTGGTTGCGCATGGAACGGGTCGTTTCGACGATGCCCGCAATCTGTTCGTCCTCGCCTACCAGGCAGAACCCTACAATATTCTGGTGCTCAACATGCTGGGGGCCCTGGAGGTGGCCGGTCGCCATCCCTCCCAGGAGCAGTACGAAGCCTCCCGGAAGTGGTATCTCCAGGCGCTGCAGCGGGACCCCCGAGAGACGCGCACGCTTAACAACCTGGGCTGGGTGGCGTTGCGACAGCGCCGTTTTGACGAGGCCCACG
>ERZ890953.281-NODE-281-length-30068-cov-7.877087_pt1 | contig 30068 bp, 24 predicted proteins | sample MGYA00521264_ERZ890953 | MGnify/ENA primary metagenome ERZ890953 (study PRJEB32303, sample SAMEA104408629) | aquatic metagenome | biome: Brackish water; feature: Chemocline; material: water | place: Baltic Sea | collected 2014-10-26T21:54:00 | depth 200 m ...
GCCAGGCGGCACCGTAGCGGGGCACCAGGTGGGTTGTGCCGGTGACGAGGCCGTTTGTTGTGGGGTCATCGTCGCCGTCGTCGAGAGTGAACACCAGGCATGATTCGTCGTCCCACTCGGGCACCCAGAAGTTGCCGCAGCCCTCGATGAGCTCGAAGCGGGAGATCCACCCCTGGCCGTTGGAATAGGTCGTGAAGACATCTCCCGGGGCGCTGGACCGCTCCGAGAGGATCACCGGGGGGTCGAGGTCCACCCGCTCCTCGCCCTGGGTGTAGCCGTGGATGAGCACGCCCGCGTCCCGGTCGCTCGACCAGCGGATGTCGGCCACCCAGCTCTGCTCTCCCTGCACGTCCGTGAGGACGAGGGTCGCGCGCATGGTTCTCTCCATGGGAAGGGTGCTTCCGGTGGAGCCGTGCGCGGGCGCGGCTCCGGCGTTCACTCCACCAGCTCGAAGTCCCCCTCGGACCACCATCCCGTGACCTCGCCGCTAGCGAGGTCCACCCGCAGCGCGTCCACGGCCATGGGCTCGCCCTTGCTGTGGCCGATGGACTCGAAGAGCAGCGCCCAGGTCTGAGGGCGGGCCAGGGTGGTGACGATGCGGCCCATGCTGACCTCGGGGTTGCCCAGGTGCTGGTGGATGGCGCTCCAGTAGCTGGGCCAGCGGTGGCCGGGCTCGTAGGGGCGCCAGTAGGAGAAGTCGATGCGCAGCTCGATCTCGCCCGTGGTGCCGATGGGCAACTCGAGAACCTCGCGGCGAATCTCGCGGGGCGGCAGGGCTGTGCTGGGGCCGTCGCTAGCGGCGATGGTGACGTCCAGGGTGTTCGAGCCGTCGGCCATGAGCATGGACGCCCGGTAGGAGCGGCTGTCCAGGGAGCCTCCTTCAGCGGGGCAGGGGCCGGCGCAGGCCCGCAGGCGGTACTCGGGGGCCGGGGGGTTGCCCGACGGCAGGTCGTGGCCCGCCAGGTTCTGTACGTCCACCAGCAGGCGCAGGCCATCGGCGTCACGCTCGACGTCCACCAGGGACAGGGTCATGGCCTCGGCTACGATGTCGGGGTCGTGGCCGCCGGGGAAGCTGTGGTCCCGCAGCTCGCGCTCGGGCACGCCCTCGAGCTGGGCGGCCTGGCCGGTGTAGGCCGGCATGTGGCACTCGACACAGTTCTCGTCGTCCGGTCCGGCGTCCTCGTGCCACTCCTGCCAGGTCCAGTCGATGGGCACATCGTTCAGGGGCCACTTCGAGGAGTGGCAGGACCCGCACAGCTCGTTGTCCCAGCTCAGCAGGTGCTCGGCGGTGGCGGTGGCGTGCCAGGGGGAGACGGCGTCGTCGAAGGGGCCGAGCATGGGGCCGTGGGGGTCGTTGTCCATGCGCGCTGGGGCCTCGTCCACCGCGACCGACTGCGCCGTGTGGCAGACCACGCAGGTCACGCCTTCCTGGGCGATGGGGTCGGCGACGTCGAGATCCTCGGGCCAGGCCAGGGACAGGGGAGCGTGGCACTCGAGGCAGAAGCGGCGCTCGTCGGGGTCCATGCCCCGCAGCCGCAGGGTCAGCCCGTGCAGCCGGATTTCCCGGTCGGCCTGGGTCCAGGCCTGGGACAGGTAGCTCTCCTGCCACTGGGCGTAGATCTCGCTGTGGCAGCCCCCGCAGAACGCGGCGGAGCGGTAGGCGCCCCGGTCCACCTCGGCCCGCTCACCCCGGTTGGCGTAGCTGTGATGGCGGGGCAGGGGCTCGCGCCCAATAGCCTGGCTGGCCTTCCAGCCCAGCAGCACCAGAGGCGGCGCGGCCAGGAGCGCCGCGATGATCCAGATGCGGCGGCTCATGGGTTCTCCTGGAGCCAGCGGGCGAGGCAGGCCAGCTGTGTAGGGGTGTACTCGCCAGCGGTGATGCCCTGGTGGCGCCACTTGCCCGGGGGGGCGTCGGGCCGGCCGATGACCACCGAGGCCAGCAGGTAGCCGGCGTCGTGGTGCTCCCGGTCCAGGAAGCCCCGCAGGGCTGGGGCCGAGGGCTCGTCGCCCACAGGGCCGCGCTCCGGATCCTCGTGGCAGTGTACACAGAGATCATCGTAGAGCTGCTCGCCGGCATGCACCACGATGCGCTCGCCCTCGGGGCCCTCGGCATCGACCTCGCAGCGGTCGATGGCCAGGCCCTCGTCCTCGAGCCAGTGTTCTAGGCTCCAGCGCCAGGGGTGCTCGACCAGCAACGCGGCGCGCTGGGCCTCGTCGCGGCCCTCGAGGTAGTCGCTGCGCAGGGGATGGCAGGCCTCGCAGCTGGCGGCGGCGACCCGCTGGTAGGACTCGATGTCGGACTGCTGCACCAGGCCGGCGTCGTGGATGTGCTCCACCAGCCCATCCAGCTCCTGCTCGGTCAGGATGGGGGCGCCGCCCTCGCTGCGGAAGCCCTCCATCAAGCTGCCGTCGCGGCCCTGAGTGACGACCTGGCGGATGAGAGCCGGATCGGCGTAGCTGAGCCACAGCTCCGAGGCCAGGGCGGGCACGGCGCCGGGGGCCCTGCCGCGCTCGCGGCCGCCACCGTCGTCGCCGTGGCAGGGCTGGCAGAACCATAGGTAGGTCTCGCCCGAGCAGCGAACGTCGTCGAGCGAGCCTGGCGCCCAGGCGTCGCGATCCATGCCGTCCACATGGCCCAGCAGGGACAGCCACACCGCCAGGGCTTCGCGCTCGGCTGGCTCGAGCTCGGGGGTGGGCATCTTGGTGGCAGGCTGCAGGGCGCCGGGGTCCTCGAGCTGCATGGCTGCCTGGGCCAGGCGCCCGCCATAGACCGCGGTTGGATCGCTGACCGGGGTGGCGCCGAAGGCTGTCAGCTCTGGCCCCACCAGGCCCCCGCGGGCGCCGGCGCTGTGGCAGGCCAGGCAGCCGTGGTCCTCGAACAGCCCGGCCAGCAGCGCCTGGCGCTGGGCCACGGCGGGCCAGGGGGCCAGCAGCTCGGTCTGGGTGGCGGCGTCGTGGCAGTGCAGGCAGGAGGACCAGGCCTGGACGCCACTGAGGGGCTTGTCCCGGCCGAAGGCGGGAGCGTCGTGGAAAGCCAGGGAGCCCGGGTCGCCCCGGTGGCAGGGGGTGCATCCCAGCTCGAGGGGGTCGTGGCCCACGGGGGGATGGGCGGCGAAGGGCTCGCTGTCGAGTGCGGCGTAGCCCGCGCCTGCGAGGTGGCAGCTCGAGCAGTACTCCCGCCTGTCGGGGGGAAGGTCGGCGACGGGGCCGATGGGGGCCGCCCGCAGGCCGGGCTCGAGCTCGGGCACCGAGCGGGCGTACTCGTCTTGCATCCTTCGCCAGTCCGGCAGATCCCGGGCCCCCAGGGCCACCGCGCCTGCGCCGCAGGCGAGCACCAGCAGCACCAGCCACGGGCTGGCCGCGAAGGGACGGAGCGCAGGTTCGGTCACGGGATCCACAAGAGCTCCCAGTTCGGACCGCGCAGCCACACGGCTACGGCGGTCAGGCCCCCGTAGCTCACGAAGATCCAGCCCAGCAGGAGCACCGCCAGGCGCAGCCTGCCCAGGCTAGCAGCCAGGGGCCCACGCCCCAGCCACAGCACGGCGGCGGCCAGCAGGCAGGCCAAGATGAGCACGAGGTCCCAGTGCCAGGCCCACAGGGGTGTGGACGCGAGGGAGACCACGCCCAGCAGCCCGTAGAGCGCGAGCGCCCAGCGTCGGGAGAGCCCGGCCACGGTGGCAGCGGCGAAGCGGGGCGGCATCAGCGGCATGGCCAGCAAGAACGCCGCGAAGGCTCCGGTGACGATGTAGGTGACGAAGAAGGCTGGGTGGAAGTGGAGCAGCTCCTGCAGGCCCACCAGGTACCAGGGGGCCTTCATGGGGTTGGGGGTGACCAGGGCGTCGGCCTCGGGCCCCAGGGGGATGGGGGCCACGAAGCTCAGCAGCACCGCCAGCAGGGTGACCAGCAGGGTGAGCCACAGCTCCCAGCGCAGGATGGCGCCTCGGGCCTTGGTCCTGGCCGGGCCGCCCCGGACGATGGCTCCGGGGCTGAGGGTGAGCCCGCCGTCGCGACGGATGCGGTACAGGTGTACCCCCAGCAGGGCCGCGAAGATCAGGGGCAGGGTGATGCAGTGGTGTACGTAGAAGCGCAGCAGGGTGGTGCCCGTGATGCTCTCGCTGCCCAGCAGGATGTGCTTGACGGCCCCGCCGATGATGGGGGCCGAGGCGGCCATGTTGGCCCCCACGGTGATGGCCCAGAAGGCCAGCTGATCCCAGGGCAGCAGGTAGCCCGTGTAGGACAGCGCCACGGTGAGGAAGAACAGCATCACCCCCACCCACCAGTTGGCGGCCTTGCCCCGCTCGAAGGCTCCGCGCCACGCCAGGCTGAGCAGGTGCAGCACCACTGTGACCACCATGGCCTGTGCGGTCCAGTTGTGCAGGGCCCGCAGCATGCGGCCGTAGCGCACCCGCTCCTCGAGCACCTGGATGCTGGCCCAGGCGCCATCCTCGGAGGGCACGTAGACGTACATCAGCAGCAGGCCGGTGACGGTCAGGATCACGAACAGCGAGGTGGAGAGCAGCCCGCCGAACAGGGTGGCCCGGAAGCGCAGGCTGGCCAGCCGCACCCGAGGCGCGTGCAGGTGCTCGAAGAATGCGAACCAGTGGCCGGGCCAGTCGCGCATGGTGGCTAGGCCTCCAGGAACAGGCGGTCGCCCACGGCGACGACGGCGAAGCGGTCGAGATCCCGGGTGGCGGGGCCCACCAGCATCCGGCCCAAGTCGGTGGCCTGGCCGTCCGGGCCCAGGAAGGCGAAGGAGGATCCGTGGCAGGGGCACTCGAGGCTGCGGTTGCCCGCGGTGGGACGCAGGGTGCAGCCCAGGTGGGTGCAGGCCAGCGAGGTGGCCCGCAGGCCCGTGGGGGCGCCAGGGTCGGCGACGATGAGCGCGCTGTTGTCGCTGTCCAGCCAGAAGCCCTCGCGGGAGTTGTGCAGCCGGGCCAGCACATCGGCGCGACGACCGAGGTAGCGCCGCGTGCGTGTGCCCTGGCCGTGGCCGTGGGTGAAGAAGCCCCAGGTGAAGGCCCCCCCCAGTGCCGCCACGCCCACCGCGGCGCTGCGGCCGAGCCAGAGCAGAAAGGAGCGGCGGGAGGAGGGCATCTGGGGTCTTCACGGGGGGAAAGCCTGGCTAACCCGAAGCGGCGTGGACGTTGGCGTGTTCGGCGTCAGGGCGGCTATCCCCACACCCCCGCGATGGGCTCTGCACAGCCCCCACAGCGCCCGTTGTCGAGCTTGTTCTCGGTGACGAAGAAGCCCTTGCGGCCGATGACCACTTCGCCGCAGCGGGGGCAGTAGCTGTTGTTGCCGGGGTGTCCGGGCACGTTGCCCACGAACGCGTAGCGCACGCCCTGGTCCATGGCGATGGCCCGGGCGTGCTCCAGGGTCTCCACCGGCGTGGGTGGCAGGTTCTGCAGCTGGTAGTCGGGGTGGAAGCGCGTGAAGTGGATGGGCACATCGGGGCCGAGTTCCCCCACGATCCACTTCGCCATCTCCGTCAGGTCAGCCTCGCTGTCATTCAGGGTGGGCACCACCAGGTTGACCAGCTCGAGGTGCAGGCCGCGCGCCTTGACCTGCTTGATGGAGCGCTTCACCGGCGCGAGCTCGGCGTCGCAGACCCGCCTGTAGAAGTCCTCGCTGAAGCCTTTGAGGTCGATCTTGACCGCGTCGAGCACGTCGCACAGCTCGCCCATGGCGCGCTCGGACGCGTAGCCGCAGCTGATGAGCACCGAGCGCAGGCCCTGCTCCCGACCCGCCCGGGCGATGTCGCTGAGGTACTCGAGGAACACCGTGGGCTCGTTGTAGGTGTAGGCGATGATGGGGGCCTGCCGGGTGCGTGCGTTGCGGACGGTGGCCTGCGGCGAGATGAACGCGCTGTGGTAGTCCTCGGGGCTGGCCTGGGAGATCTGCCAGTTCTGGCAGAACTTGCAGCGCAGGGGGCAGCCCGAGGTGGCCAGGCTGTAGGCGTTGGAACCGGGCAGGAAGTGGTAGAAGGGCTTCTTCTCGATGGGGTCCACGTGGGTGGAGATAGGGCGGCCGTAGACCAGGCTGCGCAGCTCGCCACCGACGTTCACCCGGGCGCGGCACATGCCCCGCCCCCCAGGGGCGATGAGGCACTCCCGGGCGCAGAGCAGGCACTTGATGAGGGCGAGGTCGTGTTCGTGTCCGGGCCGCGCCGTTTCGTGGTCGTGGCAGGCGGAGCAGCCGTCTGGCTGGTTCACGGAGACCCAGTGGCGGGCCACCGGGGCCTGCTCGAGCAGGGTGGCCAGGCCTTCGGCGGCCAGGGCCGTGCCCCCCAGGTTCAGCAACTGCTCGAGCCAGGGCAGGCCGGGACCGAGGCCCGCGCCCGCAGCCAGGGCGCAGCCACCCAGGGCACGCTCGAGGAAGAGGCGGCGATCCATGGCGCTCATGGGGGCCAGTATGCCCGCTGTGGCCTTCGGCTGCACCCCGTTGGTGCTACCCTCGTGAAGGAACGGCTGCGCTCGCGACACCACTGTCCGGAGGTACCCCATGGCCCGAGATGATCTGCTCCTGGACAGCGAGCCCGACGACACCGGCGACACCGGCATCGGTGTCTGCCTGTCCACCACCGCCTGCCTGTGCGCCTGCCACGACAGCGCCACGGCCCCCGCGGCCTTCCTGGCCCTGCCCATCATGGGCATCGCCCTGCTGCGTCGTCGCCAGGTGGCCGACAAGCTGGCGGCTGCAGGTGTGCTGCCCGCGGACGTGCTGGCCAGGTTGGCGAAGGACTGAGCGTGGCGGGAGCAGATGAACTGCTCCCCCTACGCTGAAGGCGTCATGACTTGACGTAGGGACTCACTTCACGTGCTCCCGCTTCGCGACGCCTGCGACGAATCCCGATCAGGCCCAGCAGCCCCAGCAGCAGGCCTGCACCACCCCGCGCGGGCTGGCTGGCACAGCCACAGCCGCCACCGCTGAGGTCCATCCTGGTGTGCGCCCCTGGGGGCACAGGGACGTCCTGCGCGGTGCTGTCGCCCGTGTCCTGCACGGGGGGATCGCCGGTGTCGTCCACGGGAGGGTCGCCGGTGTCGTCTGGTGGGTCGTCGGCGGGCTCGAGGGCGATGGAGCACCAGTGGTCGCTGCTCGACTCGATGGCTCTGGTGCAGCTGCCGCGCTGGTAGCCGTCGGCCTCGGCGTAGACCGTGTAGGTGTCGTAGGGCAGATCCGAGAACGACCAGGATCCGTCGCTGGCGCTGGTGGTGCTGCCCCCGGCATCGAGCCAGACCGAGGCGCCCACGATGCGCTCGCCATGGTAGATGTCCTGGTCGGCCACCACGCCTCGCAGGGTGCCGGTCCCCGTGCCGCTGCCGTCGATCAGGGACATGTAGTAGTCCCAGTCCCAGCCCGAGCCCGGATCCGTGTGGGTGGCGCCGGGCACCTCGTAGTGGCCCAGGATGTGGGAGCGGTCCGCGCTGACGGAGGTGCGGCTCACGATGTCGGCCACCAAGGCCGCCGAGCTGGCGTACATGGCGTCGGTGTACCAGGTGCCAGGGGCATCCACATAGCCCTCGTGCTCGATGCCGACGCTGGTGAGGTTGTAGTCCCAGTTGCCCGCGTGCCAGGCGACGTCCTCTTCCCAGACCATCTGGGTGATCTGGCCGTCGCTCGAGCGCACGACATAGTGGGCGCTGACCGCCGAGGAGCTGTTCTGGAACCACGAGATGCAGCCGGAGTAGCTGCCCTGCACCGTGTGGACGATGACGTAGCGGATGTCCGAGCCCGTGCGGGAGTAGTTCGAGTAGTTGCTGCTCGAGGCTGAGACGAACTGGTAGGCACCGGCGTAGTCGGTGGGCGGCGGCGGAAACACTGGCTCGAACACCGAGCTGTCCACGGCCACGGGGGAGACGGCGTAGGGGCCCCAGGCCGTGTCGGCCTCGAAGCCGTCCTGCACGATGCGGTAGATGCTCGAGGCGTAGGTGGCCTGCCAGCTTGGGTCGTCGCTGCGGGAGAATGCCCGCAGGGCGTCCCACCAGGCCTCGATCTCATCGTGGGCTGGCAGCTGCCCGCCGTTGGCCGCCTGTGCGTGCCAGGCCAGCAGGGCCGCGCCGCCCTGGATGTTCCAGGCCGCGTCGCGGATGAGCAGGTCGGGGGAGACGTCCAGCAGCCGGGCGGCGTGCTCGATGCTGGGGTCGCGCTCGCCTTCCATCAGGTCCATCACGCCCCAGCCCTGCCAGGTGGTGTGGGCACCCTGGTCCCAGCGGGTGGCCTCCCAGCCCAGAGCCTGCAGCAGGGGCAGGGGGACCTGATGGTCCGCGGCGGCTTGCTGGAAGGCGTCGTCCAGATCGTGGGCCTGGGGACCACTGGCCAGCAGAAACAAGGGGAAGAGAAGCATGATGGGAGGCTCCTTTGGACCCAGGCAGCCTATCTCGAGTCACGGGCGGTTGTGGGGGCTTGTCTCTACAGCTCCCACTGCCCGCCCAGCCAGCCGCTCCAGTGGTCCTTGTCTGCGCAGGGCTTGGTCCGCCAGCCCTGGTCGGGGTGCTCCAGGACGCAGCCGATGCCCACCCGCAGGTCGAGCCCGGGTAGGCGTGCCAGGGGATTGGATGGAGCGCCCGTGCTCAGCTCCAGGGCCAAGGCGGTGGCGCCAACGGGCTCGAGCCCCGTGGCGCGGTCCCAGATGCGATGGCGCTCGAGGAAGACGGTCAGGCTGCGGTCGATGTCCAGGGCTCCGCGCCAGGCGTCGTGGTCACTGCCGTAGGCCGCGCCGGCCTCCACCGTGGCCATGGCCATGCGGCTGGCCTGCCAGGCCTCCGGCATCAGGGCGACGTGGCTGCCACCCAGGCGCAGGCGGTCCAGCGCCCCGGCGCCGGTGGTGGCGCTCCGGCTGTAGCTGCCGAGCAGCCCGACCGCGCCCACGCCCAGGCCGAGCTCCGCCTGGCCGGTACCCAGCTGCCAGGTGGCGCCCCGGGTGGTGCCATGCTGGCCGTCGAGCTGTGCGGCCCCGTCGATCCATGCCGGGCCGAGCCATAGGCGCTTGCCGCCAGCCAGGCTGGCGAAGCCCGCAGCCCGGTAGTGCTCAGGGTCCTCACCCCAGCCCACATCCGTCCACAGGCCAGCCTGGAGACGCCCCCAGCTTCCGTCGCCATAGCGCACCAGCCCAGCGTCGACGGCGGCGCCAGCGCGCCGGGTGGTCAGCTCTCCCACGCCGAAGATCTGCCCTCGCAGCTCCACTGGCCAGCCTCGCCAGGCCGCCGCCAGGGTGGCTCCCCCGGGCGCGGTCCCCGAGGCCATCGCCACCTGCGCCAGGGCCTCCCACCTGCCCACCACGTCGCCCACCCGCAGCCCGGGTTGGGTGGTGCCGCCACCCCGCCAGCTGCTGCCGCTGATGAGCGGCCGCCACTCGGCACGGCCGAGCTCGTAGTCTCGGGGTTGCTGGGCCAGCGGGGTGGTCTCCGGGCTGGTGGGCTCTCCGGCGGGCGCCAGTGGCACAGCTGGTGCCATGGCGTCGACGAGAAGGTCACTCGGCGGGGGGGCCTCGCTGGGCAGGAAGTGCAGCTGCAGGCCCAGGCTGTCCGGGGCCAGATAGTAGACGCCGGCCTGCCCAGGCGAGGGCGCCAGGGCCGCGGTGGTGCTCTGGGTGAGCCGGGTGGGTGGACCTCCGGAGAGGGGCAGTCGGTACAGCTCCACGAAGCCCCCGACGGACATGCTCGAGATCAGGGCGTCGCCCTCGGGGGCCCAGGCCAGGTGGAGGGGCTCGGCGTCGGAGGGCAGGGCGAGCACCCGCTCGGCTCCGGTGCTCAGCTCCATCAGGACGACCTGCCAGCGGCCGCGGTGGCGCAGCCAGGCCAGCTGGGCGCCTGATGGGTCGAACCTGGGTTGGTCGTGGACCGCGTCCAGCTCCATGGCTGTGAGGCCCAGGATCTCGCCTGAGTCCAGCTCGACGCGCACGAGGCGCGCGCTGCCCCAGCGCTGCTGCACCGCCACCGCCCAGCCCCCGGCAGGGTGGGGGTCGGCGTCCTGGACCCCGCCGCCACGGGTGATGCGCCGGGCGCCGCCTTGCTCGGTGTCCCACAGGAACAGCTCGGGCGAGAGGTCACCGGACGGCTGGCGCACCCAGCTGGTGAACAACAACGCCCCCCCACCGGGGGTCCACCGGGGGTCCACCGGCCTGCGGCCGCCGCTCTGCCACTGCGCCAGCCGCTGGTGGGGAAAGATCGTGGGCTGAACCGGGGCCGCGTCGGCAGGGTCGCGCTCGAGGGTGCGCGCCACGCCTTCCTGCCAGTCCTGGAGTGCCTGGTCGTCCTCGGCGGTGTCCAACACCAGGATGCGGCGGCCCTTGGTCTGGGTCTCTTCCACCACCGCCAGCTTGCTCCCGTCGGGGGCCACGGCCGGAGCGCCTGTGGAGCCCAGCAGCTCCTGCCACAGCGTGGCCGGCGTGGCGGGGCGCTGGTCCTCGATGCTCAGGGCCCGGTGGGTGAGCTCGGCGCAGAAGCGGGCGTAGAGCTCGTCAGGCGGCGCGCCGTAGACCCCCTCGAAGGCCGCGGCGAAGAAGCGGATCTCGCGTGCCGACAGGCGGGCCCAGAGGTCCCGGGCGCTCTGGGCACCCTGCCTGGCCACGAGCCACTCGAAGAAGGCCGAGCCCACCAGGTAGGGTACGCTCCCACCCCGCCAGGCCTGGGTGCCGTTGAGCTCCGCGTAGCTGGGCAGGCGTCCAGCCTGCGCCAGGCTGCGCAGGAAGGCGGCGCGGTCGCTGCCGTGGGGCCGTCCGGCGCCGGTGAGCTGACCCTCGAGCATGGTGGCGTAGCCCTCGATGGCCCACACGGGGGTCTTGAGGGCGATGGGCCCGACCCCGAACAGGGCCCGGGTGTAGAAGGCGCCCAAGGGGTTGCGGGAGGGCATGGCCATGTGGACCAGGTGTACGTCCTCGTGGGTGACCAGATCGTCGGCCCAGTCGTGGTAGTGGGCCAGGCTGGAGCCCGCCCCTGGCGGGCTGGGGAAGACGCCCATGCGAGGACTGGCCAGCAGGGGCAGGGCGAAGCCGTTCGCCATCGCGTAGGGGTCCATGACCACGATGTCCACGGCCCGCTCGGGGTCGTAGCCCACAGCCTGGACCACGCCGGCGTGGATGGCTTCGAAGCGGCTGGCGGCCTGGAGCACCCAGGCCTCGGCTTCGGCCGGGTAGTGTACGCGGAAGTGTCCGGTGTCGAGGGTGCGCCACGCGTCATGGGGGGACTGGGCGTGGGCAGCGCCCGTGAGCAGGGCGGCCAGGGCCAGGGGTGAGAGCACGGCGCCTCCAGGTGCTGGCGGAAAACCAGGAGACCAGAGTATGCGACCCTAGGCCGTCATGCCCGGCGCGTGGGCCGCGGCCGTGAGCTGGGGGTGGGGCTGTGCCAGCACCCGCAGGAAGGCGTCCACCACGGCAGGGTCGTACAGCCGACCCCGGTTGCCCACCAGCACCGCCACGGCGTCCTGGTGGCTGCGTGCGGGACGATAGACGCGCTCGTCGGTGATGGCGCTGTAGGTGTCGGCCACGGCGATGATGCGGGCGCCCAGGGGGATCGCAGCGCCCACCAGGCCGTCGGGGTAGCCCGAGCCGTCCATGCGCTCGTGGTGGCTGCGAATGATGGGGGCCACCGGGGCGAGCACGCGCACGTTGGAGACGATCTGGGCGCCGATCTCGGGGTGGCGGCGCATGACGATCCACTCGGCGGCGTCCAGGGGCCCCTGCTTGCGCAGGATGTGGTCGGGTACGCCGATCTTGCCGATGTCGTGCAACAGCGCGCCCCAGCGCAGGGCCCCGATCTGGTCCTCGTCCATGGCGAGCTCGCGGGCCACGTCCTCGGCCCAGGCCGCCATGCGCTGGCTGTGGTCGCTGGTGGTTGTGTCCCGGGCGTCCACGGCGTTGGCCAGGGCCAGGGAGGTCTGCAGGAAGCTCTGCTCGAGCTCGGCGCTCAGGGAGGTGCGCCGCAGGGCCGACGCGGTCTGGTCGGCGATGGCGCTGACCATCTGCAGCTTGTCCTCTCCAAAGGGAGCACGATCTTCGGTCCGCAGCTCCCCCAGCACCAGCACGCCGATGGCGTGGCTGCGCACGCGCAGGGGCACCACGCAGACGGTGGCGGTGCGCTCGAGATCCAGGCCCCTGCGGACCGCGGCCGACAGGGAGGCGTCGCCCCGGCGGACCACCCGGGATCGGCGCTGCTCGAGCACCTCGCGGTAGAGCCGGGCCACCGCGGCGGGCTCCGTGCGGCCGATGCACAGGTCCAGGCCCAGCTCCCTGCGGCAGTGCGCCGCCTGGCAGACCAGGCGGTCTTCGATCTGGGAGATCACCCGGCACCAGCTGACCTCCATGGTGCTCACAACCTCGCGAGCTACAGTCTCGAGCACGGTCTCGCTCACCCGGGCGTCAGCGAGCTGGCGGGACAGGGTGTACAGGGCGGTCAGCTCCCGCCGGCGGCTCTCCTCGGCGGTGAGCAGGTTGCGCTCGCGGGTGACGTCTCGCAGCACGGCCACCAGATCGCTGGTGGGGCTGGCGGGGTCCAGGCGGCGCAGCTCGAGCTCGAGGTCGGTGTCGCCCAGGCCGCGGATGTAGCGCTGCACGGGCTCGCCAGTGGCGGTCTGCTCGGGGTTGGGGAGGATGGGTTGGCCGGCCAGGTGGGTGAGGTGGTCACCGACACCCAGGCCCCCCAGCTCCTGCAGCAGGCGCTGGGCGGTGGGGTTGGCCATGCGGATCCTGCCCTCGGGGCTCAGGACCACCACGGCGTCGGGCAGCGTGTGGACCAGGCCCTCGAGGCGTCGTTGCTCGCGGGAGAGCTGCTCGCGCATGCGGTCGACGGTGGTGGTGGCCAGGCCGGCCAGGGTGTGGACCAGGGTGGCTTGCTCGTCCCCGAGGGGCTCGCCGCGCTCTGCCCACACCGCCATGATGGACGCGGCCAGGTCGTCGGGGCGGGGTACGGCAGGCTCTTCGGCCAGCAGATCCGCCAGCTCTTGCAGCCCTGGCGTGTGCTCGAGCTGCCGCAGGCGGACCATCAGGCGCTGCAGCTGCTGGCCGCGGCGCTCCGACCAGGCCTCGAGGGAGTCTGCGCGCAGGGCCCCTGGGTCGGGCAGCGCCGCCAGCAGGGTGTGGTTGAGGGCTCGGGAGCTGCGCAGGGAGCTGGCCCGGCGCTGCTGTCGCCCCAGGGCGTGGATGTGGGCGTCCAGCCGTCGGGCGTCGAAGTCGTCCTCCATGAGCTGGGCCGCCTGGATGGCGCCTGGGTTGTGCAGCAGCTCGTCGCCGTGGACCACCAGCGGGTGGACCTCGAGCATCCGCACGAGCAGGTCCGGATCGAAGTGCCGGCGGTCGTATATGCACATGCACAGGGCTGGGTGCTCGCCCACCAGATCGTCCAAGGCGGCCTCCAGCTCGATGAGCCTGGGCGCCCCGGCGTTGGGGACCAGGCTGGCCATGTCCAGCGCCAGGCGCACGCCGGGGAAGCCGGACTCGAGGGCGTGGCGGGTCCAGTTGCGCAGCTGCCAGGTGGGCCCTTGCAGCCCCAGGGGGCGCCGTCCGCGGCGGGTGAGCCCGGCGGGCATCAGGCTGAGCCGCCCGCGCTCGAGCCAGGGCGCCGGTGGGAAGCCGGCCCTGTCCATCAGGCCCGGGATCCGGGCGAGCCAGGGCTCGCTACCCACGCAGATCAGGCGCTGGCCCTGGGTGAGGCCCCCCATGAGCCAGTGCATCAAGGGGGCCTGGGCCTGGGCGAGGCCCTTGGCCATGACGCAGCAGTGCGCACCGAGGGCCAGGGCCTCGAGGCCGAGCTGATCCGGGTTCGGGTGGGGAGCGCAGGCCATGCTGTACAGGGATAGTGTCCGGGTGGTGCGCTGCAGTTGTCGAGGCTTGGACAAGGACTCGTCTGGATTGTGTGAAGCGCCCTATGAAGCCTCGAAGTCCGTGACGTAGACCGAGAAGCGGTAGAACCAGGGCGCGCCGCCCGGGGCGGCGCCGGTCTCGTCGTAGACGCGCATGTAGTGGGTACCGGTGGTCTCGATGAGCAGGTTCTCGAGGTCGGGGGCGTCGTCCGAGCCGTCATACCAGGTGTTCAGCAGCGCGCCGCTGGCGTCGTAGACCTCGACGGCGGGGTCCATCAAGGAGCCGTTGTAGTCAGCGGTGCCGTAGACGTTCAGGAAGTGCCCGGCCTGGGCGTGGAAGGCGTACCAGTCCTCGTCGCCTTCGCTGTCCTGGGTGCCCCACAGGTGGGCGGCGGTGTAGTCGGAGCCACCGCTGGTCTGCACGTCGGTCTGGGTCAGCAGCTGTGCCTGCTCGAGGGCGTCGTTGGGCTCGTCGTCGATCTGGTAGGCGAGCTCCACGCCCTCGGTGGTGGTGGAGTAGCCCTGCTCGTAGGCCGAGACGATGACGAAGAACCAGTGGTTGTCACCGCCGCCGCCCTCGCTGTCCAGGGCCTCGATCACGGCCTTGCCGCCGTCCACGTCGGGGTACAGGCCCGCGCCGTTGGTGCCCAGCTCGTCCAGATCCAGCAGCAGGTCCTGCTCGGCGGTGTACAGCCGCACCCGGGGCAGGGCATCGGTGCCGTCCAGGTGGGCCGACCCCCGCAGCAGCACGGGGCAGTCGTCGTAGGGCAGGTTCAGCTCGATCCAGTCGCTGTCGCCCTCTCGCTCGAGCAGCACGGGCACCGGGTAGAGGTAGCCCTCCTTGATCTCGCGATCGGCGCCGGGGCTGCCCAGGCTGTCCTCCTCATCGGGGGCGCTGCTGTACTCCTGGACGTTCAGCACGTAGCTGAAGTCCGAGCCGCCATGCTTCTCGTCGCTGTCGAAGGCGGTGGTGTAGTCCATGACCGCGATGATGTAGGTGCCGGCGGTGGGGAAGTAGGTGTAGACGATGCTGTCGCTGCCGCTCACCGAGCCGCCGGTGGGGTAGTCGTCTTCCCACGACAGCAGGGCGCCGTCGGCGTCGTAGGTGGCCACCACGGTGTCCATCTCATCGCTGGCCTGTGGCTCGCCCACCTCGGCGCCGGTGGGTCGGGTGCTGATGCGGGCGAACTCACCGCCCTGCACCGTCAGGGCGTAGTAGTCCCAGTCGCTCTGGGGGTTGAGGTAGCCTGTGATGCTCTCGTCCCAGGCGATGGGCACGGCCTGGGCGAAGCTGCCGTTCCGGTCGCCATCGATGCAGCTGCCCCCCTCGCAGATCTCCCAGTCCGCGCAGGCGTCGTCCCCCTCGCAGTCGTCAGAGGTCATCTCGCCGGTGTCGTCGCCGGGCTTGGTGCCGGGATCGGTGATCTCATCGGTGGGATGGCAGGCCGACAGAGACAGAGCGAGGGCGAGGATACGCATGGAGCCTCCAGGAGGATGGGGAGGCCAGTGTATCAGCCCTAGGCGACCTTGCGGCGCTCCTGCCAGACGCTGATGGACAGGGCCAGGGCCTTGCGGCGCTCCAGGGGCAGGTCCACGAAGCGGGTACCCGCAGCGCGCAGGCTGCTGCCCTTGCGGAAGGGGCGCACGTTGGCCACCCGGAGCAGCAGCTGCATGAAGGTGAAGGCGGTGGGCAGCAGGAGCCTGGCTTCCACGAGTGCGCCTGGCGTCATGGGGGTCCGGTAGGGATCGAAGACCACGCCCAGGCCGTCGGTGCTGATGTCCAGCAGGGAGAAGGTGCGGAAGCCGATGGGGTGCCAGGGGCCGTCCAGCTCGAGCTCGAAGGCGGGATCGCCCAGGGTGCTGTGGCGGTGGATCAGCCGTCGGTCGGCGGCTTGGATGCGGGAGGGGGTGTTCACCAGCCAGCGGCCGCGCTCGTCCACGCCCGCCATGGTGGACTCGAAGCTGTAGCTCACGCCATGAGCGGAGTACTCGAGCTTGGCGGGCATGCCGCGCAGGGGCTTCTCGAGGCGGTCGCCGTAGGCCTGGTGGGGCTGGAAGGGCACCAGGCGCTCGTAGCTGGGCATGTCAGCACCGCCGTGCAGCGTGCGGCCCTCGGTGGTCAGGGCCACGTCCGTGACCTCGGTGCCGAGGAAGACGAGGTGGGCGGAGACACGATCCGGGTCGGTCAGCCAGGGACCGGGATCGGGAAGCGTGGTGTGGGCGACCTGCGACATGCCGGACTCGATGATGCTTGGGGGGTGCGACTGGGAGGCGGATCGCCAGCCAGCTTGCCTATCGGTCAGGCTCTCGGGGCATGTGAGGACGCAGGGGAGCTTTTTTTGCCAGGGCGGGACCTGGGGCCCAGTTCGCGCCCCTGGGCGTCAGGCGCGCGGGAGCAGCTCCAGAGCGTGGAGCAGCTCGACATTGGCGATGGCCGCGCCGGCTGCGCCCCGGATGGTGTTGTGGGCCAGGGTGAACAGCTTGATGCCCATCACCGGGCAGCGCTCGATGTTGCCCACGGTGACGGCCATGCCGTCGCCGTTGTCGGCGTCGAAGCGCGGCGAGGGGCGATCCCGGTACAGGCCGAAGTGGAACAGGGGCCGCGGCGAGGAGGGGATGGGCGGGATGGGGGGCTCCCAGTCGCGCAGGCACTGGGCCACCTGCTCGGGGCTGGGGTCGCCTGTGAGCCTGACCTGGATGGACAGCAGGTGGCCGTCGGCGCTGGCCACGCGCACGCAGCGGGCGGAGATGGGGAAGGAGGCCGGCTTGCCGGGCTTGCCCAGGATCTTCAGCGGCTCGGTCTGGAGCTTGTCCTCTTCGCGCGCGCTGTGGGGGTGTACGTTGCCCACCATGTCCCAGGCCGACTCGCCCGGGTAGCCGGCGCCCGAGACGGCCTGCCAGGTGCTGGTGACCAGGGCCTCGACCCCCCAGCGCTCGTGCAGGGGGGCCATGGTGAGGGCCAGGGGGATGGCGCAGCAGTTGGGGTTGGTGACGATGTAGCCAGAGCCGGGCTGCTGGGCGGTGAGCCGCAGGTGGGAGGCGTTGACCTCGGGGATCACCAGGGGAACCAGAGGGTCTTCGCGCCAGGCCGAGGCGTTCGAGACCACGGCCCAGCCGGCGTCGCGGAAGGCGGCCTCGATGCTGAGGGCGGGCCCTCGGTCCAGGGCCGACAAGGCCACCCGGGGCCGGCCAGGCATGGCGTCGGGCTCGCAGGGCAGCACGGGCAGGTCGGCCACCTCGCCGAAGGGCACGCCGGGAAGGCGCCAGGTGCAGGCCTCGCGGTAGGGCTTACCCGCGGAGCGCGCCGAGGCGGCCACGGCCACCACCCGCAGCTGTGGGTGACCGGCGAGGCGCTGAACGATGCGCTGACCCACCATGCCGGTGGCGCCCAGGACGACGACGGGGATGCGGGACATGGGGAAACCTCCGTGCTTGGATCGACCGGGGGTAATGCAAGCTCCGGGCCAAGGGGAAACTAACCGAAATGCCGGTGGGACACGGGCCGCGGGGCCCATCGCCGCGACCGCGACGCCGGCGTCTCTTCGATGTGTCGCGGCCCGGCTACCATCCGCAGCAGGCGCTACTGTGGGATCTCGAGCTGCGGGGTCACGCCCGCGGCCATCTTCTTGCGCTTGCGGGTGTGGCGCAAGGCCCCCTCCTCGTCGGTCTCGAGCTGCTCCTTGACCGCGCGGGTGGTCCAGGGCTCCATGCCGCGCAGCAGCCCCTGCTCGTTCAGCCGGGCGGCGATCCACGAGGGGTGCTGGCCCTGGTCGGCCATGCGGCGCAGCTCGGCCATGACGTACAGCTCGCCCTGCACCTCGGCCAGGATGGTGCCCTCGTCGCGCCAGCCGTAGGGGGCCTGGTGGACCAGATCCGAGGGGGCACCGTCGGGGGAAGTGTAGAAGGTCTCGAGGCCGTCGCGGCTGTGGCGCTGGACCAAGGCAGCGCGCTGCATGGGCAGCGCTCGGATGCCCTCGAAGCCATCCACCCTGAGCCTCTGGTCCACGTGCGCGGACAGACCCAGCCCACCCTCGCGCACCTGTGCGTAGAGCACCATCAGCTTGCTGCCTGCGGGTGCGATGTCGTCGCCCAGCAGGAAGCCGGGGTCCACCGCCATGGCGCCGCGCAGCGCGAAGGCCACGCGATCCTGGTCCCGCAGCAGCCACCAACCCAGGGCGTGGACCAGGTGGGCCTGCAGGGCGTCGTCGGGAGTGGCCAGCTCGCTCAAGCAGCCCAGATCTTCGTCAACCTCGATCACCGCGAGGCGCAGGGCCTCGAGGTCTTCGTCCAGGTAGGCCATGCGCGCAGCCCCCATGTCACCGCGCAGGGTGGCCAGGTCGGCGGGACAGCCGGCGCTGACCGAGGCCGGGAACAGCAGGGCAGTCATGGCGAGGGTAGTGAGCATGACTTCTCGAGTCGGGGTGAGTGGAGGCCGAGCAGGGGGATAACCCGGCTACCGCGCCGATCGCTGCGCAGACAGCGCGGCTACTCTTCCAGCCCGGGAAAACCCACGTGGTGGATGGTCTCGGCGGCCATGTCCACCAGCAGCAGGCCGTCGGGCTCGAAGGCCAGCAGGTACTCGAGCAGCTGGCGGCGGGTGGCGGGACGCCGCGGGTCGGGGGCCACGGCGCCGGTCTTGACCTCGGCGATGTAGCGCCAGCCATCCCGCTCCACGATCAGATCGGCGTAGAGGTCCACCTCGTGGGCCTGGCCGTCCACCTCGACGGTCCAGCTGCCCCGCGCCTGCTCCTCGATCACGCGGTAGCCGTGGGCCTCCAGCAGTCCACGGGCGTCGTGCTCGCCCCGCTGGGCCTTGCGCACCCGCGCCTGGCTCGCGCGGGAGGCCTTGCCGCGCTCCCGGATCAGCATGGCCCAGAGCGCCACCACAAGGGCCAGCAGCCCCAGGATCAAGACGGGCAGGGGCCAGAGCGCTTCGGGCATGGCGGGGAGCTAGCTCCCCAGGCGGGAGAGGCCCATGGAGGCGAAGGTCCAGCCCAGGATCAAGGCCATGGCGAAGGTCAGGGCCAGCCCGGTGCGGCGGCTGCCCTCGGCGCCTGGGATGACCGGAGAGCCCAGCACCAGGGCCAGCAGGGCGCCGCTGATCAGGCCGCCCATGTGGCCCAGGTTGTCGATGCGGGGCAGGGTGATGCCGATGAAGATGTTCAGCACGATCCAGGGCATCAGCCCCTTCCAGAAGATCTGGCGCATGGGCTCGGGCAGCACCTTCCGGAAGCGGCGGCCGTAGACCACCCCCGCGCCCATCAGGCCGAAGACGGCCCCGCTGGCACCCACGGACATGGAGGCGACGTCGGCATCGCCCAGCATCGGCGCGCGCCCCGCCCAGGACAGCAGCGCGCCCGCCAGGCCGGTGAGCACGAACAGGGCGAGGAAGCGGGAGGGACCGTAGACCGCCTCGCACAGCCGGCCCAGGCCGAACAGCGCCAGCATGTTGAGGAAGATGTGCAGCAGATCCGCGTGCAGGAAGACGGAGGCGCACAGCCGCCAGACCTCGCCCCGGCCCACGCTCTGGACGTCGTTGGCGCCCCAGATCAGCGACCCTGCGGCGGAGCGGGCGCCGAAGATGATGTCGTACAGGCCCGCCTGGTGACCGTCGAACAGCTCGCGGCCCATCAGCCAGTCGTCCAGGCCCACCGTGAAGTGGATCAGCACGATGACCGCCACCAGCGCGGTGGTGACCGGCGGGACCTGGCGGAAGCTGCCCCGCAGCCGCTGGAGCACCTGTGCCTGGATGGTCGGCGGGGGAGGCCGACCGGCGATGTACGGAATGCCGCTGGGGACGGTGGGGGGAGGCTGCATCAGAACGAGCCGTACAGGTAGAGGAGCGCGGAGCCCACCACCATACCCACCAGGAAGGCTACGAGCATGAACAACAGCCCGGCGATGCGGGAACCCCAGCCGCGGCGGCGCGGCGCCGGTGGGGGCGGCTCCACATCGACCTGGGTGTCGCGGGAGCGGAAGACCTGGGTGACGGAGACATCGCGGGGCATCGCGCCATGGCTGACCGTCACAGGCAGCTCGCCTGGTAGCTCGCCGGCGAAGGGCAGGGGGTCCAGGGGGCCCGCGAGCACCAGGGCCTGGACCGCGGCGCTGGGCTGTTCCAGCTCGCCCGGCAGCCCGGCCGTGCCCCCCTGCTGGTCCATGGGCGCCAGGATGCGCGCCAGCAGCTGGGTGCGTCGGCTCTGGTGGTCGGACTGCAGGTGCAGGGAGCCGGTGCCCTCGATGTCGGCCTGGGTGGGCTCGCGGGACGACTCCCGGGTGACCTCGCCCACGGATCCCGACCAGCTGATCTGGCCGCCGGTGCGCTCGGTCTCGGGCCCCAGGATGGGCAGGAGCTCGTCTACTCGGCCTCGCGCGCCCTGGGTGTGCTCCACCACCACCTGCAGCATGGTGGGCTCTTCGGGGATGGTGGCGCGCTCCCGCACGCACAGGACGGCCAGCTCGTCCCGCAGGGCGTCTTGATCGCAGTCTTCGAGCTGCTGCTCGAGCAGCTCGCGCAGGACGTCGGCGTCGGCCGGGGCCACTTCGGGCAGGAGCAGGCCGGGCTGGTCGCCGCACAGGGTCCGGCCCATGCGGATGAGGGCGGCCAGGTCTTCTTCGGGGTGGGCCTGGCGCTGACCCACGCCCACCAGGGTGGCGTAGCCGCCCTCGCCCAGCACCACGCGCTTGGACTTGATGTCGCCGTGGACCCGGCCGGCGTCGTGCAGCGCCGTGAGCCCCTCGCAGCAGTCCTGCAGCACCATGGCCACCTGCATGGGGGTGAGCAGGGGGGCGATGTGGTTGAGGGGGGCGCCGGGGGGGCGGGCCTCGAGCCACACGGACTCTCCCTGGGCCCGGCCGGAGAACACCCGCGGCGCCAGGGACGGGTGGAGCGGGCCTTCGGGGGGCGGGAGGCCGGGCCAGAGGGTGAAGCGGGTGCTGGGATCGTCCGGATCCGCTAGCTCGAGCACGGCGCGCCCGCGGGTGCGCTCACGGGTGGCCACCACGACGAGGTTGCGGCTGCGCTGGCGTTCGTCGCTGATCTCAGGCTCCGTCGAGGGTGTCGGGAGGGGGGGGCTCGAGGGGCAGCTCGAAGCTCTCGAGCAGGCGCTGGAGCAGCCGGGTCTGGTGCTGGAGCTCACCCGGCGGGGTCTGAAGCTGGACTATCAGCAAGTACCGGGGCGTGCGCGTGACCCAAGCGGTGAACTCCATCTGGTGGGGGCCGTGGATCCGTCTGCCCGAAAGCGCGATGGCCCGGCGGCCGTCCAGGGCGATCTCGTGCTTCTGGGTGGCCACGGTCTGCATGCCGACCTGGCGGCCCAGCTGGCCCACCACGACCTCGGCCAGAAGATCGAGAGGCAGGTCGTCGCCCCCGTGGCCCGCGCGCAGCAGGTCGACCGTGAGCACCGAGGAGGGCGGGGAGGGCGTGAGCTGGACGTGGTGGCTGCCCATCCAGCGGTAGTTGCGGTTGAGCTCCCAGCCGGGCTCCACCGCGAAGCTCACGCGCCCCATCAGGTGGTCATCCACCCGCTGGACCGCCTTGGGACAGGCGGTGAGCCATAGCGCCAAGGCCAGCAGGAGCAGCCCGAGGGCGGCGTCTCCCACCCTTGGTGCTGCGCGAAGGCGCGGACTGGGGCTCGGGTATGGGTTAGTCACGATCCTCCGCGACACTGGGATTGGGCGTTCCGCATGGCATCTCTACGCATCTATCAGGGCAGGCACTTACTCATCGAGTCGCGCATGGGTCAGGGGCGATTTCTGGTGGGCCGCGCCGACCACTGCGACCTGGCGCTGCCCGACGAGCGGGTCAGCCGCGTACACTGCTACCTCGAGCGCCTGCGGGGCGGCGAGGTGGTGGTGGTGGACCAGTCCCGGCATGGCACCTTGGTCGATGGCGAGCCCGTGGACCGGGCGGTGCTCCAGCACGGGGCGCGCATCGGCGTGGGCTCCTTCGAGCTCGAGCTGGTGCTGCAGGATGGCGGCGAGGCCGCGCCCACGGCCCAGGCGGCCCGCGACGGCAGCCACGAACAGCTGCTCTGCGCCGACGCCCAGGGCTTGGGAGTCACCCGGCTGGCGCTGCAGGTGAGCGAGGGCCCTGGGGCGGGTCGAACCATCCCCTTGCCAGCGGTGGACCTGTCCGTAGGCTGCTCTCCCAGCGATCTGGTCTTCGAGGACGCGGGGCTGCTCTCCCATCACTTCCGCCTGCTGGTCAACCGCGGGCGGGTCATCGTCCAGCCCGAGGCGGGGGCGGTGAGCGTGGATCTCGAGCGGGTCCGGGGCATGCTCCCCCTGCTGCCGGGCGAGGGCTTCTGCGCCGGGGCCTGCGAGTTCCGGGTGGTGCCCATCACCGACCACGAGACCCTCGAGGCCGACTCCTTCGGCACCATGATCGGGTCCTCCTCGCCCATGCGCCGGGTCTTCGGCCTGCTGCGGCGCATGGCACCCCATCCAGTGCCCGTGTTGCTTCAGGGCGAGTCGGGCACCGGCAAGGAGCTGGCCGCTCGGGGATTGCACGACACCTGCTCCGAGCGCCGCGGCCAGTTCGTGGCGGTCAACTGCGCCGCCATCAGCGGCAACCTGTTCGAGTCCGAGCTCTTCGGGCACGAAAAGGGTGCCTTCACAGGGGCCGCAGCCCGCCGGGACGGCGCCTTCCACGCGGCCGACGGGGGCACGCTGTTCCTGGACGAGATCGGCGAGATCCCGCTCGGGCTGCAGGCCAAGCTGCTGCGGGCCCTCGAGAGCGGCGAGGTGCGGCGCGTGGGCGCCAACATGCCCACCTTCCCCGACGTGCGCGTGGTGGCCGCCACCAACCGCGACCTCAGCCAGGATGTGGCCAACGGGCTGTTCCGCGAAGACCTCTACTTCCGCCTGGCGGTGCTCACGGTCTACCTGCCGGCCCTGCGCGAGCACCCCGAGGATGTGCCTGTGCTCTGCGCCGCCTTGGGGCGCGCCATGTCCGTGCCCCTCGAGATCAGCCCCATGGCCATGGCCCTGCTTCAGGCCCACCCCTGGCCGGGTAACGTACGCGAGCTGCGCAATGTGCTCACCCGAGCCTATGTCCTGCACGGTCCCGAGGTCGACGAGCGGGCCCTGAGCTTCACGCCCGCCGTCCAGGACGACGATCTCGCCTTGATCGGTGAAGATGGCGTCTACGAGATGTCCAGGCAGAACGAGCTGGCCGTGTTCCGCAACGCCCTGGCCAAGCACGGCGGCAACCGCACGGCCGCAGCGCGGGAGCTGGGCCTGCCCCGCACCACCTTCCTGTACAAGCTGCGTCGGCTGGGCCTGGAGATCTGACCCCCGCTCGCGCTACTGTTCGCCCAGCACGTCCTGCATCGAGGGGCCGTCGGTCTGGACCGCGCTGCCCTGGGTGGGGATGGTGGGGCCGTCCTGGTGGGCCTGATCGCCGGTGATGTCGTGGGAGCCGAGCAGCCAGGACATCACCAGGCCCTCGCAGGCGGGCTCGCGGTTGAGCATCGCGGCGCCCTTTCCTGCGCCCGCGTAGATCTCCATGTATTTGGGGCCGCGGGCCTGGGCGTCCAGCAGCAGCGCCGACTTGGCGGCGTAGCCGTCGTCGTTGCTGACCACGAAGAGGATGGAGCGCTCGCCCCACTGCCTGAGGGCCGCGTCGGCGCGGATGCCGTGGATCTTCAGCCCCGGCGACAGCAGGACGATGTTCGAGGCGTCGGTGGTCGCGGCCCCGGCCGCGAGCGCGAGGTTGGCGCCCAGGTCGGCGCCCACCAGCATGATCTCAGTGGCGCCCTGCTCGCGCAGGTAGGCCATGCCGGCGTCCACGTCAGCGGTCATGGCCAGGTAGGTCTCGTCGGGCAGGGGCGGCACGCCCACGCCCTGGCTGGTGCCGTGGCCGCGCAGGTCGATGGCCAGGGAGCTGAAGCCTGCGTGCTGGAGCTTGCCCTGCAGGAACTTCCAGTCGTTGGACGTGCGCCGCTCGCCGTGTACCAGCAGCACCGCCCGGGCGGCGCCGGCGACGGGCTCGTGGATTCCGTGGAGCTCGATGCCGTCCGCGGTCTGGAGCGTGACGTCGGCCGCCAGGGCCGCCTGGGAGAGCAGCGCGGCGACGGCGATGGACAGGATGCTCATGGAGAACTCCGAAGGGAGGCGAGGCTGCCCATCATCTCTCAGGAAGCTAGGCGATCAAGGCGTCGAGGCGAGAGAGAAGCTGGGCCAGGGGAATGTCGTGGCCTCTGGCCACTTCCTCGAGGGTCTCGTCGTGGCGCACAGGGCAGCGTTCGCAGCGATCCAGCTGGTGCTCCGCCAGGACCGCGGCGACGGCTGGGTGAAGGGAGAGGGCGCGCTCGACGGTGGTGCGCGGGGTGAAGCGCGCCAGGGCCAGCGCCTGGTCCAGCCCTTCACGCAGGGCAGGCCAGCGGGCCTCGAGCCCCTCGAGCCGTGTCTGCACAGCGGGGATGGACCCGCGGAACGCGGCCAGGCTGCCGGCCTGACCGAGCACCTGCTGCTCCACCGCGCAGCGCAGACGGTCCAGGACCCGCTGCGGCAGTCGTTGGCTCATGGCCGTGATCCGCCGTCGGCGAAGGTGGCGTCCATGCCGGCGTCGAGCTCGGGGTAGCGCCACTCGAAGCCCAGCTCCTTGTCCAGGCGCTCGGGCTTGAGGCGCACCGAGGCGGTGAGCAGCTTCAGCATGTCTGGGGTGAGCAGGGGACGGCGCCCGGTGCGGCTCAGCGCGCGCTCGTAGGTGTCAGCGATCCCCTGCTGCACGAAGGTGGGCACGTAGGTGGACCAGAAGCGGGCGGGCTTGCCGCCCACGCGCTGGGCCACGGCTCGGTAGAAGTCGTTGGCCTGCACCGGGGTCCAGGTGGAGACGTGGTACACGCCGCCGTTCTCGCCGCGCTCGGCCACCGCCCGCAGGGCGGCGACGGCGTCGTCCACATGGATGACGGGCATGAGGTTCTGGCCCTCGCCGGGCAGCCAGGCCCGCCCGCGGCGGATGGCATCCTCGAGCAGCACCGTGAACCCGGGGCCGTAGACGATGCCGATGCGCGCGATGCGCACGGGCAGGTCCCGCTGGGCGTGGGCCTCGAGGAGCATGGCCTCGGCTTCGGCCTTGGACAGCCCGTAGCGGGTCATGGGGCTGGGCTGCATGTCCTCTTCCATCCACAGCCCCGAGCGATCGCCGTAGACCGCGCAGCTGGAGGCGAAGAGCACCGCCTCGGGGGTGGAGCCCGCCCGCTCGAGGGCGGCCAGCAGGTTGGCCGTGCCCATGCGGTTGATGCGATCCGCGGTCTCCTGGCCTCGGCCGCGGATGGCGCCGGCCAGGTGGAAGACGAAGCGCGCATCGCGGCAGCCGTCGGTGAGCAGATCGATGTCGTAGACATCGCCCAGCAGGCAAGCGCTGGCCCCGGCCTGCTCGACCCTGGCCTTGCGCTTGGGGGTGCGGGCCTGGCCCACCACCGTGTAGCCGTCGGCCACCAAGCTGCGGATCAGGGGGACTCCGAGCTGGCCGTTGGCGCCCGTGACGAACACCTTGTCGCCCATTTGGACCTCCGAGGGGGGACTGAGGGCCCTGGAGTAGCCGCCGCGTCCGGGCGTGTCCATGTCGACGGCGGGCGCCGGTACGGGCTACCATCCGGACCGGAGGAACCCATGCGCAACCTCGCCCTCTCTCTCGCCCTGCTGCCCCTGCTCGCCTGCCCCGTGGACTACCAGCCGCCCCCCGACAAGGACGACACCGGGGAGACCGAGGGCGACACCGACACGGACAGCGACACCGACACGGACAGCGACACCGACACCGACCAGGATCACGATGGCTGGACGGTGGAGGAGGGGGACTGCGACGACGCCGATCCGTATGTCCACCCAGGCTGGGAAGAAGACCCCGACGACGGCAAGGACAACGACTGCGACGGCCGCGTCGACGAGGAGTGGAGCGGGGTCACCGTGGGCTACTACAACTCGGCGGGTGCCTCGAGCATCCTCGAGATCGACCACCTGGGCCGGCTCGAGCGGGAGGTCGAGCTGGTGGACGCCGAGGTCTTCCCCCTGTGGCTGGACCTGGGGGTGGACGGCGGCTGGGTGATCAACAACAGCTACACCACCGTAGAGCTCGTGGGGGACGACGGCTACAGCACCGTGCTGGTGGAGTTCACCGAGAAGGAGACGGAGTGGGGCCTGTACGGCATCTGCACCCACCCCGACGGCTACTACCTGGCCAGCACCATCGACGCCCTGTGGCGCATCGACCCCGACGGCACCATGAGCCAGCTGGCCACGTGGAGCACGGACATGGCCGAACCTGCCAGCTTCGATCTGCTGCCCTACACGGTCACCGTGGACTACACCACCGGCGAGGTGGGGCTGGTGGGCTACTACGGCGGCTTCGCCCTGTGGTCCGAGGCCGGAGGCCTGGACATCCGTCGGCGCCCGGACATCGAGGAGTGGGACGGCGTGGTCACCTACAGCGGGGCCCACAAGGACATGGGGGCCTGGTACAGCATCAAGTCCGACGCCTACACCGGCGCGGTGACCATCTCCCGCTTCGACCTGGACAGCGACGAGTGGGTGGACCGGGTGAGCTGGGATCAGCAGTGGTTCCCCAACGTCCTGGGCATCGACGGTGACAGCGGCGACTTCTACGTCACCGCCAACGGCGGCTGGTACTACGCCGTGTGGCTGGTGGGCGCCGACGACGGCTACGCCACCGACCTGTACATCACCGACGGCACCGTCCCCAACCGGGGCTTCTGGGGTCTGGCCATGCGGTACTGAGAGCGCGCCGGGGCGGGCCGCGGCTGCAGCCGCTCAGCCCCGCCCGGCCAGCGCCCGCTTCCACGCCGAGAACTTGCCGCCTGCGCGCACGGCTCGCACGGCGGCCTCGCCGGTGGCTTCGTCGCCTGCGGCCAGCTCGGCCTCCACCCAGGCCCATCGGGCCGAGGTGGGGCGCAGCCCGGCCACGCCCCGCAGGCTCTTCTTGAGGACCGCCAGCCGGCTCTCCACGGCCTTGATGCCGGCGAAGGGCGCCTGGGCCAGGGGGGTGCGCTGCTTGGGCACGAAGGGTGAGACGGCCAGGTCGATGGGGTGGATGGCGGCCATGGCCCGCACCAGCTCCACCAGCTCCGCCACGTCCTCGTCGCCTTCGTCGGGCAGCCCGATGATGGTGTAGAGCTTGACCCGCTCGAAGCGGTGCTCCCGGGCCAGCGCGGCGCAGGCCAGCAGGTGCTCGGCCCGGATGTCCTTGTGGATGGCGGCCCGCAGCCGCTCGCTGGGGGCATCGGCGGCGATGGTCAGGGTCTGGTAGCCGGAGCGGCGCAGCAGCTCGGCCAGCCGGGGCTGGCGCGCCACTCGATCGGCCCGCAGGGAGCTGACCCCCACGCCCTTGCCCCCGGCGATCAAGGCCTCGAGCATCCCCAGCAGCTGCGGGTGGTCGCTGACCGCCGCTCCCACCAGGCCCACGCGGGGCGCCTCGGCGGGGATGGCGGCGAGCACCCGGGCGGGCTCGAAGAGGCGCATGGTCTGGGCAGGCCCGCGGCGCATGACGCAGAAGGCGCAGCCCCGACTGCAGCCCCGCTCGGCTTCCACCAGGAACATGTCGCGGAAGTCGGCGTCGGGTGACCACAGGCGGGCCCGGGCGGGCAGCAGGGCGTCGGCGGCCCGGGCGGGCTCGGGGGGGGCGGCGCTGCGGCCTGGGATCCAGCCGCCGGGCAGGGCCTGCACCGCGTCGAGCCACTCGGGGCGCCCCGCTGCGAAGAAGGCCAGGGCCGCGGGCGCCGCGGTGGCGTCGGCCTCGCCCACCAGCACGGCGTCGGCGATGGCCCCCAGGGGGCGCGGGTTGCTGAAGGTCAGGGGCCCGCCCAGCAGCACCGCCGGGTGCTCCGGGCCTCGCTCGGCGCGCAGGGCCGGGATGCCCGAGGACTCCAGCATGCGCACCAGGGCGTCCAGCTCGAGCTCCCAGGCCACGGTGGCGGCGATCAGCGGGAAGTCGCCCAGGGGCTTCTCGCTCTCCATGCTGCGGACCGAGCCGCTGTCCGGGCCCCACCGGTCGTCGGGCAGGAAGGCCCGCTCCACCCCCAGGCCGGACTCCGCCAGCTGGTGGGCGATCCACTGGAAGCCCAGCGACGCCATACCCACGCGGTAGGAGGCCGGGTAGAGCATCGCCAGGGACTGCCGCCCCACGGGCAGGGGCCGGCCGTGCTCCCGTGAGCGCAGCTGGCGGATCTGCTCGGTCTGGGCCCAGCGTTTGTCCATGGGGCCACGGTAGCCCGGCGCGCCCGGTCAGGGGAGGGCCCGCTGCGGTCGCGCCAGGATCCCATACGGCGCAGGGCGTGGAGGGGCCCCCAGAGGATAGCGGACGGTGAGGCCACCTCATGCCCGTGTACCGCATCCCCTCCAAGCACATCTTTCCGGATCCCGAGCAGGCCGAGCCCTCGGGGCTGCTGGGGGTGGGTGGCGATCTGCACCCAGCGCGGCTGGTCCTGGCCTACAGCTCGGGGATCTTCCCCTGGTACTCCGAAGGCGAGCCCATCCTGTGGTTCTCCCCGGACCCCCGCATGGTGTTTCGGCCTGGCGAGGTCCACGTCAGCCGCAGCCTCCGCAAGCGCCTGCGCCAGGGCCGCTACCGGATCACCATGGACACGGCCTTCGAGGAGGTCATCCGCGCCTGTGCCGGGGTCCCCAGGGCGCACCAGGGCGGCACATGGATCACCGCGGACATGCAGCGCGCCTACATCGCCCTGCACAAGCTGGGCGTGGCCCACTCGGTGGAGACCTGGCTGGGTGAGGAGCTGGTGGGGGGGCTGTACGGGATCAGCCTAGGGGGCATGTTCGCCGGGGAGTCCATGTTCTGCACAGCCACGGACGCCTCCAAGGCGGCCTTCGTGAGCATGGCCCAGCAGCTGCATCGCTGGGGCTTCACCCTGATCGACGGTCAGCTCCGCACCGACCACCTGGCGAGCCTGGGGGCGTTCGAGCTGCCCCGCGGCGCCTACCTCGCGCAGCTGGACGCCGCCCTGGCCTGCCCCACCCGCCGGGGGCCATGGAGCTTCGACGAGCCCGGGCGCTGATCCTGGTCGCCGTCGTGATCGAGGCTCCGACGCGAGGCCGCCGCTCCAGAGAGCGGCGGCGCGATGCGGACGACTTCCCGAGGCGGGAGCGGCTTAGAAGTACAGGTTGAACCCGGCGGTGGTCTGCACGGCGCTGGGGACGGCCCGGTCTTCTTCCTCGATGTTCAGGTAGCCGACCAGCCGGCCTTCGACGTTGACGCTGGCGTTGTCGCCGAGCCCAAGCTCCAGGCCCAGGCCGCCGTGGGGGCCGAAGATGACGTGGTCTTCGCTGACCTTGTGGGTGCCGTAGCGGTCTTCGTAGCTGTCGCGGTAGCTGCGGTCGGTCCAGGTGATGCCCGCGCTCAGGTAGGGGTTGAAGCGGGTCCAGGGCCAAGCGAAGAGCTGCACCGAGGCCGCCAGGGGCTCGGACCAGCGGTCGGTGGTGTCGGTCCAGGTCTGGTCGTGGTGGGCCCACGCCACCTCGAAGCCCAGGGCCTCGGAGGCGCGGTAGCGGCCGCTGATGCCGACGCCGAAGTCGACGAAGCCGGGGCCGTGCTCGTACCCGCTCGTGTAGCCGCCGGCGCGCATGCCGACGGCCCACTTGTGGTTGCGATCCACCTTGCGCTCGGGGGCTTCCTGAGCCTCGGGGGCGGGCTGGTCCGCCACGTAGACGGTGTGGACCACGGGCCGCGGCCCGTAGACGAACACGCCGTAGGACCAGTAGGGGTGGTACCAGGGGTTCCCGTAGTAGGCGTGGCGTGGCCACCAGGCGCGGTTGTACCAGTGCCAGCCGTGGTAGTTGTGGTGGTGGCGGGAGGCGTAGGCGCGGTGGGCCCAGTGGGCCTGGGCGTGGTGGCGGTGCCGGGCGGCCTGGGCGTGGCGCGCCTGGGCGTGGGCCCGGGCCACGCGCTGCTGGTGGGCGGAAGCGTGGTTGCTGGCCTGCTTGTCACGGGCATGCTGACCCTGACCCTGACCCTGACCCTGGCCCTGGGCATGGGGGCCCTGCACGGCCTGGCGGGCCTCGCGCGTGGCGCCCGCGATGTTGGTGGGCGGAGTGCGGGCGACATGGCGCTGCACGGCCGCTGCGGGGGCGTTGCCGGCCCTGGCGCCGGCCAGCGCGGTGCCGCCGAGCTGCGGCTGCGCCTGGATCTGACCATGCTGCGCTGCGGGGCCGGTAGGCCGGGCCTGGGGGGTGGCGCTGGGCCGCTGAGGCGAGGGGCGCTGGGCCGCCGGCTGCTGCGAGCTGGTGGGGCGCTGGGC